>Ga0075012_10002296_pt1 | contig 18874 bp, 19 predicted proteins | sample All_14_2_FD_71474 | JGI IMG/M metagenome (GOLD analysis project Ga0075012, IMG submission 71474) | Freshwater microbial communities in response to fracking from Pennsylvania, USA - Allegheny Zone_MetaG_DW_15 | ecosystem: Environmental > Aquatic > Deep subsurface > Groundwater > Drilled... | reverse complement strand
CTTCATGTTTGCCTCCTTGGTTGAATTACTTGTGCGAACCATGTGACGTCGGCTTGACTACGCGCGCCGGCGTCGCGCCGGGCTTCACTGCCGGCGTGGGTGTGGCGGCGCGGACGGCCTCCGGCTTCGGCCCTTTCCATTCCCACGCTACTGTCCCAGGCGGATTCTGGTACCAGCCCGGGTCCTTGTAGTCGCCAGACGCAAGACCCTCGCGAACCTTTACGACCGAGAACATGCCGCCCATCTCGACAGCGCCGAACTGTGCGAAGCCGGTCATCATCGGCAGCGTGTTGTCAGGGAGCGGCATCTCCATCTCGCCCATGTCGGCCATGCCGGCGCTGCCCATCGGCATATAGTCCGGCACCAAGCGCTTCATCTGTTTGGCAAACTGCTTCTTGTCGACGCCGATGAAGGTGCGGAGGTTATGGCCCATCGCGTTCATCGTGTGGTGTGACTTGTGGCAGTGGATCGCCCAGTCCCCGGGATAGATCGCGTCGAACTCGTAGGCGCGCATGGCACCTACAGGGATGTCGATCGTGACCTCGGGCCAGCGCGCCTCCGGGCGCACCCAGCCGCCGTCCGTGCAGGTCACCTCGAAGTCGTAGCCATGCATGTGGATTGGGTGGTTGGTCATCGTGAGATTGCCCACCCGCACCCGCACCCGGTCACCCTTGGCGATCACCAGAGGATCGATGCCTGGGAAGACGCGGCTGTTCCAAGTCCACATGTTGAAGGCCGTCATTTCGGCGACCTTGGGCACGTAGTTGCCTGGATCGATATCGTACGATGAGAGGAGGAAAACGAAATCACGATCGACGCGGTGCAGCTTGGGATCGCGCGGATGGACGACGAAGAAGCCCATCATCCCCATTGCCATCTGGACCATCTCATCGGCATGCGGGTGGTACATGAAGGTCCCGCTTTTCATAAGTTGATACTCGTAAACGAACGTCTGCCCGGGCTTGATGTGCGGCTGATTGAGGCCGCCAACACCGTCCATGCCCGAAGGCAGGAGCTGGCCATGCCAATGTATGGTCGTATGCTCGGGCAAGCGGTTGGTTACGAAGATCCGGACCTTGTCGCCCTCGACAGCTTCGATAGTGGGTCCAGGGCTCTGGCCATTGTATCCCCATAGGCGGGCGACCATGCCGGGCGCCATTTCGCGCTCGACCGGTTCAGCGACCAAGTGGAACTCTTTCCAATCCCCGTTCTGTCGCCACGGCAGCGTCCAGCCGTTAAGCGTCACGACCGGCTGATAGTCCGGACCGCTCGTCGGATGGAGCGGTGGCTGCATCGTATTGGTAGTGGTTGTCGGCGCTTCCGGAATCGACTGGGCCTGGACACGACCGCTGATCGCAGAGGCGCCGAGGAGGGCGAGGCCGGAAGCTCCGACGAGATCCCGTCGGGAAATGCTCATGACGTTCTCCTGTTTTAGAAGCCGAGAGGAATGGTTTCAGGCGGCGGAGTAGTGTTGATGACGCCCGATGGCGGCACCATTCCGCCGACGATCAAGGCAGCTTGCATGTCGGCAACGGCCAAGTGGTAGTCGCGAAGCGCGTCGAGCGAGGCGATGTTCGCGTTTATGCGCTCTCTCTCCTCGATCAGGACTTCGAAGACATCCACAAGCATCCCATTGTACCGCAACAGCACTTCTCCCGAGATCTGCCGCCGGAGCGGCACGATCCGGGACTGGTAGAAGCGGGCGATGTCATAAGTAGCGCGGTAGGTTGTGTAGGCTACCCGTGCCTCGGATCGAGCGTTTACAGACCGCTCAACAAGCCTGTTGACCGCCCGCATATAAATCTCCCGCGCGGTGACCATGCGGGCTTCGCCGGTGTCGAAGATTGGGATCACGATCGCAAGATCGAGCCCATACCGGTTCTTCGAGGTCAGCTCGCCTGCATCGTTGGTCTCGACCTCGTTGCGGAAGCCCAGTCCCAGCTCGAGGAAAGACATGTAGCGCGTGGCATTTACGAAGCTTGCCGACTTGGCCAGGGTCACGATCTCGTAACGCAGGATGATCAGGTCGACGCGTCGCTTCATTGCTTCGACTTCGACGTCGCCAAGGGCATCGGCCGCCGCCGGCAGGGAAGGAAGGCGCGTGGGAAGCTTGTAGGCGAGATCACTTCCCCACATGCCCAGCATGCGGTTCAGGGCTTCACGGGTGCTGGCGACGCTCAAGCGCGCCTGAGCTACCTGGGCGCTGAGGTCTGCATAAAAGGCGCTGACTCTTGCCTGGTCGAGTTTATTGGCCGCGCCAGTCTCTCCGAGCTGCTTCATCATTTGCGCGGAAGAGTCGGCCGTCTGCCTAGCCTGCTCCAACAACCCGAGGCGCTGCTGGGCGGCGATAGCCTTGATGTAGGCCCGCCGGACGTCAATCGTGAAGCTGAGAGTGGTCGCGACCGCCCGGTAACGCGCTTCCTCGAACTCGCGTTTGGCGATTTCCGACTTCCGAGGCAGAGTTGTGAATGCAAGTAAGTTTCCAACGAGCTGGAAGCCGAACTCAACGAAGCCGCCCGTGCCAAAGCTGCGGCCTACGGTTATTGCAGGGTTTGGCGGAAGGCTGGCCTGAACATATTCTGCTTCAGAGATTCCGAGATCGTTGTAAGCGGCCTGAAGTCCCCGATTGTTCAGCAGTGCGACCTGCACTGCGGAGTCCTCCGTCAAAGGTTCGGCGAGCAGGCTCTGCACGCGTTCGCGTGCACGCCGCATGTCTTCGGGCGAAGAAAGTTTGGCGACGTCGCGGCCCGTCTCCTTTCGAACGCTGTCCGACACCTGCGCCATACCGCCATCGGCCGTGAAATTGGCGCACCCCGCGGCTACAAGGCTAACGAACGCAACGGCGGTGGTTCTCGTGATGATGTTCATTGTGAAGATCCTGTGCGGGGCGCGACGCGATCGTTCAGTTCTCGCCAAGGCTTTAGTCCAACCGGCTGGTGCGGTGCCGTGCCGGACATCACTGGTTGGTAAGGCGCGGCCACGGTCGGCGCTTCGGGGCTTGATGCATCGACGGGCGATAATTCGGGCAAAGGTGGCGCCGCGCAGGCAGCCAACCCGGACATGAGTACGGCTGGAATCAGGAATTTCATGACCACGACCCAAACGGAATTGATCGAAAGCGACATACCGATCCTCGCCGATGGGCGGCGAGTTCTTGGGCGCTCACACTCGTCAGGCGTCTGTAGATCTCGAGCCCTTCAAAGGCTCTAGACTGGACGCGCCTAGGGCGCGAACGCGGTCAGACCAGTCTGGGGGGGCGTTCTGAACGGTCGCCGCAGCGGCCCTCGAGCATGTCGCTCAGGTCGGCTGGGAGCGACGAGGCCACTTTGGGACCGATAAAGGAATCGATCGCGGGAGCGGCCATTGCTGCATGGCAGGCAATAGTGCAGCAGCCTGCGTGCTTGGTGGGAGAGCCGGTCGGGCAGGAACTTTCACTTTGGTCCGCGACTGCGACCGCCGTCTCCTGGGCGTCCGGCGCAGTCTCGGAAAGATCTGCGCGAGAAGAAGAGTTCGTCTGCAGCGTCGCTACCGCAGGCGCTTTGGCATCGACACTTTCATGGCCGCCGTGGGCCGAGGCCACGCCGACGGTAAGCACCCACGCCGCCAGCGCAAGCAAAACTGCCTGCGTGAGCCTCCTGAGGGAACGGGCGGCGACCATGGTTGTAAGGATGAGCACGGGTGGATCGATTGTCAATTAGAGGAAAGCTGACTATCAGCGGCGACTGTCGAGGACTTCCAAAATCTCTTCGATCTTCGCCTTGCGATCTTTCTCCGAACCTGCGTGAAACGCGTGGGCGACGCAATGTTGCAAATGGTCACTGAGCGTTTCCTGCTCAACCTTATTGAGCGCAGCACGCACGGCTCGCACCTGGGTCAGGATGTCTATGCAGTAGCGCTCTTCCTCGATCATGCGCGCTATACCGCGCACCTGTCCTTCAATGCGGCTGAGGCGGGCGAGTTGCGACTTTCTGAGCTTTTCGTTCATGGCTTGAACCGTACCCCCGTTAGGTATACATAGCAAGACATGAAACATGAATGCTGCAGCGGCGGCGGCGCCCATCACCACGGCCACCATCACTCTTCCATGGCTGAAACGGCCAAGGATCCCGTCTGCGGCATGAATGTGAAGGTCGCCACGGCGAAGCACACGAGCGTGCACAAAGGCCACACCTATTACTTCTGCAGTCCAAAGTGCCTGCAGAAATTCACAGCCGAGCCTGACCGCTATCTGAAGCCCGAAGAGGCAGCGCATGTCCCTCCCGTCGCGCCCGGCACAATCTTCACCTGCCCCATGCACCCCGAAATCCGCCAGGTCGGACCCGGAAGTTGCCCCTTGTGCGGCATGGCCCTCGAGCCTGCGGAGGTCTCCCTCGACGCCGGGCCCAATCACGAGCTGATCGACATGTCGCGGCGCATGTGGATCGGCTTGGCACTCAGTCTCCCGGTGGTCGCTCTTGAGATGGGTGGCCACCTCACATCCCTGCACATGCTGCTTGGCCAGCAGATTTCGAACTGGATCCAACTTGTCCTGGCTACGCCAGTCGTACTTTGGGCTGGTTGGCCCTTCTTCGTACGAGGCTGGCAATCCCTGATCAACCGCAACCTCAATATGTTCACGCTAATTGCCATCGGCACCGGTGTCGCGTGGGCCTACAGCGTCGTTGCGGTGCTCGCGCCTGGTCTCTTCCCGCCGGCGTTCCGAGGTTCAGATGGCTCGGTTGCGGTGTACTTCGAGGCGGCGGCAGTCATTACCGTGCTCGTCCTGCTCGGTCAGGTCCTCGAGCTGAGGGCCCGCGCGCAAACCTCCGGTGCAATCAGGGCGCTCCTGGACCTCGCTCCAAAAACGGCACAGCGACTAAAAGCGGACGGTAGCGACGAAACCGTGTCTCTCGACGTCATCGTCGTGGGCGATCGGCTGCGGGTTCGGCCCGGGGAAAAGATCCCAGTGGATGGGGAGGTACTGAGCGGCCGGTCAGCAATCGACGAATCCATGGTCACGGGCGAATCAATGCCCGTTACCAAGGCCGCGGGTGCAAGCCTCATCGCGGGCACACTCAACTCTACAGGGGCTCTCATCATGCGCGCCGACAAGGTCGGCCGCGACACTATGCTGTCTCGCATCGTGCAGATGGTGGCGGAGGCACAGCGCAGCCGGGCACCGATCCAGAGAATGGCTGACCAGGTTTCCGGCTATTTTGTACCGGTGGTCATCGCCGTCTCAATCGCGGCCTTTGTAGCCTGGTCCATATTCGGGCCAGAGCCCCGATTCTCCTTTGGGCTGGTCGCGGCTGTCGCAGTTCTCATCATTGCCTGTCCCTGTGCTCTTGGCCTCGCCACGCCGATGTCAATCATGGTGGGCGTCGGGCGCGGAGCGCAGGCCGGCATCCTGATCAAGAACGCAGAAGCGCTCGAGCACATGGAGAAGGTAGATACCCTGGTCGTGGACAAAACCGGAACCTTGACTGAGGGCAAGCCGAAGGTCGTCTCAATTGTGCCGGCCAAAGGCTTCACCGAAGCAGCCGTCTTGACCCTTGCGGCTAGCGCTGAGAAAGCGAGCGAGCACCCGCTCGCTCTTGCGATCGTCAGCGAAGCCCGCGACCGCAAGCTTGACCTGTCGGAAGTGAGTGATTTCGACTCGCCGACCGGCAAAGGTGTGACTGGCACAGTCGACGGACGGAAGGTCATCCTCGGCAACGCAAAGTTCCTCAAGGAATTCGGCGTCGAGCCGGACACACTCGAGTCCGACGCCGAGCGTTTGAGGCTCGACGGGGCAACAGCGATCTTTCTCGCAGTTGATGGCGTAGCCGCCGCAGTGTTTGCCATTGCCGACCCTGTAAAATCTACCACTCCCGAGGCAATCCGCGCCCTCACCGCCGAGAAAATTCGGGTCGTCATGCTCACGGGAGACAATCGGACCACGGCGGAAGCCGTAGCGCGGCGCCTTGGAATAGCCGAGGTGGAAGCCGACGTACTTCCTGAACAGAAAAGTGCTGTCATCCAGAAGCTTCGCGCCGAAGGCCGAGTCGTGGCGATGGCGGGAGACGGTGTCAATGATGCACCTGCCTTGGCGGCAGCTGATGTCGGTATCGCGATGGGGACGGGTACCGACGTCGCAATTGAAAGTGCGGGAGTGACTCTCCTCAAGGGCGACCTGATGGGCATCGTGAGGGCTCGGCGGCTATCCGAGGCCACGATGCGCAATATTCGGCAGAACCTCTTCTTCGCCTTCGCCTACAACGCCGCCGGCGTGCCCATCGCTGCGGGTGTGCTGTACCCGGCGTTCGGCTTGCTGCTGTCTCCGATCATTGCAGCCGCCGCGATGGCATTGTCCTCGGTCAGCGTGATAGCGAATGCCTTGCGCCTTCGAGGCTTTCGACTCTGAGAGAAATTGATGGTGGCAACGAATGAAGCCGGCCTTTCGACCGGAGAGCGCCGTCGGCGACGGGAGATGCGCTCGGCTTGGCTGCGTTTGCTGGTATTGGCCGTGTTGGTGCTCAACCTTCTGGCGAGCCAGCATGGCACCAGTATCCTTGTTCATTGGCAAGTCATCGGCGCGTATGGGCTTGCAACGATAGTGGCCGTGTTGCTTTCCATCAGGCGGACCGGCCCAAGCTGGTCCGATACTGCATTTGTTGTGATCGATGCGCTCTTGGTCGTAGCACTGTTTCACGCCCATCTGTTCGCGCCAGGCGAAGCATTCGATCATAGTCTCACGGCTCCCAGCCTTGCGGTAGGATTCCTGCTTCTGATGCACGTTGCCTTGCGGCTTAAGCCGGCGCTGGTCGTACTATTCTCGTCATTCGTGCTGACAGGGTGGCTCACGTTCCTAGCCTTTACAATCGCTGTGCATGCGAATTTACATCCAGGGACCGAAAGCGAGTGGCCAATACTTGCCACTGAAGGCGCCTTGGCCGCGGCGTTCGCCTTCGCCGCCTTCGTCTGCTACCTGCTGATCAAAGAACACAACTTGGTACTTGCCGAAGCGGTAGGAAGCGAACGACGACGCCAGATACTAGCGCGCTTCTTCTCGCCCAGCGTCGTCGCGGAACTCCAAGCGAATGCTTCCAGTTTGACGATGGTACGACGACAGGCCGTAGTCATGTTCGTCGACCTTCGCTCCTTTACCCGTCTCAGCGAGACGTCAGAGCCCGAAGTGATAGCCGAGCTGTTGTCGGAGTATCGCCAGCTGGTGATAGAAAAGGTGTTCGAGCACGGCGGAACGATCGACAAGTTCATCGGGGATGGAGTTATGGCCGTATTCGGACATCCGGACACCAGACCAAATGATGCGGCGAAAGCGGTCGACTGCGCCATTCAGCTTACAGCGTCTCTCGACCGCTGGCATAGAGGGAGGGCAAGCCGAGGCCAGATCGCAACGAAAGCCGGGATCGGACTGCATGCTGGACCCGTCATTGGTGGCGTATTGGAAAGCGGCCAACATTCCGAATTCACGGTGTTCGGCGATGCGGTAAACGTGGCGCAGCGCCTTGAGCGATTGTGTCGTACACTCGACGCCCGTCTGGTCATATCGGAGGAATGCCTCATGAATGCACCAGAGTTTATTGCTTCGGCTAGGTGGAACTGGAAGGAAGCGGCGGAGTTGGACGGCAGGCGCGGTAGACTGCGAGTAGCGTACGTCTCATGACCTTTTGATAATCGCCGGCAACACCCCTCCCAACTCAGAAAAAATTCTTCTGCAGGCCAACCATATTTGCATGGGCCTCTTTCCACCTAATGAGGGCCGAAAGACATAACCGACGCAGCAATCCAGAAGCTTTGCGACAGCATCGTTGAGGGCCAGAACCGTGAAATCGCCGAAATGAAGGCACTTCTTCACAAACTCCATCAGGCCACAGCGCCCGCGAAAGCGGATCGGGACTGCCAAGCACGATCCGCGGCCGCCTCAAAAAAATTCACCGCGCTGCATCTGCGCCCGAATCAACCAGATGCTTTATCTGCCGCGGCCTAACATCCAGCTGGTGGATCTTGCCCATCGCCTGGTATGGGAGCGGTGCGCACGAGCACCGTTGGCTGCACGATCAGACTGTCGCGAGAGGACGGCCGAAGATGGGATCATCGCTGAGCAGGGCGATGGTCTCCAGACTCATGTAGCGAGCGTTCTGGCCGGCCCATTCGTCGTTTTGTTCGGGCAATGAGGCGCCTCACGGCGTCTCGTTAGCGAAGCGACCTCGCTGCGGCGCTTGATCTCGCCATTGAGGTGTCCGGGCGGGTTGGCGGAGTGCAGGTTGGCGCGCTGTAGGCGGGGAACTCCATGCGGGGCGAGCACATCGGTCGCGGCATCGTCATCCCCGCCAGTTTCCGCACGCGTCGCCGGGCCTGGTTGGCGACCTAGCGCCATTGTTTGCGTCCGTGGCCGCGACGACCTGGGCAAACGCGGCACCATTCTGGCCGAGGCGATGCGGCGCTGGGGCTTGCCGGCAAAGGCCAGAGCGTTGCGCATGACGTGTAAGCGTCGTTTTCAGGCCACGGCCTTGAGCTCTTGCGGAGTGGCGTAGGCCCATGGCAGCAGGTCGTCGATACGGCTGTTGGGATGGCCCTCGATGATGCGGGTGATGACGTCGGCGAGGTAGCGATAAGGCTCGATGTCGACCAGCTTGCAGGTCGCGATCAGCGAGGCAATCACGGCCCAATGCTCGGCTCCTGTGTCGGAGCCGGCGAACAGCGCATTCTTGCGGGTCAGGGCGAGCGGGCGTATGGCGCGCTCGACGACGTTGTTGTCGATCTCGACGCGGCCGTCGTCGAGGAACAGGCATAGGCCTTGCCAGCGCGACAGCGTGTAGCGGATCGCCTCGGCGAGCTTGGTCTTCTGGCTGATGAGCTGGAGCTTGGTGCGCAGCCACGGCTCGAGAGCTTCGACCAGGGGCCGGGTTCGCTCCTGGCGCACGATACGGCGCTCCTCGGCTGAACGACCGCGGATCTCGCCCTCGATCCGGTAGAGTTCGGCGATACGCGTCAACGCCTCGCTGGCGATCGGCGCCGGGCCGGGCGTGGCAAGTTCGTAGAACTTGCGGCGCACGTGGCTCCAGCAGAAGGCGAGCTGCACGTTGCTCTGCCTGGCCAGCACCTTGTAGCCGCCATAGCCGTCAACCTGCAGGATGCCCGTGAAGCCCTTGAGATGAGCGATTGGCCGCTCGGCCTTGCGATCGGCGGCGTAGACGTAAGCCACGCCGGGCGGATCGCTGCCGCCCCACGGCCGATCGTCGCGCGCATAGGCGAAGAGCTGGCCGGTCTTGGTCTGGCCACGCCCCGGATCGAGCACCGGCGCCGTCGTCTCGTCGGCGAACAGCCTGGGCGAGGCCTTCAGCTTGTCGAGCAGCCGTTCGTGCACGGGTCGCAGCACGAAGGCAGCGCGTCCCACCCAATCGGCCAGGGTCGAGCGATCCAGGGCGACGCCCTGGCGCGCGTAGATCTGGGCCTGACGATAAAGTGGCAGGTGATCGGCGAACTTCGATACCAATACATGGGCCACGGTCGCTTCGGTGGGCAACCCGCCCTCGATCAGTCGGGCCGGTGCCGGCGCCTGCACGACAGCCTCGCTGCAGGCCCGGCAAGCGTACTTCGGGCGACGCACGACCAGCACCCGGAACTGGGCTGGCACGACGTCCAGACGCTCCGACACATCCTCGCCGATGCGATGCAGCGTGCCCGCACAGCACGGACAGACCGTGCTCTCCACGTCGACCACCGTCTCGATGCGCGGCAGATGCGCCGGCAGCCTGCCGCGGCTGGTTCGCCGGCGGGCGGCGCGCACCCTGCGCTCGTCGGGATTCTTCTGCTCGGTCTCGGCTTGGCCCGCCGCCGCCGTCTGCTCGGCGTCCTCCAACGCAAGCTCAAGCTGGTCCTCCGGCAGGCTCTCCGCCCGTCGGCCGAAGCGATGACGCTGGAACTCGCGAATGATCTGGCGCAGCCGCTCGCTCTCCAGCCGCTCGGCGATCAGCATCGCCTTCAGCAGGCCGGGGTTGTCGGGCAGGGCATCGGCTTGCGCGCTCACCAGCGCAGTGGATCACAGACGCTTTCGGCTTGCGACCGTTCTGCGCCACCCGAGTCAACTCGTCGCTGTCGGCGCCGTCGTCGGCCGCGGCTCGTGCACACGTCGCCAGTCGAGCCCCTCGAGCAAGGCCTGCAACTCGGCGGCGCGCAGATGCATGACGGCGTCCTGCACACCAGGCCAGCGGAACTTGCCGTCCTCCAGCCGCTTGACCACCAGCACCATGCCCGTGCCATCCCAGAAGATCAGCTTCACCCGATCGGCTCGCTTGGCCCGGAACACCCACACCGTCCCGTTGAACGGATCGCCTCCCATCGCCTCACGCACCAGTGCCGCCAAACCCTCCATGCCCTTGCGGAAGTCCACCGGCTTGGTCGCCACCAGAACCCGTACTCCGCCCGAAGGAACGATCACGTCAGCGCCTTCACGGCCTGCAGCACGGCACCCACCGTCGACGCATCGCTTCCAGCCGGCACCCGGATCACGGCACCGCCATACTCGATCTCGATCGCCGCCGAACTCAACACGACAGACGCGAAGCTCAGCCGATCCTTGGCCATTACCGACCGTCCACGCGCCTGCCGACGCCACGCGAATACCTGCTGTGCCGTCAGCCCGTGCCGACGCGCAACCGCACTGACCGAGTCCCTACCGGTCAAACTCTCGGCGACGATCTGCGCCTTCTGTTCGGCGCTCCAACTCCGCCGCCGACCAGCTCCCGTGAAGATCTCCAGCCGACGCACCGGCTCCGACATAGGCTTAATCACTGTGTCCGACATAGGTCCAACTCCCTCGACCTCGCCAACAGACACTCGCTCTGCCCATCACCTCACAGCAACGTGGCCTCAAAACATCGCTTACCATGACGTGGACGCGCCAGCGTTGCTAGGCTGCTCCGAGGGCCTTGATAGTGGCGGCCTTCATCCCCTATGGGCATTGAAGATCGCCAGCTTGACGCCCCGCAAGACGTGTCGGGCGAGCGAGCGAAGGAACTTCACCCAGAAGGGTTTGGCGTCGCTGTGGCCGACCGTCATGCCCAGCACTTCGGGTGGGCCGCCGCCGTCGAGGCCGACGGGAACAATGACGGCAATCGAGATGATTGCGGTCATCGCGCCGAGCTTTGACGTAGGTGAGTTCGAGCCAGATATAAAGCCACTCGCGCTCTATCGGCCGATTCAGGAAGGTCCGAACCCGCTCGTCGATCTCGCCGCACAGCCGCGAGACCTGGCTGTTGGTGATGCCCTCCATGCCCATCGCCCAGAACAGCTCGTCGACTGAGCGCGTCGAGATACCTTGGATGTAGGCTTCCTGGACGACCTCGGTCGGCGTTTTCTCGGCCAGAGGGTGGGTCGCATCACAACGCTTAGGCCCTGGCCGTCAGCGAGCGTGAATTCCTTGTCGGCCGGCTTGGCATTGCGGATTTTGGTGTCGCTCAGTTCATCCATGGGAGAGGTCCCTCCTAAACTGCGAACCGCCGGTGTACCCGGAAAAGACCGAACCCCTCGGACGCCCGTGAACGGTGCGGAGCGCCAATATACGCTCAACGCCCGAAGTTGGGAGCGCGCTGGGTGATCGGCTGCCGTGCGCCGACAACAAAGAACTAGGCCGGATGGAAAGTGACGCCTCGAGACGGTCTGCAAAAAGCAACGGGTTGAGCAGTCTGGCCTCGAGTGCGACACCGAACAATCACACCGTTTATGGGGGTTGCTTCGCTCGGTGTCGCTATCGCATCAGGCGATTGGCTGAAACACGACATGTTGGGGAGCAATATCAGCCCGGAGCGCCGGTCTGACGATGCAGCCGGCTCAGCTCATGCCCAGGTACGGGGCCATCAACTCATCTGCGTTCTTCTTCTGGCTCTCATCAAGCGTCGGGTAGAGCTTAGCTGCGGCGTTCCGGAGAGCGCGAACGCTCTCAAGCCTTGCCGCCAATGCGCGCTCCTGGGCATCGGCACGGTCAAGCATCGAAGCTTTGGCATCTTGTACCTGGTCGGGCTTGGCCTCTGTCAGGCGTTTCGCGTTGGCGCGCAGAGCCGCCGCAACGTCTTTCCAGGCCGCCATCTGCGCCTCGGTAATGCGAAGCTCGGCGTGAAGATAGGCGATACGCCCCTCGATCCGGTCCGTGGGTATGTCCCCGCTGCGACCCCGCATCATCTGCATCATCGGGGGCCCACTTTGCGTGTTCATCATGCCGCTGCTCTGACCCGACATCCCCGCATTGGAGCCGCCACACATCATCCCGCATCCCATCATCGGCATACTGCCGGAGCCCATGGCCCCCGATTGACCTTGGCCTGCCGACTCCTGCGTCCCCGGCATCGGCGACTGCGGCGGCTTCATGCCACGGTCGCCCATTCCTGGACCTTGCATCCCCTGACCCTGCGTTCCAGGCATCGGCATACCGGGCATGGTCTGCGCAGGTGCGCCCGGTGCGGGTGCGCCCTGCGACTGCATCTTGTCTCCATGCATCATCTGGGCGAGCTGAATGCCATTGGGCGTTTGCGCACCAACAGACGAAATAGCCCAAACGATCGCGCCAATGGTCGTCGTGCCGAGTAGCAAATGCGTGAACCTAGTCATCGATAGTCCTCCTTGCTTGGGGTCTGACGCTGAAACAACCGCTCAATGACCGAATGTGGCTTCCTGAAACGTCGAGTGCGCTAGTGCGATGCCCACGTCTGTCGTGCCTGGATCTCCTTCGGCTAGGACTGCCATCCTGACAGCCTTCACCCTGCTCAGGAGCATTTCCGTCCTCCGGAGCTCACAGGTCCTTTGCTGAAGAGTGACGCTACTCTCTCTAGAACCATGCCCGCACCCCGGTCACGAACCGAACCTCATTCGGATTGCCGCCAGATTGCAGGACGTAGTTGGCAGTGTTCCCGAACTTTCCGAGATAGGTCACGCCTATATAGGGAGCGAACTGGCGCGTGATCTCGTAGCGGAGTCTCAACCCTACATCGAGTTCAGAGAGCCCCGCCCCGACACCTCGCATCGGGTCATCCTTCGTGTAGAAATTCATCTCGAACTGCGGTTGAAGAATGAGCTTCTGGGTAAACAGGAAGTCGTAGCTTCCCTCAAGCTTTGCGCCGAGATGGCCATCGCCACTGATGTACCCAGTGACACCCACCCGGAAGAATTGCGGCGCCAATCCCTCGACGCCGATGGCTCCCCACCCACGCCCGGGCTGAGAGTCGAGGTCATAGCGCGCACCCACCAAGGCGTTGAAGTAGGTGCTGATGGACCGGGCGAAGAACAACTCCTGGATGCCGTCATCCACCTGGCCGCCTTGGATGCGGCCCTCGGTGCGCAGCCAGACCTTGTTCTCGTCGGTGCCCACCCAGGACTCGCCGCTCCAGCGGAAACTACTGGTTTCTCCGAACCGCCCCTCCAACTGGTTGAAGATCCCGTGGAAGTAGATGGACTGATCGAGCATGTGCGGCTTGCCATGCTCGTCTGGTGGGGTGCCTGGTGCTTGCGCCAAGGCTGCGTTTGACAGGCCTGCCATGGCCAGCGTTGCCCAAAAAGCGAGAGCACGGGTGTTCATAGGATGCGAATCTCCCGCATCATGCCGAGCTCCATGTGGTAAAGCAGGTGACAGTGAAATGCCCAGCGGCCGGGCTCGTCAGCAGTCACGAGGTAGCTCAGCCGTTCTCCGGGCTTAACGAGAATGGTGTGCTTGTACGGACGGTGTTCGCCCTGGCCGTTTTCCAGCTCGCTCCAGACCCCGTGCAAGTGCATGGGGTGATCCATCATGGTGTTGTTGATGATCGTGAAGCGGACGCGCTCGTTGCGTTGCAGGATGATCGGAGCTGCCTGTGAGAACTTGACCCCATCGATGCTCCACATGAACCGCTCCATATTGCCGGTCAGATGGACGATGATCTCCTTGGTGGGCGGCCTGGCGTCGTTCGCCGGTATGGGACGGCGCAGGTCCGTGTAGCGGAGTACGCGGCGGCCATTGCCTTCCAGACCGTCGCCGGCTTCTCCAAGCCGGTTCATCGGGGCCATCGCGACGTTGTCGACGGCGACGTTGCCGCCAAGCCGGGCGGCCGCTTGCTCCGGGGTCATACCGATTACAGGGACCGAATCTGTCATCGCTGGCCGGGCGGATCCGCCCATGGCGTGGCCGGCGTGAGGGTCTGCAGCTGGCGCCGCGCCGCCATGACCGGCGTGCGGGTCGCTACCGGCCGCAGGTGCTGACGCGGATCCGTGGCCGCTCGGACCATGCTGCATGCCCATGTCTGCCATCGTCCGCAGCGGGCGCGGGTCCATCGGAGGGATTTCCGCGGCCATGCCGGTGCGCGGCGCCAGCGTTCCGCGCGCGAAGCCGCTCCGATCCTGCGATTGCACGAAGATTGTATAGGCACGCGCCTCGCGCGGTTCGACAATCACATCATAGGTTTCGCCTGGGCTGATGCGGAACTCGTCGACCGTGACCGGGACGATGTCGTTGCCGTCGGTCTGTATCACGGTCATCGGCAGACCCGGGATGCGGATATCGAAGATGCTCATCGTACCGGCGTCGATGAAGCGCAGCCGCACCCTCTCACCGGGCTTGAACAAGGCCGTCCAGTTCGCAGCAGGGGGCGCGCCGTTCATGAGGTAGGTGTAGGTGGCGCCCGTGACGTCGAGGATGTCAGTGGGCGCCATACGCATGTTGCCCCACATCAGACGATCCGAGACTGTCGGCCCCAAGCCATCCCGCTTCGTGTCCTTCACGAAGGTACCGACGGTGCGGCGTCCGTAGTTGTAGTAGTCGCTCTGGAATTTCAGGTTGCTTATGATCCGGGTTGGGGTCTCGTCGCTCCAGTCGGAGAGAACAACGACATAGTCGCGGTTGAACCGCTGGGCAAAGCCGCCCTTGGGGTCAATCACGATTGATCCGTAGACACCGGTTTGCTCCTCGGGGCCGTGCGCGTGATACCAGTAGGTGCCGGATTGGGGCACGCGGAAGCGGTAGGTGAATGTCTCGCCCGTCGCGATGCCCTTGAAGCTGAAGCCTGGCACACCGTCCATGCCGGTTGGGAGGCGGATACCGTGCCAATGGATCGAGCTCGTGAAGGGCAACCGGTTGGTAACTTCCAGGGTCACCGTATCGCCCTCGCGCCAACGCAGGATCGGGCCGGGGATCGTGCCGTTGATAGCGGTGCCCATCCGAGGCTGCCCCGTGATGTTGACCGGCAGAGGAGCGAGATCGAGCTTGAAGTCGGTGCCGGTGAGAACCTGCGGCGCACCCGCGGCGAAGGCGGCGCGGAACGGCCCCCCTCCCAGCACGGCCGACGCCGCAAGTCCCTGGACGAACTGCCGGCGGCTGACCATCAATGCCCTCCATGCGAAGTGATGGTCTGGATGACGTACATGCCGCTGCCTTCCTGTCGCATCGTGAAGTCTATGTGCATCTCAGGCTTGAGAGCACCGAGGTTCACTGCCGGCGCCACGTCGAAGTCCATCGTCATCGGGGGCCAGCCGATCGCCGGGATGGCGTCATGACTGATGTTCACCTTCCGCCTGACGCTGTCGATCGATCTCACCACACCCCGACCCTGCACGGCAGCGGGGGCGGCCTGCGCCATTTGCTGGCTACCATGCGCGGAATGATCAATCTGGCCGTGGTCGATGGCGCCCGTGGCTGCCGGCATCGCGCCGTTCAAAGCCAGGAGGGGCGCCTTCGCAGGCTGCGCGGCGGTAGCGTAACCCTCGCCTTCGCCCGCCATCCCGCCGGCACCGGAAACTCTTGCAGAACCGCCGAGATCGACAGCGGTCGCCGCGTCGACAGGAGGCGCCGATGTGACTGTGCGGGCATCCGAGGTGACACAGGCCGAAAGCACGAGCAACGCGGCGACCGCGGGCTGCAGGCGGAGGGCGACGCTAAGGGGTCGCAGCTTGAAAGACATACTCTTCTCCTACCGAGCGAAAGTGATCGGACCGCGCATGCCGTCCTTGTCGTGACATGAAATGTCAGAGGCGAACTCCCGGTCGGCGGTGCGCAAAAGGGCCCAGACGAAGGTGGCGATCTTTACAGAGGAGACCAAGACACCGCTGGCGCGGTCCAAGCTGGTGGCACGCAGCAAAGAAAGCCATGAGTCATGGGGCGTCCCTCGCTTTTGGCTTACGCGCCGAATCACGATGCCCATGATGGTGACCGAACAGATGCATAAGGGGACACGCCAGCAAAATGAGGAACGGGATGGCGCCCAGGACGTGTCCCGTGTGCGTGAACAGAAGGTATGCCCCCAAGGCAGCGGCAAAGATCGAGAGCACCCAGCCAAGGGGCGTCCGCAATAAGCGATTCCGCAATTCCAACATCGCAGCCCTCGCCATCAAGTATGCTACCAGTCTGACATCCCCCACGCTTGCAGTGTTTGATGTGGATCAACTGATGGCGGCGGCAGGACGGTGACGTACCGAAGGTGAGTCGGTGGCGGCCCAGCCGCCCTGGATTCTTGATCCCGGGATTTGATGAAGCACTCTTGTCGGGCGATTTGAGGGATGCGTTATGGGACAGGTTCTTCGCGGCTGCCCACAACGACAGAGGCGATCCAGCGATCGGATCCCCGCTTCTTCTACTTGGCAACAGTCTTGGGATTGAAGTCCATGCTCCATGGAACACACTAGCGTATTGGCGCGCGACATATAGCACCGTGGTGGGCGACGTTCGGCTGCCGTCAAAATGCGTACAATGGAAAATCGGCACGTGTAGTGTGCGGTAAGTCTGGCAATTTCATCTGACCCGCCGCTCTGTGCTTTGTACACGGATGAATATTGGTATCAGCAGTGTGCAGAAGACCTCATTGCAAGCCACGTGCACCAACACCACAAGATTGCAGGAATGTGTATTGGCTGAAATCGGCGAGTTAGCCCTCATTCAGTATGAAAGGCCGCGCCATTTATAGCGGTAGCCCCGCAGCAGGCAGGTCGGAGAATGAACCTCGATCTTAGCTCCTTACGGAGCGTAATCGCGGCCGCTGAGCACGGGAGTTTCCGGCAAGCCGCAACAGCCGTTAACATCAAGCAGTCCGCACTCAGTCGGCGCATTCGGCACCTTGAGGAGCAACTCGGTGTTTCCCTGTTTGAGCGCTCAAGTGGCGGAGTACGTCTCACTGCGGCCGGTTCGAGCATGGCGCGAGCCGCGCGCCGTCTATTTGATGAAATAGACCATATGGTCACGGCCTCACAGTTGGCCGACCGTGGTGAAGCAGGTGTGCTCAAAGCGGGCTTCGGGACGGCCGTATCGACAAGCAAGGTGCGTACGATCCTGGCAGATCACATCAAGTCATTCCCCCAAATCGGGGTTCAGGTTACCGAGCGATCTCCTGCTCAGCTAGCAGCGGCCCTCGGAACAGGCGACGTAGATGTGGCAATCATCGCCGGAGAAGCGCGCCAACATAATGGACCTTCGATGTCGCTGTGGTCGGAGCGCATAGTGGCGGCACTGTCCTCGCGCCATCCGCTTTCGAATAGTGAGGTCATCGATTGGAGTGACCTTAAGGACGAGACCTTTCTTCTCAGCCGATGGGATCCGGGTCTGGACCTGCGCAACCTTATCCTCAAAAAGCTCGCAGCGCCGGGCGACGCCCCAAAGATAGAAACCTGGGATGCCAGCAATGAGAATGTCCTGGGAATGGTCGAGGCTGGGCTTCATGTCAGCGTTCACTGCGAATCGTGGACCAGTCTTTCCTATCCCGGCGTCCGCTTTCGCGAAATTCGCGATTCGTCAGGCCCGAGCCACATCACTTTCACCGCATGCTGGGAAGAGCACAACCGAAACCCGGCTCTCGCCCGCTTCGTGGAAACGCTCCGACAGACTCATCACCCCACCACACTGAGCTAGGCGTCGGCGCTCTTCGCCGAACCCTTCGCCGTCCGCCGCGCCTTGGCAAAGGCTCGATCGGCAGACATGAACCGGCCCAGCATTGGCCCCACGAGTTTCGCTGGGTCGATCGTCTGACCCGTTTCACGGCCAAGCGCCTCAGCATAGACGACGAGATCCCGGTGGATGGCCGCCGGCAAGTCGACCGTCAACTTAACGGGCTTCTCGTCCAAGATGGCGCCGAGCTTGAGTTTGGACATCAGGTTTCTCCTATCCTCGGTAAGGCTGCAGCACGAGATCACGCGTCACGATTACCCGCACCGGATGGCCCGGCCGGATGGTCAGAGTGGGCTGGATGTTGAGGTTGCGCCGCACCACTTGCTGTCCGGCCTGATTCAGCGTGTCGCCCGCACCACGGCGCAGGGCGCGGACGATATCGCTATCGTTCTGGTCCGACCCGAGCTCGGTGCCGACCGCGAGGATGGTCGAGAGAAGTGCGGCCTTGAACAGCGAGCCCCAATGATGATCGACACCGTCTTCCAAACCGGCCTGACCGCTGGCATCCGCCCCGGGCAGTCGTTCGAGCACGATCGAATAGCCGTTCGGCAGAAGCAGCCGCGTCCAGACCAGAAGAAGACGTGACTGCCCGAAGCTAACCTGGCTGTCGTAGACGCCAATCAGCCGTGCCCCCTGAGGAATCAGCAATGCGCCACCCGTCGGCGTGTCATAGACGTTCTCCGTCACCTGGGCGGTGATCTGTCCCGGCAGGTCGGATCGAAGGCCGGTGATGAGGGCCGCCGGAATGACGGCGCCGGCTTGCAGCACAAACGGCGAAGCGGGCCGCTCCAGACGATCGGGGCTCGTCGTCTTCCGATCGACAGGCGCATTCATGAAGGCGACCTTGCGGTCCTGTCCATTCTGGATCGAAGCTTCATCTGTCGCCGCAGCCCCGGTCAATATTGATGGCGGAGACGGGGGAATACCTGCGCCACCAGCCTGTGTCTGACGACTGCCGGGCGCGAACAGGCGGCTGACGCGCGCCGCCTCCGTCTCCTG
>Ga0075012_10002295_pt1 | contig 18885 bp, 5 predicted proteins | sample All_14_2_FD_71474 | JGI IMG/M metagenome (GOLD analysis project Ga0075012, IMG submission 71474) | Freshwater microbial communities in response to fracking from Pennsylvania, USA - Allegheny Zone_MetaG_DW_15 | ecosystem: Environmental > Aquatic > Deep subsurface > Groundwater > Drilled... | reverse complement strand
ATGCCACCGTCGTCGCGCTGATAGCCAGCTGATCCGTCAGCGGATGCGTCTCGCCCTGCGCCACCCTCAGCGCGCGGTACGGGCGTTCCGGAGCCGGCCGCTTTTCCTCCGGCGCGGGGCTCGCCTGAGCCGCTTGACGGACTGCCTCCGGCGTGCTTGCGGCGTAGAGCGCCGCAACATCGGCCTCGCCGAGGCACCGGTCCAGAACCGTGACTTCGGGCTGAAGGGAGCCCAACAGCAGCCGCTTCGAACCGTCCGCGCCCAGCTGCATCCGCACGTAGGACGGCAGTTTCCGGGCATGCCAGCGATACCCGAGCGGATCGCCATCCACGTAGAGCTGCATCTCGTCGCCGCTGTCGGTGAGAACCACGTGGTGCCAGGCTCCCTGTGCCAGCGGCCGCTCGGCTGTGAATTCAAAGTTAGACGACGAGCCTTTCAGATAGCAGGTCACGAAAAGCTTCCGGTTCAACACGCGCGCGAATAGCACGGGGCTCTCTCGGTCAGCGCTCTCCAGTCGAAAGAGAGTCATGGGCGAAACGTCGCTCCACGCGCCCTCCGACTCAGCCGGATGGCGGTCGATGCGGACATGCAGCGCCAACGTGCACGGCCGTCCTCCGCCGAACGCCACGGCGCGTCGGTCGTCCGTGCGTGCCGGCCGCACCTCCGTTTCGAAGGCCGCCGCCGCAACCCCGGCAAGGACCGCCACGACGGACAACGCCACGCCCCTGACCCCGCTCCACAACCCGAACCGCACGCCTGTTTCCGACATTCGTCCGCTCCTCATCGCCTAACACCCGGGGCCCCTTTTGCCCTTCGCCTCAACCGAAAACGCCCCCTTATCCGGATTCACCCGCGCTTTCCATTTAACCCTCAACCCCTAGAAAAACCAAGTCCGACGATATGGACAGACTGCTCATCGATATACACGCGGATTGCATGCCCATATCCGCTCTCGACCCGCTCCGCCGCCCATTGACACGGTCACGGACGGCCGTTGAACCGGGGCCGCGCCTTGAGCCAGGCCAGATTGAAGACGTAGTGGTTCCGGCTTGAGATCAGATGAATGTTCCCGTCTCTCGCCTGCGTCATCGCCAGATAGCCGCAGGGCTCAGCCATCGTATCGCCCAGTGCGAACATCAGCCGGTCGATGCCGTTCACCTGCTGTTCCGCGCCGCCCGGCGTCACCAGCCTGCGGACCGGCCAAGTCAGGCCCTCGTCGAACGACACCGCGGCAAATAGGCCATACCCTGTAAACTCCCGTCCGTCATCGGCCTTGAACACCATGCCTTTGCGGGTTTTCCAGTCGCGCCACTGGTCGGTGAACGAACAGAACAGCACTGGGCCCTCGCGCAGCCGGATCATGGCCGCTCGCTGAACGCTGCTGATCGCAGGGAAATCACTGGCTGCGAAACTCCATGTCTTCCCGAGGTCGGACGTGAAGCTCACCGGCGTCTTAAAGTCGAATTTCGCCTGATCTTCAACCGCGTCGCATCGGCTCATGGCCATGATGCGGCCATCGGCGAGTTGCACCATCGGCGCATGGATGCCCGGATAACGGGGGCCCTTGCCACCGGCACGAAAGTCACCCGCACGCCTGTCGACTTCGTTGTACGACCACGTCCTGCCACCGTCGCGGCTGAAGACCAGACTCACCTGCCGCGCGTCGTTGCCCAGCACCAGTGTGCCGTCCTGCAGGCGCAGCACGCCGTTGCCGAACTCGCCGACCGGCTGGACGATCCGCGCCGCCGACCAAGTCAGCCCGCTGTCGTCAGAGGTCCGAACGATATTTTCGACCAAGCCCCTCGCGAAATGGAAGAGCGTGTGCTCTCCGTCCCACCACACCTTTGGCGCGTGATCGTTGACGTCCGCCCCGTCCCAGAACGGTTCGGCTGGCGTCCAAGCTCCTACGCCCGGGCGCAGCCGGCTGGCGAGGTTGCACAGCTCCGAGCCGGTCTCCTCCACGCACGAGTACCAGACGGCCAGCAGGTCGCCGTTGGGGCACTCCGTGATCGAGGGGCTGTGGTTATGCCCCGCGAACAGAGGCCCGCACGCATCCGGCGGCACGATGACGAACGGCCGGGGCCCCAGAAACAAGGCACCCGGCGACAGAAGGGATGCGGACGGCGGCAGGACGCGCGACACGGCGGCCGGCTGTGGCCGAGCCGGAGGCGCAGCCGCGGCTGCGACATCCACACGCAGCTGGGCCTCGGCCACGACGCGGAATCCGATTTTCTCGCTCGCGGACTCCGGTATCCACGCGGCTCGGTTGGCGGAGCGCAGCAGGCGCGTGAAGACCGAGTGGCTGCCGCCCCGGATCACGCGGAAGTCGGCGTTGCCACGGCCGGCCGGATCGGTCTCCGGACCGGCCGAATACGGCCCGTAACCATCCGAGCACCACTCCGCCACATTGCCGTGCATGTCGTACAGGCCCCACGCGTTTGGCGGCGTTTGCGCGACGCTCAACACGGGGCGCCCCTTAGCGACCCGATACTCGACGGGCATCTTCCCGTCGACGAAGAAGCGATCGCGAAAGCCGGCTTCGCCGAACCATATGTGAAACCCGGCGGGCAACGCGTCCCCCGTGTGAAAAAGCGTCCTTGTCCCCGCCCGGCAGGCGTACTCCCACTCCGCCTCCGTCGGCAGCCGGTACCTCCGGCCCTCCGCTTTTGACAGCCACGCGCAAAAGGCCACCGCGTCATGCCAGTTCACGTTCCGGACCGCCTCGTCGCCAGCCCGGCCGCCGCACGTAAACTCCGGTCTGAACCGCCGGTACTGCCCCAGCGTCACCTCGGTAGCGCCCATGTAGAACGCCGAGCTGAGCGTGACTTCGTGAGCGGGCCGCTCGTCCCAGTCCGCCTCGTCGAATCGCTCCGGATGCTTAACCATGCGGTAGTCCGCCGCGGGCCCGGCCTGGCCCATCACGAACCCGCCTGGGCCGATGCTCACAAGCACCATGCCCACCGAATTGGTGATAGTCGGGGCGCAAGGTTCTGCCGCGGACGTCACCCCCGCAACCGCAACCGCTAAGCCCAAAACCAGATCCCATTTTTTCATCGTGACCTCCCCACACAAAAAAGAGCGGCGGCGTTTCCGCCGCCGCCCGGGATTCTGGCGCCTTTACCGCAGCTGCAGGATCGTGCCGCTCTGGCTGGTCAGCAGCAGGTCATTGCCTTTGCGGATCAGCTTGTACTTGGACGGGAAGCCGCTGAGCGCCGGCTTCTCGCCCGTGAGGCCGCCCTCGGCATGGGCGATGACGTACGTGGTTGCGCCCGGCTCGTTGGCCGTCGCGGCCACCACCGTGAGGCCCGAGAGGTCGAGCGCGCCGGAAGAGGTCAGCACATCGCTCTGCGCGCCGTCGACCGTCAGCCTGTACGTGGTGCCGGCGGCGAGCGTCACGCCGTTCAGCGCGAGCGCGCCGACCGCGCCGTCGCCGGCCGGGCTGATGACTGTGCCCTCCGCCAGCACGCCGTTCGTCACGGTGCCGGTCCCGGCCAGCAAGGCCACCGCCTGGGCGCTGCCGCCGAGATCGAGCGTGGCGCCGGCCGAGAGATCGACCTCCGCGTCGCTCAGCAGGCCCGCGCCCGCCAGCGGGTCCGTGAGTCCGCAGGTGAAGACCGAGCCGTCGCCCGGATCAGAGGGGATCACGTAGTTGACCAGATTGGTCGAATCGCGTCCCTGCCAGTCGACGGCGAAGGACCAGAGACCGTTGGTCCACCACTGAGCCACGTTGCCGGCCGCGCCGCCGCCGCCCTGGCCGAAGCGGGCCTCGAACGGGTGCGGTCCGGGCGGAAGCGTGATCGTGCCCTTGGTGGGCGCGTTCCAAGTGTTCCCGTTGGCGATCAGCACCGTGCCCGCGATCGTCAGCTTCACATTGTCGTCGAAGTTCTCGGCGAAGGTCCACGTCACGTCGCCGTCCGTGCGGTTCCAGATGTAGCCGGAGTAGACATACGTGGTGTTCTTCGGCCACGGCTTGCCGTTGATGCTGCCACCTTCCCCGCAGGCTCCCTGAGTCGCGATCGGGGAGAGCTCGACCACGTTGGAGGGGTTCGGCGAGGCGGTGTCGAAGGCGTTGTTGGTGATCATGCCTTCCCAGAGGCCGGGCACGGGCAGAGCGTTGACGCGCAGCGTGCCCTCGTTGACACGGATAACCGGGCGCTCTTGCGCGGCAGCAGGCATACCGGATTCGACGTCGGTGGTCAACAGCGAGCCGTCGCCCGGGTCCTGCAGCAGAATATAGTTGGCGAGGTCGGCCGCTCCGCGGCCCAGAGGATCGTAGGTCAGGCCGCCGAGCCCGCTGGCGGGGCCCGCGTCGCCAGAGCCGTCGCCGAAGCGGATCTCGATGGGGTGCGAGCCGGGCGTGAGCGTGTGGTTCTGCAAGACCACGCCCTGGCCAAGCGTCACGTCCTTGACGACCACGTCGTCGATCTTCAGCATCACGTTGTCGTCGAAGGTGAAGCGCCAGGTCCACGTCACGTCGTCGTTTGTGCGGTTCCAGAGGATACCTTTGTAGATCCAGGTGTGGCTGCCGCCGCGCCACATTCCGTTCGCATACAAAACGTTATTCGCTTTGGCGCCGTTGCCGGCGCGCGTCGTGAGCTGGCGGCCGATGAGCGTGCCGTTGCTGGTCGTGTTCCAAGCTTGCAGGATCACGCTCTCCTCGAGGCCCGGGCCGCGGACGGCCGGACGGTCGACGGTCAGCAGCGACCCGTTGCCGGGGTCGAGCAGCTGGCGGTAGTCGTTCGTGAGCGACGACGCGCGGCCCAAGGGGTCGTACGAGATCCCCCACGGCTCGCCCGAGGGACCGGCGCTGCCCGAGCCGTCGCCGAAGCGCGCCTCAATGGCGTGCGGGCCGGGCGAGACCACGACGTTGCTGACGCTGGGGGCCGAGTTGCCGCCGTTGATCAGGATCGCGCCGTCGAACGCGAACCGCACGTTGTCGTCGAAGCGGCCGCGGAAGGTCCAGAGCTCGTTGGTGGCGGAACGGTTCCAGATGTAGCCGGAGTAGATCCACGTGTGGTTGTTGCCGTTCCAGAGCCCGCCGGCATAGGTGGTGTTGGCGGCCGACGGGCCGATCGCCGCGCGGGTGGTCAGCTGGATTCCGGTCTGGGGGTTGAAGCCCGTGGTGTTCCAGGCTGCGGGGATCATGCCCTCCCAAAGGCCGGGCGTGAGCGGACGTTCAGCCAGATTGGTGTTGAGCGTGACAGGCGCGCTGAGGTCGAACACGCCGGGCCCGTCCTTGTCGAGCACGGCGGTGGCGATGCGGCCGTTGACGATGCGGCCGCCCGTCACCGTCACGTTGCCGTTCGACAGCGTGCCGCCGCCCAAGTCCAAGGTGCCGCCGGTGACGGAGACCTCCGAGAGCGGGGAGAGCACCGCGACGTTCTTGAGCCGCAGCGAGCCCTCGCGGACCTCCGTGGGCCCCGTGAAGGTGTTGGTCGCGACCAGCGTCAGCGCGCCGCCGCCGAGTTTGGTGAGGCCGCCTGAGGCCGGCAGGCCGATCACCGGCGCGCCCAGCGTGGCGGCGGTGGTCGCGCCGCCGCCGATCAACGCGACCGCGGGCGCGGTGGTGTAGCCCGTGCCGGACGAGGTGATCTCGATGGAGGTGAGCGCGCCGCTCACCGGGTCGATGTGGGCAAAGGCCGACGCGCCTTTGCCGCCGCCTCCCAGGATGCGGACGAATGGCGCGCCGAGATAGCCGGAGCCCGACGTCGCGACAGGAATCGAGATCAGGCCCAGCCCCTGCGGCCGACGCAGCGGCGTGTTGACGACCTTGTTCATCGCCGCGTTCGGGATGTCGACCACGGCGCCGCCGTCGTAGACCGTCACCTCGGGATAGAGCCCGACCGCGCCGCCGCTGAACAGTTCGAAATCGGCGTTGCTCACGCGCAGGAGTCCGCCGTCCCAGTTGACCAGCGCATCGGAGTTGGAGCGGCTGGCGCGCCAGACACGGGGAGCGGTCAGCTCGCCGCCGCAGAGGTTCAGCAGCGCGGACAGGTTGTTGCGGTTGCCCATCTCGACCAAGCCCATGTTGGTGACCGACGCGCTGCCGGCGACGGTGAGCGCGGCGTAGCCGCCGGAGGTGCTGTTGTCGCCGTCGTCGCCGATTTCGAGCGCGGCGTTGTTGAGGAACTGGCCGCCGGCCAGATAGACCACGCCCGTGCCGCCGCGGCTGATGCCGACGGTGCCGCCGTAGCCGCCGCCGAACGCGAAGGTCCCGCCGGTCTGCTTGAGGATGCCGAGTGCGGTCAGGTTCCAGCCGACCTGCGTGAGGCCGCTGTTGGTCAGGACACCGTTCTCCAGCGCATAGTAGCCGTATCCACTGTGGCCGATGCGCCCATCGTTGTTGGCCCCGCCGGTGTTCTGCACTGTGCCGCCCGTCTGCCGGACCGAGCCGACGCCGGCGGCGCCGTTGCCCACCAGGAGACGGCCGCTGATTTTGGCCATGTCGGAGACCCGCATCACGCCTCGCCCGTTGTCGCCGATGACCACCTGCGGCTGGCCCGCGACGTTGTAGCCCCGGTCCAGGGTGGTGATCTGAGCCGTGCCGCCGACCACGAGGGTCGCGAGCGGATCGGCGGTCTGGACGCTCTGCCCCACAACGACGCCCTGGTCGCCGAGGTAGCGGCTGACCGGCGAGAGGTCAAGCGTGCCGCCGAAGACGCGGACAGGCCCGAGGTTTGCGCCCGCGCCCGAGAGGGTCAGCGTATTCGGACCGAGCTTACGCACGCCGATCTGCGGCAGAGCAAAAGTGAAGTCCAAATTCTCGTAGGCCGTCTCGAAGCCGACGGACGCCGTCGTGGACTGGAAGGTGGTGCCGTTGTTGACCAGCGCGTCGATCTGCGCCGCGGTCCAGCCGGGCTGCGCAACCGGATCGGTTCCGCCGACCCGGAACGCGAGGCAGCCGCTGTTGGTCACCAGGACGTCCGTGGCATAGCCGGGCAGCGAGCCGGGAACGGCCACGCACAGGGTCGAGTTGGAGACGAGGGTGCCGCCGCTCCACGCGTTGTTCGTGCCGCGCAGATAGGTGAGGCCCGCATCGCTGCCGCTCTTGACGAGCGGCCCGGTGCCGGAGATGTCGCCGCTGTAGCTGTCGCTGTACGCGCCGCCGGACTCGAACGTGGCGCGGCCGCCGAGCGTGACCGGGCCGGCAACGACGTTGAAGTTCGTGCCGAAACCGTTTCGCGTGAAGAGGCGCCCGCCGTCGTCCAGACTGAGCGACCAGTCGATCGGCTTGCGGATGTTGTAGAGGTCGAAGAAGGCGCCGCCGCGCACGCGGATGGTGTTGCCGGTCCCGCCGGAAAGCGAGGCGTACTCCTCGAGGGTCACGCTGCCGGCGGTGATGTCGATGAACGAGGTGCCCAGGTCGTTGGTCGCCGTCGTGTGCGTCAGGCCGAACATGTTCGACCCCTTCTTGGTGATGCCGTGGCCGTTGAGGTTCAGGTAGGTCAGGGTGGGACCGTCGCCGCGGATATCCAGACGCTGATTCGCGCTGACCGTGAGCGGACCGGTCAACGTCAGGTAGGAGAGCGCCCAGTACTGGCTCAGCGTCCCGTCGTTGCGGAGCGCGCCGAGTCCGTCAGGGCCCTCGCCCTCGGCATAGACCTGCTCGTTGCCGAGCTTCAACGCGTTGGCTGTGGTGATGCCGCGGAAGTCGATCGCGCCACCGCTCTTGACGACCGTCGGCCCGGCGGAGGTGCCGAACGTCGCGCTGTTGAGGACGCGCGCGGTGCCCTGCGCGAGGGTGGTCGTGCCGGCATAGGTGTTGGCCAAGTTCGGGAAGGCGAGCGTGCCGCTGCCCGTCTTCGTCAGGCCGCCGACGCCGGTGATGACCCCCGAGGCCGGGAGATCGCGGGTCACGCCCTCGGCGACCGACAGCGTGAGGGTCCCGACGTTGACCGACGTGCCGCCCGTGTGGGCGACCGGACCGGCCAGGACCACGTCGCCGGGGCCCGACTTTTCGAAGCGCACGGCGGTCGCGCCGTTGTTCGTGACCGCGGCGTTCACGACGAGCGCGGCGCCGCCGGCGGCGTTGGCGTTCGCCAAGAAGAGCTTCCCGGCGGACGAGGCCGGCGCGGTGAGCGCGCCGTCCCCGGCCGCGCTGCCGAGGGTGAGGCTGGCGGCTCCGGCGCTAACCTGCACGCGCGGCGCGACCAGCGTTTGCCCGCCGAACGTGACGGCCGCCGCGGTGTCGACGTCCTGAGCGAGCAACCCGACCCCGGTGGGGTTCGAGCCCAGCGTGATGCCGCCGCCGGTGCCGGCCGAGGTGATGCGCGCGGCTTCGGCGGCGTTGTTGGTGATCGTGGAGGGGCCGAGCGCTTGCAGCGCCTGGACCGTCAGGTTCGTGGCGTACACGCCCAGCGACGCCGAATAGGCGGCGAAAGCCGCGCCGTTGTTGACCGTGGCCCACGGTCCGATCAGGCCCTCGGCCAGCCCGGTGAAGAAGATCTTGGTGGTCGTGCCGAGCCCGTCCGCCACGAAATCGACGGCGCCGGAGAGGTTCGTCAGCGAGGCGAAGGTGACCTGGGCGGACGCCGCCCCTGACGCGACCGAGAGGGTCGACTGGCCGCCGTCCACCTGCAAGGCGCCGAAGGTCGCGGTGTAGGTCGCGGCGGGCGCGACCGCGTTGAGCAGCAGCGTGCCGCCGCGCAGACGGATCAGCGAGGAGGCGCTGAGCGCGCCGGAGGGCGGCAGCGCCAGCGTGCCCTCGTCGACCACCGTGTTGCCGGTGTAGGTGTTGGCGGCCGAAAGGACCTGCGTGCCCGCGCCGCGCTTGTAGAGCCAGAGCGCGGCGGTCCCGCCGTTGGAGAGGACGCCGGTATTCTGGATGACGGCATCGGGCGCGACCACGTTGAAGATGAATGCGTGTCCGTTGTTGTTGCCGGAGAGGAAGGGCCCGGTGAAGGTGAGCGTGCCGCTGCCGGCGTGTTCGACGGTGACGTCCTGCGAGGCGGCCGCGTTCTGGTAGAAGGAGCGGTCCGTCGAATCGCCGGTGCCGGTATAACGGAGGGTCGTCGAGCCGGTCGTGAACTTGAAGGCCGAGCCCTTGCCGAGCGGGCAGGCCACGCCCGCGTTTGCGACCGAGGGCACTGCCAGCACGCCCGTCGCGGTGAAGACGGTGTTGCCCGCCTGGTCATTGCCGGCGTTGGCCAGCGTGATCGTGCCGCCGTTGCCGTTGTGCTCGAAGCCGGGGGTGCCGGTGATCCGGGCCAGGATCGTCAGCGTCTTGCCGGCCAGGGCCTGGTTGTCGGCGAAGTCCTCGCCGCTGTTGACGCTGAAGGTCAGCGTGCCGTCGCCGTCGATCACGGCGTTCTCGGCGGCCTGCATCACCAGCAGCCCGGAATTGCTGAACGCGAGATTGGCGCCGGCGGCAACGGTCAGCGTCAGCCCCGGATTGCGGAAATAAATCGTCTTGATGCTGAGGTTCTGGTCGAGCAGCACGGCCGTCGGCGTGCCGGCAGGGAAAATCGCGACATCGGCGCTCCCGGAGGGCACCGCGTTGCCCGCCCAGTTCTCGGGCGTCAGCCAACGGCTGTCGGCCCCCAGGCCGGTCCACGTGCGGTCAGCCGCCAACGTGGCGGAAGCCAGCGTCAACGTCAGCGCGGCACAGACTGCAGACAAAGCATGCGACAGAGCTTTCATGGTCATCCCTTTCCTAAACACTGGGTGTTGTCCGTTCGTACGAAATACGGTGTCGGCCATATTCATGGATCCAACTTAAATATCGTCCGCATTATGTCGGCCGAACGGTTAAAGCGTCAAGCGCGAAAAACCCGAAATCAGCCCCAGAACCGAGCGGCGTCCGCCGCCCCGGCCAAACCGCCCCGAACAACTTCATACAAAGAGACGTTGTGCTCGCTCGCACGCATTGATATACTGGCGAATGTAAAGCGCGGGTGCATGGGCTGATCGTGCGACGCGGCCCCGCAGAGGGCGTTGCCGCAAGACGTGTCGGAGCGTGGACGATCATGGAAGCTCTCAACCATAGCGGTCTCGCAACCAAGACAGGCTGGATCGCGGCGGTCGCGACCGGCCTCCTCTGTTTGTGGGCGGCGCAGCAGCAGGCCGCCTTGACCGACCGCGACTTGCGCAACGCGCTGTTGAACCAGGCCGTCTCGCTGGCCCAGACCATCAACGCAGAGCAAATCTCCGCGCTCGACTTCACGCCGGCAGACGGGGCGCGACCAGCCTATCAGCGCCTCTGCGCGCAGATGGCCGCGTTCAAAAGCCAAACTCCTTTCAACGGCATCTGGAGTCTGGCCCTCCGGGACGGAAAACTGATTTTCGGCCCGGAGTCGTACGCGCCTGGAACGCCGCTCGCCTCGTCTCCGGGAACGCCGTACCTGAAGCCATCGGACGCCGAATTCGACGTGTTCAAGACCGGGAAGGCCTATGTGAAAGGCCCGCAGAAAGACGAGTACGGCGAGTTCGTGTACGCCGTGGCGCCGGTCCTCGAACCGCACACCGGCCGCGTGAGTCTGGCCGTCGGCGTGGACCTCTTGAGCCGCCAGTGGCGGCTGATCTTGCTCAAGGACAGCCTCCTGGCCGCGCTGCGGGTCTTGCCTCCCGGACTGATCCTGATCGCCGGACTCTGGCTGATCGACTGGCGCAAGCGGCTGCCTCCGGAGCACAAGAAGCGGCTGCGCTATGCCGAAGCCGTAACCGTGGCGCTCTTCTTCCTCTCGCTGACGCTGCTGGTCGCCTATGAATCGCACGCGAAAGCCCATCTCGCCCAGCGCCAGGTTTTCGCGCAGCTGGCCTCCAACCAGGCGTACCGGCTGACCGCGCAGGTTCATCAGGTCCGCGACACCGTGCTGGGCGGGATCGCCCATTTCGTTCGGAGCTCCGAACGGGTCAGCCGCGCCGAGTTCGAGGCGTTCGCCGGCTCCCTGCTCAGGCAGAACGGCGTCTTCGGCATCGGCTGGGTCGACCGCATCCGGCAAGAGGACCGCGAGGCGTGGTCGGTCCGCGCCCTGCTCGAAGGCTACCCGAACGCCACGGTCTGGGCACCCCCGTCCGGGCCCGGGCCAAGGCTTCCCTATCGTCTGGCAGACCGGCCGCTGCTGTACCCCGTGCTGCACGCGCTCGAGCACCGCGGCGGCGGCCTCGTCGTCGGCCTCGACGAAGGTGCCTGCCCGACCCGACGCGAGGCGATCGAGGAGGCCGTGCGCAGCGGCCTCGCCACTGCGACCCCCCCGCTGCAGCTGAACCTCTCCGGCGGCGGCGACGAAACGGGACTGCTGGCCTATCGGGCAACCCGCACGGCGGACGAGGCCGCCAGGCTGATGGGGATCGCCATGGTCGCCTTCAAACCCAAGGATCTGCTTCAGGCCCTGCTGGGTCCGGTCCCGCCTGAAGCCCTCTCCGCACACGTCGCGTTCCATCAGCTCGGCCCCGCGCAGGAGCCCCCCTTGTTTGTGGCGGAATGGGGCCGGGGCGTTGAGACCCGGCAGGGTCTTCACACGCACACGGCCGGCGAGATGAGCAGGGTCTTCCCCATTTTCGCCTTCGGACGCGCCTATGCGCTGACCTGTTCGCCTGGCCAAGGCTTCCTCTCCTCCTACCCTCTCGATTCCGTCTGGCCAACCGTCGCGTCCGGCCTGACGATCACCGTGCTGCTGACGCTGCTGACCGTCTTCTTCATCCGGCGGCACGCCGACCTCGAAGTGCTGGTGGAGCGTCGCACCCAGGCGCTGCGCCTCAGCGAGAACAACTACCGGCTGGCCGAGGAGCGCGAGCACCTCCTCAACCAGATGCTTCTGGCGATCCGCAACGTGAACCAGCTGATCGTGCGCGAGCAGAACATCGACAGCCTGCTGCACGCCGCGTGCAGGAATCTGACCGAAACGCTCGGCTACCACACCGCCTGGATCGCCCTCTTCGACGAAGGCGGCGCCCTCTCCGCCTTCGCCTCGTCCGGCTTGGGCGACGCCGCCGAGAGCTTCCGCCAGAAAGTCGCGGAGCGGCACTACCCGCCCTGCATCCAAGCCGTCCTGAGCGGACAGCGGATCGCCCTCAACCCGCAGCCCGAAGAGGTCTGCCCGTCGCTCTGCGGCGGCGACGCACCGCGGGAGACGTGTATGGGGATGACCGCCCGGATCGACTTCGAGAACCATGTCTACGGCGTCCTGGCCGTTGCCCTGCCCTCCCCGCTCGCCCGGGACCGTATGGCCGCCAGCCTCTTCACCGAGCTGGCGGACGACCTGGGCTTTGCCCTGCACAAGATCGAGACCGCGGACGCGCTGGCGGAAAGCGAGACGCGGTTCCGATCGCTCGTGGACGGCGCGCCGGACGCGATTTTCGTGCAGACCGGCGGGACCTTCGTCTTCCTCAACCCCAGCGCGGCAACCCTGTTCGGCGCGCCCACCTGCGAGGCGCTGATCGGCCGCGCGGTCCTTGACTTCTTCCATCCGGACAACCGCGACTCCGTGCGGGAACGCATCCGGCTGCTGAACGACGAGCGCCAGCCCGTGCCCGCCATCGAGGAAACCATCGTGCGCACCGACGGACAGGCCGTCGCCGTCGAAATTTCGGCTGTGCCGTTCCGCTTCCGGGGCGAAAACGGCGCGCTGGTCTTCGCCCGCGACATCAGCGCCCGCAAAAGCGCGGAAGAGCAGCACCGCAAACTCGAAGAGCAGCTCCACCAGTCGCAGAAGCTCGAGTCCCTCGGACAGCTGGCCGGCGGCGTGGCCCACGATTTCAACAACATGCTGCAGGTGATCCTCGGCAACACCGAGCTGCTGCTGCAGGAATCGGCGCCGGAGTCGCCGCTCGCCGAAACGCTGCGCGACATCCGCAAGGCGGGCCAGCGCTCGGCCGAACTCACCCGCCAGCTGCTGGCCTTCGCCCGGAAGCAGACCGTCGCCCCGCGCCCGCTCGACCTGAACGCCACCATCGCCGACCAGCTCAAGCTCCTCGGCCGGCTGATCGGCGAACACATCGCCCTGCGCTGGCTCCCCGGCGAGGGCCTGCCGCCGGTCAAAATGGACCCGGTCCAAGTAAACCAGATCCTTGCCAACCTGGCCGTCAACGCGCGCGACGCCATCCGCGAGAGCGGCACCCTGACCGTCGAGACCTCCCACATCTTCGTCGATCCGGAAGACAGCTTCGATGAGCTCGAGATCGGCCCCGGCCATTACCTGGTGCTGTCGGTCAGCGACGACGGCTGCGGCATGGACAAAGAAACGCGCTCCCACATCTTCGAGCCCTTCTTCACGACCAAGCCCACCGGACAAGGCACGGGGCTCGGACTGCCCACCGTCTACGGCATCGTCCGGCAGTGCAAGGGGTTCATCAACGTCTACAGCGAGCCCGGCCAAGGCACGACCTTCCGCATCTACCTGCCCAGCTGCACAGACACCGTCCCCGCGCCGTCGGCCAAGGCGGACGAAGCCGCCTGCGCCTTGACGCCCCAGACCGTGCTGCTGGTCGAGGACGAGCCCTCCCTGCTGAATTTCGTGGCCAGGCTCCTCAAGAAAACGGGACTGGCCGTGCTCGCCGCCAAAGGCCCCGCAGAAGCCCTGCGCCTCGCCGAGGCCAACCCCGACGCGATCGACCTGTTGCTCACCGACGTGGTCATGCCGGACATGAGCGGGCGCGAGCTCCAGCAGCGGCTGCTCCAGCGGTGCCCGCAGCTGCGGACGCTCTTCATGTCGGGCTACACCGCAGACGTCATCGCCCACCACAACGTCCTCGACGAGGGCATCCATTTTCTGCAGAAGCCCTTCTCCTCTTCGGAGCTCAGGCATGCGGTCATCGAGGTCCTCAACGCGCCCCCGGGCCCGTTCCCCGAACCCGCCCCGACCGCACCCGCGCCCCGGCTTGAGCCGCCCCCGGCTTTGTGATACGTTCTGACCCTGTATATTGTCAAAGGGCGCCCGACCGGGCCATACGCACCGGGGTGCCCGAACCGAACGGAGGGTGTGTGATGCGTCGCTGGCTGAGTCTTCTCCTGCTTCTTCTTCCCGTGGCCTCCTTCGCGGCCGAGGCGCCGACGCGCCTCGCGGTCAGCGAGAACCGCCGCTACCTCGTGGACGCGGCAGGCCGGCCCTTCTTCTATCTGGCCGACACCGCCTGGGAGCTCTTCCACCGCCTCACCGAGCAGGACGCCGAGCGCTACCTCGCCCGGCGCGCCGAGCAGGGCTTCACCGTGATCCAATGCGTGCTCCTCGCCGAGTTCGACGGCGTGCGCACGCCGAACGCCAACGGCGACCTGCCGCTGCTCGACAACGACCCGGCCAAGCCCAACGAGGCCTATTTCCGCCACGTCGACCGCGTCGTCGAGCGCATGCAGCGCCACGGCCTCGTGGCCGGCCTGCTCCCCACGTGGGGCGACAAGTGGAATCAGGCCTGGGGCAAAGGCCCGGAGATCTTCACCCCCGAGAACGCCCGCGCCTACGGCGCCTTTCTGGGCCGCCGCTACCGCGACCGCCCCGTGATCTGGATCCTCGGCGGCGACCGCCCCGTCAAAGACGACCGCCACCGCGCCATCATCGCCCAGATGGCCGAGGGCCTGCGCGCCGGCGACGGCGGCGCCCACCTCATCACCTTCCACCCCTGCGGCCAGCAGCAGTCCTCGCAGTACTTCCACGACGCGCCCTGGCTGGACTTCAACATGTCGCAGACCGGCCACGCCCGCAACGCCAAAAACTTCGAGTTCATCGGCCGCGACTACGCCCGCACGCCGGCCAAGCCCTGCCTCGACGGCGAGCCCGGCTACGAAGACCACCCCAACGGCTTCAAGGCCGAGAACGGCTGGCTCGGCCCGCACGACGCGCGCCGCAGCGCCTACTGGGCAGTCTTCTCGGGCGCCTGCGGCCACACCTACGGCTGCCATGCCGTGTGGCAGATGTGGGAGCCCGGGCGCGCGCCGGTCAACACGCCGCTCACCCCCTGGCAGGAGGCGCTCGACCTCCCCGGGGCGAACCAGATGCGCCACCTGCGCGCCCTGATTGAAGCCAAGCCCTATCTCACCCGCATCCCCGACCCCGCGCTCCTCAAACAGGGCCCCAAAGAGGAGTGGCGGCACATCGCCGTCACCAGCGACCGCACCCCGGGCCAGAAAAACGCCACCTTCGTCATGGCCTACTTCCCGCACAACACAGAGGCCGTTTTCGACACCTCCGTCCTCGCGAAGCCCAGAATGGACGTGGCGTGGTTCGACCCCCGCACTGGCCAAACCCACGGCCAAGGCCCGCGCGACAACAGCGGCGAGCTGACGATCGCGCCCCCGGCCGAGCGCCACCCCATCGACTGGGTGCTGGTCCTCACCGCGGCCGACTGACGCCTCTGCCGCCGGTTGACAGCGCCCGCACTCTGTGCTATCTATGGAACCAGTTAATTGATTGGAACTCACGATGAAGCACGACGGCGAGGACTCACTCAAGGACGGAGGGGTTCCCAACCTCATCCGCGGGCTCGTCGCGCTCGAGCAGCTGGCCACGCATCCGCAGGGGCTGCTGGCGGCCGAGCTCGCGCGCCTGCTCAGCGCGCCCAAGAACAGCATGGGGCGCATCCTGTCCGCCATGATGGAGCTGGGCTTCGTGATGAAGGGCCCCGCGGACAACCGCTACCGCGTGACCCGCAAGCTGCTGCACCTCGGCAGCGCCAGCCTCGGCGATCGCCACCTCGTCAGCGAGTCGATCGAGGAGATGTACGCCGTGCGCGACCGCCTGAACGAGACCGTGCTGCTGAACATCCCCATGGGCGACCACGGCATCACCCTCGAGCAGGTCCCGCCGCGCCTGCCCATCCACATCCGCGTCGAGCCGGGCTCGCGCTTCGAGCTCTTCAACACCGCCCCCGGCAAGCTGTTCCTCGCGCTGATGCCGGACCGGGCCGCGCGCGCCTACCTGGCCCGCACGCCGCCCGCCAAAAGCACGCCCCACACGCTCGGCCGCTCGGCCCTGCTCAAGCAGCTGCCCGCCATCCGCGAACAGGGCTACGCCGTCGACCGCGGTGAAGCGCTGGAAGGCTCGAACTGCTTCTCCGCGCCGCTGCGCGACGGCAACGGCACCTGCATCGGCGCCCTGACCGTCACCGGCTTCTCCGCCACCGTGAACGAGGCCCGCGGCCCCGCCATCGCAGGGGTCCTGACGGCCGCCGCCGAGCGCATTTCGCGGCGCCTCGGCTGGAACGGCGACGCCGGCATCATCCCGCTCCTGACGTGAAAAGAACCCTCGGAAACTCCGCCATGCAACCGATCCGTCCGCTCCTGCTCGCACTCATCCTGACCGCGCCGGCCGCCCGGGCCGCGTTGCCGGACGTGCTCTTCTCGATCGGCCAAGACGATCAGAACTGCGCGGAGTTCGCGCTCGCACAGGGCGCCGGCTGGCAGCGCTACGCGGAGACCTTCACCCGGCCGGTCGCGTTCACCGCCGGCGTCTCACGCCCCGACCGCGACTGGCCCTATATCCACCCCAACACCGCCGACGCCTGGGCCGGCGGCCGCACCCACCCTTTCACCGTGCGCTTCGCGCTGGCCGAGGCGCCTTCCGAGCCCCTCACGCTCGTCATCGGCCAGCTCAACGCCCTCCAGAGTCCGACGCTGACCCTCTCGGTCAACGGCCACGCGCTGGAGCCGCGCCCCCTGCCCGCCGGGTCCGGCGACAGCTCCGGCCGCGCCGAGGGGCGGATGCGGCCCGCGCGCACACTCATCCCCATCCCCGCCGCGCACTTCCGCGCCGGCGACAACGACCTGGTCCTCACCCTCGACCGCGGCAGCTGGATCATCTACGACTACGTCCTACTGTGCACGAAAGTGCCGGACGCCGAGCCCCCCGCCGACCTCGCGCCGCAAGTCGAAGCCCTCAAGGCCGGCGCCTTCGGGCCGCTCGCCGAGATCGTCTTCGCCACCCGCAACACCGTCAGCGACGGCCACTGGTACGCCAACTTCGGTTACTACTGCACCTCGCCCGAGCGCCGCACCTACGGCACCCAGGGGCGCCTCTGCGCCTGGAACCTCCAGACCGGCGCGCTGCGCCTGCTGGTCGACGACCCCGAAGGCGCGGTCCGCGACCCCTGCGTCAGCTACGACGCCCGGCGGATCGTCTTCTCCTACCGTCCCGCCGGCGCGCCCCACTACCACCTCTACGAGATCGGCGCCGCCGGCGACGGGCTGCGCCAGCTCACCTTCGGCGGCTACGACGACCTCGAGCCCGCCTGCCTGCCCGACGGCGGCCTCGTCTTCGTCTCCGGCCGCGCCCGGCGCTGGGTCAACTGCTGGCTCACCCAGGTCGCCACGGTCCACCGCTGCGACGCCGACGGCCGCAACGTCCGCATGCTCTCCGCCAACATCGAACAGGACAACACGCCCTGGCCGCTGCCCGACGGCCGGCTCCTCTACATGCGCTGGGAGTACGTCGACCGCAACCAGGTGAACTTCCACCACCTCTGGACCATGAACCCCGACGGCACCCAGCACAGCGTCTTCTTCGGCAACCTCCACCCCGGCGGGCTCTACATCGACGCCAAGCCGATGCCGCACAGCGACGACGTGCTGTTCATCGACTCGCCCGGCCACGGCAACGTCGAGCACAAAGGCTTCGTCGCGCGCGTCTCCGCCAAGCAGGGCCCCGACGCCCGGCAGAACCTGCGCCGCGTCAGCAAGACCGGCGACTACCGCGACCCCTGGCCGCTGAGCAGCGAGCTCTACCTCGCCGCGCGCGACCGCGACCTCGTGCTGATGGACCCCCTCGGCCGCGAGCGGGTCCTCTACTCGCTCCCCCCGGCCTTCACCAACTGCTGGCTCCACGAGCCGCGGCCGCTCCTGCCGCGCGAGCGCGAACCGCTCATCGCCGACAAGACCGACCTCTCCCAGTCCAACGGCGTCTTCTTCCTCGAAAACGTCTACGAGGGCCGCCAAATGGCCGGCGTCGCCCAGGGCACCGTCACGCGGCTGATGATCCTGGAGTCGCTGCCCAAGCCCATCAACTTCACCGGCGGCATGGACCCGCTCAGCTACGTCGGCACCTTCACCCTGCCGCGCGTGCTCGGCACCGTGCCCGTCGAGCCGGACGGCTCCGCGCACTTCAGCGCGCCCGCCCTGCGCCCGCTCTTCTTCGTGGCGCTCGACCGCCAGGGCCGCGCGGTCAAGCGCATGCAGAGCTTCACCCAGCTCATGCCCGGCGAGCACCAGGGCTGCACCGGCTGCCACGAGCCGCGCACCAGCGCGCCGCGCCCCTACGCCTCCGCCGGCGCGGTCACCGCCGCGCGCCGCGCCCCCTCGGCGATCGACGCCTCGGACCGAGCCTTCGACGTGCCCGACTTCCCGCGCCACGTCCAGCCGGTGCTCGACCGCCACTGCGTGCGCTGCCACAACCCCGACGACCGCAAAGGCGGCGTGGACCTCTGCGGCGACCGCGGCCCGATGTTCTCGATGGGCTACTACGCGCTCGTCGTCTGGGGCCAGATCGCGGACGGCCGCAACCTGGCCAAGAGCAATTACGAGCCCTACGCCCTCGGCAGCGGCGGCAGCCCGCTCATGAAGAAGCTCGACGGCTCGCACCACGGCGCCCGGCCCGCGCCGCAGGAGGTCGCCGCCGTCGCGCTCTGGCTCGACGCCAGCGCGCCCTACCCCGGCACCTACGCCGCGCTCGGCTGCGGCATGATCGGCGGCTACGAACAGAACAACCAGGTGCTGGAGAACGACAAGGCGTGGCCCGCCACCGTCGCGGCGCAGCCGGTCTTCGAGCAGCGCTGCGCGGCCTGCCACACGAAAGCGCACAAGCCGCTCCCGCGCTTCCTGAGCGACGAGAACGGGCTCAGCTTCTGGATGCCCGACATGAAGGACCCGCGCCTCAAGACCCACCGCCACAACCTCTTCAACCTGACGCGGCCCGAGAAGTCGCTCTTCCTGCGCGCCCCGCTCGCGCAGGCCGCCGGCGGCCT
>Ga0075012_10002294_pt1 | contig 18900 bp, 9 predicted proteins | sample All_14_2_FD_71474 | JGI IMG/M metagenome (GOLD analysis project Ga0075012, IMG submission 71474) | Freshwater microbial communities in response to fracking from Pennsylvania, USA - Allegheny Zone_MetaG_DW_15 | ecosystem: Environmental > Aquatic > Deep subsurface > Groundwater > Drilled... | reverse complement strand
GATCTCGAACACGTCTCCCCGCACATGACCCGCTCCGTCTGCCGGCCCTGCCCGGGAGGCGCCCCGTGACGCCCGCCGGCCCCCTGCGGCGCATCCCCTTCCTGGCGGCGGCCCACCTGCGCCACGAATGGGTGCTGACCCTGTGCCTGGTCACGGCCCTGGCGGCCGTCATCTCTCCGCTCCTGGTCCTGCTGGGCCTCAAGCACGGCACCATCCAGACCCTGCGCGAACGCCTGGTCGAGGACCCGGTCTTCCGCGAGATCCGGCCCACCCAGACCCGTGAGTTCGCGCCCGCCTGGTTCGACGACGTGGCCTCCTGGCCCGGGACAAGCTTCCTGACCCCGACCATCCTGCCGCTGTCCTCGGTCATTTCCGTGGCGCTGCCCGACGGTTCCGCGCTCTTCGACCTCATCCCCACGGCCCCCGGCGACCCGCTGCTGCTGGAGAACGGCGGGACCGTACCGGGCGAGGGCGAGGTCGTGCTGACGGCCGAGGCCGCGCGGCGGGCCGGTGTAGCGGCAGGCGGCGAGATCGCGGCCCGCGTGACCCGGTCCCGAGGCGGCCGCGGCGAGGCCGTGGAGGCGAGGCTGCGCGTGGCCGCCGTGCTGGACCCGCGGGCCGGCTCCCTGCCGCGGGTCTACGCGCCCCTGCCCTTCGTGCTGGACGTGGAGGCCTACAAGGAGGGCTACGCGGCCCCGGCCCGGGGCTGGGCCGGCGAGACCCCGCAACCCTACCCGAGCTACGACGGCGCCGTGCTCCTGCTGCCCGCGCCGCTGCAACCCATCGTCCGTTCGGGGCTGGCCATCAACACGGGGTTCGGACGCATCGCCGAGATCGGTCCGGACCGCGTGCGCGAACTGACCGGCCTCGCGCCGCCCGAGGGCTTCGCCTGCTACGATCTGCCCGCGCCCGGCGCGCCCGTGACCGCCTCCAGCCTGCGGGCCGTGGACCAGAAGCTGCGCGGCCTTTCGCGCGTGCTGCTGCCGTACGTGCGGGACATGGTCCTGCGCGCCGGCGACCGCGAGATGCGACCCGTGGGCCTGTCCCTGGACTCGTCCCAGGCGGCCCTGCTGGGCCTGGAGCCGACGCCCTGGCCGGGCTTCGGCGGCCGCCTGCCCGAGGGCGGGGCCCTGGTGGGATGCCTGTGGCCGGCCGCCGACGGCCTCGCCCCGGGGGCCACCGTCGACGTGCGCGCCCCGGGCCAGGCCGAGGTTTCCTTTTTCCTGCGCGTGGCCGGTTCCATCGACCTGGACCGGCCCGTGGTGCCGGCGGAGCTCATGGGCGTGCTGCGCACGGCCGCCCAGCGCGCCGTGGCCTTCGACCGGCAGGCGGAGTCCTTCCGCATGGCCCGCGGCGGGTACCGGGGCTTCCGCCTCTACGCCGCAAGCATCGACGACGTGCCCGGCCTGTACCGCAGGCTGAAGGAGCAGGGCGTTGAGGTCGCGGCCGAGGTCGAGGCCATCGAGCGCATCCGCGTCCTGGACCACGGGCTCTCGCGCCTCTTCTGGCTCATCGCCACCCTCGGCCTCTTCGGCGGCACGGGGGTGCTGGTGGCCAGCCTCTACGCGGCCGTGGAGCGCCGCCGCCGGGACCTGGGGGTGCTCCGGCTCCTGGGCTTCGCGCGGCGGCACGTCTTCTTTTTCCCCATGGCGCAGGGCCTCATCATCTCGGTCCTGGGGCTTGCGGCCGGCTTCGGCGGCTACGCCGTGCTGGCCGGGGCCATCGACCGCGTCTTCGCCATGGACCTCGCCCCGGGGGAGGCCTTCTGCACCCTGCCGGGCGCCTACGTTCCCCTGTTCTGTCTCTCAACCCTCGTCCTGGCGTCCCTGGCCTCCCTGGTGGCCGCCTGGCGGGCAACGTGCATCGATCCTGCGGAGGTCATTCGTGAACAGTGACGGTTTGTGGAGGCGGCGGCTGGCCGCGATGCTTCTTTTCCTGACGGCGGTCCTGGCCGCGGCGATGCCTGCGGCGTCCGAAGGGCCCGCCCCGACGCCGTACAACCCCAAGCCCGCCGAAGGGGATCTGGTCCTGCCCATGCCGGGCGACGCGGAGATGGTTTTCCGGCGTGTGCAGGTCCCGGGCAAGGGCTTCTGGGGCGACCAGAGCCGCATCATCCAGATCGGCGACGCCTCCGGCGGCATCTTCGAGGGCCTGCAGCGGACCCAGATCAGCGGCTCCTTCCCGGCGGGGAAGTCCGAGGCCTGGGAGATCGTGCTGGCCAAGTACGAGCTGACCCGCGGGCAGTTCGCGGCGGTCATGGGCATGGACGCGCTGCTGGCCGCCAGCGCCGACCCCGAGGACCAGAAGCTTCCGACCCTGCAGGGACGCGCCCAGCGCGACGCCCTGATGAAGCCCCTGGCCTACGTGGGGCATGGCGACGTGGTGGAGTTCATCCGCCGCTACAACCTGTGGCTCTTCGATCCGGCCCACCCCGAGCGCGTGGCCGACATGCCCAAGGTCGAGGCGGTGCCGGGCTTCGTGCGCCTGCCCACGGAGGACGAGTGGGAGTACTGCGCGCGCGGCGGCCTTGAAGCCATGCAGGCCGGCACCTTCGACGACAGGCTGCCCTTTCCGGCCGCCAAGGCCGACGAGTTCGCCTGGCACCTGGGCAACGCCAAGCACCAGCTGCGTCCCGTGGGCCTGCGCCAGCCCGACGCCCACGGCTTCCACGACCTGTTCGGCAACGCCCAGGAGATGACCTCGGGGCTGTTCCGGCCCGAGGTCTGGCAGGGCAAGCCCGGAGGCGTGGCCGTGCGCGGCGGCAGCGTGTCCACGCCGGCCGCGGACCTGCGCAGTTCCCTGCGGGCCGAGCTCGACGTGTACGGCTGGAACGCCGACGCCAAGCGGGTGGAGGAGCGCAAGTCCTTCAACACCGGCGCGCGGCTGGCCATCGGGGCCAACGTCGTGGTCGGCACGGCCCAGCGCGGCGCCATCGAGAAGGAATACGAGGCCTACAAGGCCGACCTGCGCAAGACCATGCCCGTGGGCCGCACCCTGGACAACCTGGTCAGCCAGGCCTCGGTCCAGATCGGCGCGGCCGACCCCATCATCGAGCGCCTCATCAAGGACAACCCGGCCCTCAAGGAGCCCCTGGCCTCGGTGCAGTCGACCCTGGACAAGGCCAGGGAGCGCCTGGAACTGGCCCAGCGCGAGAGCGCGCGCAGCCTGGCCCAGGACGCGGCCCGCAACGGGGTCAACCTGTCGGTCTACCTGTCGCGGCTGTCGCGGCTGACGGATACCCTGAAGCTGGCCAAGGAGCTTGCGGAGACCTCGACGCGCTACCAGGAGCAGGTCGCGGCCGTGGAGAAGTCCATGGGCGAGCTGGAAACGGCGCTGCGGGAACAGCTGGACGGCTACAAGGGCAAGATCGGGACGCTGGGCGACTACGAGAAGGGCTACATCGATTTCGCCTTCACGGAGCTCGAAGCCAAAGAGATGACCAAGCGCGAGCGCCTGGTCATGAAGCTGCTCAAGGGGCATGTCCAAAGCTTCGCGGAGCAGCGCCGGGCCGACTCCGAACTCTGGCTGGAGGATTTTCGCAAGGGCTTTGCCGAATTTTCGGATTCATGAAACCAATGATTTCAGGAGGGTGTATGAAAAAAATCGTGAATGTGCTTGTCGTGGTCCTGTTGGTCTGCGCTCTGCTGCCCGGTTGCGCGACCATGTCCGACCAGACGCGGACCAAGGCCGAAGGCGCTGGGGTCGGGGCCGTTCTGGGCGGCCTGCTCGGCTATGCCGTGGGCGGGGGAGAGGGTGCGGCCATCGGAGCGGCGGTGGGCGCCGGAGCGGGCTTTCTCGTGGGCAACGAGATCGCCAAGCGCAAGCAGGCCTACGCCAGCACCGAGGACTTCCTCGACGCGGAGATCGCCAATACGCAGGAGTACAACAAGACCGCCATCGCCTACAACGCGCAGCTCTCCAAGGACGTCGCCCAGCTGGAGAAGGAGTCCACGGCCCTGCGCGCCAAGTACGACAAGGGCCAGGTCGACAAGAAGGCCCTGGCCGCCAAGAGCGACAGCCTGCAGAAGAAGATCGACGACAGCAAGAAGCTCGAGGACACGCTGGCCAAGGAGCTCGAGGTGCAGACGGCCATTCTGGAGGATGAGAAGAAGACGCGGCCGGCCGACGACCAGTACATCGTCCGCCTGGAGAAGGAAGTCGCAGCCCTGCAGAAGAACCTGGACACGCTCCGCGACGGCAGCACCCAGCTGGCCAAGATCGATCAGAGGCTGTCCGTATGAGGGCGCGCACGGTTCTTCTTTCCCTTGTGGCTGCCGGTCTGCTCTGGGGCTGCGGAGGCCAGCACGATCCGCGCTCGGGCGGTTTTTTCGGCGGCGTGGCCGGTCTGAGCGGCGGGAGCTACGACAACCGGGTCAAGGAACGCGAGGCCAGGCTTGAGGAGCTGAGGGCCACCCAGGCCCAACTCGACGCCGAAAAGGGGCAGCTGGAGACGCAGAAGAGCGCGGCCCAGGCCAAGGTGAGTCAGGACCAGGCCAAGGTCGACGCCATGCAGGCCGACATCGCGGCCCTGGAGAAGAAGACCAGTACGCTGTCCTCGCAGCAGGGCGCGGACCAGAAGCGCGTGGCCGAACTGCAGAAGCGCCTGGACGGCCTCAAGACCGGCATGCGGAAGCAGGAGTCGTCCCTCGACGCCCTCGAAGGCAGCGGCCTCGGAGACGCCGAGGTCGACTTGAAGCGGCAGCAGCTCGAAAAGCAGCGAGATGCCCTGCGCAAGGAATACGACCTGCTCATGAAGATGCAGATGGAGCTGGCGAAGTGAGGACTGCCCGGGTTTTGGCCGTCCTTCTGGTCGCGCTGGCGTCGGCGCAATGCCTGCACGCCGCTCCCCTGGAGGCGATCCGTGACATCCTGAGGAGGCACCTTCCGCACCCGCCCGACGAGGCGGCCCTGGCCGCGTTGTCCGAGGACGACCTGCAGGGCCGGTTGCGGGACATCGACCCGTATGCCCGTGTCTTTTCGGGCGGCGAGTACCGAGTCCCCCTGGGGAGTTCGGGTTCGTGGATCGGCATCGGCGCTGGCCTGGCAATGCGCGCAGGGGGGCCGGTGCTCCATGTCTACAGGGGAGGCGGGGCGGAACGGGCCGGGCTTCCGGACCGTTCCCGGCTGCTTGAAATCGACGGAGTATCGGTCCGGGAACAGGACGCCGAGACCATCGCCTCCAGGCTCAGGGGCGAGGCCGGATCCACGGTCCGGTTGCGCGTGGCGCTGCCGGGCGGGGGGGAGAAGCCCTTCACGGTCCGCCGGGAGGCATTCTCTCCGTTGGACGTGGAGCTGGTTCCGCCGGGCAGCCAGCGCGTGGTGCGCATCCGCGATTTCGCCGGCGGCCTGACCCGCCCGGCCATGCGGGCCACGCTGGATTTTCTGGACCGCACTACAGCCGCGGACCGGTCGGCCCCGCTGATCATCGACCTGCGCGACGCCCCCGGCGGCGATCTGTACGAAGCCTTCGACCTGGCCGGGCTGTTCCTCCCGGCCGGAACGCTCCTTGGCACCATCAGGGGACGGGACGGGTATGCCTTGGAGATACGCTCGCCGGGAGGGGACAAGTACTCCATGCCCCTGACGCTGCTGGTCGGGCCGGAGACGGCCAGTTCCGCGGAAATCTTCGCCGGCATCCTGCGCCAGCACGACCGCGTGAGGCTCGTGGGTCAGACCACCTACGGCAAGTGCTCGTCCCAGACGGACGCCCGGCTTTCGGACGGTTCCGTGCTGCGCTACACGAACCGGGAGGTTCTGTTCCCCCGCGGCGATACCTGCACCGGCCAGGGCCTCACCCCGGATCTGGCCGTTGGCGACGATGAGCTGGACATGCTGTCCCGGCTGGTGAAGCGGGCGCAGTCTCTTTATGAGTAGAAGCGGAGTGTCCCGGCCTGACCGAGACGGCGCCGCGGGCGTTGAGTTCATGCCGTGTCTGGCATGACAGGTTCCTGGTTCCTCTTTCGGCGTCGCGACGTCGACGTCTGGCAGCATGGGGGTTCGGACATGAGGGGCTTGATGGTTGCGGCGAGGTTCCGGTGTTTCGTGCTTGCGGGCCTGCTCATGCTCGCCTCGTCGACGTGGGCGCGGGCCTTCGTCGATACGGAGGTGATCGAGGCCGCCTACGCGGTGGCGCAGTTCAAGGCCACGCCCCGCCAGGAGGCCCTGGTCTTCCTGCACAACAAGGATCTCAACCTCATGGCCCTGCAGGGCAAGATTCCGCCGGAGGTCTATCAGGTCAACCAGAATTTCTTCGAGATGGTCAACAAGGGCTTCGTCAAGGACGCCGCGGCCCAGTCCGGCCTCGTGGCCAAGACCCAGGCGCCCAAGCCGGGCTCCTCTGACGTCTTCAACCCCGGCACCGATACCGACATCATCGTCGAGAAGAAGCCCGGGGCGCCCGACATCACCGAAGCCCAGATCGTGAAGACCGAAGAGGCCTATCAGAAGAAGGTGAGGGAATACCTGAACAACAGCGGCGTGGATCCGCCAGACGGCAAGATCAACACCGACACGGACTTCATGCCTCATCCGGACCACACCACGCCTGACGAGTTCACCAAGATCAACGAGGGTATCAACAAGCGCGGCGGCACGGCCTACGAGAACCCCAAGGCCGCCAAGGTCGAGGCGCAGATGCGGCCCACGGGCGGGAAGGGGATACCCGAGCTCGATATCGCGGACACCGGCGCCTACGTGACCGAGATGCAGAATCTCGCCAACCACAAGATCGAGGCGGCCGCCAAGCTGGAGGCCGATGCCGCGGCCATCCGCAAAACCAATCCGGCCGGGGCCCAGAAGCTCGATGCCGAGGCCCAGTTGCTGCGCTCCCAGGCCAGCAAGTACATCGACCGCATCGACAAGGTCACCAGCGTCATCACCAAGCAGAACGGGCTGCCCCAAGGCATGCCCAAGCCCAACGACAGTCTGACCGAGGCCGGGGCCATGATCGGCAAGGGCCGCGGGACCGCGTCCAAGGCCGGGGCGGACGTCATCGGCGATGTCGGCACCCTGGCCGTCAACCGCGGCGTCAAGGACTACGCCGAGACCCTCTCCCGGCTGGCCGCCAAGGACCCAAGCAAGGCGGCCGCAGCCCAGAAGCAGATCGCCGAGCAGATCAAGCATATGAGCCCGGAGATGCGCGAGCAGTACGTCAGGAAGGCCAAGGAGGCGTACACCAAGTCCGGGGGCCTCGACCCCGAGGGCTTCGACAAGGGCCTCAAGCGCACCGTCGAAACGACGGCCAAGGATTTTCAGGCCAAGCAGCCCGCGGGCGGCCACGACGGCCCTGCCAAGCCGGGCGCTCCTGACGCCCCGACGAAGCCTGGGGCCCCTGATGACCCGACGAAGCTTGGGGCCCCTGACGCCCCGACGAAGCCTGGGACTCCTGACGCCCCGACGAAGCCTGGGACTCCTGACGCCCCGACGAAGCCTGGGGCTCCTGACGCCCCGACGAAGCCTGGGACTCCGGATGCTCCGACAAAGCCTGGGACTCCGGATGCTCCGACGAAGCCGGGAACGCCCGACGCCCCCACGAAGCCCGGGACTCCGGATGCTCCGACAAAGCCCGTGACTCCGGATGCTCCGACAAAGCCTGGGACTCCGGATGCTCCGACGAAGCCTGGAACGCCCGAAGCCCCGACGAAGCCTGGGACTCCTGATGCCCCAGGGAAGCCGGGAACGCCTGACGCCCCGACGAAGCCCGTCAAGCCAGGTACACCCGACGCGCCGGTCAAGCCGGTCAAACCGGGCGCCCCTGACGTGCCCGGCACCGGGGCCAAGGTCATCAACACCGTGGGCACCATCATGACCATCGCCGACATCGGCAACGCCTGCGAGACCATCGAGAAATACATCGGCGGGGAAATCAGCGGCAAGGAGGCGGCCGAGACGCTGGTCGACACCACCCTGACCCTGGGTCTGATCGGCGCCGGCAAAAAGGTCGGGGAGAGCGCCAGCACCTATTGGGAAATGAACAAGACCATTCATCAGGCCAACAAGATGAACGTTGTCAGCTACTTCACCCAATGGGAGATCCAGCTGCGCAAGGCCGGCATGTCCGCCGAGGAGGCCAGGCGCCTGGTCGGCCAGGCCATGCTCAGCGGTGACGCCAGCCGCCTCGAGGCCGAAGCCGGGCGCCTGCGCGGGGAGGGCAGGGACTTCACCATACCCACCCTGGTCGTCGACAAGATCGAGTACGGCCTGACGGATTACGGCAAGGAAGTCCTCGAACAGTCGTGGGAGACCGGGAAGGGCATCGTCGTCGGCACCTACAACGGCATCAAGTACATCGTCCTGGCACCGTCCCGCATCGTCGAGTCCTGGGCCCAGGGCGAGCTGGCCGAGGCGGAGCTGGAGCTCAAGAGCGCCGAGCAGGAGGCCTGGATGAAGAGCAAGCTGTTCCAGCGTCTGCTCAAGGCCGGGGTGCCACCGCGCGAGGCCCTGAAAAAGATCAACGACTTCTTCAGCGGCGCCGACATGAAGTCCCTGCGAGACCTGATGAAGAAGCTCAGGCCCGGCAACAAGGGCTATCTGACCTCGCGTCACCAGCAGACCGACTGGTACTGCACCAACCGGCCGGTCATCGACGCGCCGGTGGCCCTGCCCCCGATCATCTCCGCCTCCGAGGAGAAGAAGCCATGAACCGTCACGACACGAAACGCGGTTTGAACATCGGGCGCATGGCGGCGGCAGTTGGTCTGCCGGCGCTTTTGGTTATCCTCCTGGTCCTGGCCGCAGCATCCGCGGCATCAGCTGCCGGTCCGCAGGTCGTTCAGGTCATGAAGGACGGGGGCGAGGCCCTGCCGGGCGTGACCGTCACCCTCGGCGGCCGCCACGCGACCACCGGCCCGGACGGCGTGGCCGTCTTCGACGGGCTGGCGGCGGGGCGGCACGATCTTGTCGTGGCGCACCCCGGCTTCGACCGGCTGTCCCGCAAGGCGGACATCCCGGCCGGGGCGCGCCAGCCCCTGGCTCTGACGCTCGTCCCTGCGCAGGCGACGGTCTGGGTCGCCCGGGTCGTGGTCGACGGGCTGGACCAGCCCGTGGCCGGCGCCAGGGCGCGCCTGGCCCCGGTGGCCGTAAACGCGTCCCTGGCCGGTCCCGTGGACATGGTCAGCGACTGGGACGGGTGGCTGCGCGCCACGGACCTGCCCCCGGGCCGCTATGTCCTGGAGGCCGGCGCGCCGGGCTTCGACCCCGTGCGGCGCGAGATCGAGGTCGCGGGCGGCCGGACAGTGGCCGACCCGAAGGTCGACGGCGTGGCCCTGGACCTCTGCCGCGACTGGGCCAGCAACTGCGGCAAGCCCGCCGCGGACGCCTGGTGCCAGGCCAACGGCTTCCTGGCCTCGTCGGCCCACGAAGTCGGCAGCGACTCGCCGCCGACCAAGGTCATCGCCTCAGGGCAGATGTGCGAGGACCCGGGCTGCGACCGCATCGTCTCCGTGACCTGCGTGGGCCGGGGCGGGGACAACCGCATCGCCCTGCGCCGGCAGTCGACGCCGGCCAAGGTCGCCGTCCAGGTCCAGGACGCCTCCGGCCGTCCCCTTGCCAAGGCCAGGGTGGCCCTGGCGGAAGTCTGGCCCGAAGGCGTGGTGGCCGAGGGCGTGACGGACGCACGGGGGATGGCGGTCTTCGACAAGGTGGCCACGGGTGCGGTCAACAGGCCCGACGACAAGGGGCGGCTGGCCGTGTGCCGCAGGGCCCTGACCGTGCGGGCCGAGGCCGACGGATTCATCGCGGCGTCGGCCCGGGTGGTGCTCGAAAAGGACCTGGCCGAGGTCCGTCTCAGCCTGCCCGCGCAGGCCGGCGTGCGCCAGGGGGAGCCGAGCCCCGCCCAGCCCGCCGTTCTGACCCCGGGCGTGCCCGTGACCCTGGCCATCGCCACGGTCGGGCAGCGTCACAATTTCAGCCTGCGCCTGACGGAACCGGCCCTGTTGCGCCTGGCCGTGGCCGAGGGCGCCCCCATCGAAACCCACCTGCGCCTGCTGGACCAGCAGGGCGGGCTCATCCAGGAGCGAGGCGTCCATGCCGGGCTGGCCAACGGGTTCGACGCGGCCCTGCCGGCCGGGAGCTACACGGTCGAAATCATGGAGTGGGGCAATAACGCAGCCTCGCCCGACCCCCTGACCCTGACTGCGGCCATCGACGCGGGTGTGGACCCGCTCGAGCCCAACGACAGCGATGAGGCCGCCTCCGCCCTGCGGCCGGGAGAGATGCCCGCCGGCCGCATCTGGCCCCGGGGGGACCGCGACGTGTACCGCCTCGACGTCGAGCGTCCCGGCTTCCTGCGCGTCCGCGACCAGGGGCACCCCATGGAGCGCCACGTCATCGTCCGCAACGCCGAAGGAGGGCAGCTCGGCGAGGTCGGCGCGCACAGCGGCACGCCCCTGGATCTGACGGTGCAGGTCCAGCCCGGCCGTTACGTCATCGAGGTCCGGGAGTGGGGGATGAACGGCGAGTCGCTGACCCCTTACAGGATGCTGGTGGACACGCTGCCCGACGACGGCTTGGACGACCCTGCGCCCGCCCAGGGCATGAAGGCAGTACGCGAACTCAAGCCCGGATCGCTGGCCGGTTCCACGCTGCTGCCCGTCGGGGACGTCGACGTGTACCGCATGGCCGTGCCAGGGGCCGGACGCCTGCACCTGCAGAGCGCCGGCAGCATGGAGCGGCACGTGCAGCTTTTCGGGCCCGACGGGGCCATGCTCGCGGAGGTCGGCAGCCACTCGGGGAACACGGGCGCACTGGAGTGGTTCGTCCCGGGTCCCGGAACGTTCTTCGTCGCCATGCGAGAGTGGGGCGACAACGCCTGGTCCGCCGACGCCTACGCCCTCTCGGCCTGGCTCGAACCGGCCGACATGCTCGATTTCGCGTCCCGCAACGACGACCTGGCCGGGGCGCTGCCCCTGACGCCGGGCGAAACCGTCCACGGCAGCTACCTGCCCATGGGTGATCACGACGTCTTCGCCGTGGACGTCGATTTTCCCGGCAACCTGCGGGTGGACGTGCAGTCGGCTATGGAAACCCATGTGCGCGTCCTCGACGCGGCCGGGACGCTGATCGTCGAACAGGGGGCGCACGGCGGACAGGCGGCCGCCCTGGCCCCGCCCGTCCAGGCAGGGAAATACCACGTCATGGTCGGGGAGTGGGGCGACAACGCCGCCTCGTCCATGCCGTACGCCCTCACGGTCAACCTGGACCGCGCCGAGCCGGCCGAGACATCCCCCCTGGCCGAGGACCCGCCGCGCCCCCTCCAGGACGGGGAGGCCCAGTCCTTCAGCATCGACCAGGTCGGCGACCGGGACCGCTTCCTGTTCGAGATGCCCCAGGCCGGGGAGGTCACCGTCAGCGTCGCTTCGCCCCTGGAGACGCTGCTGCGGGTTTACGACCACGGCAGCGGCCAGCTTCTCAAGGAGGTCGGGCTGCACGCCCCGGCGAGGTTCAGGGAGGTTTTGCCCGTGACCGCGGCGACCACGCTGCGCCTTGAGCTGAGCGAATGGGGCGACAACGCCGCAAGCCTCGAGCCGGGGTTCGTCATGGTCGATTCCAAAGGACGGGGCATCGCGGCGGACAAGGTCACGGCCGAAACCGACCCGGCCCAGCCCCGGCGGGTCGCCCTGCGCCGGGATCGCCTCGACTACGCCGATCAGCCCGGGGAGTGCATGGCGGACCTCGCAGGCGACGGCAGGATCATGGTGCGCCTGCCCGGAGGCACGCCTGCCAAGGGCGAGTTCCCCGCCCAGGGCGTCTACAAGGCCCAGGCCGTGTGCACCGGCCCGGACGGTCAGAAATCCCGCCAGTCCTTCTGGGTCCAGGCCGTGGGCCAGCAGGACCGGGCCGGCATTCTCGTGACCATGAACAATCTGTCCGAGGACCAGGTGGTCGACACGCCCTTCACGCCCCAGGCCCAGGTCGTCAGCTTCGACGGCACGAACATCCGCAGGGTGGACTTCCTCCTCGACGGCAAGGCCGCGGGCTCGGACTTCCAGGCGCCCTTCGAGGCGGCCCTGAACTGGCCGGCCATGGCCGCGGGCAGGCACGTGCTGAAGGTTTCGGCCGTGGACGACGCCGGAAGCAAGGCTGAACTGGAGCGCGCTTTCACCGTGTCCGAATATTTCGAACTCAACCCGCCCGACGGCACGACCTTCACGGGCGAGCACGTCGCGGTCAGCTGGCAGGCGTCGCAGTTCGGCCCGGCCATGGTTCGTTACCGTCCCAAGGGCGGTGGGGAAGGCGCATGGAAAGAGGTCACGGGTGAATCCTCCCGGCGCAGGGTGGTCCGGCTGCCGGGCCTCGAAACAGGCGTGACCTACGAATTCCAGCCCATGGGCGCAAAGCTGCCCGGCCCCGTGCGCACCGTGACCCGGGTCAAGGGGCTGGCCTTCGGCCGGCCGAGCTACGCCGCCAACGTCCAGCGCGACTACGACCAGCGCGTCGGCGTCAGCGTGCGCAACAACGGCGAGACGCCCCTCATGGTCCGCCTGGAGAGCGGTCAGCCGGCAGACCCGGCCATGCTGGCCAGCTTCGTGGGCACGGGGTCCGAGGACAAGCCCTTCGCCCTGGCCGTGGGCGAGGAGCGCGAGTTCCAGTTCGCCATCAGCGCCCAGAACGTGAACACGGCCGAGCACCGCATCCCCATCCGCATCGTCTCGGACACGGGCCTGTCCGACGAGAGCGAGATCCTCGTCAACGTCCGCCTGCCCCACGTGGAGATGCAATGGGCAGACATCGGCCCGTCGGCCGGGAACATGGGGCGCGTCCTGCGCCTGACCAACGTCGGCGACGCCATCACCGACCTGTCCGTGACCCCGGCCGACGCCCACGCCGTGGTCCTCTCGCCCACCGTGCGCCACGGCCTGTTCCCGCGCGGCGCGACCATGGATTTCATCGTCACGCCCCGCTACTACAAGGGTTTCAGGGGGGTGAAGACGGCGATCCAGGCCTTCGGCCTCGAAAAGCGTTTCGACCATCCCTTCGAGGTGCAGCTCGCCCCGGGCGAGTCCATGCACCGCGTGCTGCTGATGCCGGGCGTGGACCCGCACAGCGCCGGGGCCGCGGACATGGAGAAGGCCGTCCTGGCCGGCGCGGACAAGGCCCGGGCCGTGGACCTGGACAGCCTGGACTGGTCCGCGGCCCAGGCTTCGGACATGACGGGCAAGGGCCGTAACGACCGCTGGGTCCTGCTGGCCGACGGCATCGAGTGGGTCGGCACGGACGGCGACGGGGACGGCACGGTCGATCACGTCTATGCCGACGTGGGCCCGAGCGGGGTCAGCGAGTTCGCGGCCCTGCGGACCGGCAAGGGCTGGCGCGAGACCAACGTGGTCGAGGCGTGGCTGGAGATGAGTTTCGCCCTGCGCGGCAGCCGCGACAGCTACAAGACCCACGACGTCGAAGTCCTTCTGAACGGCGTGGTCCTGGGGTTGCTCAAGGACATGCTGCCCGAGGGCAACTTCAGCTTCCGCATCCCGCCGGGGGCCCTGCGTTTTGACGGCTCGGGCCTGCCCGGGGACAATCGCGTGGGCCTGCGCACCACCCATCTGCGCGGCGGCCACTACGTCGTCAACAGCGACTTCCGCTTCAAGTTCCGCCTGACCGCCACCCCGGTCTGGACCGCGGCCGCGTCGGCCGACGAGGCCCTGGACAAGGCCGTGGCCGTCAGCGGCGTGTCCCTGACCGCCCCGGACCTGAGCCTGTCCTCGTCGCAGCTGGCCATCGGCGGGCCCGAGGCGCCGAATGCCGGCGACGAGATGCGCGTCGATTTCCCCATCCGCAACTTCGGCGCGGCCGCGGCCTCGAACGTGGTCGTAGCCCTGCAGCGCGTCCTGCCCGGCGGCAGCCGCGAGGAGGTCGGGCGCACCGTCGTCGGGACGGTGGGCGTGGACCAGCCCGCCACGGGCTCCGTGACCTGGAAGATCCGCGGCGGGCTGAACAACCTGGCCCTGGTCGCGGACCCGGACAAGGCTCTTGATGACCCCGACACGGCCAACAACGAGGCCCTCTTCATGCTCACGGCCGCCGGTGACGACACGCCGCCGACCCTGCGCGTGGCCCTGCCGGCGTCGGGGGCCGTCCTGAAGACGACGGTGACCATGCTTGAGCTGAACGCCGATGACGACGCCGGGCCCGTGGCGCCCATGGTCTCCATCGACCGCGGCCTGTGGCACGAGCTGCCCGCGACCAAGGGGGCGGCGACGGTGCCGCTGCTCCTGCAGCCCGGGCCGCACACCGTCGACGTGCGGGTGGCCGACGCTTCGGGCAATGAGGCGGCCCAGTCCCTGCAGCTGACCGTCGAGCGCCCCCAGCCCGAGGCCCGGCTGCTGGCCCCGGCCGACGGCGCCGCCATCGCCAAGGGCGTCGTGGCCGTGGACGTGAGCGTGCCGCCTGACGTCGGCCTGGTGGCGGCCCGCGCCGCCGGCGGCCCGTGGCACAAGGGCAGCCTGCTGGGCGAGACGGCGCGCATCGAGCTGCCGCTCCGCTTCGGCCCCCAGCCCCTGGAGGTCATGGTCGCGGACCGGCACGGCGCGGTGCGCATGCTGGCCATCCAGGTCACGCGCACGACCCAGCCCCAGGCCGGTGAGCCCCTGGCCGGCCCGGCCGCCTCGGACCAGGGCCTGCTCTGGCCCGAAGGCCACGCTTCCCTCGAGATCGACCTGTTCCGGTCCCAAAGCGGCGTGCTGCGCCGCCTGGCCCTGGACCCGGAGGGCGAGGCCATGCGCCTGTGGGAGGAGGCCCGCCGCAAGCAGGCCCGTGGCGATTACGCCGGCGCCCTGACCCTGTACCGCGACAGCCTCATGCTCAAGCCCGACCCCCAGACCGACGAGCGCATCCGCAAGCTGGAGGTGTACCTGGGCATCAAACGATTGGGGAAAGGGCCGAAGTAGCGGCGGTTCCGCTGTTGTCCGCGCCTCCGCGACGGCGCGCGGGCGAAGCGAAACGAGGGGGTGCGGGGTGCATGACCTTGTGTGGGGCCGTGTTTCCCAAGTTCTGACGGAGGAAACGTGCATCGACCAAGACGAATGATCGTGCGGACAGTCATGTTTGCGGCCCTGCTGCTCCTTGCTGGCGTCCTGACCGCGGGCGCCGTGCAGTGCCACGCCGGGGAGGGGCCGAGGATCACGCAGCTCGCAGCTCTGGACGACGGTCGCGTCCTGGTCCTGACCACGGACAAGGGCGGGGTGTTCCTCGCGCAGGGCCAGGGCTGGCGGCGGGCCGAAGGTGCGCCCGAACTGTACGTTCACCGCGCTACGGCGTCCCGGGGAGGCCGCGTCCATCTGGCCACGTCCCGGGGCCTCTACGTCCTCCGCGACGGCGTCTGGGACAAGACGGCCGAGGGTGCCTTCGCCGGATTCTTTCCCGACGCCGACGGCGCGCAGGCCCTGCTGCATTTCTGGGGCCTGGGGCTGCACGTCCTCGACGCGCGGGGTATGACGCAGGAGTCCCTGCAGCTGCTGCGGGAGGCCTCGGCACGTGAGGAGGCACTGGCCCGCGAAGAGGAGGAGCTGCGACGCCAGATGGCCCAACTGCCGCGCGGTGACGCCGCCACCCTCGACGAGAAGCGCGCGGTCATGCGCGTTTACCAGCAATGGCAGGACGTGCAGCGCCGCCTGGAGGAAGTCGCGGGGCAGACCCGGGCCGGGGAGCCCCGGCCGGTCATGGAAGGGCTGCCCGAGGACGCGTTCGTTTCGGGCGCAGCCCGGAATGGGGACGGCTGGGTCGTCGGGGTCTTCGGGCACGGGACGTTCGGCCTGTCCGCGGACCGGCGGCGCTGGGAGCCCCTCGGCCACGGCCTGCCCGGACCCTGGGTCCTGACCGTGGAGGCCGCGCCCTGGGGCGGCGTGTATGCGGGCCTCTACGGCGCGGGCCTGCATGTCCTGGCCCCCGGCGCCACGGCCTGGGAACGCGTAGCCGGGGTGCCGGACGACAGCACGGTGCAGGGCGTGTCCTTCGGCCGGGACGGTCAGGTCCTGGTGGCCACGCGCGAGTACGGCGCGCTCTTTTCCCCGGACGGCGGGCGGACCTGGCCGGACCCGGGCGGCGGCCCGGAGGGCAACGTCCAGGGCGTGGCCGTCGGCGACGACGGCAGCCTCTGGGCCGGACTGTGGGAAGGGGGGCTATTTGTCTCCACCGACGGCGGGACCACCTGGCGGCCCTGCGAACGACTCGAATATTGAACGCCGCCTGCGCGGCGGAGGCAGCATGCTTCTTTTGCTCAGAAACATCGTCGCGGCCTGCGTCATCGCCGCCGCGGTCATGGCCTGGTGGTACCCGGAGCCGGTCCTGCTGCGGGGCGAACTCGTGCGCTGGGGCAAGCTCTACGAGGACCGCAACACCCCGCCCGGCCGCGTGTCCGGCGCCATGGGCCTGGGGAAGGCGTTCGTGCAGTCCGTCTCGGAGCCCCTGCCCCTGACGGAGTTCATCGCAGCCAAAACCAGGGGGCGCACCGTGACGGTCACGGGCCCCGCTTGGGCACAGGCCTTCAGCGAACTGGAGCGGGCCTTGGCCGCCGGCAGCCAACCGGTGCGGTTCGACCGGCCGGACCTGCGACCCTTCGGCGAACTGCCGGGGCCGTCCGGGTACGCCGAGTTCCGCGACGGCTCGGGTATCCGCCACATGGACTACAGGCGCATCCCGGCCAGGGAGTACGGGACGTCCGACGTCCCCGACGAGGCGGCCTTTCCCCTGCGCCGTCACTGGTCGTGGCTGCTGGGGGCCGGACTGGGCGCCCTGGCGATGGGCCTACTGGCCGGCAGGGCGGGTGATGTGGTCGCATGGAGTTCGGCCGGCAGGGGGGTGCGCTGGTCGGCGGTCTGCGCGGTCTTGTTCGGCGCCCTGGTCCTGTGGCCCTTCGTCTTCGACACCGTGGGCAGCGGGGCGAGCTACGCATCCATCGTGGTTGGCGGCCTGTTCCTGTTCGGCTCGCTCCTCGGCGTGTGGCTCTTCGGAGGTCAGGTCGGCCTGCTCCGCGACATGGTTGAAGGTGGGCGGCACCTGGCCCATTTCACCTTCGAACCCGAGGAGTGGAAAGCCTTCGCGCGCTGGGAGTACGGGGAGGAGTCCTCACAGAAGAGAAGCCTCTGGCTGCTCATCTTCGGCATTTCCGTGGTCGTCGGCGCGGGCCTCATGATCGTCAAGCGCGACGAGGCCTCGTTTGTGGTGTTCGGCTTCCTCATGGCCTTCATGGCGCTGCTCCTGCTCCTGGCCACGGGCCTGCCGGCCCTGACCTACCGTCGCAACCTGCGCAGGCTCGGCGAGGTCTATGTCGGGGAGCGGTGCGTGTACGTCAACGGGACGGTGCATTCCTGGGGCACGCTGGGCAGCAGGCTCGATTCCGTGAAACGCGAGCGCAAGCCCCTGCCGCACATCCGTCTCGTCTATTCGTACATCATGGTGGCCGGGCGTTCCCTGTATTTTTTCCGCAATTACGTCACGGTGCGCATACCCGTGCCGAGTAGTCAGGCGGACGGCGGGGACATGATCGTCAAGGCCCTGGAAAAATCGGCCCACAGCGGCTGATCGTATTCGGTCTCGCGAATTTTTTGCGGCATGTCTGCCGAGCATGGAGGTTTCATGCGACTTTGGCTCCTGCTTCTGTTTTTGTTCGTTTGTCCGGCGTACGCTTCGGAACCCGCCGTGGACACGCTGCCGCCCGAGCTGGTCAGGCTGCGTGACGACGGGCGTCTGACGGTGCGGGCCTTGTGGGCCTGGAAGCTCGTGCCCCCGTCCACCGCGACCACGGCCATGGAGATGCGGACCATGGGCCTGGACCTCATCGGGGCCGACCGCGCGCAACTGGCGGCGTGGGTCCGGGAGGCGGAGGAAGGGACCGCGGCATTCTCGCCGGCTCAGCGCGAGGTCCTGTCAGGCCTGCTGGCGATGATGGATTCCGGAAGCGCCGCCGTGTCTGCAGACATGCGACCGACGGATGTATCCGCCGCCGCGGCCCCGCCTGTGCCTGACGCGGTCGATGCGGTCCCTGCTGCTCCTGCTGCGTCCGATACGACCGACGCGGTCCCGCCTGTGCCCGCCGAGGGTGATGCTGCCCCGCAGCTGCCTGATGCGGCCGATGCCGCCTCGTCGGTACCCGACGTCGCTTCGGGGGCGGCCATGTATCGTGGCGGGGCGGCCCGTACGGGCGTCTCCGAAACGGCGGGCCCGGCGGGGCCCGCGGCAGAGCTGTGGAAGCTCAAGGTCGGCGACGGACAGTGCACCGCACCGGTCGTGTTCGACGGCCTGGCGTGCTTCGGCAGCGTGGACGGCCATCTCTATGCGGTGGATGTGGCCACGGGCGCACTGAAGTGGAAGTTCTTCGCCCAGGACTGGGTCGAGCAGCCGCCTGCCATGGCCGGGGGGACGGTCTTTTTCGGCAACGCCGTCGGCGACGGGAGCGGCGACCGCCATCTTTTCGCCCTGGATGCGGCCAGGGGCGGCGAGAAATGGCGCTTCAAGTCCCAGTACTACGGCGTCAACTCTTCTCCGGCCATCGTGAACGGCACCGTCTATTTCGGAGCCGGCGACCATCGCCTGTATGCCCTGGATGCGCAGACCGGCGAAAAGAAATGGAGCTTCGAGGTTTCGGATTCCGTCGGCACTCCGGCCATTGTCGGCGGCACGGCCTTTTTCGCCCACGCCAACGGCATGACGGCCGTGGATCTGGGCGCCGAGACGGCAAAATGGACGTTCCGCGCCGGGGCCAACATCACCACCTGTCCGGCGCTGGCGGACGGGCTGGTGGTCTTCGGCAGCGACGATTTCAACATCCACGCGGTGGACGCCCAGACCGGAGCGGAGAAATGGAAGTTCGGCACAGGGCTGATCCATCACCCCCCGGCGGTGCACGACGGCGTGGTCTATGCCGTCAGCGCGGACAACCTGCACGCCCTCGATGCCGCCACCGGCGCC
>Ga0075012_10002289_pt1 | contig 18931 bp, 18 predicted proteins | sample All_14_2_FD_71474 | JGI IMG/M metagenome (GOLD analysis project Ga0075012, IMG submission 71474) | Freshwater microbial communities in response to fracking from Pennsylvania, USA - Allegheny Zone_MetaG_DW_15 | ecosystem: Environmental > Aquatic > Deep subsurface > Groundwater > Drilled... | reverse complement strand
GCGGTTGCGCCCGACCAGCCTTTGACGGCCGCGCGGGCGGCGGTCACGGCATCCCGAGCGTCCTTGCGTGACGCCTTCGCGGCATTGGCGAGAAACTCGCCCTTGGTCGAGGTTACCTCGTAGGTGCGGCCCGACTCGGTGCGCGGAAACGCGCCGCCGATGTAGAGCTTGTAGGTCTTCGGCACGGTCAGTCGCTTGCTCACGCTGACGCCCCCTTCAGGTAGGCGAGAAGGCCGTGGCGGCCCCCCTCACGGCCGTAGCCCGACTCCTTGTAGCCGCCGAACGGCGATGCGGGATCGAACCGGTTGAAGGTGTTTGCCCACACCACGCCGGCGCGCAGCTTGTCGGCGACCGCCAGGATACGCGAGCCCTTGTCGCTCCAGATGCCCGCCGACAGTCCATACGGCGTGTTGTTCGCTTTCTCAATCGCCTCGGCCGGGGTGCGGAAGGTCAGCACCGACAGCACGGGGCCGAAGATCTCGTCGCGAGCGATGCGGTGCGACGCCTGCACGTTCGTGAAGATCGTCGGGGCGAACCAGAATCCCCTGTCGGGTATCTCGCACGGCGCACTCCAGCGCTCAGCGCCCTCTGCCTCGCCGATGTCGGAGAGCTCGCGGATGCGGTCGAGCTGCTCGCGCGAGTTGATGGCACCGATATCCGTGTTCTTGTCGAGCGGATCGCCCATGCGCAACGTCGTCAGTCGGGTCTTGAGCCGGTCGACGACCTCGTCGTGGATCGACTCCTGCACCAGCAGACGACTGCCCGCGCAGCACACGTGGCCCTGGTTGAAGAAGATGCCGTTGACGATGCCCTCGATCGCCTGCTCGATCGGCGCGTCGTCGAAGACGATGTTCGCGGCCTTGCCGCCGAGCTCGAGCGTGAGCTTCTTGCCAGAGCCTGCCACCTGCTTCGCGATCGCCCGCCCGACCCCGGTCGAGCCGGTGAAGGCGACCTTGTCGACATCGGGGTGGGAGACGAGGGCGGCGCCGGTGGCGCCGGCGCCCGTGATGATGTTCACGACACCCGGCGGAAGGTCGGCCTGCTGGAGTATCTCTGCGAAGATCATGGCTGAGAGCGATGTGGTCTCCGCCGGTTTGATCACCACGGTGTTGCCCGCGGCCAGCGCCGGGGCGATCTTCCACGCGAGCATGAGCAGCGGGAAGTTCCACGGGATGACCTGGCCGGCGACGCCGAGCGCTCGGGGGCCGGCGCCGAGACCGGCATAGTCGAGCTTGTCGGCCCACCCCGCGTAGTAGAAGAACCAGGCGGCCACGAGGGGCACGTCCACGTCGCGGCTCTCCTTGATCGGCTTGCCGTTGTCGAGGCTCTCGGCCACGGCGAGCTCGCGTGCCCGCTCCTGCACGAGGCGCGCGACGCGGAAGAGGTACTTGCCCCGGTCGCGTCCGCTCATCTTCGACCACGTCTTGTCGTACGCGTGGCGAGCGGCGGCCACAGCGCGGGCGACGTCGGCATCGCTCGCGGTCGAGATCGTCGCGATGCGGGTCTCGTCTGCGGGAGAGATCGTGGCGAAGGTCTCGCCGCTGCCGTCGACGAACTCTCCGTCGATGAAGAGACCGTAGGCATCGCGGAGGTTCAGGATGCTGCGCGACTCGGGCGCAGGGGCGTATTCGAGAAAGCTCATGATTCTGGGTCCTCAGTCGCCTGTCTTCTAGTCGATGGTCACGTAGTCGGCGCCCGAATACGCCCCGGTCCGCAGCTTCTGCCGCTGCAGCAGCACGTCGTTGAGCAGGCTTGACGCGCCGTAGCGGAACAGGTGCGGCTGCAGCCACTCCTCGCCCACCGTCTCGGCGACGGTCACGAGGTATTTGATCGCGTCCTTCGAGGTGCGGATGCCGCCCGCCGGCTTCACGCCGATCTTCGTCCCGGTCGCCCGGTGCCAGTCGCGCACGACCTCGAGCATCAGCAGGGTCGTGGGCAGAGTGGCGGCCGGCTGCACTTTGCCGGTCGATGTCTTGATGAAGTCGCCGCCGGCGAGGATCGCGAGCCATGACGCGCGCTTGATGTTGTCGTAGGTGTTGAGCTCGCCGGTCTCGAGGATGACCTTCAGCGATGCATCGGTGCCGTCCGCGCGGCGGCACGCTTGCTTCACGCGGGCGATCTGGTCGAACACGAGTCCATAACGGCCGGCGAGGAATGCGCCGCGGTCGATCACCATGTCGATCTCGTCGGCACCCGCGGCGACGGCATCCGCCGTATCGGCGAGCTTGATCTCGAGCGAGGCACGCCCGCTCGGGAAAGCCGTCGCGACCGCCGCGACCGAGACGAGTCCGTCGTCGGGGTCGCCGTGGGCGGCACCGAGCGCCGCGACGGCGTGGGGCACCATGTCGCCGTATACGCATACCGCGGCCACGCGCGGGCACGTGGGGTCGGAGGCGTCGGGGGTGAGCGCCTTCGCGACGAGCGAGCGCACCTTGCCTGGGGTGTCGGAGCCCTCCAGTGTCGTCAGGTCGATCAGCTCGATGATCTTGTCGAGCGCCCACGCTTTCGAGCTCGTCTTGATGGAGCGGGTTCCCAGGCCCGCAGCGCGCTGCTCGAGTCCGACTGCGTCTACTCCGGGCAGTCCGTGCAGGTAGCGGCGCAGCGTCGTGTCGTCGGGCTCGCCGCCGAGCAGTTCGACGGCGCGCTCGGGCAGCGTCTGCAGGTCGGTTCGGCTCATCGTTCTCCCTCTCTTGAGTGCGGACGCAAGGGCGAGTGCTCACTCGCCGGTCTGCGGACCGCGCTCGGATGACACCCGCCGAGCTCGCAGCATCACGACGACGCCGATCCCGACGACGCCGATCCCGACGACGCCGATCCCGACGACGACCGGGAAGGCGGTCGTCAACGCGGTGAACGCGAACCAATTCGCATCCAGCGCCAGGACGATGCCCGCGGAGATCACCGCGATCGCGGCCAGTTTCGATCCGAACTTCAACCCTACCGCGAGGGTGGGCCGAACAGCCGGCGAGTCTAGGAGAGGGCGGCGCGCACCCGCCGCACATCGTCGGTGATCTGCGCCACGAGCGCATCGATGCCCTCGAACGCCGCCATCCCGCGGATGCGACGGACGAACTGCACCTCGACCCGGTGGCCGTAGAGGTCGAGATCGGTCTCGTCGAGGACGTAGGCCTCGACCTGACGGACCGGCACATCGCCGAAGTGCGGGTTCACGCCGATCGAGATGGCCGCCGGATAGCGCACGCCCGACCGCAATCCGTCTGCCGAGCCCTCATCGATCAGCCAGCCGGCGTAGACGCCGTCGGCCGGCACGAAGCCTTCGTGATCGGAAGCGAGGTTCGCCGTCGGGAAGCCCAGCTCGCGCCCGCGCTTGAGCCCGTGCTCGACCTCGCCCCACATCGACGCGGGCCGGCCGAGCAGCTTGGCGGCCGTCTCCACATCGCCCTCGGCGAGCAGTTCGCGAATCCAGGTCGACGAGACGCGGCGGCCCGCGCCGATCGCCCGGACGTCGTCGACGACGTCCACGTCGAAGCCCCACTCGCGACCCAGTTCGCGCAGCACTTCGGGGTTTCCCGCCGCCCCGCGCCCGAACCGGAAGTCGGCGCCCACCATGACGGTGCGCACGCCCAGGGCACCCACCAGCACGCGCTGGACGAACTCGGGCGCGGTCAGGTTCGCGAGCTCCGCATCGAAGCGCAGCACGAGGGCGGCATCGATGCCGGTCTCTGCCAGCAGCTGCACCTTCTGGTGCAGGCCGATGAGGTCTTCGGGGCACAGTTCGGGGCGCAGGATTGCGAGCGGGTTGCGGTCGAAGGTCACTGCGACCACGCGCGCGTCCCCGGTTGCGGCATCCACCCGCGCCCGGTCGAGCAGGGCGCGATGCCCCGAGTGCACACCGTCGAACTTGCCGATCGCGACGACCGACGGTCCGAACCCCGCCGGCACCTCGGATGGATCGTGGAAGACGATCATGTCGCCACCGCTGCGGTCGCAGCATCCATCGTCGTCGTGGCCGGCCGCGGACGATGGGTGGCCAGCCACCAGATGCCGAAGAACGGAAGCACGAGCGGCACGAACAGGTACCCCATGCCGAACCACGACCACACGGTCGGGTGGGCGAACAGGTCGGGAAGCACCAGGCTCAGCGTTCCGATGACCAGGACCCCGGCGAGCTCGAAGCAGATCGCCACCCAGGCGGTGAGGTACCAGCCTCGCGAGCCGGCGAACACCAGCGCGAGAGTGGCGACGATGTACACGACGGCCGATGCCGCCGACAGCGTGTAGGCGAGCGGTGCCTCATCGAAACGCTGCGCGATCTGGACGAACGACCGGCCGGTGGCGGCGAGCGCCATGATCGCATACACGATCACGAGCACGCGTCCGATGCCGGACATGCGGGGGCGGGTTGACGGCGACATGACTGGTCAAGCTTACGCGGTGCCTCAGGCCGCCTGGATAGTCCAGATCGCCTGCATCCGCCACACCATGACGGCGACGGCAAGGGCGCCGATGCCCATGATGACCGTGCTCCACCGGCTGCGCTCGAGCAGAGCCCAGGCGACCGCCGCCGGCGGGATCAAGGCTGCCGAGACGAGATAGACCCAGAACTCCAGAAGGCTGCCGGTCGGCGGATTGCCCGCCAGCGGAGCGATGATCGCAATCACGATCTGCACGATCAGCAGCAGCTCCACAAGCGCCAGCCCGCCGACGCTCAGATCGCTCGGGCGGCGCCCGGCGAGCCCCAGCACGATGCACAGCAGTCCGGCCGCGACGGCGACGACGACCTGGGCGATCGTGAACCACAGCATCATACGGAGGCCTCCTCGGGCAGGTTCATGACGCTCTTCACGTCGTCGCCGCGACGGTCCACGATACCGACGAGTCCGCCCGCGGGATCGATCGCCGCGGAGGGGATCCGGGCGAGGCGGGATGCCGCCCCCCGAAGACGCTTGCCGTGGCGCAGGTCGCGCGCCTCGTCGGCCGATACCGGGAAAGATCCCAGGACCGCGGTGGCGACCTCAGCCGGGGCGCGCAGCGCAGTGGCGTCGAGATCGTCGACCGATGCCGCACCCACCACGCCGAAAGGGCCGATGCGCGTGCGGCGCAGCGCGGTCAGGTGTCCACCCACCCCCAGCGCCTCGCCGAGGTCGCGGGCGAGCGCGCGGATGTAGGTGCCGCTCGAGCTGTCCACCACGACGTCGAGGTCGAGGAAGCCTCCGTCGCGGCGATCGCGCAGCACGTCGAACCTCGAGACGGTGACCGTGCGCGCGGCGAGTTCGACCTCCTCCCCCGCGCGGACGCGGTCGTACGCGCGACGCCCGCCCACCTTGATCGCCGAGACGCGGCTGGGCACCTGCGAGATCTCACCGGTCAGGTCGGCGATCGCGGCGGTGATCGCCGCCGGGTCGACGGCTGCGGCATCCGTCACGGCGCCGATCACGCCGTCGGCGTCGTCGGTGTCGGTGGTGGCTCCGAGGCGGATCGTGGCCTCATAGGTCTTGTCGAGCCCGACGATGTATGTCAGCAGACGGGTCGAGGCTTCGACGCCGAGGATCAGCAGGCCGGTCGCCATCGGATCCAGCGTGCCGGCATGCCCGATCCTGCGGGTGCCGAGCGCCTTGCGCGCCCGCGCCACCACATCGTGGCTGGTCATGCCGCCGGGCTTGTCGACCAGCAGCACACCCGATGCGACCATCAGCAGGAGTCCGCGAAGACCCGCCGCGGATGCGCGGGATCGGTATTGTCGACGATCGCTGAGGCCTCGGTGCGGGGCTGAGCCTCCGTGAGGTACAGCTCCAGGCCGTCGCGGCTGCGGGCATTCGCTGACGCGGACGGACTCCGGTCGGACCCGTCCCGCAACGCCATGCGGCCGAACGCGGCCTCGAGCGGCACATCGAGCCAGACCGACCAGTTCCACAGCCCACGCAGTTCGGGGCGGTGCAGGAAGATCCCGTCCACGATGAGGACGGCATCCCGCGGCGCGGTCGTCCACGCGGCCTCGACCGCGGTGTCGCGTTCGAGGTCGAACGCGGCGAGCTGGAACCCGGTGCTCGCACCCGTCTGGCCCCCTTCGCGGAAGGGATCGATGAGCGCACGGCGGAAGGTCGAGTAGTCGAACGAATCGCGGTAGTAGCCCTCGGCCGAGCTCCGGCCCCGCGCGTTGCGATCGGCACGCGGGCGGTGGAAGTCGTCCATGGAGGCGCGGAACACGGCTGAGCCGTCCTCGGCGAAGACCTCGGCCAGGGCGTCGGAGAAGACCGTCTTGCCTGCGCCCTCGATGCCGTCGACCGCGATGATGACGCGTCCGCTGCGATGGTGCCGGCGCGTCTCGTCGCGCAGTTCCCGCAGGAGCGTCGTGGCGGGGGTGATGGGCAGGCGCATGGCTTCCAGCCTACGGGCGGAGCCGAACCTCTTCGCCGCGCGCATAGGCTGATCGGCATGCCCGAGATCGCCGCGCCGCTGACCGCATGGTACCGGCGCAACGCGCGGGAACTGCCCTGGCGCGAACCCGGATTCGGGGCGTGGGGAGTGCTCGTGAGCGAGTTCATGCTGCAGCAGACCCCCGTGAACCGCGTCATCCCGCACCTCGAAGCCTGGCTCGCGCGCTGGCCGACTCCGACCGACCTCGCCGCGGCTGCTCCGGCCGAGGCGGTGCGCCAATGGGCGAACCTGGGCTACCCGCGGCGGGCACTGTGGCTGCACCGGGCGGCGGTCCGGATCCGCGACCAGCACGGCGGGGTCGTGCCGCGCGACGTCGACACCCTGCTGTCGCTGACCGGGGTCGGCGACTACACGGCGCGAGCCGTCGCGGTATTCGCCTACGGCGATCGGCATCCGGTGGTCGACACCAATAGCCGGCGCGTGATCGCGCGGGCCGTCGGAGGGCAGTCGCAGCCCGGTCCCCCCTCGCGCACCGACCTCGCCACGATGGACGCGCTGCTGCCGCGCGAGCACGCCCCCGCGGCGACGGTGAATGCGGCGACCATGGAACTCGGCGCCACCGTGTGCACTGCTCGCGCTCCCCGCTGCGACGCATGCCCTATCGCGCATATGTGTGCGTGGCGGGCAGCCGGGTACCGCGACACGGGTGATGGCCGTCGCAAGCAGGCCCGCTACCTGGGCAGTGATCGCCAGGCCCGCGGAGCGGTGCTGAAAGCGCTGCGGGATGCCGCATCCCCGGGCATCGGTTCGGAGGAGCTCCTCGCGCATTGGCCCGACGCCCTGCAGCGCGATCGCGCGATCACGTCGCTCGCCGACGATGGGCTCATCGAGCTGGTCGAGGGACGAGCGCGACTGCCGCACTGAGTGCGGACTCAGTCCTCGGCGCGTGCCAGACCCTCGGCGTCGGGCTCGTCGGCGCCTTCCGCTTCGGCGAACTCACGCGGCTTGACATACGGATCCGCGTCGCCTGCGTATTGGGCGGATGCCGCAAGACCGGCGACCGCCGCGTCGCGCTCCCGCGCTTCGCGCAGCAGCGCGGCGATGTGGTCCGCGTTCTCGGGTATCGCATCGAGGAAGAACTCCAGCGACGGGGTCAGCCGCGTGTTCAGGTGCTTGCCCACCTCGGTGCGCAGCAGCCCGGTGGCCGACTTCAGTGCGGCAGCCGTATCGGCACGCAATGCCTCATCACCCATGACGGTGTAGAAAACGGACGCGTGCTGAAGATCTCCGGTCACCTTCACATCGGTGATCGTGACGAAGCCCAGACGCGGGTCGCGCAGACCCTTCTCGAGACGCTCCGCGAGCACGACGCGGATGCGGTCCGCGACTCTCGCCTGCCGTTCTCCGGCCATATCTCCTACCTTTCGCCCGAATAGACACAAAGTGATGCGGGCTGAGCCGGCGAAGGCCCAGGGAGAACCCTGAGCCTTCGCCGATCGGGTCTCAGCCGCGCGGCTTCTCGACGAGCTCGATGGTTTCGATCTCATCGCCGATCTGGATGTCGTTGAACTTTCCGAGGCCGATACCGGCTTCGAAGTCCGTGCGCACCTCGGTGACGTCGTCCTTGAAGCGGCGCAGCGACTCGATGGCCAGGCCATCGGCCAGCACGACGCCGTCTCGGATGACGCGCGCCTTGGCGTTGCGCGTGATCGTGCCGGAGCGGACGATGACACCGGCGATGTTGCCGAACTTCGAAGAGCGGAACACCTCGCGGATCTCGGCAACACCCGACTGGATCTCTTCGAACTCCGGCTTCAGCATGCCCTTGAGGGACTGCTCGACGTCGTCGATCGCGTTGTAGATGACCGAGTAGAAGCGGATGTCGACGCCTTCACGCGACGCGCGTTCGCGTGCCTTCGCGTCCGGCCGGACGTTGAAGCCGATGATGATCGCGTTGTCGATCGTCGCCAGGTTCACATCCGACTCGGTGATGGCACCGACGCCGCGATGGATGATCCGCAGCTGCACCGAATCGTCGACCTCGATCTTCAGGAGCGACTCTTCGAGTGCCTCGACGGCACCCGACACGTCGCCCTTGATGATGAGGTTGAGCGACTCGACCTTGCCCTCTTCGAGCGCGCGGGTGAAGTCCTCGAGCGAGATGCGCTTGCGGGCCTTGGCCAGCTGCGCGTTGCGCTCGGCCGCTTCACGCTTCTCGGCGATCTGACGGGCGAGGCGATCCTCATCGGTGACGATGAAGGTGTCGCCGGCGCGAGGAACCGAGTTGAGCCCCTGCACCTGCACCGGACGCGACGGGTGGGCCTCCAGGACCGGATCGCCGTTCTCGTCCGCCATGGCGCGCACGCGACCGTATGCCGTTCCGGCGACGATGGCGTCTCCGACGCGGAGGGTTCCGGACTGGATGAGCACGGTGGCCACCGAGCCGCGGCCCTTATCGAGCTTCGCCTCGATCGCGACACCGCGGGCGGCCTTGTTCGGGTTGGCCGTGAGGTCCAGACCCGCATCGGCGGTCAGCAGCACAGCATCCAGCAGCTTCTGGATGTTCGTTCCTGCGCGAGCCGAGACATCCACGAACTGCACGTCTCCGCCGTACTCCTCGGCGACCAGACCGTATTCGGTCAGCTGCTGACGGACCTTGGCCGGGTTGGCGTCGGGCTTGTCGATCTTGTTGACCGCGACGACGATCGGCACACCGGCGGCCTGGGCGTGGTTGAGCGCCTCCACCGTCTGCGGCATGATGCCGTCGTCGGCCGCGACCACGAGGATCGCGATATCGGTCACCTGCGCACCACGTGCACGCATGGCGGTGAACGCCTCGTGACCGGGGGTGTCGATGAAGGTGATCGCGCGCTCGATGCCCTCGTGCTCGGTCCAGACCTGGTACGCACCGATGTGCTGCGTGATGCCACCGGCCTCGCCCGCAACCACGTTGGTCTGGCGGATGGCGTCGAGGAGTCGGGTCTTACCGTGATCGACGTGACCCATGACGGTCACGACCGGCGGACGGATCTCGAGGTCTTCCTCGTTCTCGTTCTCCAGCTCGGCATCGAGGTCGAGACCGAAGGTCTCCAGAAGCTCCTTGTCCTCGTCCTCGGGAGAGACCATCTGGATCTTGTAGCCGAGCTCGGCGCCGAGGACCTCGAAGGTCGCCTCGTCGAGCGACTCGGTCGCGGTCGCCATCTCACCCAGGTTGAACAGGATGGTCACGAGCGTGCCCGGCTGGACCGTGTAGCCGGTCAGCGTCTCGATCTTGTCGGCGAAGTCCGAGATCGACGCGCCACGGCGCATGCGGATGATCTCGCCGTTCCCGCGCGAGACGTTGACGCCACCGACGACCGGGGCGTCCCTCATCTCGAACTCCTGGCGCTTCGCCCTGCGCGACTTGCGCTGCTTGGACTTGCCGCCACCCTTTCCGAACGCACCTGCCGTGCCGCCGCCGGGACCGCGGCCACGACCGCCGCCACCGCCGGGACGACCCGCGAAGCCACCCGCAGGTGCTGCGCCGGGAGCGCCGCCGGGACGCTGGAAGCCCCCGCCGCCGGCACCGCCGGGACGCTGCTGGAACGGCGCGCCGCCCGGGCGACCGGCTCCGCCGGGACGGCCAGGACCGCCGGGACGCGCGCCGGGAGCACCTGGACGCGGAGCGCCGGGACGCGGAGCCTGCGGACGCGGGATGTTGCCCGGGCTCGGGCTCGGGCGCTGGCCCATGCCCTGTGCGCTGGCGAAGGGGTTGTTGCCCGGCCGGGGTCCGGCCGGGCGCTGGCCCATGCCCTGCGCGCTCGAGAACGGGTTGTTGCCGGGACGTGGGGCACCGGCTGCACCACCCGGACGCGGGGCACCGGGTGCGCCACCCGGACGCGGGGCGCTCGGAGCGGCTGCGTCCTCGGCCGGCTGCGCCGGGGCGGCCGGAACCGCCGGAGCGACGGCACCGGGGGCGGATGCCGCCGGCGCCGGTGCCGGAGCTGCCGGAGCAGCCGCTTCAGCGGGCGCCGGGGCGGCCGGAGCCGCCGGGGCGGGAGCGGGCGCGGGTGCGGGCGTCGGAGCTCCCGCACCAGGGCGCGGTGCACCGGGACGTGCGCCACCCGGACGTGCAGTGGTGCTGGATGCTGCGCCGGAGGCCCGTGCGGCAGCCGGAGCGGCCCCGGCCTTGCCCACGCCGTCTGCCTCGAGGGCAGCGCGCAGCTTGCGAGCCACGGGGGGCTCGATCGTTGAAGAGGGGCTCTTGACGAATTCGCCGAGCTCCTTGAGCTTTGCAAGAGCGATCTTGCTGTCGACACCGAGTTCGGAAGCGATCTCGTGTACGCGTGGTTTGGCAGCCACAATTCTCCTGTCTGGGTTGGTCCGCCCAGGCAGGGCAGACCTCAGTCGCGGACGGTTCTCATTTCGAGCCGTTCACTTTGTTTCCATAGCCGTTCAGCCGTTTCTCGAAGGTCTGCGTATTCAGAGGACCTGGCACACGCAATGCCCGCACGAAAGCGCGGCGCCGGACTGCGGCATCCACGCATTCGTATGTCTCATGCACCCACGCGCCCCGTCCCGGCATCGATGCCTTCTCGTCCGGGACGAGGGTGGAATCGACGGCCACGACTCTCAGGAGTGTGGACCGGGGGGCACGCGCGCGGCATCCGACGCACGTTCGTACAGGTTCCATCCTACACCTCCCCACATGTTCGCCTCCTGCGGGAGGGACTCAGCCCTCCAGGACGCTGTCGGGCTGGATGTCGATCTTGGCCCCGGTGAGCTTGGCGGCGAGGCGGGCGTTCTGGCCCTCCTTGCCGATCGCGAGCGAGAGCTGGTAGTCGGGTACCAGAGCGCGCACGGCCTTCGTGGCGGTATCGAGGATGAAGCTCGAGGTCACCTTCGCAGGCGAGAGGGCGTTCGCGACGAACTTGGCCAGCTCCGGGTCGTAGTCGACGATGTCGATCTTCTCGCCGCCCAGCTCCTCGGTCACCGCGCGAACACGGCGGCCGAGCTCGCCGATGCAGGCTCCCTTGGCGTTGATGGTGGGATCGGTCGCGCGGACGGCGATCTTGGTGCGGTGGCCGGCCTCGCGAGCGAGCGACACGATCTCGACCAGACCCGCGTGGATCTCGGGCACTTCGAGGGCGAAGAGCTTGCGGACCAGTCCCGGGTGGGTGCGCGAGACCGTGATCTGCGGGCCCTTCGTGCCCTTGGCGACGGAGGTGACATACACGCGCAGGCGTGAGCCGTGCGTGTACTCCTCGCCGGCGACCTGCTCTTCGGGCGGCAGGATCGCCTCAACCGAACCGAGGTCGACGTGCACCATCCGGGGGTTGGGACCCTGCTGCACGATGCCGGCGACGATGTCGCCCTCCTTGCCGCGGAACTCACCGAGGACGGCGTCGTCGGCGATGTCGCGCAGCCGCTGGCTGATGACCTGTTTCGCTGCGAAGGCGGCGATGCGCCCGAAGTCGTCGGGAGTCGTCTCCTCCTCGCCGATCACGGCGCCTTCGTCGTCGATCAGCGGCAGGAAGATCGCCACGTGGCCGGTCTTGCGGTCCAGGACCGCGCGGGCGCCTTCGGGCAGCTCGCCGGTCGCCGTGGTGTGCTTCGCGTAAGCGGTCAGGATCGCCTGCTCGATGATGCGGACGAGCTCATCGAAGGGGATCTCCTTCTCTCGCTCAATCGTCCGCAAGAGTGACAGATCGATGTCCACAAGTGACCTCCCTATTCAGCTTTCGCCGTCGCGCGTCAGGAGCGCGGCATCCCTCAACGGTACCGGATGCCGCCCCGGGGATCCTGGGGAATACTGCCCGCGGGCACGTAGGCTGACGGCGATGGACACCGCAGCACCCAAGCGCCTCGCCCGGGAGGCGGAGCAGAGCACTCCGTTCCGGGCGCTCGCACGCGCCGGGTACGCCGCGAACGGCCTCGTGCACATCCTGATCGGGGCGATCGCACTCGTCGTCGCCTTCGGTGGCGACGGGTCGATAGACCAGTCCGGCGCGCTCATGACGATCGCCGCGGCGCCGCTGGGCTTCGTCGTGCTGTGGTCCATCGCGATCACCTTGTGCGCGCTCGGGGCGTGGCAGCTCTTCGAGGGGATCCTCAGCGGCGCGGCGACACGGAACGTACAGGAGTTCACGGCGTTGTGGGGCAGGCGGGTCGGTGCGTGGGGTCAGTCGGCCATCTTCCTCGCGCTGGGTCTGATCGCCGCCTCGGTGGCCCTCGGCGCTCGAGTCGATACGGAACGGGCGACCGAGGCCGCCAGCGCCGGGCTGCTGTCGATCCCGGGCGGACCGGTCGTGCTCGCGCTGGTCGGTCTCGGCATCGGAATCGGCGGGATCGTCTTCATCATCATGGGTTCGCGCCGGTCGTTCCGCAGCAAGATCGACCTCCCGGAGCACGGCATCGGGCGGGGCATCGCCGGCCTCGGAGTCGTCGGCTTCATCGCCAAGGGAATCGCCCTCGTGATCGTCGGCGTCCTTCTCGTGGCGGCTTCTCTCACCTCGGATGCCGAAACCGCCGGAGGACTGGACGGCGCCCTTCAGGCGCTCCTGGCCCTGTCCTACGGGCCGTGGCTCGTCGCTGCGGTGGGGATCGGCTTCCTCGCCTACGGGCTCTTCTGCCTCTTCCGGGCGCGGCACGCGCGCCTCGCCGCGGCGTAGGCGGCGGCATCCGGCCGGTCAAACCCCGGGGTGCGCCGACCGCGGCGACTCAGCGGCTGAGGCGCGCCAGCGCTTCCGCGATCGAGACCGCCTCACGGTCACCCGATCGGCGGTCCCACAGCTCGACCTCGCCGTCGGCCGCGCCGCGTCCCACGATCACGATCTGCGGGACCCCGACGATCTCAGCATCGCCGAACTTCACCCCCGGGGACACCTTGGGTCGGTCGTCGTAGAGCACGTCCAGCCCCGCGGTCTCGAGATCCTGGGAGAGCTGCGCGGCGACGTCGAACACGACCGCATCGCGGCCCGCGGCGACGACGTGCACATCGAAGGGCGCGACCGATACGGGCCAGATCAGCCCCTTCGCATCGTTGTTGAGCTCGGCGATGATCGCGAGGATGCGCGTGACGCCGATGCCGTAGGAGCCCATGGTGACCGTGACGAGCTTGCCGTTCTCGTCGAGCACCTTGAGGCCGAGCGCCTCGGCGTACTTCCGGCCGAGCTGGAACACGTGGCCGATCTCCATGCCGCGCGCGAGCGTGACGGGCCCGGAGCCGTCCGGCGCCGGGTCCCCGGCGCGCACGGTCGAGACCTCGACGAACCCGTCGGAGTCGAAATCGCGGCCGGCGACGAGCGAGTGCACGTGCTTCTGGTCGATGTTCGCACCGGTGATCCAGCTCGTGCCCTCGACGACACGGGGGTCGAGCAGATACCGGATGCCGGTCGCAGACTCCTCGCCGAGCACGGCGCCGGTGGGTGACCAGGGCCCGATGTAGCCCTTCGTGAGCATCGGGTTGCGCTCGAAGTCATCCTCGGTCGCAGCCTCGACATCTGCGGGGGCGAACGCGACTTCGACGCGCTTCTCATCGACATCGCGGTCGCCCGGCAGGCCGATGACGACGAGTTCGCGCGTGCCGTCGAGGTGCGACAGCGCCAGCACGACGTTCTTGAGGGTGTGCGCGGCGGTCCATCCGCCGTCGGCGGGCGGGTCGAGGTGCGCGTTCGCGTGATCGACGAGCGTCGCGATCGTGGGCGTGTTCGGCGAGTCGAAGATGACCGGCTCGGGCAGCCCGTCGAATGGGATCGGCTCGGGTGCGACCGTCGTGAACGCCTCCACGTTCGCCGCGTATCCGCCGTCCGAGCGGACGAACGTGTCCTCGCCGACCGCGGTGGGGTGCAGGAACTCCTCCGACCGCGAACCGCCCATCGCCCCGGCATCCGCCTGCACGATCACGTACTCGAGGCCCAGCCGCGCGAAGATGCGCTCGTAGGCGTCACGCTGAGCCATGTAGCTCGCGTCGAGACCGGCATCCGTGTAGTCGAACGAGTACGCGTCCTTCATCGTGAATTCGCGACCGCGCAGCAGGCCCGCGCGGGGACGTGCCTCGTCACGGTACTTGTCCTGGATCTGGTAGATCGACAGGGGCAGGTCCTTGTATGAGGAGTAAAGGTCCTTCACGAGCAGCGTGAAGACCTCTTCGTGCGTGGGGGCGAGCAGGTAGTCGGCGCCCTTACGGTCCTGCAGGCGGAAGATGCCGTCGCCGTATTCCTCCCAGCGTCCGGTCACCTCGTAGGGTTCGCGGGGCAGCAGCGCGGGGAAGTGCACCTCGTACGCACCGGCGTTCGTCATCTCATCGCGGATGATCGCCTCGATCTTCGCCTTCACGCGCAGGCCCAGCGGCAGCCACGCGAAGATCCCGGGAGCCTGACGGCGGATGTACCCGGCGCGGACGAGCCACCGATGCGACGCGACCTCGGCATCAGCCGGGTCTTCGCGCAGGGTGCGGAGGAAGTAGTGCGAGAGACGGGTGACCACGATCGTCAAGTCTAGGGCGGGGTCACCGACCGGCTGGGCGACGGCGTCCGAGATGCAACGTGCTCGAACCGAAGGGTGCCTTGCGCCGCTTCGACGAGCGGGCACTCCCTCGACCTCCGGCGCGAACAGCGCCTGTTCACCCCGAAGCAGCGCATCGCGCTCGCGACGGCGGATGCCGGTGGAGAGGATGCGACCGACCGGCATCGCACGGGCGGGCATGAGTCGCAGTCCTCGACCGATCCGCCGTCGGCAAGAACAGCTCACATCTCAGGCCGTGACGACCTGCGCCGTGCCGACCGGGGCCGCGGGGCCCATCTCGGCGGCGAGCCGGTTCGCCTCTTCGATCAGCGTCGCGACGATCTCGGCCTCCGGTACGGTCTTGATGACCTCGCCCTTGACGAAGATCTGCCCCTTGCCGTTGCCCGAGGCCACACCGAGGTCGGCCTCGCGGGCCTCGCCCGGGCCATTGACGACGCACCCCATCACCGCGACGCGCAGCGGCACGGTCATGTCCTTGAGGCCCTCAGTCACGTTGTCGGCGAGCGTGTACACGTCCACCTGCGCGCGCCCGCACGAGGGGCACGAGACGATCTCGAGCTTGCGCTCGCGCAGGTTCAGCGACTGCAGGATCTGGTGACCGACCTTGACCTCTTCGGCGGGCGGAGCAGACAGCGAGACGCGGATCGTGTCGCCGATCCCCTCACCGAGCAGGATGCCGAAGGCCGTGGCGCTCTTGATGGTGCCCTGGAACGCCGGCCCCGCCTCGGTGACGCCGAGGTGCAGCGGCCAGTCGCCCATCTGCGCGAGCAGTCGGTAGGCCTGCACCATGATCACGGGGTCGTTGTGCTTGACCGAGATCTTGAAGTCGTGGAAGTCGTGCTCCTCGAACAGCGACGCCTCCCAGCGCGCGCTCTCGGCGAGCGCCTCGGGAGTCGCCTTGCCGTACTTCTGCAGCAGCCGCGGGTCGAGCGATCCGGCGTTCACGCCGATGCGCAGCGACACGCCGGCATCCGTCGCCGCCTTGGCGATCTCACCGACTTTGTCGTCGAACTTGCGGATGTTGCCCGGGTTCACGCGCACGGCGGCGCACCCGGCGTCGATCGCCTGGAAGACGTACTTCGGCTGGAAGTGGATGTCCGCGATCACCGGGATCTGGCTCTTCTTGGCGATGATGTGCAGCACGTCGGCGTCGTCCTGCGACGGCACCGCGACACGCACGATCTCACAGCCGGATGCCGTCAGCTCGGCGATCTGCTGGAGCGTCCCGTTGATGTTCGTCGTCGGCGTGGTGCACATCGACTGCACGCTGACCGGGGCATCACCGCCGACGAGCACCTTGCCCACTCTGATCTGCCGGGACTTGCGGCGCGGGGCGAGGGTTTCGGGGACCTTGGGCATCCCGAGATTCACGGCTGGCACGTCCCCCAGCCTACGACCCGCGGCCGTCGGCGGGCCGGAGGCGGCCGAACTCGGGGCGGACGCGGAGGCGGCGGGGCTTCCGGCGGCGGCGCGTCTGATATCGTGACCGCATGCTCGCGAACCGCACCTGGTGGCCCGCCTTCTAGGCGGTGTGTTCGCGTTTCCCGACCACAAACCGCCCCCGGGCGGTTTTTTCGTTTCATGGCGACCGCCCGCCCCACACCGGAGGCCCCGATGACAGACGCCGGTCCCGCCGCTCTGATCGAACTCGCCGCGCGCGGCATCCCGTTCGCGCTCCTCGCGCGTGACGAAGCCACGATCGAGGTGCTCACCGGTGACGTCGTGGACGTCGACCTGCTCGCCGATATCCCCCTGACCGATGCCGACGGCGCGGCGCAGGAGGTGCTGGCCCTGGTGCCGTTCCGCCAGGTGCGCGAACGCGGATTCGTGTGCCACGACGACGGGGCGCCGCTGCGCTGCCTGATCGTCCGCGACCGCGCGGTCATCGACCGCGACGCGGCGATCGCCCAGCTGCCCTCTGCCCCGATCCCCCTCACCGATGCCGGGTTCGACATCGCCGATGACGACTACGCGGCGATCGTCCGGCGGGTGATCGCCGATGAGATCGGGCTGGGCGAGGGCGCGAACTTCGTGATCCGTCGCGATTTCACCGCGGGCGTCGATGCGGATGCCGCGACCGCGGCGCTGACCTGGTTCCGGGCCCTGCTCGAGCACGAACGCGGCGCGTATTGGACCTTCGCGGTGGTCACACCCGGCCACGTCGCCGTGGGCGCGAGCCCCGAGGCCCATGTGAGCGCGCGCGACGGCGTCGTGACGATGAACCCGATCTCCGGCACGTTCCGTCACCCTCCCGGCGGAGCGACCGTCGAGACGCTGACCGAGTTCCTCGAGTCGACCAAAGAGACCGAAGAGCTCTTCATGGTCGTGGACGAGGAGCTCAAGATGATGAGCGCGGTCTGCTCCGACGGCGGGCGCATCACCGGCCCGCGCCTCAAGGAGATGTCGCGGCTCACCCACACCGAGTACGTGCTGCGCGGACGCAGCCGGCTGGACCCGCGCGACATCCTCCGTGAGACGATGTTCGCCCCCACGGTCACCGGCTCGCCGATGCAGAACGCCTGCACCGTGATCACCCGCCACGAGACGACCCCCCGCGGCTATTACTCCGGCGTCGCCGCGCTGTTCACGCCGCGCACCGACGCGATTCTCGCCGGCGAGTCGACGCACGATCTCGACGCACCGATTCTGATCCGCACCGCGTACCTCGTAGACGGCCGGCTCCGCGTGCCGGTCGGCGCGACACTCGTGCGCCACTCCGACCCGTATGGCGAGGTCAGCGAGACGCACGGCAAAGCGGCAGGCGTGCTCGGCGCGATCGGTGCGGTCCCCCGCGACGGGCGGGCGGAGCTTGCGGGTGCCGCGATCGATGCGGCCGCCATCGATGAGGACGCGCCGTCCGACGATCGCCGGCCGCTCGCGGACGACGCCGAGATCGCGACGCTGCTCGCCTCGCGCAATGCGCGTCTCGCGGCCTTCTGGCTGAACCCGCAGGAGCCGCTCACGGCGGGCGGCCCGTTCCAGGGACGCTCGGCGATCGTCGTTGATGCCGAGGACCGGTTCACGACCATGCTCGCCCATCAGCTGCGCCATCTCGGACTCGACGTGCGGATCGTCTCGTGGAGCGACATCACCGATGCGCAGATCGACGATGCCGAGCTCATCGTCTCGGGCCCCGGACCCGGCGACCCTCGAGAGCGCGGATCGGCGCGGATGCAGCGCATGCGCGAGGTCGTCGCGCGGCGCCGCGACTCTGGACGCCCGCTGCTGGCGGTGTGCCTGAGCCATCAGATCCTCGCCCGCACCTTCGGCATCGAGCTTGCGCCGCTGGAGGCACCCCATCAGGGCCTTCAGAAGACGATCGACATCTTCGGGGTTCCGGCATCCATCGGCTTCTACAACACATTCACCGCCCGCGTTCCGGCCGGCACGACATCGGTCGGTGAGGCGGAGGTCACCGCCGACCCGGTCAGCGGTGACGTGTATGCGCTCCGCGGGCCGGGATTCGCCTCGGTGCAGGGCCACCTCGAATCGATTCTGTCCCGCGACGGCATGACGACGCTCGAGCGCCTCGTCTCGGCGGCGCTCTCGCCCGTCGACGCGTAGCCCGTGTCAGCGCGCCTGTTTCAGAGGAGCGATACCGGGTTGAATATGTCGGCCAGGATCAGGATCGCGCCCATCCCGATCAGCGCGATCACCACGACGAAGGTCACCGGCACGAGCTTGGTCGCGTCCACCGGTTTGGGCGGCGGCCGGTGGAACAGCTTCGCCCACATGCGCTTGATGCCGTCCCACAGCGCGACGACGATGTGCCCGCCGTCCAGCGGCAGCAGCGGGATCAGGTTGAAGACGAACAGAGCGATGTTGAGCGAGGCCAGCAGGCCCAGGAACCCCGCCACGCGGTTGAGGATCGGCGCTTCGGCCGCCGCGACCTCACCCGACAGGATGCCGGCCCCGACGATGCTGAGCGGTCCCGTGGGGTCGCGCTCGCCGCCGGTGACGAGGGTCACCGCGGTCTCGTACACCTTGACCGGCAGCTGCCAGATGATCCCGGCGACGGCGCCGACGTTCTCGACCGCGGCTGCCGGCCCCGCCCAGATGGGCTGGTGCAGGTATTCGACCTCTTGGC
>Ga0075012_10002288_pt1 | contig 18936 bp, 17 predicted proteins | sample All_14_2_FD_71474 | JGI IMG/M metagenome (GOLD analysis project Ga0075012, IMG submission 71474) | Freshwater microbial communities in response to fracking from Pennsylvania, USA - Allegheny Zone_MetaG_DW_15 | ecosystem: Environmental > Aquatic > Deep subsurface > Groundwater > Drilled... | reverse complement strand
AATTCGTCGTGCGAGCCACTACGAAGCACGCCTCCGATTGCCGTGCCGAAGTGGATACCCACGCCTGCCAGTGGCCCGATTTCACCGCGCCTCTCGCGAGCATCGCGCCATTCGCGAAGCGCTGTAGTTAGATGGAGTGCGCATTCCAATGCGCGAGCCGCGTCGTCGGGTGTCGATTTTGGCTGCCCGAAAGCAGCCATCACCCCATCACCGATAAACTTGTCGATCATTCCACCGTGGGCGAACACTTCCCGGGTAACGAGTTCCCGAAACTCGACCAGGAGGTTCGCCAAGCTCGCTGGCGGAATTGACTCGCTCAATCGCGTGAACGATCGCAAGTCGACAAACAGGACCGCGACGTCGCGCTGCGCCAGAGCCAGGGAATCCCCCGTTGTCTGCAGCTCTGTCAGGACGGTCGGCGAAAAGAATCTGCTGAGATTTGCTCGCCGCCGCTCGGCGAGTACAGCGGCTTTAAGCAGCACATTATGGTCATACGTGAGAAGGCCGCACACGAGAGCCGCGAAGCCAAAGGCCGCCGCAAGCGCGGCCTCGGTCAGAAAGGATGACCAGTCCAGTGTTAGAGCCGCTCCCTTGCTGAGATGCGCTTCTACCGCAACCGTCAACAGCGCAAGCCAACCGAGGATCACCAAACCCGAGAACAGAGCAACCATCATAGGGCGCAGGCGCAGCGCCACATGCATCAACAACAGGAAACCAATCGCGAGCGACGGTGCCGTCAGGGTGTGATCGACTTCCTTGCTCGGCGCAAAAAGATGCTCATGGAACAGCACAACGACGAGCAGAGCGTCGAATACAATGTAAATCCACGCGAACCATTTCGCTCCTCGCTGCAATTCGGCAAGCAGGAGCGCGACGATTGTAGCAACACCATATGCGGCGATGACGTTGACGTGAACAATCACACTGTCCGGACGGCTGGCCAGCCCGAGATTTACGATGAGGACCGCGAGCGCAACGAGGCGCAGCCAAGCCGATCGCCGCTCGCGATGCCAGCGACGTTGATCGGCGCTCATCGATAGTTCTTGCGAGGCATTATCGAGCATCTGTTCGAACTCGTCTTTTCTTCTGAAACGCCAACAAAGGCCTTAAGCGTCATCGGTTGGAGAATGGTGCCGCGGCTGCCTGAACAGCAGCCGAACACCAGCATCCAGCTAGAACTTCGCTTGTCCGGACTTGCCAGCGGGGTTCTTCAGAATGAGCGTGACTTGCGCGTCCGGTGGGATTGGCGCCCTCGCCTCACCCTTCAACGCGCTGTCCCCGAATACAGTGAGCGGCACGGTCTCACTGGCAGATCCCCCAACGAACAGGACGGCGCCGCTAAAACCCTTTGCAGAACTTGGCTTGCTATGCTCATCGAGGAGGTTAATGGTGACGGTATTTCCGGCCACCATCAGCTCGGCATGCACGCCGACTATATCCCGTAGCGGCCCACCACTAGGACCCTTCGTTGCCATGTGGTGCTGCGCCAAGGCCATACTAGCCCACAGCACTATTGCTGCGGACAGCGCTCCTAATACGCGGATGGACATGATCTGATCCCAAAAAGCCGCTCACCGGTGCGCCGCGCCGGGAAAGCCGACGCGACGAACGAAAACACGACGGGATCAGTTCTTGGGCGGTGGTCCTGCTATGCGGACCGAGACAGCCGACATCTGGATACGACGTCCTTCGGGCACGTCAGCAGAGGCAGGCGCGACATACGCGGGAGATGCCGCGTTGAAGTACGGCGCGATCGAGCAGCTGTGGCAGGCCTCGGAGATGGAGCCTCCTTCCGTGCCACGGTCATCCGCAGCGCCGGAGATCGCCGTCTGGGACAGTTCCAGGCTACTCGCCCGAAAATCGTTGACGACATGGAGAACGCTGGCAATCGCGAGCGCAACGACGCAGAGCATCCGAACGAAGCGCGCGCTCCGCCGGAACACTATTCCCCATCGATGGCCTGCCTGATTCGTCACGTGGCCGGTTGTCTACGAAAACGCCGGGGTTATACAATCACGCGGGAAGAGATGCGGCGTCTTGCCCGCACCTGGAGGCGGCTCGTCCGACAAGGGGTGCACTGCGGGAGCGTCCTTCCGCCAGATGTCTCAATCCGGCGGAAGGAGTCCCTTAGAATGGCGTCGGGCAAGAGGCCAAACCGGCATCTGCCAAATTTTAACTCGCCCGAGGCCCGGCGACCAACTACTTGGCGGCTGCCGTTGCGATCCGCTTCATGTGGACATTGAAGCGGGTTCCCGCAGAAACGTACCTCCCATCGAGTTCCGCGCCATGTCGATCCAGTTCCACATGGTCTTGCGGCGTACGCACCGTGATCGAGTTCGCAGTGACCACGCATTGCGTCGCCCATTGCACGGCCGATGCATCAGCGGAATTCGCCCACTGGCATCCGATCTTGCCGTCTGGGAGGCGGGCAACGATCAGCACCCGCTCCTCCGTCGTCAGGCTCGTTATGTAAGTCGTCGCATCGGCGTAGCGGACACCCGCCCAACGGCCGAGCGCCCAATCGTCGGGACTGCCTTCGTATGCCGAGGCGACCGGTGCCTGCGTCTGCGCGAAAGCCGGCCAATAACCCATGGGCAACAGGGCGAGTGTGATCAGTAGCTTCTTCATGATGCTCAAATCCTTCATGAACCATCTGCATCGTCCGAGCAGTGGCATTTTATTGGGGTTAGTTGACAGTTGCCGGGCGAGGTGGGGAAAACGCTCGACGCGTCTCACCCTGTGCATCACCACGACTTTGTTTGAGAGGATCAGGAAGGAAGTCAGGCTCTTGTCAAAGCTTGGGCGACGAAGATATTTCGTCGGTCACAGAGCTTGGCATGGACTGGGAACTTCCCGATCGGATCATTAGCCGGGCGGTTGGCGCGGCGGTTTGGCATCGGTCAGGCTTTGGGCGGTGGCCCGATGCTCTTGACTAGGACGGAAACGAGCGGCGTCGCGCCCGACAACGGGACGGGGCCACGGTTGGAATATGCCGTGATGAGAATTTCCGGTACCGCGACAACCGTGCATACATGGCAAGCCTCGATGACGATGGGGCTCGCTTCTGAGGGGGTATTGCCATCGACGCTAGCGACAGCGATCTCTCCGAGCTCGTAGCGAGTCGTGCCACCGAGTTTGCACAAATGGAACGAGGCAACGAACGCCACCGCGAGGAGGCACACCAGTGCCGCCATCCGTCTGGGAAGAGATTCCGTTCGCGAGTAAATTGCTTGCCCCACGGTCCAACTATGTTGGCTGAGCCGACCAAACGTCAACAGACAGCCAGTTGCAATTGATCCGACACGCAAATCGCGTCACTAGAGGAAGCACTGCAAGAAGCCATCGCATGTGCTCATTGCTGACACAAATGTTTCCGCTTACGTCCATTCGAAGAAGGGCGCGCTTGCCGCCAAGCGTCCAGCTGTCACACCAAATGGATGAACTTCGTATAGAGACCTTTGCCTACGCGCTATTACCGGCCCAGATGGCGGGAGGAGAGGTCGAGCGGTCGGGTCGATCCGCTTCCTTCGAATTCCCAGTGCGCGGACCATTCTCCGCGCTGCCGCTCCAGGACCAGGTAGTTGCGTTGCGCAACATATCGCGCCCGCAGCCCAGGCAACGGACGCATGGATATTGTGCCCTCGTTGAGCAGGTCCATGGGAAACAACGAGACGACTTTCAACAACGCCGCATACAGCCTCGACGGCGCTGGGTGCGCTATTCCGGAAGCAATGAGCTGGTGCATCGGGCCTGACGTGAGATCGAACGTTCCCCGAGCCGCAAGATGGATCTCGCCGGACAGCACAGTCACCGGCGTTCTCTCATGCACTTCGGCGAGCAGCGACATGAACCTGCCCCACTCCTCGCGATGCCATTTGCTCTGCCACTGGTCTCGCAGATCGTCTTCGTATTTATGCAGCAGTCCGCCCAACCCGACGACCGCCTCGAGCATTGACAGTCGCGGCCCCAGCGCCGGCACGGTCGACAGCACGAATACATGGCCCTGCCGCACGGAAGCGAAGGCCCGCGAGACAGCATCCCAGCCTTTCGGACCCATTACCCGATCGGGCCGCCGCTCCGAGCGCAGATCGGGGGCGATGACATCCAGTCCAGGCAGGGCCAGATGCCAAGTCAGGCTGACGCCGGTATCGTCCAACGACAGTTCGGTACGGCCAGTGGGCATCACGCCCAGCTGGAACACGAGGAAGAACTCCCTCGCCGTGGCAAAAAGCGCCTGACCGACGGGCGAATCGAGCTTTGCTTCTGAAAGCGACCCCCAGCCGTCGCAAATGTCGTGATCGTCCCACATCGCAAGGGATGGAATGCGCGACTGCAGCCAGGCCGACTCGGGTTGCTGAAGATTGTGCAGGTAAATCCCGAGAAAGGCCCCTCGCAGGATCTGGATGGCCTCCGGCATGGCGTCCAGTTCGGAGCAAGTCGAGCCGTCCGCCCATTGGCGGAACAGCGGATGTATGTCGAGGAGTTCGTCGGCGTAAACCTGATCCCCGCCATGAAGCAACAGCTGGAAGGGGCGTTCGGCATGCTGAGCCAGGAGGCGGCGCCAAAGTCGGTTTCGTTCGTCCGCCGGCCGCTCCACGTCTCCGTGCTCCTGGCCGTTGCAGGACACGAACGCGATGCGAAGGTCGCCAGAGAAATCGGTGTTCACCCCATACTGGATACCGTCGACTTCGTAAGATGCGTCCGAACCCATGCGCAGATCGAAGGCGTATAACCATACGCTCCAGTCTTCATGTTCCATCGCCAGTTTGGCTGCGACGTCCGCTTCTTCGACTCTCACGATAGGCCGCGGCTGTTCCGATGGAGCGGCGATCAATACCGACAGTTTCACTGAATTTCCGGCCGTCCCATGAACATAGAGGACGGGCGCCGTCGCCATATTCTCGCCGGCCGTATAGTCGCTGGCGCTTCGCAAATGTTCGACTGGTTTCATTGTCTCAAGTCGCGAAACTTGCATCCAACGATCGAAGGCTCCGTTGGCCCCCTACTGCAAGCTCGGCCTCCGATTCAGGGATGCCTCATACAAGCCCAGCTCGACGCTATCGATAATTGGACGCAGCGGCGGCGTGTCGAGTAATCAGGGAGCGCTTGATGCCGCTGTCCCGCAGGAGGAGCAGAACTTGGCTCCGTTTGCGATCGCCGTATTGCATTTGGAGCACATGATCGATGCAGCGCCCAACTGTCGTCCGCAATTGCCGCAGAATCGGCTGTCGGGCTGATTGTCAGAACGACATGCTGGGCAAACGATGACACGTTCGCGAACGGATGCTTCGCGTGGATCGGCGTCTCGGTAGTACCGCTCACCATGTCCGCGGCCGAGGCCGTGGCCACCACTACGTCCGCGGCCGCCAAAAAACCGATCGAAGAAATGCGAACTCATGGAAACCCCTTGGCGAAACCATATGCTGGCATGCGCCCCCCAGCGCAGTCCACCTCACGTTGGTTGAATTCGCACAACTCACACGAGAGTCGTGTGCAAAGACAGGCGGTGTGGATGGGCAAGTACGGAACCGAACATCTGCCGAGCCGTTCAACCACGGACAGGACAGGCGGGCCCGCCTCTCAATAAGGATGCCGGGCGGTCGTCAATTCAGGACTCGCCCAATGACCCTTGCACCACCAGACAACGCGAGCTTAGGCGTCTCAACGGCGGCGGCCCGGCACAAGAAGCAGCTCCTCATTGCCCTGGCACTGACTTCTACATTCATGGCCATTGAGATCGTCGGCGGTTTGTGGACCGGCAGCCTCGCCCTCCTGGCGGACGCCGCGCACATGCTTACGGACGCGGGGGGACTTGCCCTGGCGTTGATTGCGATTCGCTTTGGCGAACGTCCCAGGACGCCGCGTAACACGTTTGGATATGTAAGAATGGAAGTACTCTCGGCACTAACCAACGCCGTCGTGCTCCTTCTCCTGACGATCTACATCCTCTACGAGGCGTATCAGCGTTTCTTCAGCCCGCCGGAAGTCATCGGCGGGCCGATGCTTGCGGTAGCGTTCGCCGGTCTCGTGGTGAATCTCATCAGCATGAGGCTGCTTGCCGGAGGCTCGAGCGAGAGCCTGAACGTCAAGGGAGCGTATTTCGAGGTCCTGGCCGATATGCTCGGCTCGTTGGGCGTCATCGTGGCCGCCGGGACAGTACTGGTGACCGGCTGGAATATCGTCGATCCGATCATCGGCGCGGGAATCGGCCTGTTCATCGTTCCCCGCACCTGGGTTCTCCTGAAGCAGGCCATCCATATCCTGATGGAGGGGACTCCTCCGGAGATCGACATGGGCCTTCTCGAACGCGCCCTCGTCGAGATACCTGGAGTGACGTCGGTACATGACCTCCATGTCTGGACCATTAGCTCCGGCGCCGTCGCGATGAGCGGTCACCTCGTCGTAGGCGAAGCGGCCTCGCGCCGAGATGTACTGGCCGCCGCCCTCGAAGCGATGAAGGCACAATTCGGATTGACCCATCTCACGGTCCAGATCGAGGACGAAGCCCTTCGCGGCACCGAGGCCGTGCTTCGCTACTGAAGAAGAAGGTCAAGTTCGAGTCGCACGGTCGATTCGGACACGAACATCCTTACTTCACTTATGACATCCACGGGTTCATGGAGGTCGCGGTGCGATTTGAATCTTTGAACTGGCTGGAGATGGCCTCCCACTTGGCGGATCTCGCAATTGCCTATGCTCTCGCGCTGCCGATCGGCTGGGACCGTGAGCGGCATGAACGAAGCGCCGGCCTGCGCACATTCCCGCTCGTTGCGATCGCGAGCTGCGGGTTCGTGCTGGTCGCAATTCAGGTGCTAGGCGAGACCTCGACCGGGCAGGCTCGGATTCTCGAGGGGCTGATCACCGGAGTGGGCTTCATAGGCGGCGGCGCCATCCTAAAAGGGGGAAATCACGCGTCAGGAACCGCAACCGCGGCCAGCCTGTGGGCCACCGGCGCGCTCGGCGGTGCCGTCGGCTATGGTCTGTACGATATCGCGGCGATCCTTAGCATCGTGACTTTCGCGACGCTCCGGTCGCGAACTCCGCCAGTCGAAATGCAGAATGTCGCAGCGAAAGACGCAAATCGGTCGGCACGTCATAACGCAGCCGAGGCGAAGAAACTGCCCGAGCAATAGGTTCGCCTAGCCGGCCTCTAGGCGCAGCGACGGTAACGACCGCTCTATCAACGACCACTGCCGTTGGCCCGAAAGCTCGGAACGAGCCGAGAGGAACTCCGGACGAGGCCATCTGGGCCGAGCCTCCCGCACTCGTGTTATCGAATCGGACGAAACTTCCCGCCTCATCGGCAGGTGAAGGGTTTGGCCCCGACGCCGATTGAATGGGCGATCCCGCATTCGCAACTGGCGACATCTATGACCGGTCCAAACTGAGAGCTAACGAAGCTTGGATTCACCAAAAATCAGCTTTTCATGTAATTTTATTTCAGTAGAATCGCGCCAGTCCAATTCGCATTTTGGTAATTTAATTACGGGTAGTACAGCGTTCATGATTTCGCTGATCGACTACAACCATCAATCTTATTATGCAACTCACAAGCGACCCGCGGGAGTTAAATCTGTCAAAACTAGGGTCGCAACCCTGTTGGGTCGCTTAAAAATGTGGCAAATGCGCCACAGCCGGGGGTCAAACGGTGGTGAAACATCGACGTTTCTTGACCCCTAACCGCTGTTCGGTTTTTATGGAGCCGCCTTTGATCGATAAGAGAGGGAGGATGATTCACCCCTACTTTGCGCAATCGATCATTCCATAAGTATTTGATATTTAACGAAAGATGACTCGATGAGATCTTCAGATCGCCATCGAGGTGACGGTATCTGCGTCGGTATTTTTTGGTTGCCTTCTCCACGGCCGGTGGATAGTTTTGGCCCAGGTGCAGTGTGAGTTGCTAAAAGCAACCGTTACTGATTAAAACTGCATCACTTCTCACTAACCCTCCTCTTCGAGTGCCGCATCTTGGTCGCAAAAAGCGGAGGCGTATTTGCTCACGGTCACTGCATTGAAGAGCTTGAGGCCCAAGGAGAGGGACTACAAAGTTTCGGATCGCGACAGCATGTACGCTGTGGTCAAGCCATCCGGCGCAATAATATTTCGCTACGACTATCGTCTAAATGGACGGCGTGAGACGCTCACGATCGGCCGGTTCGGGCACGACGGAACCAGCCTGTCAGGAGCGCGCGAATTGTGCCTTGAGGCTCGACGCTCGGTGGCGGCGGGGAAATCGCCCGCTCAGGAGAAGCAGCGGAAAAAGCGACGCCTAAAGGAGGCAAAAAACTTCGGCGACTTTGGCGCTCGCTGGATCGCGAACGCTCCTATGGCAGAAAGCACCCGCAACATGCGCCGAATCATTTACGAGAGGGACGTACTTCCAATCTGGAAAAATCGCCTACTCACAGAAGTTACAGCGGACGATCTACGCGCGCTATGTGGAAAGGTGAAAGACCGCGGGGCACCCGCCACAGCTATTCATGTGCGCGACATCGTCAAACAGATCTTTGGGTTTGCGATTCTCCACGGCGAGAAAGTCGCCAACCCTGCCGACGAAGTCGGCAAGGCGTCAATCGCGACCTTTGTACCCAAGGATCGCACCCTTTCTCGACAGGAGATCCGCTTTCTCTTCGATCTCCTGGAGCGGGTTTCGACACAGCCAGCTATCCGGATCGGATTCCGGCTGATCCTGCTCACGATGGTCCGGAAGAGTGAACTGCAGGATGCGACTTGGGATGAAGTCGACTTCGAGAATGCAGTCTGGACCATCCCAAAGGAGCGAATGAAGCGTAACCGAGCTCACAACGTCTACCTTTCCCGGCAATCTCTCGAGTACATGCGGGACCTCAAGGCCAGGGCGGGCAGCTCGAGATATCTGCTGCCCTCCCCCCATAATGCCGACGTGCAGATGTCTCACGCGACACTAAATCGTGTCACAGCATCGGTAGCCGCTCGAGCAAAGAAATATGGCGTACCGCTTGAAGCCTTCACGGTGCACGATCTCCGTCGCACGGGCTCAACCCTATTGAATGAGCTCGGTTTCAATCGTGACTGGATCGAAAAGTGCCTGGCTCATGAGGAAGGTCGATCATCACGTGGCGTCTACAACAAGGCGGAATACGAGCAGCAGCGGCGCCATATGCTCCAGGAATGGGCTGACATGATCGATTCCTGGGTGGAAGGCCGCCAGAGAACAGCGATTCTGTCTCCTCCTCGACGGCAAGCATTTCCCGCTGAAGCAGGCTCAGGATCCGCCTCACCGAGCCCGCGTGCTACCACTGACTATGCGTCAGCGGACCAGGAAGCGGGCTCTTACGGGGACTAATCAATCTTGCAGTTTCTTGGGCACCACAGCCCAGGATGATGCGCGTCGCGCTTGCGCAGGACAATCCACTTGCAGATGACGCGAAGCCCTTGTTCGCGTAGTCCTTCGCGAAGGGAGCCGACGGCACCAATGCTAGACGATCTCCGTCGGACCGGCCCTCCGGACACGAAGCACGATCTTTGGGCACACGGATGCGCACCACAGGCGGTCTAAAGTCCCTACCTCAGTCAGCGACGCCTTCGCCTTGCATGTACCGGCGCTCAGACATCCGCAGCATACAGATGTTGCTAGGTAGGATGCTCTCCGGTCGATAGTCCCTCCCACTTCAGCGTCAGCTTACGCGGCTACCGATGAACCGGAAGCGCGTCGACGCGTCTCGCCGAAAGCCGCATCTATGGTGTTCGCGACTCGCATCACACAATTTCATAGCACCACCAACTTTGCTTTTGATTGTTTGACGGTGGCCGCCATACGCAGCTCACCCTAATCGGTACATCCACTCCGACGAGTGTGCACGCTCGGCGCTTGCTCTTCCCTTCTCCCGAACATGGCGAATCGACATTCGTCCTGACGGTACGACTGACGGTATCAAGCGCAGCCATCAATTCGGAAACATCAGCGGATTCAGCATTTCTCCACACCTATTTATAATCGAGGGAGAATTATGAAGAAGCTTCTACTTGGCTCGACCGCCTTGGTCGTCGGTGGACTGATGACCGCCCCGGCTATGGCCGCTGATCCGATCAAGATCGGTATTGGTGGTTACTACACCTTCTACGGAATCGCCGGAAACATCGAATCGACATATGCCGTCGACGGCACTTACACGCAGTACAAGGGAATGAACTTCCAGCAGGAAGGTGAAATCCACTTCATCGGCCAGACTAAACTGGATAATGGCACGTCCGTCGGCGTTCACGTCGAACTGGAGGCTTGGAACCCGCGGCAGGATGTCGGTGGTCCGCAATACATCGACGAAGCCTTCCTGTTCGCCTTCGGCGACTGGGGCCGCGTGGAGTTGGGTTCGCGCGACCCTGCCACCTACCGCATGTACTATGGTACGCCGTCCGCGTTGATTGGCTTCGGCGCCGTTCAGCACAACACCAACTTTGCTTGGATGAACCAGTCGGTTACCCTCAACAACAAGGCATGGTTCCATGCCACGACGACGACGAACGCCGGCCAAGTCCAGGACGCACAGGGCATCAACTACTTCACACCGCGCTTTCAAGGCCTGCAAGTTGGCCTCGGATTTCGTCCGAAAGTTAACTTCGTAACAGGTCAGTTCGCACTCAACGCGAACAACGTCGGACCGACGACGAACACCGCCGGCATCTGCGGCTATGGCAACGCCACCTCCGCACCGAACTGCTTTACTGCCGACTACTCTTACCAGAACGTCCTCGACGTCGGCGCAAACTACCTGAACAAGTTCGGTGACGTAAACGTCGCCCTCTACGGTGCGTTCATGTATGCCCAGTTTGTACCCGGCAATGCTCCCTTCCAGCTGGCCGCGAACCAAGTCACCGGCGCGAACCTAGCGTCGTGGAAGCAGTGGGTCATCGGCGCTCAGTTCGGCTTCAAGGGTTTCACCCTCGGCGGTGCGATCGGCTGGGACAATAACGGCCTTGGCGCCAACTACTATACCGGCGTCGACAACGACACCCGCTTCTACACCGCCGGCCTCATGTACGAGACCGGTCCCTGGCAAATGTCATTCAACTGGGTCGGCTCGTACAACACCAACGGCAACGGCTCTGCCGTAGTCCAAAGCGTTACGACCGGCACGAGCGGTGTTACAGGTACTGCCCCGAGTGGCGTGGTGGGAGTTAACAGCACCGCATTCGCCGGGCCGAATACGCCGGGCGCGCTTCGCTTCGGTCAGGAGTCAGTCCAGAAATTCGAACTCGGCGTCAACTACGCGCTTGGGCCGGGCGTGAAGATCACCGGCGGCGGCATCTACTACAACGCAGCGGGTCCGAGCAACGCAGTCTCGGCCAACTCATGGGGCCTACTGCTGGGTATGGACCTGCGCTTCTAGTCGACGAACGACCTGATGCGACGGAGAGCGGGCCACCTCGGGCCCGCTCTCTTCGTTTGTGGCGGCGGCCACTGGCCCCTTACTGGGACGGCTCCGCTTCATCGAGGATCATCCAGTCAATCCCCGTTAGCCAACCGCCCTTAAGCGGCGCCGTGATAGACGGAGATCGGTCTCAATCTCCTGCCGAAGCCTCAAAATGCGCTCCTCGGCCGCAGCTAAGAGATAATCGAATGTCGCCAATCGGCGGAACTTCAATGCGTTCGATGCTCGGACACGAACGCAGCCATCACTCAAGGACGCGATACTGACCAGCCCCTCCGACCACAAGGAGACGAGTCCGTGCAGAATGTGCTTGTCCACTATGGCGGCACCATCCCAGCGAAAGTCTGATAGCATCTGGTGATTAAGAATTTGGCCGCGCCGAAGCCATCGGAAACCCGGATGCGTCTCCGACAGCAGAGCAACCTGGCGCGCACTTCCCACACCCTCAATGCAGGCGTACAACCATAGAGACATCAAAACCCGCAAATCAGTTGGCTCTATCTCGGCCCACTCTCCGATTGCTTCCCGAAGGTGCCCGAAATCCATCTGCTCGACATAGGACCAGACGGCTTTAGCAGGGTGGGCGGCATTGAGCACATCGTTCGACATGAACCGTTCATCCGATGACGTTTGTGCGCCTGCCCCATCATGCGCAGAAATGTCCGCTGGCTGCACGACTGTGCTGGTAGCGCTGTTCCGCGCCTCACTAGTTGACTGAGTATTATCCACTGAGATGCTCCGTCTGTTGTATCGACTGCACGTTTCTCCGTCGACTGGGTGATTGCTGTTCGCTGATATGGCAATCGCCCAAGCTGCACTCAGGCATCTCCGGCAATGATTCCTGATCTACTGTGGGCCCGCCAGTGTCCCTGGTGATTGCCGTCTTCATGCAAAGCTCGGAATAGGCCAAAGGCACATTTGGCAGGCACGTCCTTCCGGACTACCGGACTGATGCTGCCGTGGTCGCCCTTGGGACCACAGCGGAAGCCAATCGGACATGCCTCGCGTGCGGTGCGCCGAAGCCGGCGCATACTCAGATCAGTGTCGAGGAGGAGGCCGTGCCGTTTTCGGATTGATGGCAGCAAGCGGACCTTGGCCGCTCAGCTGCAACGTCAACTTGACCAAGTGACCCGTCAGCGCAGCCGCCGGCACTACTACGCCACATACATGGCAATGATCGTAGTTCACCTTGGTCTCAATCGGCGACGCGCTACCCAAAGCAGCAGCTTGAATAGCTTCCGCGGGGCCGGTCGTCCGGTCGACGACTTTCACGGCGGGCACGTGGAATGCCGCGATGAACGCTACGGACAGCAAGCAGAGCAATCCCGTGATTCTCCGCAAGTGCGTTCTCCAAGAACGATGGTCCGAGAGCCTCATTCCGAAAGGATGACGCCGGATGGCATACCACGTCAACTGCCCAGCACCTCGCACAACCCCAGCGCGCACTTCAGGAGGATCAGTGATCCCCCTCCGAACGACGAGGCTGCCGCGGTTTGGGGCGCGCCGATCGAAGCGGCGACGCAATGACATTGGTCGCTCTTTGGTTGGATTTTTCGGCCGACCCGGTGAATGCGTATTCTCGGCAAGCCAATGGCTTTTCGCCGTCACCTTGCTGGCTGCTATGGCCGTGCCCTCATCGGACTCAAGACCCCAGTCCGCTGCGATGGACGTTGGCTCCCCCGTCAGTTGTATGATCTTTTCCGATTATAGTTTGGAGCGAAAACTCGCGCATATTGCGACCGAAATGACGAAGAGACACTCATGACTACTTGAGGCCCCACGGCAATTCTTAGTAGACTGCGTCTCATGCCCAAGTGTCCACTCACCGCGATCGAAAAAGCCTTGGCGGCGGCCGATGCAACCCTGCATCGGGCACTCGATCATGCTGGCGCCAGGCTTCCGCGCGTCACCATGGTGTTGATGCAAGATGGAACGGTCGTCATGCGCGGCAATTGTGGTCCGGACTTGCTGACGGAGTTCGGCAATGCGCTGCAGAAAATCGGGCAAGCAGAGACACAATCGACGTCGCGTTAGCGGACGCATTTTTTCCATCGCAGTTTCGGCGGCCGCATATAGACGTTGCTGTCTGGCACCCGGCGCCAGCGAGCCATCGACACATGCAGGCTCTCCCCCCTGCTCTTCGAATGCGAAGCTACGCCCAACCGGATGAGCCGGTGGCGTTACTCTTTACTCAGCACCGAGATCAGCCTGCTTATCTGCTGGCGCACGACAGGCGTCCGCAGATTATAGTAGGCCCTGAGCAAGGATAAAGCTTCGTCGGTACCAAACACGTCGATAGCCTCGCTTTCCTCGGGACTCCTGCCCCGGTTAGTCTGGCGTTCGGAATAGCCGTCGAAAAAGTAGCTGAGCGGCACTCCCAGGGCCTGACCGAATTCAAACAGGCGGCGCGGCACGGCACGGTTCAATCCTGCCTCGTACTTCTGAACTTGCTGGAAGCTCACGCCGACAGCTTCGCCCAACTGGGTCTGGTTCAAACCTACGAAAATGCGTCTTCTGCGCAGCCGCTTACCGACGTGCACGTCGAGTGGATCCTTGCCCTTTGCTCCGGGATCTGCTTCCTCGAGCTTGTGGGCTCCCGAAGATTTTCTCATATGCCCAACTCCCTGCCAGTCCTGAACCTCGTGGGGCTTGGGAGCGGAAACAAAGAGAAAAAGGTCAAGAAGGCTCTGCTTCGGGGCAAAACCAGCTGCCGTGCGGGCCTCTCTAATAGCAGGAACGCCCTGCAACCTGTTGAAGTGCGCGTCAAGACAGTGCCGACGTCAGCACTAGGTAAATTACGAAAAGACATGTCTAGAACCCAGTCGTTAGGGACGCAGACAGCCCGATTCCATGAGGATCCGAGCCAACGAGGTCTCCGCGACTAGGCTTTGGGGGGCGGTGCCGTCAGATCTGGATCAAAAGACGCCAGAAATGCGATTGGTTGAGAGACAAGGACGCCCTTCTTGTTGTCCTTGGGCGTTGTGTCCAGCAAGGCCGGCAACGAGGCTACCGCACAGAAATGGCACATCTCACTTAAGGACGCTTTTTCTGAACCATCCGGACTAACTGAGGCGTGGATGGCCGTCACCTGAAAGACCTTCGCTTCCACTCGCCCGCACAAATGAAACGTCGTGACGACGGCAATCATCAACACACAGAACAGTCGAAAATACGCTGCGACTTGGCGTGTGACGAGTGTGTGCGCCCGACTTCCCATCATCTTAGTGAACGCCAACAAAGTGGCCACGTCAATGCGCCCATTGTGCCTGCGTGGTCGCGTTGGCGGATAATCACTCTAACGACTTCCGATCTACGAACCGCTCCGAGATAGAGGCAAAACTGTGGCGTGCACTACCCTAAAGTCCCGGGCTTTGTGCTTCCGTCCCTCCGCTTCAGTCTCGAACGGTAAGAGCATGCATTCGGGCACAGAGGCGTTAGGGCGCTGCCTTTATCCCGCCTACTTCCTGAATGTCAGCTAAGCCGTGCATGCGCCTCACCCCTCTGGACCGCGGCGCGCAACCTTGCCTCCGCAACAACCGAAACGCGGCCGCTGCGCGCACCAAATCCAGTCCGACCACTTATGGCGCCGAAGGCAATGTTTTCTAAACCGATTCGACCGGTGAGATCGCGACATATTTGAGAAGTGGTGATATCCTCCTATTCCGCTTGAGTGGATGGAGACGGCTCGCGCGTCAGTTGCATGCAGTCGAAAGGTATCGGACAGACGAAGAAGACCAGATTCAAGATCATCTCGACCGACGCCTCGACGAGGCCATTGACCTACACCCAAGAAGCTCCGCTTCTCCATCAATGAATTCAAAGAGCCAGTCGAGTATGCTTGGGTTGGGGACCGCGAGAGGAGATGTGCGAATGTCTTGGGAACCGCGAAAGGCGGCTTACAACGGAATTGCCGCCATCCCTGTATACTGGCGCTCAGCGCATGCGGCCGTTCGATCGGCCAGCCATTCGACATTGCGGCGGCTGATACGCTCAAGCCAGGCGAGTCGACCTACGAGGACGCCGTCGCGCAGCTCGGCACCGCTAGTCATTTCAAAGGCTATGGTAGTGGCAGAGTCGCCCACTGGCATTACCTAAAGGATCAGCCTGGCGGTGTGGCATATACCAGCGTCACAATCATGTTCGGTCGCGACGGCCGTATGCGTGGTGTCGTCGAACGCCTGGACAGCAAGTCTGACGGGGGGTGAGCGGGAGTTCGGCATAGCCAGCTCAGACGGGTCGGCCGCCGAGCCGGTTTCGCGTAGAATCAGGCGATCCGACCGCCATCGACATTGATCGTGACGCCAGTGATGTCGCTAGCCTCCGGCCCGACCACGAAGGCGACCGCAGCCGCAATCTCATCCGGTCGCCCGTAAGCGTCCAGAGCAGCAAGGTCCCTCAGCACTGGCGCGAACGGGCCATCCTCGAGATTCATCTCGGTATTGATAGCGCCAGGCTGGATTACGTTGACCGTGATACCGCGTGCGCCAAGGTCGCGCGCCCAGACACGGCTATACGCCGCAACGGCGGTCTTGGTGGCAACATAGTCCGCCGCGCCCGGGAACGGGATGTGGTCGGCACCCGTGGTGCCGATAGAGACGGTACGGCCACCATCAGAGAGCAGTGGCACCAGGGCACGGACGGCGGCGACGATGCCCTTCATGTTGACGTCGAGCTGGCGGTCGAGAGTTGCCTAGTCTGGGGGTCGCCGACTTTGCCGGTGACGAATACACCTGCAGAGTTAACCAAGAATCGATCCGACCGAGCTTCCTATGCGCTTGCTCGATGAAAGACTGGACGTCTGACGTCACGCCCTAGTCGGCCTGCCTCAGCCATATTTCCGAAAACTCTGCGCGTGGCTACCCGCGGAGCCACCTAAAGCCCCTCAAAATCCACTATCATTTGGAGGACTTCCTTCCGAAGATGCAGAGATTCTACCTTATGATACGCTCGCAGGAGTATCATCGATTCTTGGGTCGAATGTCCCATAGCCAATGCCGCTTCTTCGTGCGCCCCACGCCCTGTGGAGACTCTGCGCACGGTTTCTCCATATCCCTCGAAAAAATAGCAGGGAGACACATTCAATGAATGAGCGAGATCGAACAGTCGTCTGGCGATGGCCCTATTACTTCCACTTTCGTATCTCTGCAGTTGTTTAATGCTTACGCCGACATCCTTGCTCAATTTTTTTAATCGGATACCCAAGGCGAGTCGCCGCCGGCGGAGTTGCGTGCCGATGTGTACATCGAGAGGATCCCTGGCTTGGCCGTCACCCTCAACTGCCGGACCAGGCTTTACGGTATCCGGTTGCTCCTTTTTCATAAAGTGGTCCCTCGATACACCAAGACGTTCCCATCAAACGATAAAGGCGACCTCTGTCGTAGACTTAGTGCAACATGCACCAACAGAAGGAAGCCGATTGTGAGCGTCGGCGCCGCGAGCGCGAGCTCAGGCGCTGTGGTTGATACAGCTAAGGGATCTTGAACGAGAGCGACGACGAGCATCGTGTTTAACTCGACATAGAGCCACGGGAGCGACTCTGACCAATTTCGCAATTCGGAGAAGATCAACGCCAAAATCATCAGGATGCATCGGGCAACGACGACATCACAATGGAAACTTCTGCGCCGCTGCTCGACGGTCACGATGTCGAGGATCTTTAAGAATTTATCCTATGGCCAATCCTACCGCTGGGCAGCAGTCTGGATCGAAACAAAAGATCGGAACGCGACTGCCCCATAGGGCAGCCGCGCTTACTCTGCTTAGAATTTCACCTGACCTGATTTTCCAGCGGCGTTCTTCAGCACGAGGGTTACCTGTGCGCCAGCCGGAATAGCCGCCTTGGCTTCACCCTTTAGCGAACTGTCTCCCGTGACCGCGAGCTGCACCGTCTCGCGATTGCTGCCCGATACGATCAGGACCGTGCCGCTGAACCCCTTCGCGGGATCCGGCTTGTTGCTTTCGTCGAAAAGATTGACGGTGACGGTGTTGCCCGCGATCACCAGTTCGGCGTGCGTGCCGGCGATGTCCTGCATCGGCCCGCCGTTCGGGCCCTTGGTCGCGGCATGGTTATGCTGGGCCACGGCCACGCTGGCCCACAGCACCATCGCCGCGGCGATCAGAAACTTCTTCATGTCATCTCCTCTTGTTGAACAGGCTTGTCACGATGGAACAGGGCGTACAGCGCCGGCAGAACGACCAACGTCAGAATGGTCGACGAGATGATCCCGCCGATCACGACGGTGGCCAGCGGCCGCTGTACTTCGGCGCCCGCGCCCGTCGCGAGCGCCATCGGCACGAAGCCCAGCGACGCCACCAGCGCGGTCATGAGGACGGGACGCAGCCGCTTCATCGCACCCTCGCGCACGGCCTGGTCCACCGTTCGGCCCTGCTCCCGCAGACCTTGGATGAACGAAATGATCACCAGCCCGTTCAGCACGGCCACGCCGGACAGGGCGATGAAGCCGATGCCGGCGCTGATGGAGAGCGGGATGTCGCGCAGTACCAGCGCGGCGATCCCTCCGGTCAGGGCCAGGGGCACGCCGCTGAACACAAGCAGCGCGTCGCTCACGGAGCCGAGACTCATGCAGAGCAGCACGAAGATCATCAGGAGGGCCACCGGCACCACGATGGCGAGACGCTCCGAGGCCGCGACGAGCTGCTCGAACTGGCCTCCCCAACCGATCCAGTAACCGGCCGGAAGCTTGACCTGCTCGGTCACACGCTTCTGGACTTCGGACACGAAGGAGCCGAGATCGCGATCGCGCACATTGGCCGAGACGACCACGCGGCGCTTGCCATTCTCGCGGCTGATCTGGTTGGGGCCCGGCGCGATCTCGATGGAGGCGACCGCCGACAATGGGATGTAGGGAGCCGCCGTGCCGATGCCCGTCTGGACGATCGCCCGACCGTCTTTGGAGGCGCTCTCCTTGCCGCCCGGCTGGACGGGGACGGGTATTGGCAACGACGACAGCGCATCGACGTCGACACGCATCCGCTCGGGCAGCCGGATAACGATCTCGAAGCGACGGTCGCCCTCGAAGATCAGCCCGGCCTCGCGGCCGCCGACCGCGATCGCCACGACTTCCTGCAGCTCAGCCAAGGTGATGCCGTAGCGCGCGAGGGCCGCGCGGTTGGGCTTCACCGTGAGCATCGGCAGGCCACTCACCTGCTCGGTCTTCACGTCGGCCGCACCGGGCACCGCCTGCACTACCGACTGCACCTTGGTGGCGATCGACAGCAGCGTGTCGAGGTCGTCGCCGAAGATCTTGATGCCGAGGTCGCTGCGCACACCCGAGATGAGTTCGTTGAAGCGCATCTGGATGGGCTGCGTGAACTCGTAGTTGTTGCCGGGGATCTGCTCGACACGCTTCTCGATCGCAGCCACCAGGTCGGCCTTGGATCGATTCGGATCGGGCCATTCCGAGCGCGGCTTCAGTAGGATGAAGTTGTCGGCCACGTTCGGCGGCATCGGATCGGTCGCGACCTCGGCCGTGCCGATCTTCGCCGCGATCTCCTTGACCTCGGG
>Ga0075012_10002287_pt1 | contig 18949 bp, 18 predicted proteins | sample All_14_2_FD_71474 | JGI IMG/M metagenome (GOLD analysis project Ga0075012, IMG submission 71474) | Freshwater microbial communities in response to fracking from Pennsylvania, USA - Allegheny Zone_MetaG_DW_15 | ecosystem: Environmental > Aquatic > Deep subsurface > Groundwater > Drilled... | reverse complement strand
GCGTGGCCCCCGGTGCCTGCCAGGTCGGCGCCTGCGCCGGGACCGCCGGCGTCACCGGCTGGGAGACGGGTGTCGCCGGTGCCGCAGGGGTGTCGATGGGGGACTCGGGGGTGGAATCTGACGGGCGTTCGCCCTCGGTGTCGCTCATGGTGTTCTCCTTCTGCCGACCACTGACCACTGTGGGCCCGAATTCTGTGCGTTTCTTATGCCGGGGATGGGGGGCGACTATGCGAGTAGCGTGAACCCGATGCGAGAAACACCCGGAGCCTGGCGACGTACCGCGATCGGCGCCGGACTGATGAGTCCCCCCGACGAGTCCGCCGGCGCACGTCCTCGTTGCGGCTCCGCCGCAAACCCCCGGCAGGCTGGCACCCGCCCTACCATCTTCGCCGAGATGTCGGCCCTTGCGGCGCAGACCGGTGCGATCAACCTCGGTCAGGGGTTTCCCGACGAGGACGCACCGGCAGCGGTGCTCGAGGCCGCCCGCGCCGCGATCGCCCACGGCGTCAATCAATATCCGCCGGGTCGCGGCATCCCCGATCTGCTTCTCGCGATCGCCGAGCACCAGCAGCGCTTCTACCGGCAGCAGCGCGCGCCTGGTCACCGTGCCGCTGCACTGGCCCGACTTCCAACCCGACCTCGATGAGCTCCGCGCCGCGGTATCGGACCGCACGCGCGTGATCCTGGTGAATGATCCGCACAACCCGACCGGGGCGGTGTTCTCCCGCAAGTTGCAGGACGAGGTCATCCCGCTCGCCGAGAGACATGATGCGGTGATCGTGACCGGACTGCGGTTGCCCGACGCCTTCTTCCAGAGCATCGCACAGACCCTGCGCGACAAGCGCGACCTGCTGGGCTCCGGGCTTCGGGCGGCGGGTTTCGAGGTCTCGGTCGCCGCCGGGTCGTACTTCACGGTGGCGGATGCCGCTCCCCTGGGCGCGACGGATGCCGCCGAGTTCTGCCGCGCGCTGCCCGACCGCGCGGGGGTGGTCGCGATCCCGCTGACCGCCTTCGTCGGCGCATCGCGCCGGGCCGAGTACGCCACTCTCGTGCGGTTCGCCGCCTGCAAGCGCGTGTCGGTGCTCGAAGAGGCGGCATCCCGACTCGCCGCCCACAACAGCTGACGGATGCCGCCGACGCCGTTCCTCCCGTCGCGCGATCAGTCGCGCGGAACGACCCGCATACGCCGAAGCAGCAGCGCCGGGTTGACACGACGCACCCGCTCAACCGCATCGCGGTCGAGGTGGGCGACCACGACATCGGTGGCCGTGCCGATCGCGGCGATCTCGACACCCTGCGGGTCGACGATCATCGAGTTGCCGACTCCGAGCGGCGGCGGATGATCGGCGGCGGCGACGTAGACGGTGTTCTCGATCGCGCGCGCCTGGACGAGCGTGCGCCAGTGGTGCTCTTTGAGCGGCCCGCGTACCCACTCCGCCGGAACCAGGAACACGTCGGCGCGTGCATCGGCGAGCGTCCGCCCGACCTCCGGGAACCTCAGGTCGTAGCAGGTCATCAGCCCGAAGCGCAGGCCGCCGAGTTCGAACGTCTCGGGTGCCGCCAGCTCGCCCGGCTCTACCCAGTCCGACTCGCGCTGCCCGAACGCGTCGTACAGGTGCAGCTTCCGGTAGGTGGCCACGACGCCGCCCGCATCCACGGCGACGACGGTGTTGCGCACGCGCCGGGCGTCCGCCGCCTCTTCGAGCAGCCCCGCGACGATGAGCACGCCGTGCGTCGCCGCGAGTTGGGTCAGCGCCGCGACGAACGGTCCGTCCAGCGGTTCGGCGTGGGCGGCGAGCGAGTCGTCGAACGGGTTGATGAAGTAGCTCGCGTACTCGGGGAACACGACCAGGTCGGCACCGCGTTCGGATGCCGTCTCCGCGAGCTGCCCGATGTCGGCAAGGTTCGCCTGCTTGTCTGCCGCAGGAGCGAACTGCGCGACGGCGATCGCCGCCTTCCCGTTGCGATCCCCGCGCCTGGAGGCGACCTCGTCTCGCCCGTCCGGCAGGTCCTTCTGGAGGTCGGTATCTCGCGCGGAGGGCATGAGTTCATCCTCACCCGGGGCGCACGCGCACGGCAAGCCCATCGCCTCTGAGCACCGTCATGCGTGAAATGAAGAAGGCGTCCCCGGAGAGGACGCCTTCTTCATTTTCGTTGCGGGGACAGGATTTGAACCTGCGACCTCTGGGTTATGAGCCCAGCGAGCTACCGAGCTGCTCCACCCCGCGGCACAAGAATTCAGCCTAGCACGGTTTGAACCGGCAGTCATATCGGGTCCGCCGAGAGACCCTCTTGTCTATGGGAAGATATCTGCCTATAGTGTCAGCATGAGACGTCGACCCGGCACGCTGCTTCCCGTCGAGGCGGCGATCCTCGACGCTGCGTTGCGCATGCGGCAGGCCGGTGACGTGCAGTTCCACGGGTTCGGCATCGCCAAGATGATGGTCGATGGCGCAGACGCGGCAACCCTGACCGCGCACGGCACGCTCTACAAAGCACTCGGCAGGCTCGAGACCGCGGGGCTGCTCGAGAGCAACTGGGAGGATGCCGACGAAGCGGTCGTGCAGGGCCGTCCGCGGCGGCGGATGTACACGGTGACGGGTGCGGCGCAGCTGGCACTCGCCCAGCACCGGCAGGATTCGCGACGCGCTGCCCCGCTCGGGCGCGCCGCGTGGGAGACACCGTGAGCAGGCGCGCGCCGGCTCACGACGACGAGCAGGACGTCGCGGCGATCGCCGCGACGCTCGCTCGCGAGTGGGTTCGCGGTTACACCGCCTGGGTGGGCGCGGGGGCGGCCGAGCGCCGCCGCGCAGAGATCGCCTCAGACGTGTGGGAGCAGCGAACCGACGCACGCGAGCGCGGGGCGGCGCCGGCGACGGCGGCGCTCTCGATCGCGGGCAGGGTGGTCGCCGGCATCCCGGCAGACCTCTTGTGGGTACGTACACAACGCCTGGCGATGCGGGGTCGGCCGGCAGACCGAAAGGCACTGACCATGAACACTCTCGGACACCTCGCCGCCCGCTGGTGGTGGGCACTGGGCGCTGCGATCCTGGCGACCCTCGGAATCGTCGCCCTCTTCTCCGGCGATCGCGACCTCCAGCGCGTCCAAGTCTCGATCATCGTGGCTGCGCTCGTGGCCGGCATCGCGCTGCGGCAGTTTCTGCCGCGCACCGCGGCTACCCTGGTCGTCTTCGGGGCAGCCGTCCCCTCCCTGCTGATCTGGGCGCCGTGGGTGATGGTGATCGGCATCGCGACGCTCAGCGGTGCCGCCGTCGAGGCCGTGCGCCTCACGCGCGGCACCGCGAACCGAGTGCTCGCGGGGGTTGGACTCATCGCTCTCGTCGCGGCGTGGCTCTGGGTAGGCGCCAGCGGCGTCACCGGTCCGGGACCCCTGAGCCCATGGGGCCCTATCGTTCTCTCCGGCGGCGGCATCGCTCTGCTGGTCGCCACCGGCGTGCATCGCCGCCCTGTGGTGGCTTCTTGACGCCTGCACAACGCGTCCGATGGACGCGACTCCGCTGTGCGGGGACGCCTTCTCGGGATGCCACTCGGCCGGCATCCCGAGAAGGCGCGTCATGCGCTGCCGGGGGGGTCGAGCGTCTCGCTGATCTCTGCCAGAAACCCTGTGATGAGCACGAGCTCGACATCGGTGTAGCGCTCCGCCACGCCGCGCATGAGGCGCAGTCGCTCACCGAAATGACGGAAGAAGGCGCTGCGACTTTCGTCGGTGAGCACCACGATCCGCGCGCGACGATCATGCGGGTGCGGTTGACGCGCGACGTGGCCCGATGCCGACAGCCGATCCAGGAGTTTCGTCGTCGACGCGCTCGAGATGCGCAGATGTTCGGCCAGCTGATGCGGACTGACGATCTCGCCACGACCTTCGCGCATGATCAGCATGCGCAGCGCGGCGAGATCAGTGGCGTTCATATCCATGTCGCCCTTCAAGCCGCCGTGCATGCGATCCATCGCGTCCGTGAACGCGCGGATCGCCTGCAGCACGCCCATGACCACTTGGTCATGGGGCGTTCGTGCCGGCCCAGGCTGCGACATGTGGACACTCCCTCAGTTCTCTTGTATCATCGTCGCAAACATATCGCTAGATAAACTAGCGAATTGGAGGAGTGCCCATGAACAACGCCGACCACGTCGTCCTCCTCGATGACGAGGGCCGGGCGATCGGCACCGCCCCCAAGAGCAGCGTGCACGGCCGGGACACAGCATTGCACCTCGCCTTCTCCTGCCACGTCATGAATGACGACGGCCAGGTGCTGGTCACGCGGCGCGCCCTGAACAAGACGACGTGGCCGGGCGTCTGGAGCAACTCGTTCTGCGGGCACCCTCGACCGGCTGAACCCGTCCTGAGCGCGGTGCACCGACGCGCCGAGTACGAACTCGGCATCACGCTCACCGACATCGAGCTCGCGCTCCCCCTCTTCCGCTACCGTGCCGTCGATGCGAGCGGCATCGTCGAGTACGAGGTGTGCCCGGTTTACACCGCGCGCACCTCGGATGAGCCGATCCTCAATCCTCTCGAGGTCACGGAGGCGAAATGGGTCGACCCCGGCGATCTGGGAACGTCCCTGTCGGCGACACCATGGGCGTTCAGCCCCTGGCTGGTGCTTCAGGCCGAGCAGCTGCACCTGTTCGGCTCCGAACCTGTGCTGCAGCGACGAGCGTCATGATCCCGCTCGCCACGCGAGCGGCCATCGACGAATCGATCGAGGGCTCGCTGCGGCGCATACGTGATCGCGCGATCGACCTGGGCAGCGGATTCGAAGCGCTCACGGATGCCGTCGCACGCGCAACGGCCGGTGGCAAGCGCTTGCGGCCCACGCTGGTCGCGGCATCCTTCGCGGCCTTCGGCGGCGACCCGGACGACTGCCCGTCGCTGTACTCGGTCGCGGGCGCGTTCGAGTTGCTGCACACCGCGTTCGTCGTGCACGACGACGTGATCGACCACGACACAGTGCGACGCGGCATTCCGAATATCGGCGGCGAGTTCCGCGTACGCGCTCGCGAGCGGGGAGCGGATGCCGCAGGGGCCGCGGTGCTCGGCGACGCGGCGGCCATTCTCGCGGGCGACCTGCTGTTGCATGAGGCGTCCCGCCTGATCGCGCTGGCCGACGTGTCGCCGCGGATCCGCGCCGGACTTTTCGAACTGCTCGACGACGCGATCTACGTCTCGGCCGCCGGGGAGCTCGCCGACGTCGAGAACGCGGTCATGCCCGAATACGCCGAGGCGGAGGCGATCTTCGACGCCACCTTCAACAAGACCGCCGTCTACTCGTTCAGCGCACCGCTGTGCGCCGGCGCCCTCCTCGCCGGCGCACCGCCCGAAGCGATCGCCGCGCTCGAGACCGAGGGCGGACGACTGGGTCTCGCCTTCCAGCTGGTGGACGACCTGATCGGCGCGTTCGGCTCGGCAGCGCAGGCCGGCCGCGACGAGGGCGGGGATCTCCGCGAAACCAAGAGCACGCCGCTGATCGCCCTGGCTCGGCAGAGCCCCACCTGGTCGCGCGTCAATGACGCTCTCGCCGTCGCGCACACCGGTCCTATCGCTGTTCGCGAGGCCCAGCTGGCCCTCGAGGAGAGCGGAGCCCGTCTGCACCTGCGTACTCTGATCGACGATACGCTCTGGAGTGTGCGAACGGCCGCGGAAGACCCGGCATTGCCGGTGCGGGCGCGTCGGCTGATCTGCGAGCTGGCCGACCGCATCGCGGAGCGCATCCCGTGAGTCATGAGCCGACCGGGCTCCCCCTGTACGACAAGGCAGCCGAGGATGCCGCAGCCGCGGTCATCGCAGCATACTCGACGTCCTTCGGCCTGGCCACACGCCTGCTCGGACCGCGCCCCCGCCGCCACGTGCGCAACATCTACGCGCTGGTGCGCATCGCGGATGAGATCGTCGACGGGCCTGCGGCCGCCGCCGGGTTGGACCCGACCGCCGAGCGCGCCATGCTCGACTCGCTCGAGACCGAAAGCCTCACTGCGATCGAGCAGGGCTTCAGTTCGAACCTCGTCGTACACGCCTTCGCCCGGACGGCGCGGGAATGCGGCATCGGCGATGCGCTGATCGGACCGTTCTTCGCCTCGATGCGCACCGATCTGCTGACCGCGCACCACGACGCGGCCTCCCACGATGACTACGTCTACGGGTCGGCCGAAGTCGTCGGGCTCATGTGCCTTCAGGTCTTCGTGAACGCCGGGGCCCCGCATCCGACCGCGCCCGAGCCCGGCCTCGTCAACGGCGCACGGCGGCTCGGCGCCGCGTTCCAGGACGTGAACTTCCTGCGCGACCAGCAACACGACGAGGTCGCACTGGGCCGGGACTATCTCGGTCTCGGTTCGGGCGCTTCGAACCGGGTAGAGGTCCTCGACCGGATCGATGCCGACCTGGCGGCCGCGGCCGCGGTGATCCCGCTCCTGCCGGCGGACTGCCGCCGCGCGGTGACCGCCGCGCACGACATGTTCGCCTCGCTGTCGTGGCGGCTGCGGCGCGACGCCGCGCCCGACGAGCGCGTCCGCGTTCCCGACGCAGTGAAGGCCGCGCTGGCCGCCCGCGCATGGCTGGGCTTCGCGCCGCGGCATCGGCATCCAGTACGCGCACGAGCATGATCCGGAGCGACCGAATATCGGAGGAATCACCCATGACCGACGACGACAAGCGCTCAGCCGTCGTGATCGGTGCCGGCATCGCGGGACTCGCGACCGCTGCCCTGCTCGGCGCAGAAGGCTGGAACGTCACCATACTCGAGGCGCGGACGGAGCTCGGGGGGCGGGTCGGCTCCTGGGAGCAGGACGGATTCCGGTTCGACACGGGTCCGAGCTGGTACCTCATGCCCGAGGTCTTCGAGCACTTCTTCCGGTTGCTGGGCACGACTGCCGAGCGCGAGCTGGACCTCGTCCGGCTCGAGCCCGCATACCGCGTCTACAGCGAGCCGAACGCCGAGCGCCCGCTCCCCCCGACCGACGTGCGGTCGGGGCGCGCCGAGGCCACCGTGCTGTTCGAGCAGATCGAGCCGGGCGCCGGTGCGAAGCTCGATGCGTATCTCGACTCGGCATCCGACGCCTACGAGCTCTCGGTGACACGGTTCCTCTATGACACCTACGAGACGACCGCCGGCCTGCGCGATCCTGCCCTGCTGCGACGCGCAGGACAGCTCGCCCCCCTGCTGACCCGGTCGCTCGCCAGCTACGTCGACCGCCGGTTCACCGATCCTCGGCTGCGCCAGATCCTCGGCTACCCCGCCGTGTTCCTCGGCGGTTCGCCGTACGGCGTGCCGAGCCTGTACCACCTGATGAGTCACCTCGATCTGGACGAGGGCGTGCTGTATCCACGCGGGGGCTTCACCGAAGTGATCGCCGCCGTCGAGCGACTCGCGCTCGCAAACGGAGCGCGCGTGCGCACGGGCTGCGAGGTCGCCGAGATCACGACGAGGGATGCCGTGGCCACGGGCGTCCGCCTCACGGACGGACGGCTCATCCCGGCTGACCTGGTGGTCTCGACCGCCGACCTGCACCACACCGAGACCCAGCTGCTTCCTCCGGCCCTGCAGACGTATCCGGAGAAGTGGTGGGCCAAGCGCACGCCCAGCCCGGGCGCCCTGCTGCTGCTGCTGGGGGTCGAGGGCGAGCTGCCGCAGCTCTCTCACCACACCTTGCTGTTCGCGCAGGACTGGCGCTCGAACTTCGAGGACATCTTCCAGGAACCCCGCCGCATCCCCGACCCGGCCTCGCTCTATATCTGCAGGCCGAGCGCGACCGATGCGGGTGTCGCGCCGGCCGGTCACGAGAACCTGTTCGTGCTCGTGCCGATCCCCGCCGACCCCAAGGTCGGGCACGGCGGGGTCGACGGCGACGGAGACGCCGCCGTCGAGGCCGCGGCCGACCGCGTCATCAGGCAGATCTCCGAGTGGTGCGGCATCCCGGACCTGGGCGACCGCATCGTGGTGCGCCGCACGATCGCGCCCGGCGACTTCGCCGATGACCTGCACTCCTGGCGCGGCAACGCGCTCGGGCTCGCACACACCCTCGGCCAGAGTGCGATGTTCCGTCCCCGAAACGCCTCCCGCAAGGTGCGTGGCCTCTCATATGCGGGCGGTTCGGCCCTGCCCGGAATCGGCCTGCCGATGTGCCTGATCTCGGCCGAACTGGTTCTCAAACGCCTGCGCGGCGATCGCACCGCCGGACCACTGCCCGAGCCGGCCAGGGTGTGACATGCCCGGAATCTACCTGCTTGCGATCCTCGCGTCCGCCGGCGGCATCGTCGCGCTCGACGCGCGCTGGCGACTCGCGGCCTGGGCTGCGCCCGGGCGCACCCTCGCGGCGGTGGGGATCGGCACGGCGTTCTTCCTCGTCTGGGATGCGGTCGGCATCGCGACCGGGGTCTTCGTGAAGGGCGACAGCCCGCTCTACCTCGGCATCGATGTGGCCCCTCAGCTGCCGATCGAGGAACCGTTCTTCCTCGCCTTCCTGTGCTACCTCGCGCTCGTCGCATGGGCTGCCGCGCTGCGGGCGCTCCGGGCGCTCCGGGCGCGCGCACTCGCGGACCCGTCGGCGGAGCGCCGCACGTGACCTACGCCCTCATCGTCCTGCCATTCCTGCTGATCACCGTGGTGGTGACGCTCGCGACACTTCGCCGCCCCGCCTTCGCACGGCGGATGGGCGCATCGGGCATCGCCGCGCTCGCGCTGATCGCGCTCACCGCCGTCTTCGACAACGCGATGATCGCCGCAGAGCTGTTCACGTATCCGGCCGAGCACCTGAGCGGCATCCGCATCGGCCTCGCTCCCCTGGAAGACTTCTCGTATCCGCTGTCCGCGGCGTTCCTGGTTCCGGCCGTCTTCACGCTGCTCACGCGGCGAAGCGGCGGGGAGGCGACGCAGTGAGCGACGCGCGCGCGCTGAGACCCGGAGCTGTGCTCACGCAACTATTCGTCGCATCGCGGCCGGTGAGCTGGATCAACACGGCATACCCGTTCGCCGCCGCGTACCTGCTGACGACCCGGCAGATCGACCCGACCCTCCTCATCGGCACGCTGTTCTTCCTGATCCCCTACAACCTCGCGATGTACGGCATCAACGACGTATTCGACTACGAGTCCGACCTGCGCAATCCCCGCAAGGGCGGAACGCACGGGGCCGTTCTGGACCGGCGGATGCATCGCATCACGCTGTGGGCCGCCGCTCTGTCGTGCCTGCCGTTCGTGGTGTATCTGGTGTTCGCAGGTTCGCCGCTGTCCGTGTTCTTGCTGGCGGCGAGCCTGTTCTTCGTCGTCTTCTACAGCGCACCCCCGCTGCGGCTGAAGGAAGTGCCGTTCGCGGATTCGGTGACCTCCAGCATCCATTTCTTCTCGCCCGCGGTGTACGGGCTCGTGCTGGCCGGAGCGGCCTGGACCTGGCAGCTGGGCGCCGTGGTTCTCGCCTTTGCGCTGTGGGGCGTCGCCTCGCACGCGTTCGGCGCCGTGCAGGACGTCGTCGCCGACCGCGAGGCAGACATCTCATCGATCGCGACCGCCCGCGGCGCCCGCTGGACCGTCTGGTTCTCGCTCTGGTGCTACACCGCGTCCGGCGTGGTGATGCTCGCGACAGCATGGCCGGGTCCGCTGGCGGCGTTCGTCCCACTGCTGTACATCGCCACGGTGTGGCCGTTCCGAGCGATCACCGACGCGACTGCCGAGCGAGCGACCGCAGGGTGGAGCCGCTTCCTTTGGATCAACCAGATCGCCGGCTTCATCGTGACACTGCTGCTGATCTGGTACTGGCTGCTGACGGCCTGACCCGCGACGCCGCCTACTGCGCCCCGAGCGCGATGAGCTTCTCAACAGCGGCCGTAAGGCGATCGTCAGCCTCGGCGAACGCCGTGAGGTCGCCTGCCTGCAGCGCCGTCTGGCGGTCGAGCATGGCCTGCTGCGCGTCCTGGAGCGCAGCCTGGTACTCATCCGCCGGCGGCTGCGTCGGCTGCGGGTCCGTCGTCTCACCCGGTGTGGGGGACGGCGTCGGACCGGGCGAGGCGATCACGTCGCCGTCACCGGCATCGGCCCCGGAGTCACCGCCGAACAGCGCGTCGAGCGCCTCATTCAGCGTGTCCTCGAACGCGACCTCGTTGCCGAAGGCAACCAGCACCTTCTGCAGCTGCGGCAACTGGGTTCCACTCGATGCCTGAACGAACACGGGCTGCACGTACAGCAGGCCGCCTCCGACCGGCAGGGTGAGCAGGTTGCCGTTGATGACCTCGGACTGCCCCTGTTTCAGGAGGTTGATCTGCGAGGAGATCAGCGGATCGGAATTGAAGGTGTTCTGCACCTGACCGGGGCCCGGGATGGTCGTATCGGCGTCGACCACCAGCATTCGGAGCTTGCCGTAGTCCGCACCCTTCACTCCGGCTTCATTGCCCGCGTTCGAGTCGACGGCGAGGTAGCCCATCAGAACGTTGCGGGACGCGGTCCCCTCCGAGGCGGGGATGAAACTCGTGAACATCGAGTACGTCGGGGCGTCCTGACCGGGCATCTGCATCGTCAGATAATAGGGCGGCTGCAGGACGGCGTCCTGCTGCGGATCGTTCGGCGTCTGCCAGGCGTTGTCGCGCTGGTAGAACGACAGGGCGTCATCGACGTGATAGACCCCGAGCGCGTACCGCTGCACCTTGAACAGATCGGTCGGGTAGCGCACGTGGCTCATCAGGTCACCCGACATCTCGCTGATCGGCTTGACGGTCGAGGGGTAGACGTTCTGCCACGCCTGCAGCATGGGGTCCTTGTCGTCCCAGGCGTACAGCGTGACCTTGCCGTCGTAGGCGTCGACGGTCGCCTTGACCGAGTTGCGGATGTAGTTGATGTCGTCCAGGGCGAACCGCTGCGCGGTCGTGTTCGAGTCCGAGATCGCCTGCTGCAGGCTCACCGTGGTCGAATAAGGGTAGTTCGAGCTCAGCGTGTATCCGTCGATGATCCAGACGATGCGCCCGTCCACCACACTCGGATACGGGTCACTGTCGAGCGTCAGATAGGGCGCCGCCTTCTGGACTCTCAGGCTCGGGTCGCGGTCGTAGAGGATCTGGGAGTCCTCGTTGACGTTGTCCGAGAACAGGATCTGCTCCGACTGGAACTTCAGGGCGTAGATCAGCCGGTTGAAGACGCTGCCGATGCTGGGCCCGCCGTCTCCGGTGAAGGTCGTCTTGGTTTCGCTCGATCCCTCGTCCGTACCGCGCGGATAGTCCAGCTCGACCGGAGTCGTGCCCTCGGGGGCGCCGACGATCGAGTAGGTCGGCGAGAACTCGCCGAAGTAGACCCGTGGCTCGAAGTCCTCCTGATCGGAAAGGAAGCCTGCCGCCGGAATGCCGCGCTCGAGGAAGACCGGGTCGCCGTCTGTCGTGCGGTCATTGCCTGCTGCGGCGACGACGCCGTAGCCGTGGGTGTACACCAGGGTGGTGTTCTGCCACGACGCAGCGGCACCCAGCTGATCCATGTTGAGCTCGCGCACCGAGACGACGGTGTCCTGAGAAACGCCGTCGATCTCGTAACGGTCGACATCGAGCGGGTCTGCGAACTGGTAATACCCGCGGAACTGCTCGAGCTGCCGCACGGTCGGGCTGATCACCGCGGGGTCCATGATGCGGATCTGCGCCGTGGTTGCGGCGTCCGCGCGAAGGGCGCCGGCTTTGGCATCCGTCGTGGCCTGGAAGTCGCTCTTCTCGAGAGCGTCGATGCCGTAGGCCTGCTGGGTCATGTCGATGCCGCGCTGGTAGAACTCGCCTTCGAGCGCGAACTGGTTCGGCCTCACCTGGAAGGTGTTCACGACCCAGGGGTAGCCGATGCCCACGACGATCGCCGACACGACCAGCAGTGCGGTCGCGATCAGCGGGTAGCGCCAGCGGCCGATGACCGCGGTGACGAAGAACAGGATCGCGACGATCGAGGCGACGATCGAGAGGATCGTGAGCCCGGGGATGATCGCGTTCACACCGGTGTAGCCCGGACCGGTGATGCGGTCCCCGGGCTCGACGAGAGTCTTGTACCGGTCGAACCAGAGACTCGCTGCCTGCACGAGCAGGTAGAGCCCGGCGATGACGGCCAGCTGAATGCGCGCGGCCTTCGAGATGCGCAGCTCGCGCTGCCCGATCCGGACCGAGCCATAGAGGTAGGCCACGAGCGCGGTGACCAGGAGGCAGACGATCAGCACGGCTGAGATGAAGCCCAGCAGCGCACTGTAGAACGGCATGGCGAACAGGTAGAACCCGGTGTCGAGATGGAACTGCGGGTCGGTCAGCTTGGTGGCGACGCCATTGAACCAGAGCCACGTCGTCTCCCACTGGGCCGAGGCGGCAAAACCGGAGAAGAATCCGAAGAAGATCGGGATTCCCCACATCGCGAGCCGGCGCAGCGGCTCGACGACCTCCTGGTAGCGATCGAGCTGGGAGCTCAAGCGCGCGTAGACGGGGCGCAGGCGGTAGGCGAGCTGGATCGCGAGCCAGACCGGAACGGCCATGGCGATGAAGCCCACGAGGAACATCACCACGCGGGCGATCCACTGCGTCAGCAGAACGGACTCGAAGCCCAGCTGGGCGTACCACAGCCAATCGGCGTAGAGGTTGGCGAAGATGAAGAACGCCACGACGAGCGCGACGATGATCGCCAGCGAGATCGCGATGATCCGTCGGGAACGGGAAGGCGTGGCCGGGGCCGGCGCAGAGGTCGTGGTCACCCTCCAATCCTAGGCGCGCTGTTCTGGGCGAATGCCGTGGGATGAGCGAACTCCCGCCGTGAGTTCCGCTGTGCGCGAAGCGAGCCCGGTTCAGCCGACGCTGCAGGTCGGCAGAGCGTCGATATCGCCGTCTTCGCGCACCGCTTCGAGCACGTCGAGCGAGTCCTCCAGCGTCTTGACCGAGAACACGCGGAGCCCGTCGGGGATGTGCCCGACCACCTCGTCGCAATTGTCCGAGGGGGCGAGGAACCAGTCCGCCCCGGCGTCGACCGCGCCCCACATCTTCTGCCGGATGCCGCCGATCGGGCCTACGACCCCATCGGCGTCGATCGTGCCCGTGCCGGCGACGGTCTCGCCGCCGTTCAGCTGCCCAGCGGTGAGTGTGTCGATGATTCCGAGCGCGAACATCAGGCCAGCGCTCGGTCCGCCGACGTTGTTGAGCTGGATCGTCACGTCGATCGGGAAGTCGAAGTCGTTCGTCAGCGTGATGCCGATCAGCCACAGCGTCTCCCCTTCGACCTCTGCCTCCTTCGGGGTGATCGAGACGGTCTGCTCATGGTCCCCGCGCTGGATCGTGAGCGCGACCGGCGCGCCGTCACCGTCGTTGACGATCTCGCGCAGGGCTCCGGCATCCGTGACCGTCGTGCCGTTCGCCGCGAGGATGACATCGCCTTCCTCGAGCACACCCTCGGATGCCGAACCCTCGGTGAACGCGTAGACGGTGAGCTTCGCATCGACGTCGTAGCCGAGTTCGGTGAGCGCGGCCGCGGTCGCCTCCTTCTGCGAGTCGACCATCATCGCCGCGCTCTCCTCGTTGCGCTTCTCGGTGCTCTGTCCCTCGGGGAAGACCGCGTCGATCGGCAGGACGGCCCTGCTCGGATCGAACCACGCGGTGGCCAGCTCGACCCAGGACGGCGTGCGCTCGCGATTTCCGACGACCTGCACGGTCAGAAGGTCCAGCGCTCCGTCGGTCGGAAAGGTGTCGGCGCCGTCCACCGAGATCAAGGGGACCTGCGCGCCGTCGGCCGCTTCGGCCGTGCCGAGAGTGTTGTAGACCGGGCCTGGACGCTGGATCACGTATGAGGTCGGCAGGAAAGTGATCACCAGCAGCACCGCGAGCGCGATCGCGAGCGCCCAGATTCCGGCCACCATGCCGCGCGACATCCTGCGGCCCGACTGGGGTTGCGCAGGCGTGACGGTGACGTTCTCGTCGAACAGCGCCAAGAGGGACCTTTCTCTGCCTGGTCGTTCGCGACCGGCGTAAGGGGGAAGGGTCCGTGCCGGGAAGTGCGATGATCCGTGCGACTAGCGTAGATGGCGAGGTCATGACCCGGCTGAAAGGCGGCTGAAGTGGCAGAGTCCGACCGCGAGGACGACCAGAGCCCCGAAGAGCAGTTGCAGGCGCTGATCAGGCAGCTGTTCGGCGGCGCCGGCGCGGAGGTCGACCCCGAGCAGCTCGCGCGGCTGTCGGGAATGGGCATCGACCCGGCGATGATGCAGACCGTCATGCAGCACCTTCAGGGCGCGTTCGCCGGCGCGGCCGACAAAGGCATCTCCTGGGACCTGGCCAAGCGTCAGGCCCTGCACATCGCGAACCAGGACGGGCTGGGCGTCACCGACGGCCAGCGCACAGACCTCGACCAGGCGTTCGTGCTCGCGGCGCTCTGGCTGAGCGAGGCGACCATGATCTCGGAGCTGTCCGCCCCGCCGCGCACCCTCACGCGCGGCGGATGGGTGGAAGCGACGCTGCCGGTGTGGCAGGAGCTCGCCGAACCCGTGGCGACCAGCATCGCCGATGCGCTCACCGAGGCGCTCAACGGGCAGGCGCCGGAGGAGATGCAGGGGCTCGTCCAGGGCGCCGGTCGCCTGATACGCATGGTCGGCGGATCGCTGTTCGCCTCCCAGCTCGGACAGGTCGTCGGCAATCTCTCGAAAGAGGTCGTCAGTGGCGGAGACGTCGGCCTCCCGCTGATGCCTGACGGCGACGCGGTGATCCTCCCCCAGAACTTCGCCGACTTCGGCCGCGACCTCGAGATCCCGCACGACCAGCTCGCACTGTACATCGCCACCCGCGAGCTCGCTCACGCGCGGCTGTTCCGTCACGCCAGGTGGTTGCGCCTGCACGTCATCTCGCAAGTCACCGATTTCGCACGCGGCATTCACGTCGACACCGGCGCACTCGAGGAGCTCGCCTCGCGCTTCGACCCCTCCGAACCGGAGGAGCTGCGCCGAGCGATCGAGAGCGGCGTGCTGCTGCCGACACGCTCCGAAGCCCAGACGGCCGCTCTCACGCGCCTGGAGAACCTCCTCGCGACGATCGAGGGCTGGGTGGAGATCGTCACCGAGCGTGCGACCTCGCGTCTGCCGTCCGCAGATCGGATAGCCGAAGCGGTGCGGCGGCGTCGTGCCGTCGGCGGCCCTGCCGAGCAGGCGCTCAGCTCCCTGGTCGGACTCGAGCTCCGCCCCCGCCGCATGCGCGAGGCCGCCGCGATGTGGCGTGCGGTGACGGATGCCGTGGGCGTCGCGGGCCGGGACGCCCTCTGGGACTACCCCGACCTGATGCCGACCGCCGAGGACATCGACGATCCCGCGGTCCTGGTCGCGCGGCTCGAGGCGCGTGCGCGGGGGGAAGAGCCGGCGCCCGACGAGATGGACGACGAGCTCGCACGCCTACTCGCGGGTGAGCATCCGGGTGAGCCGTCCGGGGCCGATGGCGCCTCGTCCGAGCATGGCGACCCGGACGGCCAGGCGGAGGATCCCCGGCCGGCCTGATTCCGGCCCCGACACGAGCCCCGTCGGCTCCTCCCCAGACCGGACGCCGGGCAGGATCGGCATCGAAGCCTGTGGAGAACCACGGAGTGACCCGGTCGCGCGGCACAATCGGGCACATGATCCGACTCGACCCGGCCTTCCCGCCGCTGTGGCGCTCGGCCACGACGCTGCAATTCGGCGCGGATCCGGTCGCTGTGATCGATGACCCTGAGCCGTGGCAGGAGCGGCTGATCCGCGAACTCGAGCGCGGCATCCCGGACGCGGCGCTCGACCCGATCGCGATCGCACTCGGAGCGCCCGAGAACGCCGCCGCGAGCTTCGTCAGCCGTATCGCACCCGCACTCTGTGCGCCGACCGCCCCGGCGTTGCGAGCCGCACTGCAGAGCCCGCACGGGTTCCCCCGCCAGCACGTCGACGCGGTCGCGGATTCGCTCGCGGCGGCGGGAGTCGACGTCACCGAGATCACCTGGTTCGGGGCGCCCGAAGAGCCGGTCGATGTCGCCGCGACGGTTGTGGTGCTCGCCCACCATCTCGTCGAGCCACGGCGGGCCGCCGCTCTGATGGCCGGCGATGTCCCGCACCTGCCGCTGGTGTTCACCGGCTCCGGTGCCGAGATCGGTCCGGTCGTCCTCCCCGGGCGTACGCCGTGTCTCGCGTGCATCGCCGCGCACCGGCGGGACGCCGATCCTGCGTGGCCGCACCTGGCCGCTCAGCTGGTCGGGCGGCCAGCACCGGCGGTGAGCCGGGCGATCATCGCGGAAGCCTCGTTCGTGACGGCGCATCTGATCAGCGAGGGCGAGCGGAACCGCGAACGCCCGCGCTGCCACTCCCTGACGCTCCGCCCGGATTCGCTGCACCGTTCGATGCGTGCGCACCGCCCGCACGCAGAGTGCCGGTGCCGATCTCTCGCAGGAATCGCGACGGCTGCCGCTCGCGCATTCCCCGCGACCACGACAGGGACAGCTCTCGCGCGGCCCGCGTGATGCCGACGTAGGCGAGGCGGCGCTCTTCGTCGACCTGCTCGAAGGTGGTCGCATAACCGATCGGCAGAAGCCCCTCGGCAACGCCGAGCAGATGCACGTGCTCCCACTCCAGACCCTTGGCCGCGTGCAGCGTCGCGAGCGTCACCGTCCGCATCGCGGGCTCGTGCTGCGCCTTCGCCCGGGCCTGCAGCTCATCGGTGAAGCCGCGCAGCGTCGTCCCATCGGGAGACTCCTCGGCCAGACGCAGGATCGCGGCGCGCGCCTCCCAGGCGTCGCGCAGCGACCCGCCCGCCTGCGGGGGCTCGTCGGTCAGTCCGAGCGAGCGCAGCACGTCGCGCACCGCGTCGATGAAGCCGCTGTCCAGAGGTGCGACCGAAGCGCCTCGCAGTGCCATGACGGCCTGACGCACCTCCGGCACGTCAAAGAAGCGCTTGCCGCCGAGCACCGTCGCGGCGATCCCGTGATCGGCCAGCGCGCGGACAAGCTCGGCGGACTGCGAGTGCGCGCGGTAGAGGATCGCGATGCGGCGCGGATCGATCCCCGCGCCGATCCGCGCAGCGACCTGGGCGGCGACTCCGCGCGCCTCGGCGACGTCGTCCTCGTACGCCGTCACCGTCGGCGGCTGCGTCAGCTCGCCCGCACCGTCCACCGAAGGGCGGACCGCGGCGGCGGTCAGTTCGAGGGCGCCCGGTCGTCCGCGCATGAGTTCGTTCGCGACCGCGAGGATCGCGGCATCCGATCGGTGGTTCGTCTCCAGACGCACCACCCGGGCATCCTCGTGGGTACTCGCGAAGTCCAGCAGGAATCGCGCGTCGGCCCCCGCGAACGAATAAATCGTCTGGCTCGCATCGCCGACCACGCAGATGTCGCGCCGGTCGCCGCGCCACAGTTCGAGCAGCCGATGCTGCAGCGGCGACACGTCCTGGAACTCGTCGACGGTGAAGTGCCGATACTGCTCGTGGACGGATGCCGCGACGTGCGGCTCCGCCTCGAGCATGCCGGCGCACGCGAGGAGGACATCTTCGAAATCCAGCTGCCGCCGCTGGTCTTTGAGCTTCTCGTAGGCGCGCTGCAGCTCGGCGACCTGCGTCACCTCGAGCCTGCCGACTCCGTTCGGCCGCACGGCGGCGTACTGATCGATGCTGCGCATTGTCACCTTGCGCCATTCGATCTCGCTCGCGACATCGCGAAGGGTCGCCGTGTCGGGCTCGAGGCCCATGCCGTCGGCGGCGTGGGCGAGCAGGCGCACCTTGTTGTCGACGATTCCGGGGGCGGTGTCGCCTGCGACCGTGGGCCAGAAGTAATTGAGCTGCGCGAGCGCGGCCGCATGAAACGTGCGGGCGGCGACGCCTTCGACGCCGAGCGCCCGCAGACGCCCGCGCATCTCGCCGGCGGCCTTCGCAGTGAAAGTCACCGCCATCACGCGACCGGGCGAGTAGGCACCGGTGTCGACGCCGTGCGCGATCCGGTGGGTGATCACGCGCGTCTTGCCGGTCCCCGCGCCGGCGAGCACGACGAGGGGCCCGCGCAGCGTGGTGACCGCCTCGAGCTGCCTTTCATCCAGGCCCTGAAGCGCGCGATCGCTCATTCCGAGCTCGCGTACCAATCGCTGATCAGACTGTGGGCGATGGAGGCGGGTCCGGGCAACAGCAGATCGCCCTCCCCCGCGAGTGCAGCGCCGATTTCGGCACGCTGGAACCAGCGCACGGCGAGGATCTCCTCGCCGTCTGCCTCGGCAGCCGCATCGTCGGCGGCGGTGGCCAGGAAGCCGAGCATGAGCGAGCGAGGGTAGGGCCACGCCTGCGACCCGCGATACCGCAGGTCGACCACCTCGACGCCGGCCTCTTCGCGCACCTCGCGGGCGACGGTCGCCTCGAGCGATTCACCGGCCTCGACGAACCCGGCAAAGCACGAGAACCGGTTGACCTCCCACATCGCGTTCGAGCCGAGAAGCAGCCGATCGGGATGCCGCGCGCTGGTGATCGCGACGATCACGGCCGGATCGGTGCGCGGAAAGTGCTCACGACCGCACGACGGGCATTGCCGAGACCAGCCCGCGCTGCCCACCTCGGTGCGCGCGCCGCACGCCGGGCAGAACGGCGCCTCGACCAGCCACCTCCCGAGGCTCAGCGCCTCGACGAAGGCTCCGGCATCCACGGCCCCCAGCGAGCCGCCGACAGCGTACAGGACCGCCCAGCCGGCTGGCGCGGCGAACAGCTCGCTTCCGGTACGCGCGAAGACCGCCGCGAGCAGAGCGGCACCGCCCTCATCGCGACCGAGGAAGGCCCACTCGGCGCCGGGCGGCACGGCTGCCGGCGCGATCCAGTGCAGCGCCTCGGGCCCGCCCAGCGGGGCGGCATCGCCGTTCAGCACGAGAACCCGGGTGGCGGCATCCGCGCGGGCGGCATCGAGCAGACCGGGCGTGGCCCGCTCCTCGGCCGAGCGGTCCATGCCGGACCGGGCCAGCGGGGGCGGCAGGACCCGTTCGGGCTG
>Ga0075012_10002285_pt1 | contig 18951 bp, 17 predicted proteins | sample All_14_2_FD_71474 | JGI IMG/M metagenome (GOLD analysis project Ga0075012, IMG submission 71474) | Freshwater microbial communities in response to fracking from Pennsylvania, USA - Allegheny Zone_MetaG_DW_15 | ecosystem: Environmental > Aquatic > Deep subsurface > Groundwater > Drilled... | reverse complement strand
GATGCCCAAGGCATCATTGAGCGCGTCAACTCGGCCTTTACCCGCATCAGCGGCTACCTGCCGCAAGAAGCGGTTGGCAAGTCGCACAAGTTTCTTCAGTCCGGATTGCATTCACGGCAGTTCTACCAGGAGCAGTGGCAAGCCCTCAGCCGCGATGGCTATTGGCACGGTGAAATCGTGAATCAGCACCGCGATGGCCGCCTTTACACGGCGCGGCTGTCGATCACCAAGGTCACCGATGCCGAGGGCCAGACCATGCGTTACATCGGTCATATACAGGACATCACATCGGAGAAGGAGGCGCACGCCCTGGTCGAACACCTGCGGTTGTTCGACCCGCTGACGGACCTGCCCAACCGACAGTTGATCGCAGCCCGGATGACCCACGCACTGACCAAAAGCCGGGAATTGCATGCATTGGGTGCCGTGATGATGATCGACCTCGACTTTTTCCAGAAGGTCAACGACACCCTCGGTCATGGCATCGGAGACCGTTTGCTCATCGAAGTGGCGCAACGCATCCACTCGGTCACCCGCGAAGGTGACACGCTGGGGCGATTCAGTGGTGACAGCTTTGTCCTGATTGCCGAGAACATCGGCGCTGACCCCACCGAGGCGACCCGCCTGTCGCAGGAACTCGCCGAGGTCGTCCGGCAGACGATCAATACGCCGCTCGTACTGGAGGGCCACCGGCTCATCTGCAGCGCCTCGATCGGCGTCACACTGCTGAGCGGCCACCAGGTGAGTTCCGATGTGATCCTGCGGCAGGCAGAACTGGCGATGTACCGGTGCAAGGCGGAAGGGCGCAACACCGTGCGCTTTTTCGAGGATTCAATGCAGGCCGAGATCGACCTTCGCAGCCAGCTTGAGAGCGACTTGCGAGAAGCCATCGATCGTCAACAATTCGCGCTGCATTACCAACTGCAGGTTGACGTGCACGGCCAGCCGATCGGGGCCGAGGCCTTGTTGCGCTGGAACCATCCCGGCCGGGGCACCGTGCCACCGGCGGATTTCATCCCGCTGGCCGAGGAAACCGGCCTGATCGAGCCGATTGGCCGCTGGGTGTTGGCCGCGGCCTGCCGCCAGTTGGCGCTGTGGGCATGCCAGCCCGAGACATGCCAGCTGACCATGGCAGTGAACATCAGTCCCAGGCAATTCAAGTCGGCGCACTTCGTTGAAGACATCGTCGCAGAAGTGCAACGTGCAGGCGCATCGCCCAACAAGCTGAAACTTGAGGTCACCGAAAGTCTGGCCATCGACGACTTCGCCGACTCGATCTTCAAGCTGCAGGCACTCAAGGCAAGCGGCTTCAAAATCTCGCTCGACGACTTCGGAACCGGCAACTCCTCGCTCAATTACCTGACGAAGCTGCCGCTGACGCAGCTGAAGATCGACAAATCCTTCGTCGACGATCTGCCCGCCAGCGATCGCGACGCGATGGTGGCCCAGACCATCATCGCCATGGGCCGGGGTTTGGTGCTCGATGTCATTGCAGAAGGCGTGGAAAGCGAAGCCCAGTACCGCTCTTTGGTGGACCTGGGATGCCAGGCCTTTCAAGGCTATTTCTTCGGGCGACCTCAACCCGTGGAGGCGTTTGAGGCCAGCCTCAAGGCGATACAAACGCATGAGGCTCCGCCGTGATGCAGATTGCCACGTGCCTGAGGCGCATCTTCATCGCGACAGCGTGCGCGATGTTGCCACTCGCGGCATCGGCCGTCACGCGGGTTGTCGCGACGGTGCACAACGGGCGTGCTGCAAATGCAGTCGATGAGCCACGGGTTTGAGCGCACACACCCAGGCATCAAGGTCCGCTGGGTCACGCGGAGCGAGGCGCAGTTGCGCAGGTCGGTCAGCCGCAACATCGTGACGCAGGGTCGACATGGCGCGGTTCGCGGCTCGCCTGCACGACCCACAGGACCAGGTCAACGGCATCTGTCTGCGCGGTAAAGACGGTCGGGGTGAGACCATGCCGCTGGTAACGGCCATGGTGAACACCTTTGGTGTGCCGCCGAAAAAAATCCGCTGGCCCATAGTCTGGCGAGACAGCCGCAGAAGTTGCGGTGCCCAGACACCACCCCATGGCCCGCACGGCCGATTCGGGCAACGCACCAGCACCCAAGGCCCCACCTCTATGATCAGAGGAACAGCCTCAAGAAGATTCCCATGCAAGTTTCAGAACAACCCGTCCTGCGCGACCTGGTGCTCGTCGGCGGTGGTCACAGCCATGTGGTGGTGCTGCGGATGCTGGCCATGCAACCCGAGCCCGGCCTGCGCACCACCCTCATTTGCACCGACGTGGACACGCCGTACTCCGGCATGCTGCCCGGCTACATCTCGGGACATTACAGCTTTGACGATGTGCACATCGACCTGGGCCGACTGGCCGCGTTTGCCAAGGCGCGCTTCATCCGCGCTGAAGTCACCGGGCTGGACCGCGCCAACCAGCGCGTGATGCTGCGGGGCCGACCCTCGGTGCCCTACGACCTGCTGTCCATCAACACCGGGTCCACGCCCAATGTGCGCCAGGTCGAGGGCGCCCAGGCCCACAGCGTGCCGGTGAAGCCCATTGCGCAATTCAACCAGCGCTGGCTGAACCTGCTCGCCCGGGTGCGCGAACTGCAGACACCGCTCACGGTGGCCGTGGTGGGCGGTGGCGCGGGCGGGGTGGAACTGGTGCTGTCCATGCAATACCGGCTGCGCCACGAGCTGCAGGCGCTGGGCCGCAGCCCCGACCTGCTGCGCTTTGTGTTGCTCACGGCCGGCGACACGATCTTGCCCACCCACAACCCCGGCGTGCGGGCGCGTTTTGCCCGCGTGTTGCATGACCGGGGCGTGGCGGTGCACACGCATGCCGAGGTGACGAAGGTCACCCCGGGCTGCCTGCACACGCAAGATGGCCGCCGCTTTGACACCGATGAAACGCTGTGGGTGACCCAGGCAGGCGGCCCCGCCTGGCTGCCAAGCACTGGCCTGGCACTGGACGCCCACGGGTTCATCCACATCAACGAACACCTGCAAACCCTCACCGACCCCAACATCTTTGCCGCCGGCGACGTGGCCTCGTTCACCGCACGCCCGCTGGAGAAAGCCGGAGTCTTCGCCGTGCGCATGGGCCCCCCGCTGGCGCGCAACCTGCGCCAGGCCCTGCGCGGCCAGCCGCTGGTGGCCTACACCCCGCAGCGCCGCTGGCTGGCGCTCATCTCCACCGGCGACCGCTTCGCCGTCGCCTCGCGCGGGCGCCTGGGTTTCGCCGGCGCCTGGGTCTGGCGCTGGAAAGACCGTATCGACCGCCGATTCATGCGCCAATTCACCGCCCTGCCCGCCATGGCGCCCGCTCGCCCCGGCGCAGCGCCCCCCAGCCGCCTGGCGCTCAGCGCCGACGAATCGCGCCAGGCCATCTCCGCCATCGCCATGCGCTGCGGTGGCTGCGGCGCCAAGGTCGGCGCCAGCATCTTGACCCGGGCGCTGGGCAGCCTGCAGCCGGTGGAGCGCGACGACGTGCTGATTGGCCTGCACGCGCCCGACGACGCCGCTGTCGTGCGCGTGCCGCCGGGCCAGGCCATGGTGCACACGGTGGACTTCTTCCGCAGTTTCATCGACGACCCCTACCTCTTTGGCCAGGTCGCCGCCAACCACGCCCTGGGCGACATCTTCGCCATGGGCGCACAAGCCCAAAGCGCCACCGCCATCGCCACCGTGCCCCCGGGCCTGGAGGCCCAGGTGGAAGACCTGCTGCTGCAGATGATGACCGGCGCCGTCGAGGTGCTCAACGCCGCCGGCTGCGCCCTCGTCGGCGGCCACACCGGCGAGGGCCGCGAGCTGGCGCTGGGCTTCGCGGTGAACGGGCTCATCGACGAGGACATGCACGGCGTGATGCGCAAAGGCGGCATGCGCCCCGGCGACGTGCTGCTGCTCACCAAGCCCATCGGCACCGGCACCCTCTTTGCCGCCCACGCACAGCACGCCGCCAAAGGCCGTTGGATCGACGCCGCCCTGCGCTCCATGGTGCTGTCCAACCAGGCCGGCGCCCGCGTCTTGCGCGAACACGGCGCCACCGCCTGCACCGACCTCACCGGCTTCGGCCTGCTCGGGCATCTGGTGGAAATGACCCGCCCTTCGGGCGTGGACGCCGTACTGCACTTGAGCGCCCTGCCGGTGCTCGACGGCGCGGTGGAATGCGTGCAGGCCGGCATTGTGAGCTCGCTGCAATCGGCGAATGTGCGCCTGCGTCGCGCGCTGCGCAACGCCGAAGCCTTTGTGCAAGACCCGCGCTACCCGCTGCTGTTCGACCCGCAAACGGCTGGCGGCCTGCTGGCCAGCGTGCCCGCCGACCAGGCCAGCGCCTGCGTGCAGGCCCTGCACGCGGCGGGCTACCCGCACACCGCCATCATCGGGCGCATCAGCGGCGCCACAGACGCGCTGGAGCCGGTGGTGCTGAGCGGCTGACAAGGCGTGCACGCCCTCCAAACATCGCCCTCGCACCGACAAGCATGGACCGCGGTGCGCTACAAAACCAGGTCGTCCACCGTCAGTCCGTAACGGCGCATCACGGCGTTGATCTCATCGATGATTTCCTGCCGACGCTGTTCGGTGGATTTTTCGGCCGATGTGAAGAACGCACTGGCACTCTTGAGCAAGTCTTGGTAACGCTGATCGGACAGGGACTGCGCTGGTCTCCTGCCCGCATCTGGCGGATTGACGGCGTTGTGTTTTCGAAATGGCTTCATGGTTGATGGAACTCTAACAAAGTCTCGGCCCAACCTGCCCCACCGTGCCTTCGCCCCACCGCCTTGTGCCCCACAGCGGTGCGTGGCGGCTTGGTCTTTTCGGACACGAAGCAACGGCAGGACCAGACTCAACCCGGCACCCGCCGCCACACCATGTACCTTCGCGATGGCGGGCGCACCCATGCCGGCGAGCAACAGCGTTGCCTCGTTCATGTGCTCGATCAATGTCGAAGTGCTTCCCACCGGATCGGCGCGCAGGTTTTGAAGATCAACTCCTGCCATGAAGACGTGCATGGTTGACCACAAAACCGGGCGAGCCTTTCACCGTGACGGTCGAAATGGGCATCACACCCGCTCAACGATCGCGGCAATGCCTTGACCACCTCCGATGCACATCGTGGCCAGCGCATGCCGGCCGCCCGGGCGATGCAGTTCGTAGATCGCATTGGTGGTGATGGCGCCGGTGGAGCCTACCGGGTGGCCCAGCGAAATGCCCGAGCCATTCGGGTTGACCTTGACCGGGTCCAGCCTCAGGAGTTGGGTGGCGGCACAGGCCTGCGCGGCAAAGGCTTCGTTGGACTCGATCACGTCTGGGGTATTGGTGTCAGATCAGCCTGCGAGACGTGCGGGATGTTCGTGCGACGCTCAGCGCCAGGTCATGAAACCCAGCCCGATGCCGGTGCCGGCGGGCGTGCGGTAGACCGGGATGTACTCGACGAAGTCGGTGCTGAGGTGCGAGACCATGCCGGCCACGGTGATCCAGTTGCGCACCTCGGAAGAGCCCGAGGTCATGGCCGCCTGCGGCACGGTCGTCAGCGCGTCGATGTCGTGCTTCACCAGCGCATCGACCAGTGTCCGGTCGAAGGCTTCTTCACACAGAAAGTGGCTCAGGCCGCCCGAAGCGATCACGGCGACTCGCGCGGGCGACGACGACGCCGCCAGCGCCGCCTGGATCTTCTGGCCGATCTCGTGGCAGCGTGCCGCGGTCGGCACGTTGGGCGGGAAGTAGGTGTTGAGCAGGACCGGCAGCATCGGCACGCTGAGGTCCTTCATCAGGCGCTGGATCACGAAGCCGAAGGCGTGGCCGAAGCCGCGCACCGACGGGTCGGCCACGCGGTCTGACGAAGACACGTCCACCCCTTGCCGGATCAGGCCGTGCACCAGATCCAGCCCCAGCTCGGGCGCGGCCGGGTAACGGTGCGGCAGGTCCATGCGGTAGCCGGCCCAGAAGTCCTGGTTCGCCCAGGGCGGCATGCCGTTGAGGTGCTCGAACGGTTTCATGACCAGTTCGGGGCCATGGAACACGGAAATCGCGGGCTGGTTGTCGGAGCCGAACAGCTCGCCCTGGTCGTCGCCCACGACCAGCACCACGTCGGGTTTGGCTTCCTTCAGCGCCACCGCCAGGCGGTCGAGCGCCGCCTCGGCGCGGGCCGCCAGCGCGGGGAACCCGGTAGGGTCAGACTCCCGCCCGTAAGGTTCGCCGCGCTCGGCGACCAGCTCGTCGTACGAGACCTTGCGTCCGTCCAGCGTGTTGAGGGATTTGTTGCGTCGGTCGTCCTGCGAGCGGTATTCCCACTCGGACCCGCCCAGCACCAGCAAGGGGCTGTGGGAGGTGCCGATGCCCAATACGATCTTGGCCATGCCGCCGCCTCTTACATGCCGATGCCCTGGCGGGCATGGGCGGCCGAGAGGTACTTGCCAGCGTCAGCCACAGCGGTGGGAGCTCCGCCCTTGGCTTTCAGGTGAGGGAACAAGCGGCGGGCGTTGTTTTCGTAGATGTTGGCCCGGTCCTCGTCGGTCAGCCAGGTGATCTGGTCGATGAGGAACTTGATGTCGTCAAAGGCCCGGCCCGTTTCCGGATTCAGTGCCGTGCCGGACCCCGGGTTTTCGGTACCGAAGATGACCCGGTCGCTGCCCACGAGCTTGATCAGCAAGGCCAGTGAATCCTTGGAGTGGATGACGGTGTCGTAGTAAAGGCGGCGCAGGCTTTCGTCGAAGCTCTCGTTGAGTGCCACGTTCTTGGCCATCACCGGGTGCAGGCGCTCGGCGCGCCAGCGACCCACCTGATAGGGCACCGAACCTCCGCCGTGTGAAACGATGATCTTGAGTTTGGGGAAGTCGAGGAACACGCGCGAGTTCACCAGCGACAGGATGGCCAGGCTTTCTTCGTCGATGAAGTGCGTGCTGTAGCTGCCCCGACCGTGCTGGTTGCCGGTGGAATGCACGTGGGCCGGCACATCCAGTTCGCACAGCTTCTCGTACAGCGGGTACCAGTACTCGTCGCCCAGCGCCGGGGTCTGGTTGTCGCCCTCGCCCGGGTCCGGGTCGAGCAGGCAGCCCACGAAACCGTATTCCTTGATGCAGCGCTCCAGCTCGGGCAGCGAGGTGGCGATGGGTTCGCCCGCCGGTTGCGGCAGGCCGCAGATGCCGGCAAAGCGGTCGGGCAGCACGCGGCACAGCTGGGCGATGTAGGCGTTGACGCCTTCGTTCCAGCGGTGCGCCACGCGGCCGGGCTTCTCGGCGTGGAACATGGTGAAGGGCCGGGGCGAGATCAGCTGCACGTCGGTGCCGGCGGCGTCGATGGCCTCCAGGTTGCGGCGCGTCTCGGGCAGCGACAGCAATTCGTCGTCGGAGAACGGCGGGGGCGGCGTGCCGTAGGTGGCGCGGCTGGCCAGCAGCAAGGTGAACCAGGCGTACAGCTTGGGGGAAGCGCACAGGTGGCCGTGGACGTCGATGATCATGGAAATTCCTTTGAGAGAGAGTTGAATCGGAACGCAATGCGCTCAGAAGTTGTAGACCTCCAGGGTGCGTTCACCCTGGCGCAGTCGATCAAGAATCAAGGCCTCCTTCTGCTCCCGCTGCACGGCGGCGTCGACCACCTGGCGGGCACGCGCCGAAGGAATGGCCACCACGCCGTCGATGTCACCGACGATGAGGTCGCCCGGGTTCACCACCAGGTCGTCGAACAGCGTGGGGAAGTTGATCCAGCCGCGCGCGCCGTAGTCCTTGCCGGTGCCCCGAATGCACAGGCCGCGCGCAAAAACCGGCAGGCCAAAGTCGGCGAGGATGGCGCCGTCGCGCACGCAACCGTCGAGCACCAGGCCGCCCAGGCCGCGCACTTTCGCGGCCAGCGACATGATCTCGCCCCAGTACCCAAAGTCGTGGGCGCCGCGCACATGGACCACCAGCACGTCGCCCGGCTCCGCCACGTAGAGCGCGCGGTGCAGCCAGAGGTTGTCGCCCCCGGGTGAATCCACCGTCACGGCCGTGCCGCAGAGCTTCATGCCCGGCGCCACCGGCTTGATGGCAGACGGCATGACACCGATACGGCCACCGGCCTCGTGCAGCGTGGCGGTGGGCAGCCCCCTGGCCGTCTCGACCACGGCGGCATCGGGGCGGTTCACCTCGGTGCCGATGGTGGGGCCTGCCGGCTTCTCCAGGGACGTGCCGCTCATGTGCGGCTCCTGCGCGTCTGCAGCTGGTGGTAGCGGTGTTTTTCGCGCGCCTCGCGCAGCGACATGCCCTCGCGCACCGAGGCACGGATCGCATCTTCGGTCGCCTGGATCTCCTCGGCCGCGTCCAGCACCGCGTCTTCGTGCGCCTTCGGGATCACCACCACGCCGTCGGCGTCGCCGCGCATGAGGTCGCCCGGGCAGACACGGGCGTCGCCGATGTTCACCGGCACCTGGGTCGCCTCGACCTGCACGCGGTCCTTGCCGGTGCGCATCCAGTTCTCGCGGCTGTAGATCGGGTAGCCGAGCTCCAGGCACAGCGACACGTCGCGGTTGATGCCGTCGATCACGGTGCCGGCGATGCCCTTCTTGTGCGCCACCTCGGTGAGGATGTCGCCCCACACGGTCACGTTGTCGCGCCCGCCGTTGTCCAGCACGATCACGCTGCCGGGCGCCACGTCGTCGATGTAGTCGCCCACGGTGCCGGCGGGTGAACCGGCCGGCCCGTACAGCAGCGTCCAGGCGCGGCCTGCCATGCGGAAGTCGCTGGAGCGCGGCTTGATCTTGTAGCACTGGCCGTTGAGGTCCAGGCGGTCCAGGGCGTCGCTCAGCGTGGCCGTATCCAGGCGGCTCGCGCGTTCCACGTTTTGGTCGGTCATTTCAGTCGTTCCTTTCTTCCGCTCAGCGCAGCATGTGTTCGTAGTCGGCGCCCATCACCTCGGGCAGGGGCTTGCCGGCCAGCAAGGCCTTGGCCATCGCGGCCTCGCGGCCGGCGATCATTTCCGCGGCTTCGATCACCCGCTGGGCATCGGCCGCGGGGATGAAGGCCACGCCGCTGGCGTCGGCGATCACGTAGTCGCCGGCCTGCACGCTCACCGGGCCGATGGTCACCGTGCCGTTGGTCTCCAGTTCGGCCACGCGGCCGCGTGCCGTGCGGGCGGTGAGCGCGCGGCAGTAGACCGGAAAGTCGTAGGCGCGGGCTTCGTCGATGTCGCGCACCGGCCCGTCCACCACGACACCGGCCACGCCTTTGACCTTGGCGCCCAGGGTCAGGATGCCGCCCCAGCTGCCGGCATCGATGCCGGTCTTCTGCTCCACCACGATCACCTCGCCCGGCTGGGCCAGGTCGACCGCCGTGGTGCCCAGGTGGCGTGGCGGCTGGGCCGGGTCGGCCGGTGGCGCTTCTGCGGCGGGCACGAGGCGGTAGGTGACCACCCGGCCCGCGATGCGGCGCGTGGTGGCGCGCTGCTCCAGTCCGCTGGCCACGCGGTCGCGCAAGCCCAGTTTGTCCATGGCGTCCGACACGGCGCAGCAATCGAGCCGAGCCAGCCGTTGGGTCCATTCATTCATGTATTGGTCCTTGATTCAGATGCCCCGGCCTGATCAGGCCGCAGGTGCAAAGCGCACGCGCAGATCGCGCTTGACCACCTTGCCGCTGGGGTTCTTGGGCAGGGCGTCGATGAAGACCACCCGCTTGGGCGTCTTGAAGTGGGCCAGGTGTCCGTCGCAGGCCTTGAAGACCTCGTCTTCGGTGAGCGTCTGCCCGGCCTTGAGCACGATCACCGCCGTGACCGCCTCGATCCACTTCGGATCGGGCAGCCCGATCACCGCGACCTCGGAGACCTGCGGCAGGCGGTAAAGGAATTCCTCGACCTCGCGGCTGGCCACGTTTTCGCCGCCGGTCTTGATCATGTCCTTCTTGCGGTCGACCACGGTGAGGTAACCCTCGTCGTCCAGCACGCCCAGGTCGCCGCTGTGGAACCAGCCGCCCGCGAAGGCAGCGGCCGTTTTCTCCGGGTCGTTGTAATAGCAGCTGAGCAGCTGGGGCGAGCGGTGCACGATCTCGCCGACCTCGCCAGGCCGGACGTCGTTCATGTCGTCGTCCACCACGCGCGTCTCCACGTTGATCGCCGGGCGGCCGGCAGAACCGGCCTTGCGCAACTGGTCTTCGGGCTTGAGCACGGTGGCAATCGGCGCCATCTCGGTCTGGCCGTAGAGGTTCCACAGGCGCACCGCCGGCAGGCGCTGCTGGATTTCCTTGAGCACCGCCACCGGCATGATGGAGGCGCCGTAGTAGCCCTTGCGCAGCTGGCTCAGGTCGGTGCGGTCGAAGTCGGGCGAGCGCAGCAGCGCGATCCAGACCGTGGGCGGCGCGAAGAAGGACGAGACCTGGTTCGCCGCTGCGAGCTTCAGGATGTTGTCCGCCGTGGGCGCGCCGGTGATCACGTTGCTGGCACCCGCGTAGACCGCCGGCCCGAGAAAGCAGTCGAGCTGCGCGCAGTGGTAGAGCGGCAGCGCGTGCAGCAAGGTGTCGTCAGCGGCGATCTCGGTATCCACCAGGGACGTGACGTACTCGGCGATCACCGCCTCGTGCGACAGCGAGGCGCCCTTGGGCCGCGACTCGGTGCCGCTGGTGTAGATCAGCTGGGCGGGCATGCGGCCGTCGAGCTCGCGCTCGGGTGCCGGCCCGGGCTGGCACAGCGCATCAAAGGTCAGCATGCCCGTCACGGGCTCGGTGGGTGCCTCGCTGGGCATCCAGATGAAGGTCGCGACCTTCGTGCCCTTGGCGGCTTCGCGGCCCATGTCGGCGTGGCCGCTGTCGACACACAGCACCGTGGCCCCCGCGTGCTGCAGCACATAGTTCGCCTCTTCGGCGCTGAGCATGAAGTTGATGGGCACCAGCACCGCGCCCAGGCGGGCCACCGCAAAACGCAGCGCAGCAAAGGCGTGGGAGTTGCGCGAAATGATCGCGACCCGGTCACCGACTTCAACGCCCTGCGCTGCCAGGCCGCGCGCGAAGGCGTTGCTCACGTCGTCGAACTGGGCGTAGCTCCAGTCGGTGCTGCCACAACGGATGGCCAGCTTGTTCGGGTAGCGCTGGCGCGAGCGGCGCAACAGGTCGCCGAGGGTCTGGCGTGAGATCTGAGAGCTCATGGGGAGTCCTTCGGTTCAGGGGGTGGCGTTTCGCTGATCGGCTTTCACGTAGGCGATCACTTCGAGCTGCAACAACATGCCGTGCTGCAGGTCGTACACCAGGGTGTGGCGCGCGGGGCGGTCGTGGGGGTCCGGGAAACACGCCAGCCACTCGGCATTGACAGGCTCGCGTGCCTGGTTGTCCTTGATGTAGACGGTGAGCTTGGCGACGTCGGCCAGGGTGGCGCCGCCTGCGGCCAGCACCACCTTGAGGTTGGCGAAGGCGTGGCGGGCCTGATCGGCGGCGCTGGCCGGCAGCTGCCCGGTGGCCGGGTCCACCCCGGGGATGCCGGAGGAGCACAGCAGCGGCCCCACGCGCGCGCCCATGGGAATGGGTGCACCGCCGTGCGAGACGCCTGGGATATCCAAGGACCGTTTGAATGTGTCGCTCATGGGTTTCTTCCTGAAGAGGGGGTCTTGTCGGCCATGCAGGTCATGGGTGCAGCGCAGCGACCGTGTCTCACAGATCGAGCGTCAACGTGGCACTCCTGGCCCGGGACACGCAGACGATGATCCGGTCGTTGGCCTCGGCGTCGGCGCCGAAGAGCACCGAGTCGCGGTGGTCTGGGATGCCGTCCAGCACGCGGGTCTCACAGGTGCCGCACACGCCGTCGCAGCAGGAGTGCGGCACGTTCCCGCCCGCCTCCAGGATCGCGTCCAGCATGCTTTTTCCCGCCGGGACGGTGACCTCGATGCCCTGCCGGGCCAGCTTGACGGTGAAGCTGCGATCACTGCCTTCAACGGGTGGCACGGGCGCCCTCGGCTTGAACCACTCCACATGCACCCGGTTGGCGGAAACGCCTTGTGCGGCGGCCTCGAAAGCCTCCATCAGCGATGCGGGGCCGCAGCAGTAGAAGTGCGTGTCGTCCGGCGCGTCGCCAAAGACGGCGGCGAAGTCGATGGGGCGGCCACCCGGCACACCGTCGAAGACGGGCATCACCCGCCCGCCCGGCAGCGCCTGAAGCTCCGGCAGGTAGGCCGCCCGTTCGGGCGTGCGCGCGCACAGGAACAGTTCCCAGGGCCGGCCCAGCGCAGACAGTCGGCGCGCCATGGCCACCAGCGGCGTCACGCCGATGCCACCCGCCACGAGCCGGCTCAGGCCGGCCCCCTCGTTCAACGGGAAGTGGTTGCGCGGCGCGCCGATGCGCAGCGCATCGCCCTCGCGCAACGCGTCGTGGAGGTACTTCGATCCGCCCCGCGACAACGCATCCAGACCCACGCCGATCAGGTAGCGGCTGCGGTCCGCTGGGTCGCCGGCCAGCGAGTACTGACGGACCAGAACCGCCCCACCGGGTGCAGGAACCTCCACGTCGATGTGGGCGCCGGCGGTGAACGCCGGCAGGCGGTCGCCATCGGTGGCGCGAAGCTCGATCTCCCTGATGCCTTCGGCCAGGGTGCGGATGCGGTGGACGCGAACGCTCAAGGCGGCCTGCTGATCCATGTCGGGTGAGGTGGTCATGCGGCTGGAGCGGGATGCATGGGGGGCAGACCGGCCGATCCATGCGTGGCCACACGCACCGGCATCGACCGCAGCCCGCGGAACACCGGCGAGTGCATGCGCACCACCTGGTCGCGGACGATGGAGAACGACCGGACCCTCGCGAACCACTCTTCCATGAAGATGCGGCTGACCGCCTTGGCCAGCTGCGATCCCAGACAGAAGTGCACGCCGTTGCCGAACCCCAGGTGGCGCGACGGGGGGCGGGTGATGTCGAACCGGTCAGGGTCCTTGAACTTGGTCTCGTCGCGGTTGCCCGAGCCGTACATGACCAGCACGCTCTGACCGGCCTGGATGACCTTGCCGTGCATCTCGATGTCCTGCGTGGCCGTGCGGTGGAAGCGCTGCGTCGGCGTGTCGTAGCGCAGCATCTCCTCGATCGCCTGGGGCGCCATGGCCAGGTTCGCCGCCAGCAGCTGCGCCTGGTCGGGGTGCTCGTGCAGGGCGAGCATGGCGTTGCCGATGAAGCTGGACGAGCTCTCGATGCCCGCGCCCAGCAGAGTGGCGACGGTGTGCATCAGGTCTTCGGCCGACAGCTTGTGGCCCTCGACCTCGGCCTGGATCAGCGCGCTGATGAGGTCGTCTTCGGGCTTTTCACGGCGTTGCGCGATGGTGTTCTGCGCGTAGGCAATCATGGCCCGGCGCGCCTCGTGCCCCGATTCCGGCAATTGGCGGGTCACCGGGTCGCGGTAGATCAGACCGTCCACCCACTGCTTCAGTTGCAGGTGGTCGGCGCGGTCGAAACCCAGGATGCCGCAGATGGTCGAGGCGCTGATGCGGGCCGACAGCGCCTGGATCAGGTCACCACCACCCGCTTGCACGAACGCATCCAGATACTCTTGCGCGTACTGACGGATCTGCGCTTCGCGCTCCAGCACCCGCCCCCGCATGAACGCCGCATTGACCAGCGCACGCAGCTGGTCGTGCTTGGGTGCATCGCTGGTGCCCAGCGTGCGCCCCATGCGCGCGGGGTCGTCGTCCAGCACATTGCCCCTGGCGGACGAAAAGCGCACGCCGTCGCTGCAGGCCATGGCGATGTCGTCGAACCGCGAGAGTGCCCAGCAGCGCCCGGCCTCTGACCAGTACAGCGGGTGGTCTCGACGCAGCACCGCGTAGAACGGATACGGGTCCTCCTGCACGGCCATGCTGTAGGGATCGAACACAAATTGGGGGGTGCTGGCCATGTCTGCTCCTGGATGCCGAAGAACTGACGCCAACCCGTCCCGCAGCGGCGTCTTGATATTGAATATCTTATTGAATTCAATATTGAAAACAATAAGGGTTAACACGGGTGGATACACTTCAAATCTGAGTCCTACTAGGAAGCCTCATGCTTCACCTGCGCACCATGAAACCCACCAGCGACCTCCAAACCTCTTTGCCCAAGGCCAAGTCCATGGAACGAGCGCTTCAGTTCCTGCGAAAGAAGATCGCCAGCGGAGAGCTCAATCCTGGGGAACAGATCCGGCAGCAGGAGATGGCCGAGGAACTGGGCATCAGCCGGGTGCCGCTGCGCGAAGCCTTGAACGTGCTGGCCGACCAGGGCATGCTCCTGCACCGCCCCAACCAGGGCTATTTCGTGACCAAGCGCGCGCCCAACGAGCTGGCCCAGATTTCCCGCATGCTGCAGTTGCTGGAAGACGAATTGCTGCGGTCCATTCAGTGGCCCGACGAAGACGGTCTGAAGCGCCTGAGAACCCTCAATGAGGAGATGCGCAGAGTGTCCTTCGCAGACGACTGGGCGCCACTGGTGCGCCTGAACCGGGAGTTCCACCTGCAGATATTCGACATGTCGCCCCACAAAGTCATCCTTGATGAGGTGCGAAGGCTGTGGGCACTGGCCGACCTGTTCATTGCCACCAAGTTTTCGGAACGCGCTGCGCGCCTGAAAACCTGTGCGGAACACGACGCCATCATTGAAAGCCTGCTCACCAAAGACCACCAGATCTGTGTACAGGTCATGCGCGAACACCGGACCAGCACCGCCGCGGGCCTGAAGCCCATTGAGTCCAAGACGGCCACCCCGGAAGCCGACTCCCTGAATTTCTTTCAGACGTCTTGACATGTACCGCCCGGCCCTCTGCCCGGACCTTCGACCCTCAAGCCGCAGACCGATGGTCCAGTCGCCAAAGAAAAGGGCGAACGAACCCTGAAATCCGTCCGCCCTGCAGGCGCCCAGTGCGCCGGATGGTTCTATTTGGCGTGCTTCTCGATCAAGGCACGCGCATCGTCCACCAACTTTTTGCCGTCGATGCCCTTCTTGGCCACGTCGACGATCCACTCCTTCTCCACGCTTTCGGTCGCTTTCATCCAGCGCTGCGTTTCGGCAGCATCCAGGTGAATCAGCCGGTTGCCGGCCTTCTCGGTCAGCCCTCGACCACCCTTGTCACCGGTGTCCATGGCACTGCCGAACAGGGCGGAGGTCTCCAGCCCGGTGTTGTCGTCAATGACTTTCTTCAGATCCGCAGGCAGCTTGTCGTAGCTGGCCTTGTTCATGAACATCGCGTTCACCCCGTTGTACAGGCTCCGACCGCCCACAAAGTCGGTGTGGTTCTTGACCAGATCTTGCAGACGCAGCGGTGGCACCAGCTCCCAGGGGCTCAGTGTGGCATCCAGCACGCCCTTGGAGAGCCCCTCGGGAATGGACGTGAACGGCATGCCCACCGGGCTGGCACCCAGTTTGCTCAGCATGTTGTTGACGATGCGCGAACCGCCCCGGATCTTCTTGCCCCGCATGTCCTCCATCTTGGTGATCGCCTCGCGGGAATGCACCAGCCCAGGGCCGGCAGAGAAGATGGCAAGCAGGCGCACCTCCTTCAGCTCGTCCATGGCGTTCTTTGCTGTGTATTCCCAGAGCGCCCGCGACGTCTTCTGCGCAGCGCCCTCTCCCGCCAGGGTCATGAAGGGCAATTCGAAAACTTCCGTCCGGGTAAAGCGCCCAGGCGTGTAGCCCAGCACCGTGGCGGAGATATCCACCTGACCGTCCCGGACCTGATCAAACAACTGCGCGGGTGTGCCACCCAGGCTCATTGAATAAAAGCTTTGGATCTTGATGCGCCCGGCCGATTGGGTCTCGACCTTCTTGGCCCATTCCTGAAGCCCGAACCGGGCAATGGGCGCCTGCTCGGGCGTCGCCCAATGCACACGCAACATGACCTCTTGCGCAGAAGCCGGGCCAGCCAGCGCTGCCAAGCCCAGCAAGCCACCCAAGACCTTCAACAACCGACGTTTTTTCATCTGTGTCTCCTTCTATTGATGCCATTTCAAGGCAAGGTAGTGCCACTGGAGGCCGTCAAAGTCCATCCAATCGCAATATGAATCCTATATTGAATTCATTTTTGAAGTATTGGTGTTTATCCCATGTCGGGCCTGCGACCCACCGCTGGCCCCTTTCAGCTGGACATAGCGGCTGAGCGTTTTTCGGGCGTGTCCGAACAACGCCTCCCAGCAAGGTCGTGAACAGCGCGGTGGATTCCTGGATCAGGGCTTGCAAGGTCTTGTGCGGATTCAGCGGAGGGAGAGGTTTTGAGCACACCCACGAAGAAGACCGCCCCCTCCGCTGAACCCGCGCCTCGATGCGGACACGCGCTGAGCGTCTTCTGGCTATGCCTGTTCGTCTGCTACGCGCAGACGCATCGCCTACTTGCGCAACACCTTCTCATGCCTGTCCGGGTTCTTGTCTGTAGGGGGCGGCGACGGATGGGTCTCATCCCTCAACACACGGATTCCATCCAGCAAGCGTTGAAACGCCCTGGGACTCAGCCGGGAGAAGAACTTCTGCTCGGCCTCCACCACGATCTGATCGGCGCTCGACAGCGCCCGGTGCCCAGAAGCAGTCAGAAGCAGCGAGATCGAACGCTTGTTGTTGGGTATCGGTGCGCGCGTGATCAAGCCCCGAGATTCCAACGCCTTGACGGTTTCCCCCGTGGACTGCGTCGTGATCCCCAGCTTCCTGGAGAGTTCGGCGGGGCTCACGGGCTCGTGGTACCGGACCAGGCTCAAGGCCGTGTACTGAGGGGGCGTCAGGTCCTGATGAGCCAGTGCCGCTTCAAGCGTTGCATACACCCGTTGGTGCAGCTTCAACACTTGAAAAAAAGCTCTGGGCGATGCGACTGGGGTGATGGACGACGAAGACATGGGTAAATGTTGGCGTGGCCGCAAACCGTTTCGAAAAACACGTGGTGTTGACCTGCTGAGTATGTCAAGGTGAAACGCAGCACCAACGAAGACTGAAATGGCAATGTGGCAAACCACCCCGGGAATTGTGGACGTCGCTTGGTTTGCGTCAGCCCTCCACCGTGGAGACCTGACGGCGTGTTGCCAATAGCAGTTGGCCTCCGCTTCTGCCGACGGAATGTACCCGATGGGTTCGAGCCGTCGGTGGACGGTTGAACCAGGACACCCCTTGCAGCGTGGCCAACTCCACCGATTCACGGATTGGCCACGACCAGCCGGGCGCTTCATCAAGCGCTCGACGGTGCAGCAGGTTTGCCAGTGGCGCATCATCGTACTGGGTCTGACGACAATCTGGGCAGCCATCTTGCGCGAGCTCCAGTGCGTGGCCGCCACTGGGGTACTCGGAGTGACCTGTTCCTCCAGCCTTGGAACAGCGGCACACCGCCCCCCCAGGCCGCTCCTTCATGGCGCAAGGATAGCTTTCCTAAGCTATCCTTGCGGACCATGAAGCTCTATAACTACTTCCGTTCATCTGCCTCGTTTCGCGTGCGCATTGCGCTGGCGCTCAAGGGGCTGGCCTACGAATACGTGCCGGTGCATCTTGCCAAGGGCGAGCACAGGCTGGCGGATTACGCCGACATTGCAGCCGACCAACTGGTGCCTGCACTGGAGTTGGACGACGGCACGCGGCTGTCGCAATCCATGGCCATCATGGAGTACCTGGACGAGACATACCCCACGCCCGCCCTGGTGCCGGCCAATGCGCTGGATCGAGCGCGCGTGCGTGCGCTGGCGCAGTCCATTGCCTGCGAGATCCACCCCATCAACAATCTGCGGGTGTTGAAGTACCTGAGCAAAGAGCTGAAAGTGGACGAAGAAACAAAGAACACCTGGTACCGCCACTGGGTGCGCACTGGGCTGGAATCGTTTGAGCGGCAGCTGGCGCAGCAGCCGCCATCGCCTTATTGTTTTGGTGACACGCCTACCCTGGCCGACTGCTGCCTGGTGCCGCAGATCTTCAATGGTCAACGCTTCAACACCAACTTGGATGGCTTGCCGCGCACCATGGCAGCGTTTGAAGCCTGCATGGCGTTGCCAGCGTTCCAGCAAGCGCAGCCTTCGGCCTGCCCGGACGCCGAAGCCTGATGGCGTTTACGGCAGACTGGATCGTCCCTGAGTGGGCTGCGCCGGCTTCGGTGCGCGCCGTGTTCACCAGCCGTTCGGGCGGTGTGTCGGTGGCACCATTCGACAGCTTCAACTTGGGCAACCATGTGCGCGATGCGCCCGCCGCTGTTGCCCGCAACCGGGAACAGCTTGCTCATGCCTTGGGGCGGCGGCCGGTTTTTTTAGAGCAGGTGCATGGCACCGCAGTGCTGCCACTGGACTCTGACACGCTTGACGGCACTGTGGCTGATGCGTGCCTGAGCACCACGCCCGGCTTGGCCTGCACGATCATGGTGGCCGATTGTTTACCGGTGCTTTTTGCCCATACATCGGGTGCCGTGGTGGCGGCTGCCCATGCGGGCTGGCGGGGACTGGCGCAAGGTGTTCTGGAGAGCACTCTGTCGGCCTTGGTGGTGGCTGTGCAGCGGACCGACCCAGCAGCCACGCCCGCCAGCGTGGCCCAAGAAACGTTGACCTGGCTGGGCCCTTGCATTGGACCTACCGCTTTTGAAGTCGGCGCTGAGGTGCGCGAGGCGTTTGTGGCGCGGCGGGCTGAAGCGCAAAAAGCGTTTGAAGCAAGCAGTGGGGGCAAGTTTCTGGCCAATCTGCCGGCGCTGGCACTCGGGCAACTGGGTGCTATGGGAATCACGCAGGTGGCCGGCAACGATGGCACAGCACCTTGGTGTACGTTCACACAATCTTCACGTTTTTTTTCGCACCGCCGCGACGCCGCCGACCTCGGCAGCACTGGGCGCATGGCCGCCTGCATCTGGCTGGTTTAAGGGCGTTTCCATAAATATCCGTTCGCCCTGAGTTTGTCGAAGAGCCTCGTTGTCGCGCAGCTCATGCCGAAACTCTTCAATAAGCGTGTTTATAAACAGACGGAACTTGACAGGTACAGAAAAGCCCAAACCCCCAGGCACGGTGAGGTACGAGGGGGTTTGGGGGGGCTGGTAAGAGC
>Ga0075012_10002284_pt1 | contig 18951 bp, 6 predicted proteins | sample All_14_2_FD_71474 | JGI IMG/M metagenome (GOLD analysis project Ga0075012, IMG submission 71474) | Freshwater microbial communities in response to fracking from Pennsylvania, USA - Allegheny Zone_MetaG_DW_15 | ecosystem: Environmental > Aquatic > Deep subsurface > Groundwater > Drilled... | reverse complement strand
GGACGGCGTCATGCCGGGGGTCGAACACGGCGTGGGCGGTGTGATCGGTGCGGGGGTGTCGGAAGCTGGCTCGAAGATGGGGGCAGGGGTGTTGCCCGCCGTGTCGGCGGTCTCGCCGGTGTCACGGGTGGGCGCCTCGGATTCGTCGACGGGAGGCATGCTGGTGGCCGGTGCGGTCACACTGGCTGTTTCAAGGGCAAGGGTCTGCGGCGGTATCTCGAGGGTCGGAGCCTGGGGCAGTGTGTCGGCCACGCGCACGAGGATGACGGAGACGTTGTCTTCGCCCCCTGCCTTGAGCGCTTCGTCGACAAGGAGCTGGGTCAGGGCTTCCACCGCCTCGGAGCGGTGTTTGTGCAGGAGCTTCTGCAGGTGCTTGTCGCTCACCATTTTGGTCAGCCCGTCGGAGCAAAGGAGGAACAGGTCGCCTGTCTGGACGTCGACGGGGGTCTCCTCGAGCAGGACCGAGCTCTCGAGCCCAACGGCGCGCGTGATGACTCCGCGGAACATGGCGGGGAGCGTCGCGTCGTCCGGCAGGCCTGCGGCTGCGGCCACGGAGTGGTCGGTGCTGAGTTGAAGCAGTTTGCCCGCGCGGAAAACGTAGGCGCGGCTGTCTCCCGCATGGAGCACACACGCCCGAGAAGGCGTTGCCTGGTCAAAGATCAGAATCACCGCCGTGCTGCCGCACCCGGTCAGGCCGCGCTCGTCGGCACGGTCCTTGATCCATTGGCTGGCTTGGTTGAGCGCCCGGGCGGTCAGACGTGCGGCGGCGGTCGCGGTGACGGCAAAGGGCGCGTCAGGCGATTCTTCAAAAATCTTTTGCAGGGACTCCACCGTCGCTTGGCTGGCGACCTCTCCGCCCTGTGCGCCGCCCATACCGTCGGCGACGCAAAACACGCCCGCAGCGGGAAGCATCACCAGCGAGTCTTCGTTGTTCTTGCGCCGGCGCCCCATGTCGGTCAAAGCCGCCGAAGTGAGATACGTGAAGGGTTGTGGCATCGTAGACTCCTACTCGTAATCGACCGTGGCCTTAGGGTTTCAGGGGTTCGCTCCGGTGGCTTTCGAGCTTGTCCTTGTCGACAGCGGTGACGGCGATCGTGGGCGTTTTCTCGTCCACTGCAGGCTCGATACGGTAGTCGGGATTGGGCGTGGTCGCGATCAGCCGCCAGCCGAACAGCTTCTTTTCCCACACGTTGTATTGGATGATGTCGTTCTGGGGAGGCGGCTGCCAGACGATTCGGAAGGCGCCGCCGTCGGGGGTTGACTGGAGGCCGGTCGGGGCATCAGGCAACGGTTTGGACCGTCCTGACACGGTCTGGCACCAGTCGCCTTCAAGGCCCTCTTTGTCCAGCGCTTTGATGCGGTAATAGTGTGTCACTCCAGGATCCAGCTCGGTCTCCTCTGCGGTGAGGGCGACGCCCTCGATCCCTTGAACGGCCGTCAATTTTCGGAAGCCGTCATCCGGTTTCTTGGAGACTCCGACAAGGTAGCCGTTGACATCCTTTTCGGGGTTGGGCTGCCAAGTCAGTCTGACGGTGTGCGCGAGATTGGTTGTGGCGGTCAGCCCGCTTGGAGCGACGGGGACAACCTTGGTTTTGGCCTTGACCGGGACCGAGGCGGATGAGCGGACGTTCGCGGTGTTGAAGGCGATCACCCGGTACTGGTAATCGGTGCCGTCTTTCAGCCGGCCTAGCCGTGTGCCGTCTTTCTCGCCGCCGCGGTCCACAAAGCTGGTGCTTTCGCGGCTGTTCAGGCGCACGACCTGGACCCAGTCGTCTTCGTCTCCGGTGGCTCGCCACACTTCGTAACCGTTGACGGCCGTGTCCGGGGAGGCGGCCCAAGAGACCGGCACCTCGCGGGGACGGGCAGAGACCACCGCGACTTGCCGCACTTCCGGTGGCACTTCGCGGGTGACGGCGCGCACGGAGGCCGAATCCGCGCTCTCAGCGGTCACGGCGTTCACGGCGCGGACACGGTAGAAATAGGTGCCCTCGTCTTCCAGCGTGCCAGGGTTGGCGCCGCCGTCGGTGAACTGGGTGGAGGTGCGGCCACGGACCGAGCCGATCTTTTGGAACGGCCCCTCCGCCTCCCGCGCCTGGTAAATATCGTAGTGAACCACGTCGGTCTCGGGGCTGGGAGCCCATGTCAGCGGGACGCACCGTACTTCGCGCGAAACAGCCGCCAGTCCTTGGACGGGCTTGGGCGGGGGCAGGGTTGTCACGCGGACCGCTTCGGAGGGCACACTTTCCGAGTCCACGCGGTTGACGGAAACCACGCGGTAGAGGTATTCCGTGCTGTCTTTGAGCGTAGAGGCCGGCGTACCGCCGTCGACAACCGAAATCGCGTTAGCCGTGGCAACTTTCTCGAACGCCGCAGGCGCGTCTGCCGGCGCGCGCTCCACGCGGTAGGCCGTTACGCCCTCCGACGCCGAGGCGTCCCAGGTCACCGTGACGGCGCGCGAACCGGAGGCCGCGACTCGCACGTTCAGAGGAGGAACGGGCGGCGGCGCCGTGAAGGTCCTGACCACAGACGATGGCGGACTGAAGGGCCCGTTCTTTTCGAGCACGGCGATCACCCGGTAGTAATAGGCTGTGCTGTCGTTGAGTCGCGTGTCAGGGGTTGTCCCGTCGGTGTAGGCGAGGTACCTCGATGATATTTCAGCCACCAGGGCAAAGGGGCCTTCCAGGGCCGGCGCGCGCTCGATGCGGTAGCGGTAGATTTTCTCAACCGGCTCGTCCCATGTCAGGTCGGCCGAGCGCAGTCCGTTCGAGGATACGGAAACTTGCTGCGGCTGGCCGTACATGACCGTTTGCAGCAAACTGCCGTACTCTCCCGCGTCGGGCTTGCCAGCTGAGCGGCAACCGCCCGCACAGAACACGCCCCCTGCGGCCGCGAATGCGACCGCCAGCGCGAAGACCGTTCTACCCGCTCTTTCTTTCGAACCTGCACGCCTCATGCCGAACCCTCCAAGAAACCAACCGGTGAGCGCTCAAACAGCGTCACAATCGTTTAAAAAGATACACGATTCGTGACAGAAAGGCCAGTCTCGAATCTTGTCGAGAGCACTCTCGTTGTTGTGTTTCAATAATACAGCCTTTATACTGATTTCCCGCTTACGATAATCGGCTTCAAAGGGCCGCCCGCCAACCGGGCGGCTGAGGGAAACATGCATGAGGAATCTCTTTTTTTTGTTGGCGTTCATTTTTGTTGCGGACTGCGCCGTTGCGCAGGTCAAGCGGTCGACGAGGAATCTTGAACGGTTGAATGGGGGCCTATCCGGCGGGGCCTCCGCTCGCGGAGGCAACAGCGGCTTGAACGTTTCGACGCCCGCGCGTGAGCCCGTCGCGGACGCCGTCACAAAAATTGTGTTTATGGGTCCCAAGAAGGGATGGGGATTCGTTAAAACAGGCTGTCCCTATTATTCGCTGCAGGGAAAGAACCTGGGCCTTCTGCCCGGCGGGACACTTTTCAAATACACGGACGTGAAGGCGTCGTCGAGAAACCCGATGCTTGTGAGCGTGCTTCGGCGCGGCGTGGCGTGGGAAGGCCCTTATCTGCTCGACTGCACGGAGGTCGCAGCATATGAGGGTGATCCCGATACGGTGGATCCTGAAACCGTCAAGAACCTGGGCGACTATTACTTGGTCGAGGGGAAGATCGCCGAGCGCAAAACGGCTCTCGATGAAATCGCTTATGCCGCCAATCCCGCATTCAAGACCGCTCGCGAGACGCAGCAGGCCTATCAGACCAGTGTCGCGAAGGCTGCGGAAATGGCTGAGCAGTCGCGCGCGCTCACCGGTACGCGCAAGGCCAAGTCCGACGAAGCCCTGCGTGCGTTGAAGTACGAGCAGGTTCGCCTCAAGTCGAAAGCGGACGCCGCCGCATCGGCATATAAAGCGTGGAAGACGGCTCATCCCGCCGACTCCGACGCCTATGGAAAAGATGCCGGCCTGCAGGCGCTGGAGCAGGAGCGCCTGGCCCTGCGCGCCAAAGTGGCTGTTCTCCTTCCGCCGGACGAACTCTGACAGCCGGTGCTTAAGAGGCGCGGTCTCAAACGTGGTCCCGGCATCGATCTTTTGGGTGCTGCCCCAGAAACCGAAAGAATTTGCCACTTTTCGGTATTTGCAGCACAAAAAATAAGCTATAGTGACAGTTTAATTGGGAATGCCTAAGGACAACGTATTTGTAAAGATCATGTTTTTATGATGAGCCGCCGGGGCTTTAAGGACATGATTTTTGATGAATTTGTGCGGGCGAGAGGAGGAGCGATGAGCCGGCTGAATCTAATGCCTCTATTTGGGGTTTTATTGGTAGCACAGTCGGTCTGTGCAGCGCTTAGCGATGGCGCCTTGAAGATAGAGGTGATCAGCGCTTACAACCTTGTGGTTGACTCGAACATCGAGTCGCCGTCCGGAAGCTGTCCGACAGCAGCACACCTAGGGTTGCGTGTCTACAACACGGGCACGACCCCGCTTACCGGCGTGACGCTTCGGATCGGGGACTTGCTGAACCCCGGAACGTTCAGCGGGACTGCCGGCATCTACCCCGTCACGACCATTGCGCCTGGACTGCGGGGATATAGCGGATCCTTCTCGTTCACCCATCAGGGCGGGACGGCCGACGCGACGCGATATATCCCGTCGATCCCTGCTGGCGGCTCGGCTGTCGTCTACTGGCTGGTCTCGTATCCGTTGAAAGACGCCCTTGGAAAGAGCGTGGCGGGTGCCGCCAACATCGTTGAAGATGACCTGCAGCTCGACTATGACATGTGGGTCGAGGGGTACGAGAACGGTTCAACCCTTCGCCGGGTGTATGCCGAGCGCCATATGACCTGCCGTAATGAGATCAGCGCCATGGCCAACAAAATCTGGCCGAACACCACCAGCAAGGTGCCGGACCAGTATCTGGATGTGTTTAACGAGCAGTTGGGGTGGCGGCCGAACGCCACGCAGTCTCGCGTGCCGGGCGCCGACATCGTCGAGGGCGTCTGGTACGATTTCGGAACCATACGCCAGGGGTTTGACAACAATGGCGACCTGGTCCCCGACTACAACGCCTGGATGCAGCCGGTTGGCGACCCGTCTGTCTACGACGCCTCGTGTTTCAGGCTGGTCAAAGCGTATGGGGTCGTCATCGTCAAACTGAACGATGGAACCGAGAAAATCATCCCCTTCGAAGACGAACTGTACTTCGAGAATCTTCCCGAGAACAATGTGGGTGCCGTCGGAATCGTGTACTACGAGTTCATGGCGTTGCAACAGGGACGCACCGGACGGTTGTCGCCTTATCAGGAAGTGGCTTCGGGTTACGACAACGAGAAATTCAATTCAGATTACGGCGCCACGATCGGGTCATGGCAATCCAGTGCGATCAATGTGACTTTTGACAAGAATGGCCCGGTTGCCACCAATGTGGGGTCGACCATCACTTACGATATGACCGCGAGCAACACCGGCGCGCTCGAGATCGGTCAGCCCGAGCTGAGCCTTCCGCTCGTGATCACCGATTATATCCCATCCGGTTTAGTCTACGTGGCCTCTTCGGCGTTGGCCAACAATACGCTGCCTTCGGGCGTCGGCGTCTCCGTCCGCTATTCGACCGACGGCACGACCTGGGTGACAAGCGAGCCGGTTCCCGCCACAAACGTGGTGGCGCTGCAGTGGTGGCTCGATGCCCCGTTGGCCGCCGGCGCGCAAGTGACGGTGCGTTTCCAGTCCACGATCCCGAGTTCATACGCCGGCGTGACCTTCAAGAACTGCGGCAAAGTCAGCCTTGGCAACAATGAGCCGATTGCCCAAGATTGTGCGCGCACGCTCATTCAGGGCAACAACAGCGTCTCGGGCGTCGTTTTTGAAGATGACGGTTCCGGAGGAAACTTTGCCAACAGCGTCAAGGATGCGGGCGATGCGGGCGAGGTCGGTATCGCGGCTGTGACGGTGAATTTGTATCTCGACCTGAATGCTAACGGCAAGGTCGACAGCGGGGACTTACTCGTCGCCACGAAGCCCTCCGCCGCGTCCACGGGCGCATACAACTTCACGGACTTGCCGGACGGGCTTTACGTCGTGGCCGTTGATCCCCTCGATCCCGACGTCACGGCTAATTACGCGCTCACAACCGTTTCGGAGTATGCCGTCAGTCTCGATCCGCAGCATGCCACCACGAATCCCGTCAGCGTGACCGACCGCAACTTCGGTTTTGCGCCCCCCTTGTCGATCGACAAAAGCGGAAGCGCGTTCGCCTATGAAGGCCAGAGCGTCACGTATCGCATCGTGGTGGATAACAATCTGTACACCCCAAGCGCAATCGTCTTCACCAATCTGTATTGGGTGCCCAGCAACAGCGTCCAGCGCATCGACCTCTCGCTGAGCAACATCGTCACGGTTTCGACAAACACGGGGGCAACCAACCCCAACTGGGGCATCTATGTTGACCGCACGCGTAACCGTATCTACTGGGCCGATCAAGTGGCAGACACAATCTGGCAGGATGACCTTGACGCGACGACCCCCACGCTGGCGACAGCTTTCATCAGTGGCGTGACGGATCCTGGGTATGTGGCGATCGACCACGAGGCTCCCGGTGGCAAGCAATACCTCTGGTGGTCGGCGAGCGGAAAACTCCAGCGCACGGACCTCGGACTGTCGACTCCCGTTGCGGAAGACCGCTACACCATCATCTCGGACGCCTCCTGCGGCATCGCCATCGATGAAGACAACCGCTGGATCTATTTCATCAGCAAGCCGACCGCAAACGGTAAGTATACGATCTACCGGCAGAGTCTCGACGGGGCGGCGGGGTCTCGCGACACGACGTGGTCTGTGGCCTTGGGCGTCAACACCGTCTATGACATCGTGATCAACACCTCGATCCAGAAAATCTATTTCGTGGACCGCGGCACAGGTGTTAAATTCACGACCGTCGATATCGCAACACAGACCGCCTCCACCTCGTTCAACGTGGACAACGGCACCGATGTCCGCGGTCTCGCTGTCGATGTGCCGAACGACCATGTATTCTTCAGCGACAGTGCCAACAATGTCATCGACTGCCATATCCTCTCTTCCGGTCTCCAGAGCATCAGTTTGTCCGTCGGAACCAATCCGGGCGACATCGACATCGAATACGGCGCCGGAAAGGGCGTCTTCGATGTGAATACCACCGTCGCCCAACTGAGTCTCACGGACACGTTCCCTAGCCAACAGTTGGCGTTTGTCAGCGCCACCATTCCTCCGGACAGCACCACCCCGGCAGGGACCCTTACGTGGAACAATCTCGGCCCGCTCAACAGCGGCGATACCATCGACCTGAACGTGACCTTCCGGGCCCTGACCCAGAGCGGAAACTCCGCCACAACCATCACGAACACCGCAGCGGTCACACACGCGGTCCTCGCAAATGGAGATCCCGTCAACTTGCCCCAAGACATCGCCGATACCCGCATTCTGCCCTCCGGGTCGATCGCTGGCCGGGTGTGGGCCGACACCGATGCGGACGGTTGGCAGCCGGCGCAGACCGCGCCGGGCTCGGTCTTCCCCAGCTATGGCTATGAAACCAACGAGATCGGCATCGGCGGGGTGCGTGTGGTTTTGCAGGTGGACAGCGATAACAACGGAACCGTCGATCTGGCGGTTACGAACCGGACCGACGCGAGCGGCAACTATCTCTTCTCTGGTCTCGCAACCAACGTGCGTTACCGGGTCGCCATTGATTCGGCAAGCCTTCCCGGAACGGGAATCACCGCCACTGGCGACCCCGACGATGACGGCGTAAACGCGGGCAATGGCTCGACGGGTAGCGCAGACGGTCTCTGGAACAATGCGGGGGCTGGCTGGTTCAGTATCGGCGTGAACTCGTGGAAAAATGCGGCCGGTGTGGCCCAGTCGTGGGATATCACCAACGTCAACTTCGGCTACACGGGGACGGATCCGGTGGTCTTCGGCCTCGTTTGGCTCGATCTCGACCGGGACGGCGTGCGCGACGCGGGAGAGCCCGGCCTCAGCGGTTCGACCGTGGCGTTGACGGGGGCGTCGGCGGTGACGCTGGTCACCGGCGCGGATGGCATGTACTTCTTCCGCACGAACAGTGCGGGCGCGGCGCTCAACACGGGCAGTTACACCGTGACGGTCACGCTGCCCTCCGGCCCGACGTGGATCTACACGTTCGAAAGCCCGACCAACGCATTCGGGGTGAGCAACGGTAACGCGTCGCTGAACGGCATTGAGACCTTCTCGGTGACCAACTCCGCCGAAACGTCAGGCTCATGGGACTTCGGACTGATTTTCGAAAGTGTGCGCAAGATCGGCGACACCGTGTACTTCGACATGAATGCGAACGGCGCGCAAGGCACGAACGAAGTCGGTATTGCGGGCGTGGACGTGAAGCTCTATTTCGACACCAACGGCAGCGGCACGCTGGACGCGGCCGATTATCTCTGGGCTTCTCAGGTCACGGACAGCAACGGCAAATACCTGTTCACGAATCTGGCCAGCGCGGTCTATTTTGTGGTCGTGGACGAGTCAGACATTCCGGCCGGGTTCCGTCAGACCGCCGACCCCGAGCAACAGGGCGTCGTTGCAACCGCCGGTGACGGCATGGGCACGGTCATTCTTGGCGCGTCTGACATTCTGACCATCGACTTCGGCTATGCGCCACAGGGCAGCGGGCGTATCGGCGATTATGTGTTCTTGGACAACAACGGCAACGGCCTCGCCGATGCCGGTGAGGCGGGCATTTCGAATGTGACGGTGCGGCTCTATTATGACCGCGATAGCGACGGGAGCTATGAGACTCTCCTGGCGACTGCGCAGACAGGCGCGGGCGGCAGTTATCTGTTCTCATATCTGTCCGATGGCAGGTACCGTGCGGTCGTCGATTCTGCAGATCCGGACATACCGGGAACGCGCACCCCGTCAACCACGATCAGCCATACGGTGACGCTCACGGGCGGAGTCACCTCGTCTTTCGATGGCTTCACAACGCTGTCGGACCGTTCGCTCGACGCCGACTTCGGTTTTGCGCCACGGCCGTTCATCGGAGACTTTGTCTTTTTCGACGCCAACACGAATGGCACCCAAGATGCGGGCGAGACGGGCATCCCGAATGTGACGCTGCGCCTCTACACGGATCCTAACAACGACGGAAACACCTCCGATGGCGTGCTGCTGGCGACCACCAACACCGCGACAGGAACGGGTGCGGCGCCAATTGGCTATTATCAGTTTCCCAATCTGACCACCGGCGGCTATTACGTCGTCAAAGTGGATACGTCGACCTTGCCCACGTGGAACGGCAGCCCGTTGCCTCAGACGGCCGATCCGGACCGTGACGGCGTTCCGTGCTGGGATAACAGCGTGTCCGGTCTGCCGCCGGGCGACAACGCCGACTCGGGGATCGTGCTGGGGCTCTCTTCTTACATCGGCGCCGATTTCGGATATCAGCCGGCAGGTGTGATCGGCGACACGGTGTGGCGCGACTTGAACGGCAACGGGCTGCAGGACGCGGGAGAAACCGGTGTGTCCGGCGTGCGGGTTATCGCCGTCATGGGGACCGTCACCAATACGACCTATACCGACGGCGACGGGCATTACAGTTTCGCCAATTTGGCGGACGGCTCGTGGACGGTGGCGTTGGCGGCGACCAACTTTGTCAGCGGAGGCCCTCTCTACAATTGGACGGACACGTACGATGCCGACGGCGGGCTGAATCACAGCACGGCAGTCGTGATCAACAACGGCACGGTCTCCAGCGCCTACAATGCGTGGACGGTCAAGAGTGACGCCTCGCTGGACATCGATTTCGGGTTCAGGCTCAACGGGCCTTATACGCTTTCCGGCACGGTCTGCACCGACGACAACGGCGTCTCCGGAATCTGCGACGATCCTGTGAATGAAACCGAACTGGCCGGGCTGAAGGTCTACCTTTATACGGGGAGCGGCTTGTTGCTGGGCGCGACGGTGACCGACGTGGGCGGCAACTACAGCTTCACCAACCTGCCCTCTGGAAGTTACCGCGTGGTGTTGGGCACGACGGTCCGGCCGCTCGATACCGATCGCCTGACCACCACGGCTTCCGATACCGGCGCGACATTGCTCACGAATACGGGATCCTCCGTGATTCAGGATGTTGCCATCGCGAGCGCGAACCGTGAAGACGTCGATTTCGCCTTTGTGCCAACCGTTGTCTTCGACTACGGCGATCTCCCAGCGGCCTATGGCGCCACCACCTTTGTGGAGGACGGCGCGCGCCACGCGGTTCCAACCAACGGAACGACAATCTGGTTGGGTTCGGCCCTGCCGGACGCTGATCAGAACGGCGCGCCATCCCTGCTGGCCAACGGGGATGACACGCTCGACGGCAGCGACGACGAGGACGGAGTCGTGCCGGTCAACATGGCGGCCTGGTCCGACGGTGTGAACGGCGGCAGTGTTCAGGTGACGGTCCGGGCCCCTGCGGGGCAGAGCGTCTACCTTGTGGGGTGGATCGATTTCAACCAGAACGGTTTTCTGTCCGATGCCGATGAGCAGATCATCAGCACGGCGGTGACGGGAACCGGCAGCGCTCAGGCGGCGGTCTACACGTTTAATATTCCCGCAGGCACATTGGCTGCGACCGACAAGGCTTGGTATGCGCGTTTCCGTGTCTTTGCGGAGCCGCCGCCGTTTCCTCTTTTCTCCTACACGGGCGCGGCGGTGGACGGCGAGGTTGAGGATACGCTTTTCCGGGTGGGCGGTGTGACGCTGGGTGACCGCGTCTGGACGGATGGGAACGGTAATGGCGTGCAGGACGCTGGCGAGCCGGGCATGACCAATGTGACCGTGCGCCTGTACAATGCGTCAAGCAACGAGGTGGCTGTCACGGCGACGGATGCGGACGGGGCGTACCTGTTCGACAATCTGGCTGCAGGAACGTATCAGGTCGGGTTTACGGCTCCGGATGGATATGTCTTCACGGTGCGGGATTCGGTTCATGCTTCCGACCAGACCGACAGTGACGCGTCGATGGCCGGGCTGACGGCCCCGGTCGCGCTGCTGGCCGGGACGACCAATCTTACGGTGGACGCCGGGTTGTATGTGCCGGCTGTGGTGTACGGCTACGTCTTTGTAGACCGGAGCGCGGATGGAACGAACGCGCTCGTCCGCAATGCCGGCGATTCGTCCGTTACGAACGCGTTAGTGCGACTGGTCTCGGACGGAGTGGTTGTTGCCTCCACGAATACCGATGCGAATGGGTACTATTGGTTCGGGGATGTGGCGCCGGGAGCCATCTCGGTCTTGGTCTCGCGCACTTCTGCGACGCTGGTCGCCGTGCCGACCCAGGAACCCTCCCTGTCCGACGTGCGGAGGAACCGCGCGCTGCCTGACGAGGCCGGTGAGGACGCGTACATCACCTATAGCGTTGTCTCCGGCTACGGCGTCCTAGAGAGCCTGCCTGGCGAGCCCCTTAACTTCGGCTTCTCGAGTTCCCCTCTCTCGACGGCCATCGCCGTCAGCCTGTTCGCAACCGGAGCCGACGTCGCGATCGAACTGTGGACCGTGAACGAATCGGGTTATGAGGACATCGTGATCTATGCGTGGATCAACAATGCGTGGGTCGAGATCGGGAGGGTGCCCGCATATGACGTGATCGGTGAAGGGTCGAACCGGTACCAGATTAAGGCGCAGGGGCTTTCAGCCGGCGGTTCGTATTTCTTGAAAATTGTCGATGAGAGCGGGCATGTGCACTATTCCGGCACGCCCATGGCGGTGAAGTCCATCCTTGTTCAGGCGCTGAGCCTGCAGATGGAGACCCTGCTTCTCGAGTTCACCACCGAGGTCGGCCACGACTACGTGATCAAGGTCAGCACGGATCTCAGCAACTGGAAAACCGAATTCGGAAGTTTCCAGACCGCGACGGGATGGTCTGATTATACAGACGCGCCTTTCACCGCAGGAAGCCCTGCGACTCAAGTCCGCGTGCCGGTCAACGGCCGGAAGCACGCGTTCTTCAAGATCGAGCGTGTAGCGAACTGACCGCGCCTTGGTTTGGCCGCGAGAACCGGGCGGGGGACGACCTGTGCCCCCGGCCCGGTGACGCGGCCTTTCCTTTTTCACTTTGTCTTGAGGGGAAGGCCGTGATATTGTTTGCCAGATAGTGCGTTCAAGAGTCTGTACGTCTATTGGGAAAGGACGAACACGTTTATGCTCAAGATCTCGTTTCTGGATGCGGCGATCATTGTCGGTTTTCTCGTGTCGGTGATCGTGATCGGTTCGGCGGCGGCGCGGCGGTCCAGCAAAAGCGCCGCAGATTTCTTCCTGTCTGGGAGGACCATGCCGTGGTGGCTGCTGGGGGTTTCCATGGTGGCGTGCACGTTCTCGTGCGACACGCCGAACCTCGTCACCGACATCGTGCGCACTCAGGGGGTGTCGGGAAACTGGGCGTGGTGGGCGTTTCTGCTGACCGGCATGCTCACGGTCTTCGTATATGCCAAACTGTGGCGGCGCTCGGCGCTGAACACGGACCTGGGGTTTTATGAGATCCGTTACAGCGGTAAACCCGCCGCCGCCCTGCGCTGCTTCCGCGCGCTGTATCTCGGCGTCTTTTTCAACGTGATGATCATGGCCACCGTCTCGCTGGCGGCCATCAAGATCGGGCAGGTGATGTTCGGCCTCTCGCCCGTCGCCACGCTGATATACGCCTCGGTCGGGGTTGCCATCTATGCCACCTTGGGCGGGCTCACGGGGTCGATCTGGGCGGACTTCTACCAGTATTCGGTGGCGATGGTCGGAGCGTTCTTTGCGGCGTACTATGCGGTCTCGTCGGCGCATGTCGGCGGCATCTCCTCTTTGAGTGAGCTGTTCGCCAACCCCGACGTGCAGGCCAAGATGTCGATGTTCCCGTCAGGCGCGAGCGGGCTGTCGGCGCTCATGACCGTGCTCATTCTGCCCGTGGCGGTTCAGTGGTGGAACGTCTGGTATCCCGGCGCGGAGCCTGGCGGCGGAGGTTATATCGCGCAGCGGATGCTGTCGGCCAAGGACGAGAAGAACGCGATCGGAGCGACCCTGCTTTTCAATTTTCTTCACTATGCGATGCGGCCTTGGCCTTGGATCATCGTCGCGCTTGTCTCCCTGACGCAATTCCCGATCACGCCCAAGGCGGAGCAGGATGCGGCCCGCGCTTGGCTCGACACGAATCCCGCCTTGGTCAGGCAGTACGCGGTTGAGAAGGCGGCTATGCCGGAAGAGGCTCGTCTGCGCGTCCGCCAAGCGAAGGCCGATTCGGCCGGCGTGGGCAGTCTCGCCCGGGCTTTTCCCAGAGTGGACGACCAGTTTCTGCGCAACGACATCGCGTATCCTGGCATGATCTCGACGATGCCGAAGGGGTGGCTGGGACTGATCGTGGCCTCGCTGATCGCGGCCTACATGTCTACGATCGCCACGCATCTGAACTGGGGCTCGTCGTACGTCGTCCAGGATTTCTACACGCGTTTTGTGAATCCTGACGCCTCCGCGAAACAGTCGGTGACGGTCGGCCGCGCCGTGATGCTCGGTCTGCTTGTGCTTTCGGGCCTCGTCGCGCTCTGGATGCGCAACGCCAAGGATTCGTTCGACATCCTGTTGCAGATCGGCGCGGGCACAGGCCTGTTGTATATCCTGCGCTGGTTCTGGTGGCGCATCACGGCCTGGAGCGAGATTTCGGCGATGGCGATTTCCTTTGCGGTGGCTTGCTTTTTCCAGTGGGGTGCAGGTCCGCTGGGGGTCGACGCCGCGATGAAGGCGTCCGGCCTGTTCGACATGATGGACTACAGCGCGTGGAAACTCGTGATCGGGATCCTCGTCACGACGGTCGGCTGGGTTGCGGTGACTTACCTGACGCCGCCTGAAAAACAAGAGGTCTTGGCGGCTTTCTGCAGCAAGATCCGCGCGGGTGGCCCCGGCTGGCGCAAAGTCGAGGCGGCTTCAGACCTCAAGAACGAAGCCTTCGGCTGGGATGTGCCGATGGGGTTGCTGTGCATGACGGTCGGCTGCATGGCGGTCTGGACCGCGCTGTTCGGCGTCGGGTATCTGCTTTACGGCCGGATGCTTCTGGGCGGGGTGCTGGCCGTGGTCTCGGTGGTCTCGACGACCGCTCTGATGCGGATGGTCGGCAAGATCCGGCTAAGTTAGGAACGGAAGCACACCATGAGGACAACGATCTTCTGTGCCGCCGCCGTGTTGCCCGCGCTTCTCTGCGCAGGAACTGTCACCAACACGGTAAGCCTCTTCGACCTCCTGCGAAACGGAGAGGTCGACTATCACTTGGGGCCCTCCTCCGACGTTCGTGATCCGCCCGCCGAGATTTTCAGTCTCCAAGACAAGCTGCTGCACATCAGCGGGCGCGGCTACGGCTACATGGCCACGAAAGCCTCGTTCCGCGACTACCACCTGGTGCTCGAATTCAAGTGGGGCCAAAAAACGTGGGGCAAACGGGCGGCCTGTGCCCGCGACAACGGGATCCTCGTCCATGCGCATGGCCCGCATGGCGTCATGGGCAACATATGGATCGCCAGCTTCGAGGCACAGATCATCGAGGGCGGCATGGGCGACATCATCGTCATCGACGGGAAAGATGCTCAAGGCGTCCCCGTGAACTCTCAGCTGACGAGTGAGTCCGAGCTGGACCGTGACGGAGAGAAGCGCTGGAAAAAAGGCGCATCCCGTCAGACGGTCACCGGCGGGCGCGTGAACTGGGCGTTGCGCGATGAGGATTGGAAGGACGTCCTCGGCTACCGCGGCACGCACGACCCCGACGCGCCGACCGGTGAATGGAACCGGCTCGAGGTCATCGCGCAGGGCGATACGCTCCGCTATCTCGTCAACGGACAGCTCGTCAACGAGGCCTTCGACGTCACCCCTTGCGAGGGCCGCGTCTGCATCCAGACCGAAGCCGCAGAAATGATCGTCCGCCGTTTCGAGCTATGGCCGCTGAACCGCTTCGACGAGCCTTGGCCTTCCCGGTGACGATTCACGTCAGGGGAGGCGGTCTTTTTTCGTCTGCCGATACTGTCGCATGGTCAGTCCGGTCGCCTGCTTGAACATGCGTTTAGCGTGCATCTCGGTTTGGTAGCCGCACTGTTCACTGATCTGCCCGATGGGCAGGGTGGTCTCACGGAGAAACGTCTTCAGGCGGGCAAGCCGGGTCTGTTGGATCTCGTCGAGAATCGAGTGCCCGACCTGCTTGCGGAACAGGATCTCCGCCAGACGGCGCGAGACGCCCATGTGGCGGGCGATGTCCGGTACGCCGATGGTCGCGCAGGCGTTGAGGCGGATGAACTCCAGTCCGCGTAACAGCCGCCGGTCGGTCGCCTGCGCGTGTCGGCTCGACTCACGCACGACAATCTGCTTTAGGCCGTAGAAAAGCGTTTGGGGTTTTCGCTGGGTTCGCCGCATGAGCTGCTCCAGCAGATGAGCGGCCTCGTATCCGCCCGCTTCGGAATCGGGCTGGATGCTGGAGAGTGTGGGCACCGTGTTCTCGCAGAGGATTTCCTCATTGTCCACGCCGAGAATGGCGATCTGGCCGGGCACATCGATCTCCGCCAGTTGGCACGTCTCCAGCACTTGCCTCGCGCGTCCGTCGCGGGCCGCAAGGAGCGCCGTCGGTTTCGGAAGGCTCTTCAGCCATTGGACCATCCGTTTCTGGTCGGTGACCCACTCCTCCCGCTTTTGTGCGGCGCGCCCGCCATAAAACGCACAGGCGCACCCGGCCTTCTCGACGGTTTCCCGAAAGGCCTTTCCTCGCTCGACCGACCAATCCCAGTTCTCGGCGTCTGCAACATACCCGAAATGCCGGAAGCCCTGCGCGAGCAACGCCTTAGCCCCTGCCCGGCCAAGGCACTCGGAGTCGCTGATGACATACGAGGCCTTCGGCAGGTGTTCGGCATAGAAGGTTGGCGAGTCCATGACGACGGTCGGGAGCCCTGCCTGTGCGACCGTTCGGACCGAATCGGGCATCCGCGCCACGATCACGCCGGTTGCCCCCCAGGCACGCAGGTCGCCGAGATGCTGTTCACCGATCCGGTTCTCGACGAGGTGGATGTTCCACGGCGTGTGCAGCCGTACGTAGCGTAGGATGCCCTGAAGCTTGTCGCGGCCAGCTTTCTCATTGGTGGCGAGAAAAAGCGCCACTTTTGGGGTTTTCTGGAGAATACCTTTCATAACGTCACTTCAGAGACGGTCGCGGGGCGTGCGCAGCAGGCCCCTGTGAGGGCATACAGTAACGCCGGCCTTGCAAAACTTACAACCAAAACTTTCAGTATACGTTATCTCCTGCGGGCACATCAATGGAGGTTCTCGGCAAGGGGCGCATCGGCGCGGTCTTTTCCTGTGGTGCTCTACGCGCCCGGTTCTGTTCCCGCCTCTCAAAAAGGTGTTTGAGCGGGTTCCGTATTGTGGTACAGTTTAAACATAATCTAATGATTTGAGTGTGGCGACTCGTGTCTCTTCGAGTGGGCGAAATGTGTTTTTCGCATGAACGCACGTAAACAATGCCATGTGTAGATGGAGGTGTATTGTGCTGCGAATGAATGGAACAGGATGTGGCCGGCTGGTTCTCATTGTCTTGGCTGTGGGTTGTATGACTTTTCGGTCGACGGCGGCGTGGAACGGCGCAGGCACGGCGGGCGGCGACCCTGCCGCCACTAATATCAACGACTCCGCCAATTGGGCTGGCGGCGCGATCAACGGCGATTTCCGCTCTGTTCTATCAAATGCCACGTTGAGGCTTGTGTCCGACTTCACCTTTACGAACGGCGTTGATCTCTCCACCGAAACTCCTGCTATCATTCGCCATCTGGTCATTGAGGGCACCAATAAACTGACCTTGGGCAACAGTTATTTGCCGGGATACAATCCCATTTACGGCCGCAATCTGTTTCTTGCTTCCAACGTATACTGTACGGTGACGCTGAGCCGGGGGCTCACACTCGATGTGCCGAGTACCCGGATTTTCGGAGGGAACAGCACAGTCTTCGTCGATGCGAAAGTCACTGGTGCCGGCGGACTCACTTTTAACTACACGGGCGGACCTCAGCCCTACACGGTCCTGCGCAACGACACCAACAGTTTCACGGGAGGAATCTCCGGCGACGGCGGAACCCTTCACTTTACCTCGATCGCCAACAAGGGGGTGCCCTCGGCCCTCGGAGCTGGCACGTGGCTGTCCGTCAATAACTATACGATCGTTTATATCGGTCCCCGCAATTCTGCCTCCAACCGAGACCTGACTTTGCAGAACGCGTGGAGTTGTTATGTGCGGAACGACAGCGCCAGCGGCGGGTTGAGCTTCACGGGGTCGGTGTCGATCGCGGGCTATGTTCACACCGGCGTCAACCTCGGCGGCATCTCCGCAGGCGAGTCTCTGATCTCCGGGGGCATCCCGAATTACGACGGGATCACCTTTTGGACACGACTTGAAAAAATGCATTCGGGCACATGGCGGCTGACCGGCAAGAACACGTTCACCGGCTGGACGAATTCTGCCTATAATGTGGCAGTTTCCGGTGGAACGCTGATTGCAGATTACATGAACGACGCGGTAGGCGCAGGAAGCAACCGCGTATTTGTGGCGGGTCGCACGGTCTACTACAGTGATGGCAGGCTTGTTGTCCGGGGCAAGGCGGGGGCAGGCAACACGACTTGGCAGGACCTTGGGACAAATACGGTCGGCAACAACTCGTTTAACGTGCTGAATGTCGACGGAAACGGCGGCGACGGCACGACCGTCGCACTGCGGGAGTTCTACATTCCCGGAGAAAATGCCTTCTTCCGCATGGAGCGCAGCGGCGTCGCCACGATTAGTGCCACCAATGTTATCCCTGCCGATGTCGGTTCTGTCCGAAACATCAACGGCCTGCTCATGAGCTGCAACGGCCAACGCGCCAACCTGCTCGTCAAGGATCCTGATGGCCGAGTAGGGTTTGCCGCTCAGAATGAGGCGCTCGGGTTCATTCGTCATACCGGCACGCTCGCGCTCACCGCCGACAACGCAGAAAAAACCAATCATGTTGCGCTCGCTTCTGACCTCACCCGCACGGCAGGCCTGAATTTCTCAACGCTTGCCATTGACGCCTCGGAAAATGCGGTGACCCTTGACCTCGGAGGTTATCCGTTCCAGACCGACAACACGGCGGTCGGTCGCGGCCTCTTGGTCAACGGGAACAATCCTGTCGTCATACGGAATGGCACCCACGGCGGACAGACCACGACCTATCTGCACAATTACGGCACGGGCAAACTGTCGTGGGAACTCGTCAACAACAGCGGTTGCACTCTGGTTTCTGCAGGACCCGGTCTGACTGAAATCACTCAGGCCTTGTCTAATTCACTTTACGTGATTGAAGGCGTGACGCGGTTGACGGCAGCAAAGTCTTATACGGAGGGAACCATCCTTATCTACGGAAACGGTGTGTTGGAGATAGGTGCCGACCTAGATGGCGGCGACAGCAGCACCAGTTTTTCCCGCACCCTCGGAACAGGGACAAGTCAAGTTTACTTCTATGCAGGCGGCGGGTTCAGCGCGTATGGCGCGGACCGGACCGTCAATCTCGGAGGCAACGGGACAAGCACCCTCTACTGGAATTCGGGGGGGTTCTTGGCTGAGGGCAAGCCCTTCATCCTGAGCTCACCCCACGCGAACGCCACGGTCACCGTGCTGAATCCCATCTACCTGTATTACCGCATCCGCGAGATCCGCGTGCAGAACGGCTCGGCTGCCATCGATGCCCGCCTGAGCGGGAAGATCAGCGGCTATTCCGTTGCAGGGTTGGTCAAGAGCGGCGCAGGCACGCTGGAACTGACCGGCAAGCAGGACTACAGGGGTGATTGCTCGGTCATCGGCGGAGGCCTGCGCCTTGGCGCGGATGACGTTTTCGCGGGCGGGACCAACGCGCTGGTGCTGAGCGGCGCCACGCTCGACGCGGGCACAAGCCGCAACACCTTC
>Ga0075012_10002283_pt1 | contig 18951 bp, 20 predicted proteins | sample All_14_2_FD_71474 | JGI IMG/M metagenome (GOLD analysis project Ga0075012, IMG submission 71474) | Freshwater microbial communities in response to fracking from Pennsylvania, USA - Allegheny Zone_MetaG_DW_15 | ecosystem: Environmental > Aquatic > Deep subsurface > Groundwater > Drilled... | reverse complement strand
ATACAAAACGGGGCTGACGCTGCCCAACCCGACCGTTCAGGGGCAGTACCTGTTCGGCTCGCCAGCGACGGCGGGCAACCAGACGGACTTCTTCGCCGTGCAGCCCTTCGATTTTCCGACGACCTACAAAAAGCGGCGGGAACTGGCCGAAGTGCAGGGCGCAGTTTCCATCTCGGAAATCGCCGCCCGTCGGCAGGAGGTTTTGCAGGAAGCCAAACTGGCCTGCATTGAAATGGTCTATCGCAACAAATTGGCAGCGCAGCACGACCGCCGGAAATCTGACTTGGAAAAACTCCGGGGCGATTTCCAGACCAAACTCGACCGGGGCGACGGCAATATCCTCGACGTGAACAAAACGAGGCTGCAACTCTTGGAAATCAGCCAATTGCAAGCCGAAAACGCCGTCGAACTGCAAAAACTGCAAACGCATTTGACGGAACTCAACGGCGGCGAGGCAGTAGTTTTTACGGACACGATTTACCCACCATTGCCCGAAATCCAGGCTTTTGAAACCGTCGAAAAAGAGTACGAAGCCGCCGACCCGCTGCGCCAAAGTTTGGAACAGGAAAAACGGATTGCCGAAAAACAGTTGGACCTGAGCAAGGCATGGAAGCTGCCCAAGTTCGAGGCGGGCTACCATTATCAGGGCATTTTGGGGCAGCGTTTCAACGGCATCCATGCGGGCGTTTCGCTGCCGATTTGGGAGCAGAAATACCGGAATGAGGCGCAACAGTCGCAGGTGCTTTTTGCCGATTTGCAGTTGCAAAGCCACCTGAACGAGCATTTTTTTGAAATCAAGGAACTGTACGACCGTCAGGCTGCGCTGCGAAAATCGCTGGAAGATTACAGCTCCGCCATTTCCTCGGTGAGCAACACAGCCTTGCTGGACAAAGCTTTGCGGCTGGGTGAAATCACCGTGATTGAGTATTTTCTGGAGGTGAGTTTTTACCAGAATGCCTTGCTGCATTTCCTAAAAACGGAGCATGAATACCATGCGGCGGTGGCGGAGTTGCTGCGGTACAGGCTCTAAGAACAAAGGGCGGTGGCGTCATTTTTCATTAATTTTAAGCCCCGATTGATATGCACCAAATTATCGAACCATGAAATGGATTACCCGCCACCGCCCAAAGATTGACCGCATCGCCTGCCCTTGGCTCATCCGGCGCTTCATTGACCGGGACGCCGAAATCATCTACGTGCCGGACGGCGAGGTGAAAGCACAAGCCGAGGCGCTCGGTGCCACTCCCTTCGACGTGCCGGACGTGGAGTTCACGCACTACGGCGACCATTGCACCTTCGACTATTTTCTCAAAAAATACCAACTCGGCGACCCTGCCCTGCAAGTGCTGGCAAACATCGTTCGGGGCGCAGATACCGACCAGCACCATTTGGCGGAGCAGGCACCGGGGCTTTGGGCAATCTCGGCTGGGCTGGCGCACAATACCCCCGACGACCACGAACTGCTGCAAAAAGGCATGATGCTGTACGATGCGCTGTACAGTTGGGCGAAGTTCCACCGCCACGAAAAGCACACGCAAAACCCGATGGAGCAGTTGCTGCTCAATGTTTTTCACAAGTTCCTGGACAGCAAGACGGGAGCAAAAAAGCGGATACCCGCTTGGGCGAAGGAACTGAAAGAAATCATCCAGGACCAGATTGACACCAACCTGGCCCTGAGCCTGAAGGAGATTTCCAAAGACCTCGACCTCAACCCCGCCTACCTGAGCCGGGAGTTTTCAAAATACTTCGAGGACCTGTCCTTCGGCGAATATATCCGCAAGTTGCGCATCGAAAAAGCCCTGCAATTGCTGAGCGACCCGGCGTATTCCCTCACCGACATCGCCTATCTCACGGGCTTTTCCGACCAGAGCCATTTCACCCGCATTTTTAAAAAGCACACCGGGGAAAACCCTTCCGGCTACCGGAAAAACCTCCAAAAAAGTAAGCCTGGTACAAAAGGTTAGTTGTGTTCTATTTTTTGGGGAAAGCGGGGCGCAGATTTGCGCCAGCAAACAGTTTTTACCATGAAATGGATTACCCGTGAGCGACCGAAAATCGACCGCATCGCCTGCCCTTGGCTGATTAAAAACTTCGTGGACAGCGAGGCGGAGTTCATCTATGTGCCGAAGGAACAGGTGTTTGAAAAGGGAAAGGAACTTGGTGCCATTCCCTATGACATCCCCGGAGCGGAATACTCGCACGAGGGCGAGCGCTGCACCTTCGATTTCATCCTCAAAAAGCACGAGCTGACCGACACTGCCCTGCTCCAACTTGCAGCAATCGTGCGGGGTGCGGACACCGACCGCTTCGACCTTGCACCACAGGCGGCAGGACTTTGGGCCATCTCGGCAGGCTTGTCGCACAACATCCGGGACGACCACGAGATGCTGGCGGTCGGGATGAAAATGTATGATGCCCTGTACAGTTGGGCAAAGCACGTTTCCGGTGAACGGCATAATTGGAACCCCAATCTTTAAATCAATACCAATGGATATTTTGGAAAAACAAACGGGCATCCATCAAACGCCGATGCAGATTTTTCGGCGCTTCCTCCGCTTTGGTTGCCTCGCCTGGGGCGGGCCAGTTGCACAAATCGCCATGCTCAGGCAGGAACTGGTGGAAGAAGAAAAATGGGTCACGAAGGAGCGTTTCAACCGGGCGCTTGCCGTCTATCAGGTATTGCCGGGGCCGGAAGCACACGAGCTTTGCGTCTGGTTCGGCATGATTGCAGGGGGAAGGCTCGGCGGGTTTCTGGCAGGGCTTGCCTTCATGCTGCCCGGCTTTCTTTTGATGCTGGCGCTCACTTGGTTTTACGTTCAGTTCGGCATCAAGTCGCCTGTATTGCTGGCCGTGTTTGCAGGTTTTCAGGTGGCGGTGATTGCGCTGATATTTTCGGCGGTGCACCGCATTGGGAAACATGCGCTGGTCAACAAGGAATTGTTTGCCGTCGCCCTTGTTGCCGCCGTCGCCACCTTTTGCGGCGTGAGTTTTTTCATCGTTCTTCTTGTTGCCGGAACTGCTTACGTGCTTTGGACGAGAAACAGCAAGGCCGCCGCCGCCGTTCTTGCCATTGTCTTGCTCGCCTTTTGTGCATGGACTTTTTCACCGGAAAACTTCCTTGCCCAACCTGCCGCAGCATCTGCCCTTCAAGGCGATGTGGTGGTTCACACAAACAACCCGCTGGCGGTTTTCTTTACAGGACTCAAAGGTGGGCTTCTCACCTTTGGTGGGGCCTACACCGTCATTCCATTTATCCAACAGGATGCGGTGATAAACAATGCTTGGATGAGCAATGAACAATTTCTCGACGGCATCGCTCTATCTGGTATATTGCCTGCCCCGTTGATTATCTTTTCCACGTTTGTCGGCTATTTCGGTGCAGGCTGGCTTGGGGCGGTCATCATTACCATCGGGATTTTTTTACCTGCATTTTGCTTTACCCTCATCGGGCATAACCTGATAGAAAAGGTCATTGACAACAAGGCATTGCACAACTTTCTGGACGGCATCACCGCAGGTGTCATCGGGCTGATTGCCGTCACCGCCATCCAGCTTTTTCGCTCGACGATTGGCGATTGGTTTTCGCTCGCCATCTTTGCTGTTTCGCTATTTATTCTCTACCGGGTGAAAACAAGGTTCACTGCCGTTTTTGTGATTGTCGGTTCAGGATTAATCAGCCTTCTTTACCATAAAATAATGTAAGCGATGAATAGAAAGGATTTTATCAAAACCTCGACCATCATTGGAGCGGCGACGCTGCTGCCTACCAGTTCGGTCTTTGCCAACAACATCAATGAAAACGGAATTGACAAATTGGTGGATGCTGACGGCAATTTCGCTTTGCAGCCCCTGCCCTACACCGAGACCTTCCTCGAACCCTTCATGGACGAGGAAACCGTCCACCTGCACTACACCTTCCACCACGGCGGGGCGGTAAAAGGGGCGAACAAGGACTTGCAGATGATACGCAAGGCCCTGGACGAAAATGCCGTGGAAACGGTGGACTATTGGACGAAAAAGCTCGCCTACCACCTCTCCTCGCACGTCCTTCACACCATTTTCTGGACGAACCTATCCAACAAGAAAACCGACCCGTCCGGCGAGCTTTTGAAGCGCATCGAGAAGGACTTCGGCAGCTACGACAAGCTGAAACTGCTGCTTGCCAAGACCTCCAAGGACGTGGACGGCAACGGTTGGGGCATCCTCGGCTATCAGCCCTACACCGACAAGCTGACCGTGCTGCAATGCGAGAACCACGAAAAATTGACCCAATGGGGCGTTATCCCGCTGCTGGTGATCGATGTATGGGAGCATTCCTATTACCTGAAATTCCGCAACCGCCGGGCCGAGTTCGTGGATAACCTGTTCCAAATCATCAACTGGGACAATGCGGCGCAGCGATTGGAGATTGGGCTAAAGTTGTCACGGTGAAATCGTTGTTCTTCATGACCTAATTAATTGTAATGATTAACTTACCGAGTTAAAGAGTCTGGGGGCCTGACAGGTAGTCCCGCGGATTTTGCCCATTCGAGCGCCGCCTCTAAATTTCCGTCGCAATCAATAATAACTGCCTTTGCTCCTTGTATCAGACGGAATTTTTTATTCTCCATTTCTTCGGGTGATCCAAAATCTTCCAAAAGGAAACTCTCTATATTTTCTTGTGTTCCCGTCCGTTTCAAAAATTCTTCCAGCACCTTGTAATTTACGCTTCTAGGCATGCTTCCCCTCAGAGGCCATTTATAGACTTAATTTTCCCATAATTTTATCCCACTGTCAAGAAAAATCTATGAACATGGATATGGCACTTGCGTTAATAGTTCGGTAGCCCCTTGTTTCTATTGATTTTACACCAAACATCAACTTCTCGCCTTATGTTGTCCAGTTTTTTCAAATCCAAAGGGAAAAACCCGCCACCTAATAATCCTTTCGACAATTTAGAATTCTATGAATGGAAGCCCAAGGCATTAGAAGCCCCTGAAAACAAACAGGCGAACCAATTTTTTGAAGCTTCCACTTCAAGGAGACTCTATCCGAAGGTCGAGCAATTGTTTGAGAATCTTCCCGTCCAAAACACGAACAGTACTAGTGTCCATATCCACTTACATTTTCACGCACCAGTTAATGGCGACATCAATATTTTAGAATTACTTCCTACCACCAACACACCACGCCTCCGTCTTAGCAATTTTGAGAGTGGTATTCGCAAAGCACTTGTTCCTTTCTACATTGATTACACATGCGATCGCTGCGCCGCAAAAATGTCCACTGATGAAAAACCAATCTATTGCTCCAATTGTGGACAGCGCGGCACCCTCAAGCCGGATTGGCTATACTCCAAAATTTAGATTTCGATATAGCTACTCAATATCACTCTCTCAAAATGTCTGTCTTTTTTCTTTGGATTCATTCAGACCATTTCTTACCTCTATTCCTCATTTGAGAACCCATGTTTAGGCTCTGTGCCGTTTTGAATTTCATATTGTCGCTATGATTAAGGTACATCGCACAATAGGATAGCCGTATTCCAACAATGAACTTTATCAGGCATCAAGGACGCCGCCCTGTCGGGTTAAAAGGATTGGATTTTTTTTGAGTGGGCAAAAAAAATCCTAACCCCGGCTATGACACCTGAAAAACTCCATTGTTCCTGGGGACTACGGCAATTGTGCCATGTACCCTAAATAAAGGAGACTGAACATGAAGAACAACACCGTAACACTCATCGGCAACATAGGATCCGAAGCAAAGCTCATCGAGCGGGAGGGCGGTAAAACCTTCGCAGCCGTCAGCCTGGCAACGGCAGATTCATACAAAGATGATGACGGCCAATGGGTTCAACTCGAAAGTATATGGCATAATATCGTTATTTTCTCCCCGGCGGTCATTAGCCACATTAAAGGTTACAAATCGGGCACCCGCATCAGGGTAACTGGCTCCCTGTCCTACCGTCCCTTCGAGACGCAGGGCGAGAATGGCAAATCCATCACCCGGCGGGAGGCTTCCATCGTCGCCACCAGGGTCGAGATGGCTCCTTTGATAAAGAAGCGTCAAGACTGACCTTTCCCTAAACCCTAAAGGGAGCCGTAAGGCTCCCTTTTTTTTATGCCTCTCCTTCCAAGCACCGCATAGGTCAATCGTGGCTGTCACGGACAGCCAACTTGTCCGATTTCAGGGGCAAGCCCCTCGCCGCTGTCAAGGTCGAAGGCGGCGGATTTGAAAAAATGACAGTTCCTCCGCAAGCGGACCCGCCGTAATTTTTTAAAATCCGCCGCCCAAGCGCTTTATCAAAGCGTTCTCGCTGGACAGCGGCACACCCCTTTTCTGTCTGCCCTCATGGGTTGTAAGCGCAGCCCTCGCAAGACGAGCTTGCGGGTTGCGTTACAACCCCAAACCCAAAGAGGAGAAAGACCATGGACGACCTAAAACACGCACTGAAGCAGTTCACCGGAAGCGAGCAGTTTTACCGGCACCCCTTGTTCCGGCGCTTCGTCTATACCGAGGGAGTGCAGTTCTTGGCTGAACGGGCAGCGGCTTACTGGCTGCTGGACAACATTTTCGGCCACCAAACGCTCAAATCCCTGGGGCCACAGCCCTTTCAGGTCTGGATCATCCGTGTGAAGGACGACAAAAGCGCCGAAATCACGGTAGAGGATGGGAACGATAACCAGCTCCACAGCTTCCACCTGGATTTTACCACCTTCCCGCTCAAGGAGTTTTCACTGTGGCTTGTTGAGGGAACGCTGCTGTTGCCGAGCGAGTATTAAAGAACGGACACGGAGGGAGATACTTTTCCCTCCGTGTCCATTTCCGATGACAGAACAGAGGCCATCCCTGCATTCTGGATATAAATGGTTGGGCTTTATCCAATGCTTGGAAAGCAGATTCAAGGTCGGGAAGCGCCGCATTTCACGGCGATCAGGGGGCAAGCGAGGCAGGTTGAGCATTGCGGCCCAAAACCGCTTCCTTTGTTTCACCTTCCAGCTTGAAGCCAAGCCGCTGCAACCTCACCAGCCAGGAATAGACTTTTTGGTTCAGATGCTCTTCATCCAATACCGAACAGGTCTTTCTTTCAAGCTTAAAGTGGCTGTCCACATACATAATAGGTATGGCCTGCCCACGGTCATGGTACAGCTCGAATTCCACGTAAGGCGCTGGCACGATATTTCCTTGGCCGTCATACGGGAGTGCGCACAAGACGATACAGGTCCTTTCGTTGGCCTGAAGGTCGATGCAGACATTAACGGGAACCTGGTTCTTGCACCTGAGAAGATAGGATTCCTTACGGTTTTCAAGTTCCCGGATATTGGGAACCAGTATCAAGACTTCTTCATAAATCTGGCGATGCAGTCCCATCCGCATTCTCCTTGGCTATGGGTTTGCTATGAAAGGGCCATTTTCACTCTCCTGTGTTCCCGCTCCTACGCTCACGGAAATCCATGCCCGGCCCTTGAAGCCCACCAATCCATCGGAAGCCCGTTCCACTGCTTTTCTATATCGGTTGTTCTGAATTCACCGGACAAAGGGTATTGGCCAGCCAATGGCAACACCCGCCGAGCGGCCGCTTGGCAGCCGCCACTCGGCCCGTGTTGCCATTCCCGCACTGGCAGTGGCACTCAAGGGGCTGCGCTCCCTTTCATGCCACAGCCAGTCTTGGCCAGCCCGCACGGAAGCCCGTCCCAAATCTGAATTTCCGTGAGCGTACCCCGCATCTCCAAGCCATGAGCTAATCGGGCCGCCCGCCCAGGAGGATTTCCGGCGGGCCATTCAACCCAAACGAAAAGGAAACCACATGACGAACCAACGGCAAAAACCGCCCGAACAGAACGAGGCCTATCCTCCGTCCGAGGGCGAACAACAAAAGGACAACAAGCCAGACCTCTTTGTTTATGCGGTCATCCCGAACGGACGGGGCAACCGTATTGGGTCAAGGCTCGGTGTCGTGTTCAACCACAAAACCGGGGGCGGCTTCACGCTCTATCTCGATGCCGTTCCCATCCCAAATGGCGGCCAGGTCGAACTCGTGGCCTACCCGCCCAAGCCCTAAAGCTTGCCGGGCCAGCCCGTGAAACCTACGGGCTGGCTTTTCTTCAACAGATACCGCCTCAGAGGAGTACAGCACTTGAAACCGAACGAAATCTATGAGTCCGTCACGCAGACCATCGTGGAACTGCTACAAGAACACCAGGAAAACTGGCAATGCCCTTGGATCGCATTCGGGCAGGACAACGACCTGGCCCGAAACCCAATCACGGGGCAGTATTATCGTGGGATAAACCAATTTCTCCTGAGCTACAGGCTCATGAAAAAAGGCTATCTCAAAAATGTCTGGATGACCTTCAACCAAGTAAAGGACAAAGGCGGCTTTGTCGGAAAGGGTGAGAAGAGCACGCCCGTAATCTTCTATAAGACCGCATATTTGAATAAGGACAAAAAGCCTGTTTCATCGGAGGCGGTTCAGGCCATGTCCCACGGCCAGATGAAGGCGCTGGGAATCGAGAGCGTTCCTGTGGCAAGGCTTTTTCAGGTATTCAATATAGCCCAAACTTCCGGCCTGAAGGCGGAATGGTACGAGGTGGAGCCGCAAGAACCGCTGCGCCCCTTTGAAAAGGACGAGCGCGCCGAGGCGCTTATCCACTCCACAGGGGCGGACATCGAAATCACCCAATCGAACAGGGCATTCTATAACCGGAAAACGGACAAAATCACCTTGCCGCTTCGCGAGCAATTCGTTGGAGAGGAGCCGTTTTATTCAACGGCCCTGCATGAGCTTGGCCACTGGAGCGGCCATCCGACAAGGCTGGACAGGGTGCAAAAAGGAGCCTTCGGGGAACCCGGCTATGCCGAGGAGGAATTGATAGCGGAACTGACAAGCGCCTTTTGCTGTGCCGTTTTGGGGTTCACGAAAACGATCAGCAGCAATACATCTTATATCGCCAATTGGCTGACCGTCCTGAAAAACGACAACAAGGCGTTCGTGAGGGCGGCGGCGCAGGCCCAAAAAGCCGCCGACTATATCTTTGAGCGCAGCCAGGTCAAGGAGCTTGCCGAAGAAAGGTTCACCTATACGAACCATTGATGTTCAGGGAACCGGATTTTAGGGAATAAAAGGATGTGCGGATATACAGACTTGAGTTATTCGGGCATCCCGTCGCGGCAATCTTCCACCCTCATGCAAAATTGCGGCTTATTTTTCCCTCCTGTAAAGGGTATATAAACGGCTGGCGCACCAGCCGCCCTTGACAGGAGGGAAAAATAACCACTTTGGGCGCATAAGGTTGAAAGAAGCCTGAACTGTGAATATCGCCAAGATAACTATTCACCTCTGTCTATAGTCCTGTTTCTATCCCGTTGCGGTTCTTTGGCTTCCTTGAAATTCTTGGACAAGCTGTAATTCCGGTGATAGTAGGTTTCGGCCCTCATCGTGACCTGGTTCCTTTGATCCTGCTCCCGTCGTTTGTCCGTGTTTATAAGGTTTTCATGGGTTTCTATTGGATGGATCCCCGCATCTATGCCCATCCGGTAATTGTGGTTCCGTGCGGGTATGGCTTTGTTCATCCTGTTTCTTTCACGAAGATAATCTTGTCTTATCTCCCGGATGGATCCCCGGTGCTCTCCGGTTTTGGCGGCCTCCTCGAATTTTCCAAGTTTATCCAGCAGTTGCTCGTGCGAATAATTGCGGTGGACTTTCGGACGGGCAGCACCGCTTGCCCGGTTGAAACTCTCTGTCGGTGGCATTTTTGTTGTGGTTTGTAAAATGAATATGTATGATGGTTGTGTTCCTTTCTGTTTTGAGGGGTATATGATGGACGACATCGAATACGCCGCCAAACTGGATCGCCAGGTGCGCGCCGACTATCCGGCCCATGCCGACGAGGCCCGTGCGTTCATGAACAAAATCCTGCGGCAATCAGACTGGCGAAAGTGGCGGGTGTTCAACCGCAAAGCCCCCGACCTGAGACGTGAAATTCATGTGCTGGACATGACGCACCATTATATCAGCTTGCTTTTGGAACGCCGCGACCTGGGCTATCCCGTCACGGATTTGTATCTTGAATCCGCCGTTCGTGCCTGTCTGGGGCTTGGCTTTGCCGTCATCGAAGGTGGCAAGGACGGCTAGGCCGTCAACTCTCCGTCAATGCTTATCCCCGACACGAAAACGTCTGTATCTTCCGTGTCGGCACCGGAGGCGGATTCCTTTATCCAAAGCACGGATTCCTCGTTGAGCCAATGGTGCAGCTTGTCGAGGCCGCGCCCAGTGATCGTCACCTCCACCTCCCTCGTCCTGATCTTCAAGTCACTGTCAGGTTCATAGATGATGACGGGCAGATGGGCATAGGGTAGGCTGAAGATGCTCCCGTTGCGCAGCAGCAGCTTGAGCCGCCGCACGAAGCCGTTGCCCTGCTCCAGCCCGAAATACTCCGACCTTGGTGCAAGCCCTTCCGTATTGCGCCGATGGGCGCCAGTGTCAGGCTTTATCCAAGAACGGTCTTTGAACTTTGATTGAAGATTTTCCTGTTCGGTCATGGCCTATATTGTTTTTGATCGATTGTTTGTAATAAAACTGCCGCCTGCGCACCCGTTCTCTATGCCCCCGGGCGATGTCGTTGGCGCTCAGCCGCTCACCGCTCTTGCACACCGCCGACTTGAGTGCCGCTTTGTCGTCCGTGTAGATCCTGACGGTTTCCTTGGCCCGGCTTGCGCTCACATAAAACTGCTTGCTATTGCTGGCCCCGTAGCTCATCGCCGATTGGGCAATGAGGACGACATCGCAGTCCTTGCCCTGCACGGCATGGCTCGTCTGTGCATATCCGTAGTGGAAATTGGCGAACTGCCTGTCCAATGTCTTGCCGTTCGGCAGCCTGATATGGCCCTCCTTGGTAAAACCCTTCACCTGAAATGTGTCCCCGTTATGGAGACGTGATTTCTCCAAGGACTTGCCGTTGTGGGTGATGCGGATGATGTCGCCCGCGGCCACCCGCAACTCCTCTTTCCTGAATACCTGAAAATGGTGGTGGGCTTCCAAGGGCAGCGCCAATTTCTTTCCATCTGGCCCAGCTATGAACACTTTCCCATCCGCAGAATTTGAAACAACATCGTAGGGCTGCCCCGCCTTGAAGCCGCCCGGCACGTTCTGGTGGAACTGTACAGTGGTGGCCTGGGCTGCGTCGTACATGGCCACATCCTTTTTCTGGGCTTCGGTCAGCGATAGGTTACGCTGTACCGTAAAGCACCGCTCTTCGGGTGAGATACGCCCACGCTCCTTCATTTTTTCCCGAACGGCCTCGGTCACAAGCCGCCCCTCGGCATGGGTGGGGGAAACCACCAGTACCGAACAGCCGCTTTCTGTGAGACGAACATAATCCTCGGCCATCCTGTCATGCCTTGCCGCCACATCCGCAACCTCGATGATGGCTCCGTTTTTTTCGAGCTTGGCGAAACCTTCCTTGGCTTTGCCCGCTGCCAGCAGGTCAATGGCCTTGCGGTATTCTGGGTTGGCTCTTTGACGGAGGTTCTCGTCAACGCTGGCGATCTTCAGCCCTGCCTTCTGATGTATCAGCCGAAGGGCGTCACCATGTTCGGGCGATGTGTGTTGTCGGACATCGCCGGAGAGGATGACCCGTGCGTCCACCTTCCGAGCGACTTGGAAAATGGAATTCATGGTATTGACCCCAACAAGGCTGCTTTCATCAACAACCAAAATCTGCCCGGCAGCCTGTTTTTGAAATTCCCTGTTTTTCAAGAACATTGAGACAGTATCGGCCTCAACAAAGCCTTTCTCTCGGAGTACGCCTCTGCTGGCACCGCTGGACGGGGCAATGGCAACCACCCGCATTCTGCACTGTTGGGCACCCTCCCTCACCTCTTCCAGTAAGGTGCTCTTTCCGACGCCTGCCGCACCGCTTAGGATGGTCACACGGTCAGTGGAACTTAGTATTTGCCGGACGGCCTTGCGCTGCTGATTGTTCAGGAAATCTCGCTTAATCTGATAATCAGGATTAATGGGCTTCATTGTGTTCTTGCCCTTGGCGGCGAACTCGATCATCCGGTCTTCCGCCCGCACCATCTCCTTAGTTGTCAGATGGGTGAGGTAGCCCTTCTTGGCAGACAATATGTCGGATCGGGATTTGAGCGCCTGGCGCACCTGCTCTGGCGAAAGCGCCCCATAGCCGAGCGTCATGGCATGGCCAAGCAGCTTTTTGGCGGGCACCGCCGAGTTGCGCTCCAAACAATGTTCCAAGGCCCGGTCTATGGCCTGTTCGGCGGTGATGGTATTGGAAGATGGGCGCACAGCGCCTTTGGCCTCCATGATGGCCGACCGTTCACGGAGCGTGAGCCGTGCGAGCCATATCTGCTTCAAGTCCACGCCTTCCTTCACCTTGGACTTGTTCAGCCTCGATTTGGCACCGAGTTCGCCTTTTTTCTTGGCATCCGTCACGCCGAGCTTCCTAGAGAGCTGGTCTATTTCAATTGTTCGTTTTGAAAAACGCTGTACCACAGCCCTTGACACAGCCTTGATTTCGTACCTGTCCTTGGTACGCTCGATTTCGTAGCCCATGTCCTGCAAGGATTTGGACAAATGGCTGTGGTAGATGGCTTCGTAATATCCGGCCACGTTATGGACAACGGAGCCTTCCAATGCCCGAAATCGGCCATTGTGCTTTGTGATGTTCGGGACGATGCAATGACTATGCAACATCATATCTGCGGAGTACTTGGCATCAGGGCTGTCCAGTTCCTTCGTCGGCCTCGCCGTGAAATGGTCGAACCGGGCATAGAGCAAATTGCCCGTGCGCTGGTAGGTGTTGCGGCCATCCACTTTGACCTGCGTGTACATATCTTTCTCGACGGCAGCCATCGCATGTTTCACGGCCAGCCGATGGGCATTGAGGATTTCCTTGTCGCCCGTCAAAGCAAGCACCACCGAGATGCTTTTAGGGGCGCAGAAAGTATATTCTATGGAAGCCCTACGGTTTTCCGTTTCCCGAATGCTGAGCCGCTCGCCCGTCCTGGGGTGGGTGTTATGGGCAAAGGCGCTGAAGTCCTTTTTGGTCACCCGGTCACCTAGCCCGAATTCATCCACGAGCTTGCCGTGCCAATAACCCCCGACGCTCTTGCCCTCCTCGAAGAAGTAATCATCCTTGCAGAGGGAGTTCGTGAAATAGGCCACCAATCCAGAAGCATTATTATTTATGTGTATTCGCATCATGGCGCACTGCTTTTTTTAGGTTTTTGAAATCAAGTGCTGTTCTGGGGCTGGCCTCAGCCCCGGCGCGGGGGATTGCCCCCAAGGAGCAAAATCCGCCGCGCCGAGGGCATTTCAGGCCGGAGCTATTCAAAGGTTTTCGGTGCTTCTTCGTTTGAGGTGGTTTCTAAGGCATGACCCGGTATGGTGAAACCGGGTGAAGCGGTACATGGCACAGTTTTGTCGGGTCAAGGTGCTTTGGCGGAGGCACCCATTTGAACATGACGGGCCAACCGATGCACAGACCCAAGGGTGAACCGCCACGAGGAGGCGCAGTTTCGGCACAGGTGAACCGGGTGGGAACAGCCTGGAAACGGGCGAAGCGGTCAGTGAATAAAATCGTTACAGACATCACGTCCAACATGCCCGTTGGACAGATCCATGCTACGCCCATGCGCCTTCATGTCAGGTCAGCCGGAACTTCATGACCGCATCGTAGCCTTCCTGGGCGAACAGGCAGGCGGCGGCGATCATCAAGAACAGTCCGAAGGTTTCATCCATGCCGCTGTGCATCAGGGTATGGCCTGTCAGCCCGACCAGTATCGGTTCAACCAGCCTTTGCACCACCGCCTCCGACACCTTGATATGCCTGAATACCAGCGTGTGCAGGATGGATGTGCCGCGCCCGCCCGTTGGAACTGCACCGCCCTTCCTCCTGTACACCCCTATCAGATGGGCAGTGGCCAGCGACAAATAGGCCATCCAGAAATACATCAGGCCCTCCGACCGGGTGTCCACGAACAGCGCATCGCTTATTTCAGATTCCGACATGAAGAAAGGAGCGATGGGAGCCACCAACGGAAAGAAGGTGGCCAGCGCCCCCACCAGGTGCTCGGTGTTGAAGGCCATCAGCATGGTTACTGTGAGGAAAGTGATGCCGATACCGACCGTGCGCCGCCCATGCCCGTACCGGAGGCAGGCCCGCAGTGGCGAGGCGAACATTTCGATTTTGAGCAGCAACAGCCCCTTGAAAAGATCCCATATCGCCTTTTGGTTGCCGAGAAAGACCTGGCTCCAAAAAGCCGGGTTGATGACCGCCTTGATGAGGTCAGGATCGCTGAATTTTGGGATGAAGCTGGGCTTGGAAGCGTTTTCGTTCAAGCGGTAAATCATGAGAAAAAGGATTTGAGTTTTTGAAAAATGGTTCTGCCCCTGCCGCGCTGGTCGAAGGCCACTTCACCGAATGGTTCACCCGTGGCCCATCTCTTCGAGCGTATCACTATGATGGTTTCGACCTGGAAATCGTTTTCAGGGCCGCCCGATTTCAGGGTGGTGAAGTGCTCAGGCGGCACGATGAAGTGCAACTGCTCGCTGGTGGAGTGGGAGGCCCGGTCGTCTGAACTGATGGAGTTGCCTTCGGTTCTACGGAACCTTTTTCCGATCAATTCGGAGGCATACTTGTTCGTGTCCGTGCACATATTGCCGCAGAATATCTGGGTGCCGAGGTTGGTCAGCAACGCCTTGGTCTTGATCTCCGGCGAGGACTTGCCCATTGCACTTTTAATGGAATTTATGCTCTGGGTCAGGTAAACCACAGCCGTCATGGTCGAGCGGCACGAGGACTGAAAACGCTCGTCTGATTGGGGGTTGAGGAACAGGTGGGCTTCGTCGCACCAGAGGAAGACGGGGCGCGGGTTTTCTTCCAGTTCGATGACGCGCCGCTCGACGCAGAGCTGAAAGAGCTTCTTGAATATGGTGGCCGCATATATGGCAGAAATTCCATATTCTTTTAGGGGGATGTCCAGTATAATGAGTCTACCTTCCTCGAAGCATTTTTCGGGTCGAACTTCGTCGCTTAACTCGGCGTCAAAATGGGTGTGGAGGATGCCAGTCAGGAATGGCTCGAACAAGCCCGTGGCCGAGGCGATGACAATGGCTTTGGTTTTTTCCGAAATCTTGGCGAAGGTCTTTAGGTAATAATCGCCGACCAGCTTCATGATTTCCAGTTCGGTCGTGTTCAGGTCGTCGCGGCTGTTGGCCTTGTCGAAGCAGTGCAGGAAGAAATTGCTTTCGCACCATGCCTCGTATTCCATCATCGCATCTTCGTCAGAAGCTTCTATCCTTGCCCAAAGCGAGCTATACCGCTCAAACTCCGCTTCGCCGAAATTGTCCATCATGATGTTCCGCATGTTCATGATGGAAATAGTCATTCCGGCCAGGGTCAGCAGCATCAAAGCCCTGATGTATGCAACACGGACTTCGTTGTCCCAGAATCGTTCGTTCTCACCCCCTGACCCGCCGCCAGCTTGGTAATTGTTGGCCGCCTGTGAAAGCTCCATGAGCAGGTCCACCACGGAATTAAATTCGAAGGCACCCCTGCCCTTTCGCGTCAGTTCGTAAAGCAGGGCATTGATTTTGAATATATTCTCCGCATTGATGACGATCTTATCGGCCTCCCGGCCAGCGGCGGAAATGGCCCGTTCGATCCGCAGGCGTTCATCCTGCTTGATGCAGAGAGCAATTCCACCTGGCCTTGCTTCATCCCGCAGGATGCCGTTCAGGATATGAGCACCAGGGCCGGACGTCTTGCCGGAGCCAGCATTCCCAAGGGTAATCACTCCATGGAAAAGCTCCGCCCAAGTGAGATACTCGCCGCCCGGCAGGTGGACGGCAGGTCTGGAAATGATGCCTTTCTTCTTGTTGAAAAATCTGATTCTTACCATCGGTTAAAAATTTAAGAATGAAGCAATAAAAGTCCCGCCCCATCAGGTTGCACCTGATGGGATTTGGCCGCCATCCATATCCTTGCGAAAGCAGGAGCGGCGGGATTTCCGAGTGTGGGTTTTCGTTGTTACATCGCCAGTAAACCGGGCGCTATTTTTTCCACAAGCCGGATGAGCGGCTGTGAGATTTCAAGGATATATTCGGGCATCAGCAGCAGCCCGATCGCATAGATGACGCCCGCTCCCACCAACAGGTTCTTACCCGCCTTCTTCACCTGATCGGCAAAGCGGGAGAGGAAGGTCAGTGCAGCGTTCAAGGCTACATATGCCAGCAACAGGGTGACGGACACCAGGATGATCATTTTTAATACGGTATTGAAATCCATGTTGGACGGATTTACTGGTTATCAGTTTTGTGGCTTTTCAGGTCATTGCCACATGAACCGTCTGGCAACTAAGAGGCCGACAAGCAACAGAGCAATGGTACCGTTGACATAGTAGCCCCGCGTGCCGACAAGGCTGTATCCGAACCCGCGGGCCATGAAACGGGCCATCAAGAAAGCCAACTGGAAATAGCCTGCTGAAAAGAGCAGTGACGACAGGGCTATCACGACCCCTTGAAAGAAGCCCTCCGCCAACCGTATGGCGGCGGCAATGCCCACAATGGCTATAAGCAACAGGTATGGGATTTGGACGTGTCGGTGGATGCCCATTTCGCAAAGTCTTTCAATGGCATCGTTGGCGGCTTTCTCCACGGCGAATGTCAGATATGACATCGGGTATTCATCGGGCAAGGCCCCTTGGATATACCTGCTTGTCCGTTTCGTGAGCAGCCGTACCATTTCCTTTTTGGCTGCTGCTTCCAGTTCCGGTGTCGGTGCTCCCAGTTGGTAGGGATGCGCCAGATTGAGCAGGATTTCACGGGCCTGCGCCTTGGTTTCAATGCGGACGTTTTGGCCGTAGTGAGCATAATCGGGTTGCGTGGCCTCCCCCGTTTTCAGGGTGAGGTCATAATCCGTCTTCCTTTCAGGGTCGGACAGCGTTTCGTAGGCCAAGTTCAACTCTACCATCCGCTCGTGCGACCACCGGGCCAGGTCTGGGTCATTGCTGTTGACATCGGCATGGTATTTCTTGGCGAGCTTGTCGCGCATGTTCTTGAATTCGGCAGCGCTCGCATCCGGCCTAACGCCAAGGATTGAATAAAAATCTCGTGGTGAAGTATTCATAGTTGATGATTAAAAAGTTTGCGGAATTTGATGTTTTTGCAATGGCTTGGCGTGGTGCATTGCAGACCACTTGGCTTAACAAGGCAGGGATAGCCGCGCTTTGAACTGGTCAAGCAACTGGATCTTGTTCTCGGTGCTTAGGCCCTTTTGATTTGAGATAGCCTCGAACACTTCGATGAAACGTGCCGTCCGATCCAGGTTTTGGATGTCCATGACAGTGGCGATAATGCCTATCAAGCGCACTTTCATTTGATTGAATTCTTCTTGGTAGGTCTGTGAAAGGCGGTCATTGCTGGCATAAGGCACGCCACAAGCGCTTTCCATCTGCGCTGACAGGTTCATCAATGTGGTTGCGTTGACCAGTTGCCAGAGTTCTTCGAGTTCGTTCAGGCCGAGTGCGTCCGAAACCGAAGTGCCTGATTTTTCTATGACCGATTTAAGCTCACGCTTATTCAGGTAGAGCCGATAGGATTCCCAGAGGCGGATGTAGTGACGCTTGAGGGCAATTAGCGGGATGGCGAGGCTGACCAGGAAAATGAATATCAACCAAGCGCCTGCCACAGTTGGCTTCCAGGAGTCCGAAAAGAAGACCTTTTGGCCCTTGACAAATCCTATTTCTTCACCGATGGCCTGGCCTTCACGAAACCCTTGCTCATAGCCAGCTTTGAAACCTTCTTCAAAACCTTGTTTACGGCCATCCTTGTACCCGGCGGCGCGGCCATCTTTGAAGCCAGCGGTACGGCCATCCCGCAACCCTGCATCGTAGCCTTCACGGTATCCGGCATCATAGCCGTTCTGAAAACAGCTATTGCACTGGGCTTGGCTGTCACAGCCACTGGCCAAGAAGATGGTGAAAAGGAACCAGAACAATTTTGGAATGATGTAAATACATTTCATGCTTTGAATTTTTGATGATGATTTATTATTGGAAGGTCTCTAGAAACCCTGTCAGCCCGGCAGCATCATTGAGCAAACTCATATCGTCTTTCATGAGCAGCCCGAAATGGGTGTCCAGCCAGTGATAGCTGAAATAGTTCCAAGGGACCGAAGCCATGAGCATTGCCAAGACAAAACGCTTGGCGTTGCCTTTTGCGACATCGAAACCGAGCCAGAGACATGCCCTGATGAGGACAAGCCAAAAGAGCCAGTTCGATATTCGTAAAATGAGGGAAGCTCCTTTAAACATCGGGCCGTAAAAACTGAGCACCTCGCGAAAACGGTAAACCTTGTCAATTCCACCTTGAATGGCTTCACTGCTGGGCAACCCGAATTCGTGAATCAAAGCGCTGCCCCAGCCCGAACTTTCGATCCGATGCAGGAAAGGCAATACTTCTGTTTCGACTAGGGCCGCTGCCTCCACCGCAGGTGTAGCAAGGGTATCGGCCAGTTCCAAGGTTTCTTGTCCGGTTTCTAGTAGCTGGCTTTGAAGGTCGTTTATGAAGAAATTGGGGCCGATGCCGAACACTATAAGCAGTTGCGCAATCCGTTTATGCCAGATATTTCCGGGATATATGAAGTTTCTGTTTTTCAAGTGATCGGTTTTAATGATTAATTGATATGACTTTTGGAATGGTTTGCCGTGTAGAATTCAACAAGGGAATCCGCCAGCCAGCACACGGCCTCGTCCAAGCTTTCATCTTGGAGTTGATGGAAGCTTTTCGAGGCGAAATAGTAGGTACGTGCAGCAATGAATAATGCTTTTTCGCCGTTTTTGACATTGGAAGCGACCCTGTGGAATATTAGGTAATCCCTGTCGTTCAACTCTTTTTGAAAAGAATTTTTATTCCTCATGTTATTAATTTTTGTTGCTTTGGAACAC
>Ga0075012_10002282_pt1 | contig 18956 bp, 15 predicted proteins | sample All_14_2_FD_71474 | JGI IMG/M metagenome (GOLD analysis project Ga0075012, IMG submission 71474) | Freshwater microbial communities in response to fracking from Pennsylvania, USA - Allegheny Zone_MetaG_DW_15 | ecosystem: Environmental > Aquatic > Deep subsurface > Groundwater > Drilled... | reverse complement strand
ACCCAGGAAGTGCCCGTCACCGCCCACGAATCCGTTTATCATTTTCTGGTCAAAGGTCTGGGGGATGTTGGCGAATTGCTGGCCGAATTCCATCGCCTGTCCCTCAGCGGGGATTTAAATCAACTCGCCATCTGCCAACAACAAATGGACAATCGCCACGCCTGGGACTTATTGCCCCGCGTAGACATGATGGCCAGCCGCCTCGGACTGGATCCCATGGCGGAAATGAGTGATTTGTCTGGCGGCATGAAACGCCGCGCCTTGCTGGCCGCCGCCCTGATTGCCGCCCCCGATCTGCTCCTGCTCGACGAACCCACCAACCATCTCGACATGGACGCTATCGAATGGCTGGAAGCCTACCTTCGTTCCTACAACGGCAGTCTCGTTGTCGTCACCCATGACCGCGAATTTCTCGGACAAGTGGCCAATCGCATCGTCGAAATCGACCGCGGCAAACTGAACGGATTCGATTGCGATTACGCGACCTATCTCGATCGCCGTGAAGCCATGCGCCAGGCAGAAGACAAACAAAACGACCTGTTCGATAAACGCCTCAGCGACGAAGAAGTCTGGATTCGCACCGGCGTAAAAGCCCGCCGTACCCGCAACGAAGGCCGGGTGCGAGCGCTCAAAGCCATGCGCGAAGAATACAAAGCCCGCCGCAAGCAAATGGGCACAGTCAAGAGCCTGAGCACAGACGTGACTCGTTCCGGCTCTCTGGTATTTGATGTCGAGAAACTGAACTACGCCATTGAAGGTAAAACCCTGCTGCGCGATTTGTCCTTGCTGGTCACCCGCGGCGACAAACTGGGCATCATCGGCCCCAATGGCTGCGGCAAAACCACCCTGGTGCGTTTGCTATTGGCAGAATTGCAACCCGATTCCGGCACGGTCAAACAAGGCACCTCCATCGACGTCGCCTATTTTGATCAACTTCGCCGCCAGTTGGACGAACAACAAACCGTCATGGCCAACGTCGGAGACGGCGCAGATTACGTGACCATCAACGGCAAACAAAAACACGTCGCCACTTATCTGCGCGAATTTTTATTCCCCCCCGAACGCTTCAATCAAACAGTAAGCACTCTCTCCGGCGGTGAACGTAATCGTTTGTTGCTGGCAAAACTACTGGCCAAACCCGTCAATTTGCTCATCATGGACGAACCAACCAACGATTTGGATATCGAAACGCTGGAGTTGCTGGAAAGTCTTTTGGTAGAGTATAAAGGCACCTTGTTACTGATAAGCCATGACCGCGCCTTTATCAATCAGGTGGTGACCAGCGTATTGGTTTGGGAAGGCGAGGGCGATTTTCACGAATACGTGGGCGGCTACGATGATTATCGCCGCCAAAAAAAGCAGCAGCAACGGGAGCCGGCAGCAGAAAAACCCGCTCAACGCAGCAGCAACGAAGTAAAATTATCGTTTAATGATCAACGGGAATTAAAACAATTACCGCAAAAAATTGAACAACTCGAACAACGAATTTCTGAGCTACACTTAAAAATGACAGAACCTGATTTTTATCAGCAGGATGCTCAGCTTTTAACGGAATTCAATCGAAAGCTGTCGGAAGATGAAACGGCATTGGCCGCGATGTACCAACGTTGGGAAGATTTGGAAGAAAGGAGTTAGGGATATGTTGGAAAGTCTGGTTTTATTCGTATTGGTTGCCGCCATTCTGGTTATATTTTTACATGATTTTGGCAAAATGCTGAAAAAATTGTTCGCCATACCCGGGGTGGCCCTGTTTTTACCGCTGTTCCTGGTGTCTTGGGTCGTGGTGACCTTCGAGCAGTTTTTTTTATGGATCTTGTTGAAAATACAAATTTTTCTGGTCGCAAGCGTCTCCTTCCTGGCCTCTCTTTTACCGTTTACCTGGGGTGCGAATATGGTCGCCGGAGTGGTTTTGCTCATGGCATTGACCTTGCTGCCCATGGCCGCCGTTCACGTCTGGAACAAACGCCGAATGTTCCAGGCAGTACCCAACGTGTGGCTGGTAGGCCTGTTCATCTGGCTGGCCCTGAGCATGTTACTGAGCTTGTCGCTGGTCAGTTCCTGAAAAGCTGGCCGTGCTATACTTAGGTCATAATAAAGGCAGCATGCGCGTTTATGGCGCCAGTTTCGATCGTAAAGGCTGCGATATTTTTCGTTCTCTTAAGGACGCCTTAAGAAATAACGTTTAAAATAAACGCATAAACACTTGTGGGGTATTTCATGGCTAAAAATGCGCAATTTCGGGAAGCAATGGAGAGACTGGATAATCTAACCAACGAATCAAAAGCAGCGCTGGATGCTATTGCTCAGGCTGATTATGGCAATACAGATGGGTTACACAATACCGCATTTCGAAAAGCGATTAATGAGCACCAGGCTTTCTGGCGCAAGACTAACCAGACTTTGAGTGATAATCTCTCTTTGTATGACAACTCGGTTGATTTTCTTAACCCGAATGATCCCGATGGAAACAATTTCGAAGACTTGCGTAAACTCGCACTTGAAAGACGAATCATACTTGCGCTGGATGCGTTGTCTGACGACAACTTGCTGAGCCTCGTTACAGATGCCGGTAATATTGAACAGTTTCGTGCGCATTTGATATCGCCAGACTTTCAAGCGTCAATGCCAAAACTGGCTGACATACCTGAATGGGCAGCTGTAGACGATCCAATTTTAAACGCTGATTCAATAAACACTATCGCTGCTGCTGCAGCTAAAAAACATATTGAACGGCAGGCAGTGGTCATATTTGAAGAGCATTATGCTGACGATCTTGCGGAAGCCGCGCAACTGTTGAACGAACTCAACGTAAATTTCTGTGATCACCTGACGCAGCCCTATCGCGGCGTTGTCCAGCCCCAAATGGCTGATGATGTTAAAAAAATACTCGGCCAACAATACGTTAATACCATCATTGATTTTGGCGTTGGCGAAGTAGACGATCTCAAACATATCGCTTCTTCGGCTAATGCAGGGGCTTTACGATCCACACTTATCATTGGGGAACTAAATGCAACAGCAGCGCGATTAGCTATCACGGATGACAACGCGGATTCTTACCGCCATCGAGTAGCCGAAAAAGCAGTGCTTATTCGATTGAGCCAATGTCGTGATCTTAATGTGCTTGATGCGATTGAACAGGCCAATACAGGAAAAGATCTTGCATCTTTGCTGGAAGCACATCCCGTTTTAAGCTTTTCCGGCGCCGCCAACCAGGCGTTTCGTACCACCATTGGCACAATGACAAATATCGAAGCCATACAAACTGCTGCCAAAGTATACAGTAGTACCATCACAGCTACTGCCGATGATCTGGAGCCTTTTATTGCGATGGAGGTCCTTCCTGATGATGTCGATCCGGCTCCCGCTGCTGGCTCCGTTGTGGCGCAACAATATCGCGACAAATTTTTACCAGCCGGAACCAGTCTGGAAAGCCTGAAAGCCCATTTCAGCAAGCCTGAAAATATCCTTGCCCTGCGCGAACAGAGTTTGCTGACGGTTATGAAAGAAAAATTCAAATCCATGAATGGTGTAGATTTGGGTCATGCTGCCGGTGGTCAGTTGCAAGCACCCGTCACAGATCAACACGCTGTTGATTTGCTTGCCCGACCCAACGTTAGTGAAAGGCTTCGTGCCATAGCACAGTGTGAAATGGTCGTTCGCCTGCCAGGTCAGAATACAAATCACCTGCTTGACACCATCAACATGCCGATTTCTTCCACCATTCCAGTCAGCGATCAAAACTACATACGCGGGCGACTGGCCCAGGCGTTGATAGAAAATTATTCAATCAACAGCCCCGAACATGAAACCGCTTTGATGGATATAACCAAAGCCAATGACGAAGCCAAACTCAAGGCAGCACTGACCAAACTCGGTGTGACTGCTTTGGACTGGGTCAATGCCGGCAGCATAGCCACGATGCAAAAAGCCGCTTGTTTGCGTATGTTTGCTGAAAAAATAAAGGCATTCTCCAATTTCGACGCCAGTGTAAGACCCGAGTTGATAAGCTTGTTGAACAGCCTGCCGATAGAGGCTCAGCGCAAATTGCTGGCGAATGACAAATTTTTCCCGGCGATTTTAATGGCTCGAAGTAGCGCAGAATTAGCTGAGATATTAGATGTTCCACCTGACACCTTTACGCAAAGGCTGCTCAACGAATACACCAGAATGATGCGCAGCGAACTCATCCAAAACGCCGAGTTGGCGAAAATTTTGGCAAATTTCAGCTTGAATGATGACAGAAATAGTCATATTAATGGCTTGTTGATATCGAATGCGGGAGATCTTTCCGTGGACGATTATTACATCCAGACAATAAATAATATGAGCGTTAGCCTGATCGACTCGCAAAGAGGGCCTTTTCGTCTTGCTTGCGGTTTGAACGAACCTGGCGATGCCATCGTTGATCATGCATTGCAACAAAAAATCGCGCAGCAACAGCAGTATAATACGCCATTATTTCTGCGCAACATCAGCGGGCTTTCGACTCATCATCTTGAGCTTCACAATTACCTGTTAACTTTGATGAAAGGCGCGCCCCTGGCGACCGTTGCCAGCGACAACATTCTCAGTGGGCTGATAAGTTCTACCAGCTACAACGATTTTGTAACCAGGAAGTTACGAGGGCTTGATCCAGTCCTCCTGGCGTCTATTAAAAATACTTTGACCCAGGCTCAATATACAAATTGGAAGCAGGCCTTGGCCAGGGAAAAATTTTCGAAACCTGATAAAGTAGAAGACATGCTTGCCGCAAGCCGAGCCAAACTGCAAGCCGGTAAAGACCGGGTTGCAGAGCTGTCCCGCTTCGATTTTGATATTCGTAAAAAAATGTTAAAACTGGCGAATATGAATTCCTTCCTATGGTTAAGTCCGGAGTTTCAGTCTACGGCCAAGCAAGATGTGAAAGCCTTGAAAGCCAGTCTGAAAGATCTGCCGGAAGCCTGTGACACGATTGTCAAACAATTTGACAATAGAATTGCTGAAGTTAAACAACTACTTGCCGAATTGCCTCTGGTAAGCAATGACGACGCCATTGAGCAGCATCGTGCAGAATTAAAGGCTGCCTTGGTTCGCTTTAATAATGGCCGCGATCATTATGTTGAACTGCAACGCTGGTTACGCGGGCACGAGTTGGCTACCCCTGGCACCATGAAACACAAAGGTATTTTGGCTGTTATAGAAGATGTCGAAAAAGGGGAAAAAGATATTGCCCGCTTTACAGGTTATACGGTTTTCCGTACAGAATATGATGCGGCAGACAAGGCCAAATTATTGGCAGGAACACTGGCTCGTCCTGCGGTGTCAAGTCTACCTGTTGATGTAACTACTCAGGAAACCAATAACGGTGGCTATGTGATTGGCAATAAAGCAGCGCCTGGGAAAATTTTTGAATACACCGTTGGTTCTACCGAGGCCTCTAAAGGATGCTTCATAGAAGAGCGTCTGGCTAACGATATGGCTATCGTGACGAGAAAAGGGGCTGCGGAAGTTGTTCCGCAGGCAAGATACACGCTGAGTAAATTTCCATCGGATCCCGCAGCCAGACTGGATCCTGCCGTGGCGATGACCATTGCCGCCGCCAGGGTTGACACGGCCATGGCGATGGCCAGCCAGATTTTAAGAGACAGACCCGCCAATTCGACCAAACCCATTGTGTTGCGAAACGGCACAGCAGAGGAGTTGGAGTTTGTATGGACTGCTTTGATGGTGCTCGGCAAACAGAATCCCAAACTGAACATCAATAAATCCACGCTTGTAATTGATTCACCTCTGTTTGATCCTGACAAGCAGACCGGCTTTTTTGGTGGAAAAGGATTTGCCAAGGACTCCTGTTATGCCATGTATTTTAAAAATCATACTGGATTGAAAGTAATGACCGACTCGTTTAAAAATATGGCGGATATCAAGTATTCCCCGGAAAAATTCGGGAAGGAAAAGGTTGGGAAAAAAGTTGAGCAAGTGACCAACAAATTCAAGTCTGCGGTGCAGACGGGCGGTGTTGTTGACAAGATGAAAACGGATAACATTGAAAACGAAAATTCAACACCACCTTCAATGAAACGGTGATATGCTTATTGCTAACAAGGATTTCCAGGGAACGATATGACAAACAATACATTGCCAATTGGTGTTTTTGATTCAGGGATGGGTGGTTTGACGGTGTTAAGAGCACTGAGAAAAACCCTGCCGCACGAGTCATTCATTTATCTCGGCGACACGGCGCGCTTACCCTACGGCACCAAAAGCGCCGACACCGTGCAGCAATACGCGTCACAAATGGCGCGTGTGTTGATTGAGCGCAAAATCAAGGCGTTGGTGATTGCCTGTAACACGGCAACCACCGCAGCCCTGCCGCATTTACAGGCCATGTTCCCAACGCTTCCCGTGATTGGCGTGGTGCGACCCGGCGCCGTCGCGGTGATCACCGCCACAAAAAACCAGCGCATTGCTGTGCTGGCCACCGAAACAACCATTGCATCCAATGCCTACCAACGCCTGATTTGCGAACAACTACCCAGCGCCCGCATCAGCGCCCGCGCATGCAGCGTGCTGGTTGCTTTGGCAGAAGAGGGGATGGTATCCAACGCGGTAGCGCGTGAAGCGTTAACCCACTATCTGTCTGAATTTCACGATGAGGATACTTTGTTGCTGGGCTGCACGCACTTCCCGGTCTTCAAACCATTACTGGCCAGCCTGCTGCCGGAAACGGTGAATATCGTGGATTCAGCCGACGCAACGGCCATCGCGTTGCATCAGGTTCTGGAATCCAATCAGCTATTAGCCGGCACGCAGAACCGGGCAGAAGAAACCCACTATCTGGTAACCGATTCGATCCGTCGTTTCCAACACGTTGGTGAGATTTTTCTGGGCGAGGTTTTGTCCAGTGAGCGTATTGAGTTGATTGATGTGTGTGATTTTGCGAAGGTTTGATTGAACGTGTATTTTAATACCCCTCATCCGCCCTAATCGGGCACCTTCTCCCACAAGGGGAGAAGGAACCCCCAGATCGAAGCTTGGTTCTTTTTCCTGTTTATGTTTGTTTATGAACTGTGCTCAGATCCGGGTTTTCCTTCTCCCCTTGTGGGAGAAGGTGCCCGATTAGGGCGGATGAGGGGTATTAAACAACCCTCTCATTAACCAAAGCCCCATATATCTCACTCAAAACCAACTCCGTCTTCCCAATCACATCATTATTCCAAAAGCGCATGACACGAAAGCCCTCTTTAGCCAGCATTGCCGTACGATGCTCATCATACTCAAGCTGTTCGCTATGTTGTCCGCCATCTAATTCAATAACCAGGTTTTTTTCAAAACAGATAAAATCAACAATATATCCATGAATAATTTGTTGGCGACGAAATTTACATCCATTTAATCTACGATCTCTGAGATGCTTCCATATAATATGTTCGGCATCGGTTTGGTTTTGACGCAGGTTTTTTTGATAGTGTTGTAACATGTATTTTGATACCCCTCATTAACTCCTCAAGCCTCCTGACTGCTCAACCACCTCGTCAACGAAATCTGAGTCTCTTCCAGCACATCCATCAACTGATGATACAACCTGTCCAGCGAATTCGTATGACCGGCCTTTCTATACCGCTCCAGATACTGACAGGCATACTGCATTTTAATGGTGCCGCAATACAAGGCGCCGCTTTTGATCTTGTGCGCCAGATTCTCCACCAAATCCCAATCCTGTTCCGCATAGGCTTTTTTAATCTGGCTGGCGTCCTCCGGAATCGCCATATTCACCATCACATTCAACAAGTTTTTAAACAAGGATTGATTGCCCATGGTCTGAATGCCCAGATTCACATCCAGAAGCGGAAACTTCTCCAATTCAAATAATTGTTCTTCCGTGTCCGGAAGGTCGCGCCCCAATTTGCCATTCTGGCTAACATGCGTCACATTATTCCCTTATTTTGCCTGATCATCCGCACGCAAAAACATCTGCGTATAATAAAGTTTTCCCTGCTTGTCGCGCACAACACCGATGCCGGTCAGATTATATTTGCCGTCAATATTGCGCTTGTGCCCCGGGCTTTTTAACCAGCCATTTACCACGATACTCGCCGTTTTATAATTGTAAGCGACATTTTCCGCGCCACCCATCGGTAGCGTTACCTGTTTGTATATCCGTTTGATCCTGTCAGAAAAATACTGATGGCCAAAAGGAATTTTATGATTCGCCATATCCAGGCTATGCTGCCTCGCTTCCCGGGTCATCACCGGATTCATGCGCAAAGTGCCCAAGCCATGCGCCTGGCGATAATGGTTAATCTGCAGCAGAATTTCCTGCTCAATCGCAGCCTCTGATTCCGCAGCCTGTAGTGAAAAGGGCAGGGTGATGAAAGTTATCATCAATATCACACAACATCGCAAGTTCATTCGTACAGCTCTCTATTCAATAGGATGGGTATGTAACTCGCATTGCTTGCTTCGGTAATCACGGTAATGAACGCGGCTCAACTCCTTCGATTCCTCGTTATTGCTCACCAGTTGCATGACGCGGCGGAAACGAGGATAAAACGCTGGAATATGATCCGATAAATTGAGCAAAATGTCGTTAAATCCTCGTGGTTCCTGCTGATAACCAATTTGTACCGGCGGAGGCGGTTCCGGGCCTTCCCCTTGCAAGTTATGCGGTATAAAACTGTCATCCCTGAAGGTCCAGAGCAATTCGTCTATGCGCTCGGCCTGTTCTTGCGTGTCACAGTATACAAATACACTGTGGCCGCGCAAATACGCTTTTTCCAGTAATCGACAGGCCAGCATCCAGCGATCATCCGCATCATCACTGGCCAGCAAATAAAAATCAACGCGTGTTGTGGGCATGGCGCAGCATCTGAATCAATAAAGGAACCGGACGACCTGTCGCCTGACGTTTTTTACCCGACACCCAGGCGGTACCGGCAATATCCAGATGCGCCCAGCGATATTTTTTGGTGAAACGCGACAGGAAGCAAGCGGCGGTGATGCTGCCGGCACTGCGATCAAAACCGGCGTTGATCATATCAGCCATGGGGCTGTCCAGCGCGTCCTGATACACATCGCTCAGCGGCAAACGCCAGCAAGCATCGTCGCTGTCGGCGGCGGCGTCCAGAATGTCTTTGGCCAGCGCGTCATCACTGGTCATCAAACCGGTGGTATGCGTGCCCAGCGCGACAATAACCGCACCCGTCAACGTCGCAATGTCAATGACCCATGCAGGATTGAATCGCTCCGCGTAAGTCAGGGCATCAGCCAGAACCAGGCGGCCTTCCGCATCCGTATTCAGAATTTCAATGGTTTGCCCCGACATGCTGCTGACGATATCGCCTGGCTTGACCGCTGTACCACTGGGCATGTTTTCCGCGCTGGCAATCAGGCCAACCACGTTGATGGGTAATTTCAATTGCGCACAGGCTTGCAGCGTACCGAGCACACTGGCCGCACCGGCCATATCATATTTCATTTCATCCATGCTGTTGCCAGGCTTGAGCGTCAAACCGCCAGAGTCAAAGGTGATCCCTTTACCCACCAACACGTAAGGAGCCGCAGAGACGCCGCCGTCATAACGCATATCGATCAGACAAGGCGCTTCCGCACTTCCCTGAGCTACTGCCAGCAAAGATCCCATACCCATCTCACGCATCTCGTCCGTGCCGAACACCGTTGTCTTGATGCTGCTGAATTGTTTGGCCAGATCACGTGCCTGCTGAGCCAGATACGAAGGCGTGCAGCGATTGGCGGGTAAATCGGCCAGTTGCCGGGTTAATCGAACACCGTTGGCGATGGCTTCTGCATCGCCCAGGGTATTTTTATCGGCATTGGCCAGGCAAAATTGTATGGATTCCAGCACATGCGCTTTTTTATTGACGGTTTTGTAATCCAGCGATTGATAACAATTCGCATCGATTTGCTGCAGCATCTGAGCGAGTTGCCAATTGGCGTCATGCGTCTGAATTTGCGGCAAGCACAAAACAGCGGATGTGATGCGCTGTTTGAGCAGGGAAGCCGTGATCTCGTTGATACGCTTGCGCAATTGCTGCTGATCAAACGCAGCCTGGTTGCCGCAATGAACCAGCAACAGGCTGCCGCCATCGGCATCGCTATGCCACAGGCTGTCACCGGCTTCATGCAATTTGGCGCTCAGACGATGAATCAGCTCCTGTTGCTGAGGGTTCAGACAGGTGGCCGTTGTCGCGGTATCGTGATCGCCGAAGATGCCGAAAACCAGGCATTCGCTGGCTTGTGTAGGTCGAGACTGAATCAATCCGTAATGCATTTTCACTTCCTATCGTCTGCAAAAGCTGCTAGTTTACAGAAAGTTGATGGCTATGAGAATAGCCACCCGCAAACCGTCCGAGATACGCCGTGCTTATTTTCCGTTATCTGGCCAAAGAGGTATTTATTACCCTGGCTTCCCTGACCACCATTCTCATGTTGATTTTCATGAGTAATCAATTCGTCCGCTACTTGAGCCGCGCCGCCAGTGGTCAGATCCCCTTTACCATTATAATGAAACTGATGATGCTGGAAATGCCCAATTTGATGGGCTTGCTCTTGCCGCTCGGTTTTTTTGTCGCACTGTTGATAGCCTATGGACGTCTATACGCCGACAGCGAAATGACTGTTTTGCAGGCCTGCGGTTACGGACCTTCGCAATTATTGAAACACAGTTTTATCATGGCCTTTGGCTTGTTTTTGCTGGTGGCAACGCTGATGATTTGGGCCAGTCCGAAAATCGCGATAGAACGCGCCAGACTGCTGCGCACTTCCGGCATCCAAACCCTGATTCAAACCGTTATCCCCGGCCGTTTTACCGCAATCAGTGGCGGAAAACAGGTGTTTTACGTGGAATCGATGAGTCGCGATCATACCCGCGCCGAGCATGTGTTCCTGGCGCGTCAGGTCATAAACGACAATAAACCGCAATGGACGATCGTCTGGGCGGACAAGGCTTTTGCAGAAACCGAATCCGCCAGCAACGAAGATTACCTGGTGTTATTAAATGGTAACGAATACGAAGGCTTGCCAGGCCAGGCCAATTATCAAGTGGTGGATTTTGAGCGCTACCAGGCCCGCTTGCCGCATCCCAAAACCGCCGTACAAAGCGACATGAGAACCGCGGAAACCTCCAGCCTTTTGCCGCTGTTGAATCCGGATCCAAAGAAAGCAGCCGAGCTGCAATGGCGTTTGTCGGTACCGTTGATGGTGCTGACTTTAACCCTGGTTGCCGTTCCCTTGAGCCGGGTGAATCCGCGCTCGGGGAAATTTGCCAAATTATTGCCGGCTATCGTTTTGTATATCGTTTACGCCAATTTCATGTTCATCGCCCGTAACTGGGTGGTGGCCGGCAAGGTGCCGGTTTGGTTGGGGATGTGGTGGATTCATGTGGTGGTTGCCGCGATTGGTTTGTTGCTGGTCTGGCGTAATCAGGTCAAGTTGGGGTAGAGATGAACTTACTGGAACGTTATATCGCAAAAACGGTGCTGGCCGCCATCGCCCTGGTGACCTTGATGCTGGCGGGTTTGCAGATTTTTATCCTTCTCGTCAATCAACTGGATGAATTGGGGCGCGGCGATTACGGTGTTGCCCAGGCGGCCTTTTTCGTTTTGCTGCAAATGCCTTATCAAGTCTATTTGTTTTTTCCGCTCGCCAGTCTGCTGGGTTGTCTGGTGGGCTTGGGGATTATGGCCAATCATCGCGAATTGATTGTGATGCGCGCGGCGGGCATGTCCATTGCCCAGATTACGCTTGCGGTATTAAAAGCCGCCGTGATTGTGATTGTTCTGGTCACGCTGATTGGCGAAACGCTGGTGCCGCGTCTGGCGCGTATTGCCAATGATCATAAAATGCAGGCCATGAGCGGCGGCCAGGCTTTGCGCACGGCCAGCGGGGTATGGCTGCGTTATCAGAATGATTTTATCACGGTGGGGTCGGTGTTGGCGGATGATACCCTGGAAAACGTCTATCAGTTTCGCTTTAACGATACGCATCATATGAGCATGGCCAGAAAAATCAGCCATCTGGCTTACGTGGATCAGCAATGGATAGCCTCGGATGTGGCGGAAACGCGTTTCCTCGGGGATAAAACAGAAACCAGTCAGATCAAACAAATGCCTTGGGACGTGGTGGTGAAACCGGAAATCCTCGGCGCAAACAGCAACGAACCAGATGAAATGACCCTGCGGGAATTGCGGCAGTATATCAAGGTACAAAAACGCAGCCATCAATCGGTTTCAAATTATCAACTGGCCTATTGGCAGCGTTTGTTTCAACCTGTCACAACCGTGGTGATGATGATCCTCGCCATCCCCTTCATTTTCGGCCCGCTACGCTCATCCACCATGGGCTCCAAATTACTGGTCGGCGCAACCATGGGCTTCAGCTTCCACATCATCAACCAGTTTTTCGGCCCGGTCAGCCAGGTCTACCAAATCCCGCCGATTATTGCGGCGGTGGGGCCGACTGTGGTGTTTGCGCTGGTAGGTATATATTTAATGCGACGCGTTAGATAGCACGGAGCATCAGTGCGAAGTGAAGGGTCTCCCGCAGTTCGCACTGATGGAGGGGAAGAGCTCACATCGCCATCTCAATCAATTTACCCAGCTTCTCCAGCAAATACAAAGGACAATTCAAAATCATCCCATCTTGCTTTAAATTCATGGGAGAAACACGTATCCCCAGCCGGGGCTGGTATTTTTCCATGTAAGATAACAAGCTTTTTTTCTTCGAACTGACACCGGATTTTACTTCAATCGGAAAGACGATATCATCGTGTTGCAAGATAAAATCGAGTTCCGCCTGGCCCGCGCTGGTCCAATAAAACAAGTCGTTTCCCTGACGAACCAGCTCCTGAGCCACGTAATTTTCAAGAATAGCGCCTTTGAATTCCTGAAACAGTTCATTGCCATGGATAATAGCCTTGGCCGACAGTCCCGACATGGCGCCCAACAGTCCTGTATCGGCCAGATAAACTTTAAAAATATCATGGTTCGCATACGCGTTAACGGGTAATTTGGGCGTGGATATGTTATACGCTTTATGAATTAACCCGGCTTCCACCAGCCATTGAATCGCGATTTCAAATTCCTGGGCGCGAGCGCCTTTGCGAATGGCAGAATAAAGGAATTTCTTGTTTTCCCGTGCCAATTGTCCAGGTATGCTGCTCCAGACCTGATTGATTTTCATGATGATGTTTTGAGGTGCGTGTTTGGCAAAATCCAGTCGATAAGCTTCCAATATGCTGTTTTTGACCACTTCAATGCGCTTGAAATCTTCGCTTTCACAATAGTCCAAAACGGCGGCGGGCATACCACCTGTGTATGTGTATTCTTTAAATAATGCCAGTATTTTTTCATGCAGCATGTCAGGTAATGGTTCAATTGTGTTGATATCTTCCATATATTGGATAAGGGAATCATCGCCTCTGGCTTGTAAAAATTCATCAAAGCTCAAAGGATAAAGCGTAAGAAAATCTACTTTACCGACAGGGAAACCCTTTCCTTTGGCAAGCGTAACGCCGAGCAACGAGCCGGCTGCACAAATATGATAGTCGCCAGCCGTTTCATGAAAATATTTCAAACTGTTTAAAGCATCAGGACATTCCTGGATTTCATCAAAAATAATCAGGGTCTTTTTCGGCTTGATCTCGGCAGACCGTTCGATAGACAGTATCTTTATAATGTCCTGTGGTTTCAGACTGCCTGAAAACAGGCTGTGAAGTTGTGGTGAGCTTTCAAAATTGAAATAGGCGGTATCGTCGTATTCCGATTGGCCGAAAGCGGTCAAAATATACGTCTTGCCTACCTGTCGTGCGCCTTTCAGGATCAACGGTTTTCGCGACCTGTCTTGTTTCCACTGTTGCAGATTTTTAAAAATTTGTCGTTTCATAGGATAAAGAATAGCACAATTATGCCGGTTTCCACATTTTTTCGTACGAATAAATGTAAAACTTAACATTTATTCGTACGAAAAAGTGTAAAACAGCCAAGGCTGCGTTTTAATCCAAAACAAGTATTAACTTTCAATGAACCTGGGTAAAATAAGCCACTTTCATCCTTTTTGAAGACACTATGCCCAAACGTACTGACATTCAGTCCATCCTGATTCTCGGCGCAGGCCCCATTGTTATTGGCCAGGCTTGCGAGTTTGACTACTCCGGAACACAAGCTGTGCGGGCTTTGAAAGCCGAAGGCTATCGCGTGATTTTGGTTAACTCCAATCCCGCCACCATCATGACAGACCCTGAATTGGCAGATGCTACTTATATAGAACCGGTGCAATGGCAGGAAGTGGCGCGGGTGATTGAAAAGGAACGCCCGGATGCCTTGCTGGCGACCATGGGTGGCCAAACGGCGCTCAATTGCGCGCTGGATTTGGTGCGTGAAGGGGTTTTGGAAAAATATCAGGTTGAAATGATCGGCGCGACGCGCGAAGCGATTGACCGGGCGGAAGACCGGGATCAATTTCGCCAGTTGATGAAAAAAATCGGCCTTGAAATGCCGCGTTCGGCCATTGCCCACAGTCTGGAAGAAGCCTTCCAGGTGCAGGCGCAACTGGGCTATCCCGTGGTGATTCGCCCGTCCTTTACCATGGGCGGCAGCGGCGGCGGTATTGCCTATAACCGGGAAGAATTTGAAGAAATCTGCTCCCGCGGTCTGGAGCTGTCGCCAACCAATGAACTGCTGATCGATGAATCCGTCCTCGGTTGGAAAGAATACGAAATGGAAGTGGTGCGCGATAAAAACGACAATTGCATCATCGTTTGCACCATCGAAAACCTCGACCCCATGGGCGTGCACACCGGCGACTCGATTACGGTCGCACCAGCCCAAACCCTGACTGACAAAGAGTTTCAACGCATGCGCGATGCCGCCATCAAAGTATTGCGCGCGGTGGGCGTGGATACCGGCGGTTCCAATGTGCAGTTTGCCGTTAATCCTCAAGACGGGCAGTTGATGGTGGTGGAAATGAATCCGCGTGTGTCGCGCAGTTCAGCGCTGGCTTCCAAAGCCACCGGTTTCCCGATTGCCAAAATCGCAGCCAAATTGGCGGTAGGATACACGCTGGACGAACTGGACAATGAAATCACCGGTGGTAAAACCCCGGCTTCTTTCGAGCCCAGCATTGATTACGTTGTCACCAAAATACCCCGCTTTAATTTCGATAAATTCCCGCAAACGCCAACGACTTTAACCACGCAGATGAAATCGGTGGGAGAGGTGATGGCCATCGGGTCCAATTTTCAGGCCTCTTTGCAAAAAGCGATTCGCGGTCTGGAAATCGGGCGCTGCGGTTTGAATTCCCTGTTTAAAAAAGGCGATATGGCCAAACTGCGCAGCCTGTTGCGTGAGCCGACGCCGGATCGTTTATGGTATATTGCCGATGCTTTCCGTCAGGATATGACGCTCGACGAAATCCATCAGGAAAGCCGGGTTGATCCCTGGTTTCTGGCCCAGATTGAAGAGCTGGTGCAAATGGAGCGATCCCTGCACGGCAAGACCCTGAACGATGTTGATGAACCCACGCTCAGGCATTTCAAACGCAAAGGCTTTGCTGACGCATACCTCGCGCAGATTTTGTATTGCGGCGAAGATCAAGTCAGGGCGTATCGCCTCGACATGGGCATCAAGCCGGTGTTTAAACGCATCGATTCCTGTGCCGCCGAGTTTCCCAGCGACACCGCTTATATGTATTCCAGCTACGAAGCCGCTGACTCGCTGTGTGAGTCGCGCCCCGAAACCAACGATAAAAAAATCATGATTCTTGGCGGCGGTCCCAATCGTATCGGTCAAGGCATCGAGTTCGACTATTGTTGCGTTCATGCCGCCATGGCGTTACGTGAAGAAGGCTATCAGACCATCATGGTCAATTGTAACCCGGAAACCGTATCCACCGATTTTGACACCTCCGATCGCCTGTATTTCGAATCCGTGACCCTGGAGGACGTGTTGGCCATCGCCGAGCTGGAAAAGCCCATGGGGGTGATTGTCCATTACGGCGGTCAAACCCCCTTGAAACTGGCGCGCGCGCTCGAAGCCAATGGCGTGCCGATTATCGGAACATCGCCTGATGCCATCGATATGGCCGAAGATCGTGAACGTTTCCAGAAAATGGTTACAAAATTGCAACTGCATCAACCGGCCAACGGCACCGTAAGAAGTGAAGCCGAAGCGGTTGATCTGGCGAATCGCATTGGTTATCCTCTGGTTGTCAGGCCGTCTTACGTACTGGGCGGTCGCGGCATGGAAGTGGTGTATAACGAAGACGATTTACTTCAGTATCTGACCCGTGCAGTGGCGGTTTCAAATGATTCGCCGGTGTTGCTGGACAAGTTCCTCAGCGATGCCATTGAGGTGGATATTGACGCGGTTTGCGACGGCAAAGAGGTGATGGTCGGCGCCATCATGGAACACATCGAGCAAGCCGGCGTGCATTCCGGCGACTCGGCCTGTACCTTGCCGCCTTTCAGCCTGAGCGTGGTTGTGCAGCAGGATTTGATTGAGCAATTGCGGCAGATGGCGCTGGAATTGGGCGTGGTTGGCCTGATCAACGCGCAGTTTGCCATTCAGCATGACGATATTTTCGTGCTGGAAGTGAATCCACGCGCCTCGCGTACCGTGCCCTTTGTATCCAAAGCAACGGGCCTGGCGCTGGCAAAAATTGCCGCTCGCTGCAAAGTGGGCATCAGTTTGAAGCAGCAGGGTTTAAGCAAACATTATCCGATGCCGTCTTTTTACTCGATCAAGCTGCCGGTGTTTCCATTCATCAAGTTTGCCGGAGTTGATTCGATACTCGGCCCGGAAATGAAATCGACCGGTGAGGTGATGGGAATAGCGCGACGTTTTGGCCAGGCTTATGCCAAGGCGCAAATCGGGGCGAGTTGTAATATTGTAAAACGACGCTGCGCCTTTGTGTCGGTACGCGATGCCGACAAGGCCCGGGTTGGCGAGATTGCCAAACGCCTGGTGCAACTGGGTTTTGAAATCATCGCCACCCGCGGAACAGCGATGGTTCTGCACGCGGCAGGCATTGAATGCCGCCGGGTATTTAAAGTGGCAGAAGGGCGGCCGCACGTGCTGGATTATCTTAAAAATAACGAGATAGATTTTATTGTGAACACCACGGATGGCAAGCAGGCAATAGCTGATTCTTTCGCTATTCGTCGTAATGCCTTGCAACACAAGGTTAGCTATACTACAACCTTGTCAGGTGCCGAGGCAGCTTGTCTGGCAATGAAATACGAAGACCGGGAAACGGTTACCCGATTACAAGATTTACATTAGAGGTGCTTTATGCAAAAACATCCAATGACTGTTTCTGGCGCAGAAGCGCTGAAAAACGAACTTCACCGCCTGAAATTTGTGGACAGACCCCGCATTGTCGAAGCCATTGCAACGGCCCGCGCGCATGGCGATCTGAAAGAAAACGCGGAATACCATGCGGCACGTGAACAACAAAGCTTCAACGAAGGGCGTATTATCGAACTGGAGGCGAAACTGTCCAACGTGCAGATCGTCGACATCAGCAAATTGACCAACAACGGCAAGGTGGTATTCGGCGCAACCGTCCGCGTTTGCATGGTCGCAACGGATACAGAAAGAAGCTTTCAAATCGTGGGTGAAGACGAGGCGGATATCAAAGTTAACAAAATATCCTACAGCTCACCAATTGCACGCGCATTAATCGCCAAAGAAGTGGACGATATTGTCGTTGTACAAACACCGGATGGCCCGGTGGAGTATGAAATCCTTGAGGTTGAGTATTTGTAGGAAGCAGTGTGAGCGGCATTGTTGGGCCAGGGCCCAACCTACCCGCTCAGGAAGATCTCGCTGCGAACCCGTAGGTTGGGCCCTGGCCCAACAATTCAGGGCACGAAACAAAAATCTAACGAAATCTCAACACTCACCAGCCGCTTGCCACATCGCAATATGCGCACCAGTCGGATCCGTAATCACCGCAAAACGGCCAAACTCACCAGCCTTGGTCACCGGCACTTTCACAGACGCACCATTTTTCTGCACTTTGAGCAGCATCTCATCGATATCATCAACCAGAATATAACTCATCCAATGCGGCGGCACGTCCTTTGCCATATCGTCAGTAATATGCCACATACCCGCAAATTCCTGATCCCCATGCTTGATCATGGTATAGGTGCCATGATCCATTTTATGATCAATGAATGTCCAGCCAAAACAACGGCTATAAAACTCTTTCGCTGCTTCCACATTCGGCGTCGCCAACTCGTTCCAGCAAAACTGATGTTTGGGTGATCCCATAATAATACTCCTTGTGTGATTTGGATCGTAAGTATAGACAAATATGTCGGCAATTCTCAATTTGAGGGTCAAAAACCGGGCACGGGCACGCTCACGGTTTTTGACCCTCAAATAAATACATCGGCATTGTTGAATACAATTGCTGTCATAGATATGATGCCGTTTGACTAGCCCCTTAAACAAGGAGAGATAATGAATACATTACGTGGTTTGGTTATGACAGGCATGATGGCAGCCAACCTGTGTGCGTTCGCCGCAATCAACAATGCGCCAGAGCTTCAATCACCAGCAGCGACCCTGGGAAATAACTGGCTGGTACGCATCAATACACAGGAAAGCAACTGGATTGATCAAGTTCGCGACAAATGTGACTTTCGTTTCCAGACCGTGCATATTGAAAGCCAATCTTTATTTCTTTGTGCGACCAGTAAACACGGATAAAAAACGTTAATTTGCATTAAGTTAACCTTGGATTTTGGTAAGGACGCGTAGGTTGGGCCCTGGCCCAACAACGATCTTTCGGGGTAAAACCATGTTGGGCCAGGGCCCATAGCTGTCAGGCTAAGGGAAAAATTTCGGTGCCAAGCGAGCGTACGGAGACCCTTCGCTTCGCTCTGGGCGACACGTTTGGATTGCGTTGTGGGTTGCGAGACTGCCCTTCACTCTGATGCTCAAGCGTGT
>Ga0075012_10002281_pt1 | contig 18959 bp, 20 predicted proteins | sample All_14_2_FD_71474 | JGI IMG/M metagenome (GOLD analysis project Ga0075012, IMG submission 71474) | Freshwater microbial communities in response to fracking from Pennsylvania, USA - Allegheny Zone_MetaG_DW_15 | ecosystem: Environmental > Aquatic > Deep subsurface > Groundwater > Drilled... | reverse complement strand
GGCGCTGCCGCCTCTGGCGGAGCGCCGCGACGACATACCGCCGCTCGTTCACCACTATCTCGCGCGCTTCGCCGCCGAGCGGCGCGTTCCCGCACCCGAGGTAGCAAGTGACGCCATGGCAGCACTGCAGGCTCATGACTGGCCCGGAAATGTGCGCCAGCTGCGCAATGTCATCGAACGGACAATGATCCTGGCGCCGATCGATCGCATCGCCCGTATAGAGCTCGACATGCTCCCGCCTGAAGTGACGGGCGAAGATGGTGGAGAAGGGGCAGGTCCCAATGCCATGATGGGCGCGCCGCTGCGCGAGGCACGCGAAAGCTTTGAGCGAGAGTATCTTCGCGTCCAGATTCGGCGGTTTTCCGGGAATATTTCTCGCACCGCGACATTCATCGGCATGGAACGTTCGGCACTCCACAGAAAGCTGAAACTGCTGGGCATTACCGATGGAAAAGACGGCGGCTGATCGTCTGATACCAATGCAGCATGGACGCCCCTTCGCAATTGCGATATGAATGCCCCCGGTCCCGATCCGCGGGGCCAGCACGACGCCTTTGCCAGGGCGCAAGCGCGGGCAACGTTCCCGCCAATAAATGAAGGGCTCTATCGTGGCCGATAAAGTGAACAATCTTCAGGATATTTTCCTCAACAGCCTGCGCAAGTCGAAGACCCCCGTGACCATGTTCCTGGTCAAGGGCGTAAAGCTGCAGGGCATCATCACCTGGTTCGACAATTTCTCGGTGTTGCTGCGCCGGGATGGTCAGTCCCAGCTGGTGTACAAGCACGCCATCTCTACGGTCATGCCCGCGCAGCCGATGGACCTGGCGGAAGTCCGCAAGGCGATGGACAGCGCAAAATCGTCGAAGCTGCTGCAGGAGATCTTCCTCAGCGCCGTCCGCAAATCGGGCAATCCCGTGACGATGTTCCTCGTGAACGGCGTTATGCTCCAGGGTGAGATTGCGGCTTACGACCTGTTCTGCATGCTGCTGGAGCGGGACGGCATGGTCCAGCTCGTCTACAAGCACGCCATCTCCACCGTTCAACCTGCGCGTCCGCTCGATCTTTCGGGCGAAGGCGAAGACGACTGACCCGTTTTGCCCCTCCCCGCGCGGGGAGGGGGAAGCGGCGGTAGTTGCGCGGCTGCGCCCAAGCGCGTAACCGCGAGCGGACGATGAGTGTCTTCAACCGTGACAGCGATGATGAGGTAACGCGCGGCGGTCGCGCGGTGGTTGTCCACGCCGAAACGCGGGGAGGGGACCGTCGTGACCCCGAAGCGCGCCTTGAGGAAGCAAAGGGCCTTGCCCTTGCGATCGGACTGGACGTACGCGCCGCCCGCAGTTTTCGCGTGCGCGATACCCGGCCGGCCACACTGTTCGGCAGCGGGCAGGTCGATTCCATCGGCGAACTGGCGCGCGATAACGAGGCAGAGCTCGTCATCGTCGACAACAGCCTCACGCCGGTCCAGCAAAGCAATCTGGAAAAGGAAACGCAGGCAAAGGTCATCGACCGCACTGGCCTGATCCTCGAAATCTTCGGCGAGCGCGCCGCCACTAACGAAGGGCGGTTGCAGGTCGAGCTCGCCCATCTCGATTATCAGGCCGGCCGTCTTGTCCGCAGTTGGACCCACCTGGAACGGCAACGGGGCGGCTTCGGTTTCCTTGGTGGCCCCGGCGAGACGCAGATCGAGGCCGACCGCCGCATGATCCGCGATCGCATGGCCAAGATCCGCCGCGAGCTGGATCAGGTCACACGCACGCGGGGCCTCCATCGTGCCCGTCGCCAGAAGGCTCCCTGGCCGGTGATTGCGCTGGTCGGCTATACCAACGCCGGAAAGTCTACACTTTTCAATCGCTTGACAGGCGCGCATGTCATGGCGGAGGATTTGCTGTTCGCCACGCTCGATCCCACCATGCGCCAGGTCAGCCTGCCGGGGCTCGACAAGGCCATCCTGTCCGACACGGTCGGATTTGTGTCCGACTTGCCGACGCAGCTTGTCGCTGCTTTCCGCGCCACGCTGGAGGAAGTCGTCTCCGCGGATCTCATCGTCCACGTCCGCGACATCGCCCATCCCGATAGCGACGCCCAGCGCGACGATGTGCTGCATGTGCTGGAGGAGCTGGATGTGATCGGGGAGGGGGCCTATGTCGATGGTGCCATGCCGCCCCCCATGCTGGAGGCGTGGAACAAGATCGACCTTCTTGATCCCGATGCGCAGGCGGAGGCGCGCGTTGCCGCCGCACGCCGTGATGATGTCGCGCTGCTGTCGGCCATGACGGGCGAGGGGGTGGATGCGCTCCAGCGGATGATTTCGGCTCGCCTTACGGCTGGCGCGACCGTTCATCGCATCACACTCGATCCCGCAGATGGCGCGGCACAGGCATGGCTGCATGAGCATGGCGAAGTGCTGGCCAGCGCCGTCAGAGAGGAAGGCGCCGTGCTCGACGTCCGCCTGTCCGACTCGGCATGGGCGCGGTTCAATGCCCGCCGTCGTGCCGAGCCTTAGGGCCCGCTAAAGCGCGCGATGCATCACCAGCGCGTCCACGAAACCCAGCGCAGGATGCGCAAAGGCGCCGGGCAGGCGGCCGACAATCGCAAAGCCCATTTTCTGCCAGAGATGCACTGCCGCAGCGTTGCTCGCGATCACGAAATTGAACTGCATGGCGGAGAAGCCGCGTTCGCGGGCGATGTCGAAAGAGGCCGCGCACATGGTCCGCGCCACGCCGCGCCCGGTGGCGTCCGCCGCCGTCGCATAGCCCGCGTTGGCGACATGCGCGCCGCCACCCAGCTGGTTGGCGCGAATGTAAAAGACGCCCGCCGCCTTGCCGTCATCTTCCAGCAGATATGTTTCGCGCTCTTCCGACAGCCAGAGAGACAGCACAGCCGCGCGTGAGAGGTCGCGGGGCAGGGCTAGCGTTTCACCCGCCCGGATGACAGGTTCGAGGATGGCCCAGATCGGATCGCCGTCCGTCTCCGTGGCGCGTCGGATCAGTCGCGCTTGGCTTTGGCCGTCTGCCACAATGCCTCCTTGTCGGTAAGCGAAAGGCCCGGAAAGGCATCGCCGGCCAGCGCTTCCATGATGCGAAACCGTTTCTCGAACTTGGCGTTGGCCGCCCGCAACGCGACTTCGGGGTCGACTTTCATGTGCCGCGCCAGATTGACGACGGCGAACAGCAGGTCGCCAATCTCCTCGGCGCGCTCGGCGTCCGTATCGGCCGTGCGCACTTCTTCGATTTCCTCTTCCACCTTGGCATAGGCGCCTTCCGCATCCGGCCAGTCGAATCCCGTACGCGCCGCACGTTTTTGCAGCTTCTCCGCGCGCAGCAGCGCCGGAATCGCCAAGGCCACGCCTGCAAGCGCGCTGTCATCGGCATCCTTGCCGGCGCGTTCGGCTGCCTTTATCGCTTCCCATTGGGCATGACCATCCTGGCGTGCGACGCCTTCGCCGAACACATGGGGATGCCGCCGCACCATCTTCTGCGTGATGCCGTCGATCACGTCCTGCAGTGCAAAGGCCTTTGCCTGTTCGGCGATCCGCGCATGGAACACCACCTGCAACAGCAGGTCGCCCAGTTCGTCCTTCAGCGCAGCAAGGTCGTTTCGTTCGATCGCGTCGGCCACTTCATAGGCTTCCTCGATCGTATACGGCGCGATGGAGGCGAAATCCTGCTGGATGTCCCAGGGGCAGCCATGTTCGGGATCGCGCAGCCGCGCCATCACGCGTGCCAGCGGCATGACGTCAGCCGCGCTGGCGCGTTCGCCTATGTCTACCGTCGGCGCACCGGCCGCAGCAGGAGAGGCGTCGCGCTCATTCGATGTGCCCTCCGCTTCAGTCATCCGAAAGTCCGATAATATATATTATGTTAAATGAGCTGTGGTATTCCGCATGTGCGAGAATGCCCGATCCCGCCGCTGCGCGACGGCCGTGCGCTGCCATGGTTCTGCGGCTCTCGCTCATTGCGGCTCCAATACCATCTCGCCGTGCTCCACCCGCCAGCTTTTCAGCGCCGACAGAAAGTTCATGCCCAGTATGTTCACGTCTCCGAACGTCGGCGACACCACAACGGCAATATCATTCGCCACAATGGGCCCGACCGTCAGTCCGGGAACGTTGGCCTGTGCCGCTTCCGCAGGTCCGTTTGCTGTCCGCATCCGCACAACGCGGCTGCGGTCGATCGCAAGGCCGGCCTTGGCTGCGACATCTTCCGATATGGCCGTGACGCTGGCGCCGCTGTCGATCAGGAAGCGCGCGGGCGTGCTGTTGACGCTTCCGTCAACCCAGTAATGCCCATCCGCCGACACAGTGATGCGCATCGTCCGGCCTACGACCTGCTGTTGCGGTGCGCCGGTCAGTTCGGACCGCACCCGGTCGCCCACAAATCCCAGTTCGCGGCGAAAGCTGAAAAGCGCCAGTACGACACCGAATATCGCGACCCATGCCAGCGCCATGCCCAGCGCACCGCCCAGTGTCCATCGCCGCCCGACCAAGGCCGTGCCAACCAGGATGATGGCCATCACGATGGCGATCATCCGGGCCATATCGTCGCCGTCGAGCGCCTGATTCATGCCAAATCCAGTACCATGCCGTCATAGGCCGGTTCCACGCCCGGCGGCAGGATGCCGCGCAGCGTTTCATAGTCCATGCTCTGGTCCATATGGGTCAGCACGGATCGCTGCGGCACAACGGCGGCGATGGCGTCCAGCGTCAGTGCCAGATGGGAATGCGTCGGGTGCGGCTTGTGTCGCAGCGCATCCACGATCCAGATGTCGACACCGCAGAAATGATCGATCATTCCCGGCGTTACTTCATGAAAATCAGTGGAATATCCAATGGATTTACCATCCAGGCTGAAATGAAATCCGGTCGAGAATATGGCGCCATGCGGCTGATCGATGCAGCGGATATGAATGTCACCGATGACGAGCGCATCGTCCAGCTGCATTCCGGTCAGGATCGGCGGATAATTGCCATGCCCGTCGAACGCATAGGTGAAACGTCGCCGCATCAGCGACAATGTTTCGCGCCGCGCATAGCACAGCGTCGGCATGCCCTTATGGTGGGTCAATTGACGAACATCATCAATGCCGTGGCAGTGATCCGCATGGTCATGCGTCCACAGCACTGCGTCGATGTCGATGATATCCGCCGCCAGCAGCTGCTCGCGCAGGTCCGGCGCGGTATCGATCAGCAATCTTGTGGTGGCGCTCTCGATCAGGATCGATGCCCGCGTGCGCCTGTTCTTCGGATTGGTCGGATCGCATGCGCCCCAGTCATTGCCGATGCGCGGCACACCCGAGGATGTGCCGCAGCCAAGGATCCGGGCGCGTAGCGTCATGCGGCGGTCTTGGTGAACAGCGTTCGGAAATTGGCCGTGGTATACGCTGCCAACTCCGAAACGCTTTCTCCGCGCAGTTTGGCGAGGAATGCAGCCGTGTCCGCAACATAGGCCGGTTCGCACGGTTTCCCGCGATGCGGTATCGGTGCAAGGAAGGGCGAATCCGTTTCGATCAGAAGCCGTTCGCGCGGCAATCTGGCCGCCGTTTCCTGCAGCTCCCGTGCGTTCTTGAATGTCACGATGCCGGAAATGCTGATGTAGAAGCCCAGCGCAATCGCTTTGTCCGCAAAATCGCCACTGGCGGTGAAGCAGTGGATCAGGCCGGGATAGGCCCCCTTCCCCATCTCGTCCGTCAGGATCGAAATCGTGTCGTCTTCAGCATCGCGCGTGTGCACGATCAGCGGCAGCCCTGTCTCGCGCGCCGCCGCGATGTGGGCGCGGAAACTGCGCTGCTGCCGTTCCCGATCGCTATGGTCGTAATAATAATCGAGGCCTGTCTCGCCGATGCCGACAACGCGCGGATGCGCGGCGCGATCGACCAGGCGCGCGGTGTCGACATGCGGATGCTCATCGGCTTCGTGCGGGTGAATGCCGACCGTCGCCCAAACGTCGCTCTCGCGCTCGGCGGTGGCCAGCACATCGTCCCATTCGCTTTCGCGTGTGGCGATGTTCAGCATCAGGTCCACGCCCGCACCGCGCGCACGGTCCAGAACGGCCTGCTGATCTTCGACCAGCCCCTTGTAATTAAGGTGACAATGGCTGTCGATCAGCATGGCTCAGCCGTCCGCCTCGGTCAGTTCCAGTCGCGGAAACAGGGGTGAAGGCGGCGCGAGTATGAAGTCGCTTTCCGCCAGCGCCGAATACCAGTGCGCGCCGATCGTGTCGTTGCTGCGATTTTCGGCCGGCACGCCCATCTGGTCGAGCAGTTTGGCGGCGCTCGCCGGGATGACCGGCTGGATGGCGACCGCCAACTGGGCGATGCAGATATAGAGGGTCGCAAGCACCGTCTCCATCCGCTTCGTATCAGTCTTGCGCAGCGCCCACGGCGCCTGGGCGTCGATATACTGGTTGCAGGCGAATGCGGCGCGCAGCCATGCGTCGATCGCGATCGACGGCGCCAGATCGTTGAAAGCCGCGGGCATTTCCTGCCGCACGACACGGTCCAGCAGGTCGAACAACTCGGTGTCGCTCGTGTCATGGCCATGCACGGCAGGCAGCTTCCCGCTGCAATTCTTGGCGATGAAGCTCAGCGTCCGCTGGGCAAGGTTGCCGAATGCGTTGCCCAGGTCGCTGTTGGCCCTCTGGACGATCGCTTCGGGGCTGTAGCTGCCGTCATTGCCGAAGGTCACTTCGGACAGCAGGAAATAGCGCAGTTGGTCGACGCCGAAACGCGCGGCCAGCTCTACCGGATCGGCGACGTTGCCGACCGACTTCGACATCTTCTCGCCGCGATTGAGCAGGAAGCCGTGGCCGAACACCTGCTTGGGCAGCGGCAGCTTCGCGCTCATCAGAAAAGCCGGCCAATAGACGGTGTGGAAACGCACGATATCCTTGCCGATGATGTGGACGATATCGCCCCCCTCGGACCAGTAGTTCGCGAAGCGCTCCCGATCATCCGGATAGCCACAGCCGGTGATGTAGTTCGTCAGCGCGTCGACCCACACATACATGACATGTCCGTCACTGCCCGGAACCTTCACGCCCCAGTCGAAACTGGTGCGCGATATGCTCAGGTCGCTCAGGCCGCCTTCGACGAACCGCAGAATTTCGTTCCGTCGGCTTTCGGGACGGATGAAATCGGGCTGCGCCGCGTACAGGTCCAGCAGCTTTTGCTGATAGTTGGACAGACGAAAGAACCAGCTTTCCTCCACTGTCCATTCCACGGGCGTGCCCTGGGGTGAGAGCCGATCGCCCCCCTCCCCGTCGACCAGTTCCTTCTCGTCGTAAAAGGCTTCGTCGCGGACGGAATACCAGCCTTCATAGCGATCGAGGTAGAGGTCGCCATTGGCTTCCATCGCTTTCCAGATCGCCTGGCTCGCGGCATGGTGCGCCGGCTCGCTGGTGCGGATGAACCGGTCATAGGAAATGGCAAGAACATCATCCATTTCCTTGAAATAGGATGACATTCTGTCTGCAAGTTCCACCGGCGAAACGCCTTCGCGCCGCGCCGTCTGCGCCATTTTCAGGCCGTGTTCGTCTGTCCCGGTCTGGAAAAAGACATCGCGCCCCGCCTGCCGCTGAAAGCGCGCGACGGCGTCGGTCGCGATCGCCTCATAGGCATGCCCGATATGCGGGCGGCCGTTGGGGTAGCTGATTGCGGTGGTGATTGTGTAGGGCTTCGCCATGGCCCGCAAATGGGCGGAAATTCCCTATTTGTCCAGCGTCGCGGGCCCCATTTCACGATCAGCTTGACTGAAGCTCGCTGTCCGCCAGATCCGCCAGCAGGCTGCATATTTCAAACACCGTCGCGCCGGGATCCAGGGTTAGGATAACTGCGCCCGCCGCCAGCTCGCGCGCCTTCTCCCACGCTGCGATGGCGTCCGCCAGCGCCGCCCCCGACCGCGTCCGCGCCAGCTGCGCGATCCTTCGCGGCGCCCGCTCCAGAAACGCCTCATACCGCGCCCGCGCCGCCTTGCCCGTCAGCGTACGCGCCAGCGCCAACCGACGACGGTTGTCAGGATCGCCGTCCCGCACAATCTGGTCGAGCGTCTCGTCCATTTCGGCAACGCCCAGTCCTGCGAGCGCCAACGCCTGACCGATCGATCCGCCGGAAACGGCGGCCAGCGCCGTAATATCGTCGGTAGCCATCGCGGGCAACTGGCGTGTGATCAGCTGGCTAACCTCATCACTCTGGAGCGGACCGAAACGCAGTACACGGCATCGCGAACGGATGGTTGGCAGCAAGCGGGCGGGTGCATGGGCAACCAGCAGGAAGAAGCAATCGGGCGGCGGCTCCTCCAGGCTTTTCAGCAGCGCATTGGCGGCGGGCCTCTCCAGCTCGTCCGCACTGTCGATCAGCACGACCCGGCGGGAAGACAGGGACGGCGCCTTGCCCAGCAGGTTCTGAACCGTACGAACCTGGTCAACGCGGATATTGCGGTAGAGTTCGCCTTTGTCATTTTCGACGCGCTCCAGGCGTACAAAGTCGGGATGCGCTCCGGATTCCACCAATCGGGCGACGCGATGTTCGGCATCTACCTCCAGTTCCCCGCCGACCAGTGCGGGATCGGCGGCTTCAGCCAGTAATCGGGTAGCAAAGGCCAACGCGAATGCGGCCTTACCAATGCCTTCGGGGCCGGCCAGAATCCAGGCATGGTGCATGCGGCGGGAGGCCAATGCGGACTGCAGCACGGCGCGTTGAGACGCGTGCCCGACCAGAATGGTCATGGCAGTAAGTCCGCGATCGCAGCCAGCAGCCGATTCGTGACGGCAACCGGTTCCCCGGATGCTTCGATCAGGCGAAACCGTTCTGTTTCCTGCCGCGCATAACCGGAAAAGGCTTCGGCCACGCGCGCGTGAAACGCAGCGTTCCGGCCGCCAATGCGATCCCCTGCCCCACCATCGCGCGTTGCGGCACGGCTGGCGGCTTCGCCCTCCGGCAAAGTCAGCACCAGTGTTCGATCCGGCAGCAGGCCCTGACTGCCAAATGCATGCAGTGCCAGGATGTCGGCGTCATCAAGCCCGCTCGCGCCAGCCTGATACGCGCGACTGCTGTCGAGGAAGCGGTCCGTCAGCACCCAAGCACCGCGCGCCAAGGCCGGGCGGATGGTCTTTTCTACGTGGTCGGCGCGTGCCGCGGCGAAAAGCAATGCTTCCGCGCGCGGTCCCCAGCGGTCGGCATCCCCCGAAAGCAGCAGTTCACGGATGGCTTCAGCACCGGAGCTTCCACCCGGCTCGCGTGTTTCTATCACCTCGATACCGCGTTGCCGTAGCGCCGCGGCCAATGCCTTTAGCTGCGTGGATTTGCCTGCGCCTTCGCCGCCTTCGAGCGAGAGGAAGCGCCCTGTCACCCGAACAAGGACTTCAGGCCGTTCCACAACCGGCCAAAGACGCCGGCGGCGGCAACGTCTTCGGCCGCGACCAGCGGCATCACCTGCGGCGGTGTGTCCGGCGTGGAGACAATCAACTGTGCAATGGTTGCGCCCTTGGCGATGGGCGCCTTGATCGGGCCGGTATACACGACTTTGACGTTGATGTTCTGCGAAGCAGTGCGTGGCAGTGTAACAGCCAGGTTTCGGGGCGCGACCAGTCCAACCGTGGTGGCTGAGCCCAGTTGCACTTCTGCGGTTTCGACCAGCGCGCCTTGCTTGAACAAAGGCTGCGCCTTCCATGCCTTGAAGCCCCAGTCCATGAACCGCACCGATTCCTCGATCCGGCTGTTGAACGTGGGCAGACCGGCAACGACCATGACGAGACGCCGCCCTTCCTGTTCGGCGGAGCCGGTAAAGCCGAAGCCGGCCTCTTCCGTATGGCCGGTCTTGAGGCCGTCCGCTCCAGCAATCTTGCCCAATATGGGATTGCGGTTTGCCTGGTTGATATCCGCGCCGCCCATCGTGCGGCCCCAGGTGAACGATCGTGTCGCATAGAATTTGCGGTACAGGTCCGGTGTTTCGTTGACGGTTGCTTCCGCCAGCAAGGCCAGATCGTGCGCCGTTACATATGTAACGCCTTCGTCCGGCCAGCCGTTGCTGGTTCCAAAATGGCTGTTTGCGAGACCGAGTCGTTCGCCTTCCTTGTTCATCTGGGCGACGAACGCTTCCTCAGTGCCGGCGATACCCTCGGCAAGCACCACGCAGGCATCGTTGCCCGACAGTGTCACGATGCCATGCAACAGATTTTCGACGGACACTTCTTCATTAGGTGAGAGGAACATGGTCGATCCGGCTGCGGGACCATGCCACTTTTTCCATGTCTCCGGGCGCACCGTGAACTTCTGGTCGAGCTTTAACTGGCCCTCCTGAATCATGCGAAAGGCGACATGCGCCGTCATCATCTTGGCCATTGAAGCGGGCGGAATACGCTGATCGCCGGCTTTGTTGTACAGCACGGCTCCAGACGAGAGGTCCTTCATATATGCGATCGGCGCGGCGCTCGTGTAAGGCGGCGCTTCCGCAGCCAGTGGCTGAGCGGCAAGGGTAACAAACAGCGCAGCAGCAAGAGACTTCTTCATGGACAGTCCGAATAGAATGGGGTGATGCCGCTTCATTAACTCTTCCGGCAGCAGCCTCAATGACTTTGTGAGTCCAGTACGGCCAAGTGAGGCTCCTTTTCGTGATGAGCTACTGGCAAGAGCCGTCGGATGCCGCTAAGCCGCGCCACGATTTCAGCAGGAGTTACGAATATTATGCGCCCTTCCGGCCGCGCCCCCGACCAGATGCGGGCGATCACCATGGAGCCCGCCTTTACCATCCATGCAGAGGGAAGCTGCCTGATCAGCTTTGGTGACACGCGGGTGCTGTGCACGGCGTCCGTCGAGGAGCGCGTGCCCCCATTCCTGCGCGGCAAGGGCGAAGGCTGGGTTACGGCCGAATATGGCATGTTGCCTCGGGCTACCCATACGCGCGGTTCGCGTGAAGCGGCAAAGGGCAAGCAGTCCGGACGCACGCAGGAAATCCAGCGCCTGATCGGTCGATCGCTGCGCGCCGTTGTCGACCTCAAGAAGCTGGGCGAGCGGCAGATCACGCTCGATTGCGACGTTATCCAGGCGGACGGCGGCACGCGCACGGCGGCCATTTCAGGTTCGTGGGTCGCGCTGCGTATCGCCATCGACAAGCTGATCGCGGCGGGACAGATCAAGGAGGACCCGATCGTCCAGAAAGTCGCGGCGATCAGCTGTGGCATTCATCAGGGTACGCCGGTGCTGGACCTGGACTATGTCGAGGATTCGAGCGCCGAGGCCGACGCCAACTTCATCCTGACAGGCGACGGCAAGCTGGCCGAAGTGCAGGCGACGGCCGAAGGTGCGACCTTTGACGAGGAAGAGCTGCTGCGCCTGTTGCGACTTGCCCGCATCGGTTGCACACAGATATTCGCGGCACAGGACAAGGCGACCGGGCGGTGACAGACAATCAGGGCAACGAGCAGGCCATTCGCAAGCTGAAGCCGGGCAAGCTGGTTGTCGCCAGCCACAATGCCGGCAAGGTTCGCGAGATCAAGGCCCTGCTCGCGCCCTTTGGCATCGAGCCCGTTTCGGCGGCCGATCTGGATCTGCCGGAGCCGGACGAAACCGGCACGACTTTCTTTGCGAATGCCGAGTTGAAGGCGATGCAGGCGGCGGACCTTTCCGGTTTCCCCGCCTTGGCCGACGACAGCGGCCTTTGCGTTGATGCCCTGAACGGCGATCCGGGCATTTTCTCCGCCCGCTGGGCCGGGCCGGACAAGGATTTCGGCCTCGCCATGCGCAATGTTTGGGAAGCGGTCGAGGCCAAGGGGCCGGAAGCGGGCCACGACGCACACTTCATATGCGTGCTCGCGCTGGCCTGGCCCGACGGGCATGTCGAGGCCTTTGAAGGGCGTGTTGATGGCACGCTGGTCTGGCCGCCACGTGGTGACAAGGGCTTTGGCTACGACCCGATGTTCCAGCCGCTGGGCCATGACGTCAGCTTCGGTGAGATGGAGCCGGATGCCAAGCACGCCATGAGCCACCGTGCCGACGCGTTCCGCCAACTCGTCTCGGCCGCCTTCTGACACTCGACCTGAGCGTCTGTATTGGTTAGCTTTCAGACCATGCAGATGGGCGAACCGAAGATGCTGTCGAGGGTCGGGATATGCGCGGCGATGCTCGCGTTGTCGGCGTGCGCGGGCAAGGATTTCCGTCCCGTCAGCGACTCTGCCGTGCGTATCGGCAAGCCCTATGCTGTGCGCGGCGTAACATATACCCCGGCGGCCGATCCTGCCTACGACATGCTCGGCTATGCCAGCTGGTATGGATCGGAATCGGGAAACCAGACCGCCAATGGCGAACGCTTTCGTCCGGCATGGATCACGGCGGCGCATACGACGTTGCCCCTTCCAACCTATGTCGAAGTGACCGCGCTCGACACGGGGCGCACCATTCTGGTGCGCGTCAATGATCGGGGGCCATTTACCGAACGACGGCGTATCCTCGATCTGTCGCGGGGCGCAGCCGAGCAACTCGGCATCCGCACTCAGGGATTGGTCGCGGTGCGTGTCCGCGCGGTCGAGCCTCCGGAAAGGGACCGGAAGCGTCTGCGCGAGGGAAAGCCCGCGCCGGAGCGCGCCCGAGTGCCCGACAATATATTGACCAACCTCCGTGGACAGATGCACGCGGCCGGACTGTAGACCGCACGGCGGAGGGGCGTACAGCGACAGCGGGCGAAAGTTGCGGAAGTTGCGGGTCTGGCGCAGTTTCGCCACGTGCATATCGGTTGGGCCGTTACTGATTGAAATGGAATGCTTTCCTGCGACCATCGTTGCGGCCTAGCATTCCGGGCATTGTGTAGGACAGCCTGCCCCCCACTCCTATGCGCTCCAGGCCGTGAACTCATAAATCGGTATGTTCAAGATTCACAGGATCGCCCCATTGGTCTCATGCCAAGCGAGCTTCACAAGCGGCGGCTGCGCCAACTCTTTAGGATGGCCCGTGCCAAGTAGATTGCCGACGCTGCGGCCAGCAAAGCAAAGATCAATTGGTAAATTATCGCTTCGACAGTGAATCGCGCGCCCTTCAAGAATGGATGGGCGTGAAGCGCCTCAGAAAAGCTGTATGCTTCGTACAAGCTCATAGAGGTAACGGCCAGAACAAGCGTAGCAGCTACGAGCTTGATGATTTTCAGGAATCGCAAGCGCATCGCTTTCGTTCTCCATCGATCACGCGACTTTTGGTGATCGCGAAACTCCGTTCATTGACGTTGTACGACTTTGAAAGGGTGCCGCCAATGGCAAGTGGCTGCGCCGGGTGCACGGCCACTGGTTGATAGCTTCCCTCCCGCGTCGATGACCGCCGTGTGCTGAACGGCATCGTCTGGGTCTTGCAGTCCGGAGCGCCTTGGCGTGATCTGCCCGAGCGCTATGGCCCGCGCATCACTTGCTATAACCGGTTCGTGCGATGGCGGAAAGCGGGCGTCTGGGATCAGATGATGGACGCTATCACTGCCGCCCACGATGGCTAGGTCGCTGACGCGCTGCTCAAGCATCTGGACCTGCACACCGTCGCGCTGGCTGACAAGGCCTACGACGCTGATCGCATCCGTGAACTGATCAGGGGGCAAGAGGCCGCACCCAACATCCCGCCGAAGAGCAGTCGACGCTGGAAGCCATGCTTCAGCAAACGGCTCTACCGCGAGCGCAGGTTCTTCTCCAAACTGATACCCTTCCGCCGCGTCGCTACACGCTACGACAAGCTCGCCGCCAACTTCCTCGCAATCGTGCAATTCGTCTCAGTTCGGCTGTGGCTGCGGGCTTGTCTAGTCCTCTGGCCCCTGCCCATAGATATTGCCCGGCGGCGAGTAGCGGCACACAAGATAGTCCTGTCCCCTGCCGGTTCGCAGAGCGCAGCCCACCGCTGTAGTCCCGCGCCAGATGATCTGCGTGTAATGCCCGGCGTCTCGCCAGTTGCCGGTCGTGCTGATCGCTGGAATACGGCTGCCTGCACGATAATAGCGTGCTTCATCGAGAAACGTGCCGATCATCGTCCCGTAGTCGTAGAGATCACGCTCGCCGCGCCAGATATTTTCACCCTGCGCGCCTGAACGGCTTACTTTCGCGCTGTGACGATACAGTCCGGTGCGCGCCATTTCTGCGGCATAGCGATCCGCATCGATGGCCAGCGCGTCGCTCCAGGCGAGTGGCGGGACACCCACCGCGCGGCGCGCCCGATTATGCTGACGTAATGCGATCGCCTCCAGCAGGTCGCGCCCACGCTCTGGCCGCTCCAGCCCGTAGCGTTCGGCCTGACCGACGGCGGACGACGGCGTCAGTGTAAGTAATGCAATTCCCAGCCATGGCGCCCGCCGCCCGACCCCGCTAATAACGCCCCCGATTATGTTCACTTCGTCCGTTGTCCCGACTGCCTCTGGCGACTCGCCCGAATCCGGGGCGCTCGCGCTCTACATTCATTGGCCATTTTGCGTTTCCAAATGCCCCTATTGCGATTTCAACAGCCATGTTCGCGCTGAAATCGACACAGATGCCTGGCGTGCCGGGCTGCTTTCAGACATGGCGCATGAAGCCAAGCTGACTGAAGGGCGACAGCTTTCCTCGATCTTTTTCGGCGGCGGCACCCCTTCGTTGATGCCGCCCTCGCTCGCGCAAAAGCTGATCGAAGCGGCGGACAGCCACTGGGGCCTTACACCAGACGCAGAAATCACGCTGGAAGCCAATCCAAGCTCGGTGGAAGCCGCACGCTTTGCCGATCTGGCGGCGGCCGGTGTCAATCGCGTGTCTCTGGGCCTACAGGCGCTGGACGATGCGGCCTTGCACTTTCTGGGGCGGGCGCATGACGTGGATGAGGGGTTGGCCGCCCTTGACGTGGCGCAACGCTGCTTCAACCGCGTCAGCTTTGACATCATCTATGCGCGGCCGGACCAAAGTGTCGCCGAATGGGAAAGGGAACTGAAGCGGGCGCTGGGTTTCGGCACTGACCATCTCTCGCTCTATCAACTCACCATCGAGCCGGGCACGCGCTTCGAAACGCTCGTAAGGCAGGGCGCTTTCGTACCCGCCGACGCCGACCACGCCGCGACCCTGTATGAGGTGACCCAGGCGCTGACCGAAGCAGCGCAGATGCCGGCCTATGAGGTGAGCAACCACGCGCGGCGGGGACAGGAGAGCCGCCATAATCTGACCTACTGGCGCTATGATGATTTTGTCGGCATCGGCCCCGGCGCCCATGGACGCCGTAATCGCACCGCCACCGTCCGCCATCGCAAGCCGGAAAACTGGATGGCGGCGATCGATCGCAACGGCCATGGACTCTCGGAAGAAACGCCGCTCGATCCGCAGGATCAGGCGACGGAAGCGCTGGTGATGGGATTGCGCCTGGCGGAAGGCGTCGACCTTTCACACATCGCGACGGCGTCCTCACGGGATGCGAGCCTCCTGGTCAATGATGCCGCCGTGGCGCGCTATGAGGGGCTTGGCCTTCTCCGCCGGCAGGGCATGCGTCTACAGGTCACAGGAGCCGGCATGCTTCTGTTGGAAGCGCTCCTTGCGGAAATCGTTATGGTCGACTGACCGCCCGGCACGCGCTCTTTGCGGATATTGGCGGCTTTGCGTTCCTGTGTTGCACAGGTAAAGGGCGCGCATGACGGCGCCATTCATCAAGATTTGCGGCATTTCGACGGCTTCGACGCGCGACGCCGCCCTACGGGCGGGCGCCCGCTATATCGGCTTCGTGCTGTTTGAGCGTAGCCCACGCAATGTTTCGCCCGAACAACTCGCTGCCCTTGGGGCAGATATGCCGGCGGGCATCGGCAAAGTGGCCGTTCTGGTTGATCCTGATGATGCCCTGCTCGCCCGTATCGCGCCGTTGGTGGACCATGTGCAGCTTCATGGGCACGAAAGCCCCGAACGTGCGGCCGTGATCCGCAGTCGCTTTGACCTGAACGTGTGGAAAGCGATCTCCGTGAAGACAGCCGCCGACCGTGATGGAGGGCGACGATATGCGGGCGCAGCCGATTTCCTGCTGTACGACGCCAAGACTCCTGACGGCGCCACCCTGCCCGGCGGCATGGGTGCGCGTTTCGATTGGCAGTTACTGTCTGGCTTCGTTCCGCCTTTGCCGTGGGGGCTTTCAGGCGGTCTCGATCCGCTGAATGTCGCGCAAGCTGTGGCGGTGACGGGCGCGCCGCTAGTCGATGTGTCTTCCGGCGTCGAAAGCGCGCCGGGCATCAAGGATGTGGACAAGATAGCGGCCTTCTGCGATGCGGCTTCGAAATGTTGATACTGGCCGTCACAGTCGAGCGCATCGGGACACGATGGCGCTGATCGCTTCCTTCCCGTCGAAGCGATTGCGTACCTGTACCCAGAAAGATTGATGCGACCATGAGCGATACTGTCACCCTGTCAAATTCCCTGCGCAGCCAGCCTGATGAACGCGGGCATTTCGGCGCTTTCGGCGGACGCTATGTCGCCGAAACGCTGATGCCGCTGATCCTTGATCTGGAGGAGGCCTATCGTGCGGCCAAGACCGATCCCGCATTCGAGGCTGAATTTCGGGATCTGCTGAAGCACTATGTGGGCCGCGCCAACCCGCTTTATTATGCGGAGCGCCTGACCGAAGCCGTTCGTGCGCAGGCTCCACAGGGCAAAGGCGCCAAGATCTACCTCAAGCGTGAGGATCTGAACCACACCGGCGCGCACAAGATCAACAACTGCATTGGCCAGATTTTGCTCGCGCGTCGCATGGGCAAGGCAAAGATCATCGCCGAGACGGGCGCGGGGCAGCACGGCGTTGCGACTGCGACCGTGGCGGCGCGCTTTGGCCTGCCGTGCACCATCTTCATGGGCGCCAAGGATGTGGAGCGTCAGAAGCCCAATGTGTTCCGCATGAAGCTGCTGGGTGCAGAAGTGGTGCCCGTCACCAGTGGATCGCAGACGCTGAAGGACGCAATGAACGAGGCGCTGCGCCATTGGGTCGCGAACGTCCATGACACGTTCTACATCATCGGCACCGCCGCAGGGCCCCACCCCTATCCGGAGTTGGTGCGCGATTTCCAATCCGTGATCGGGCAGGAAACCCGTACGCAGATCATGGAGCATGAAGGTCGTCTCCCTGACCTCCTGGTTGCGGCAGTCGGCGGCGGGTCAAACGCTATCGGCATGTTCCACCCCTTCCTGGATGATCCGGACGTTGCGATGGTGGGTGTCGAAGCCGCCGGCGAAGGCCTGGACGGCAAGCACGCGGCGAGCCTGACGGGCGGCGTATCGGGTATTCTGCACGGCAACCGCACCTATCTGTTGCAGGATGAGGACGGGCAGATCACCGAAGCGCATTCGATTTCCGCGGGACTCGACTATCCGGGCATCGGACCGGAGCATAGCTGGCTCCATGAAATCGGACGGGTGCGTTATGTGCCCGTGACGGATACAGAGGCGCTGGACGGATTCCAGCGACTCTCCGCGCTGGAGGGCATCATTCCGGCGCTGGAAAGCGCGCACGCCATCGCGGCCGCCGTGCGCGAAGCGGCCACGCTGGATGCGGACAAGCTGCTGGTGGTCAATCTCTCCGGCCGTGGCGACAAGGACATCTTCACCGTGGCCGAAGCATTGGGAGCCGAAATGTGAGCGGGCGGCTGGCGACAACTTTCGCAGCGTGCAAGGCGGAAGGGCGCGCGGCGCTCATCACGTTCGTCACTGCCGGCGACCCCACACCTGCGGATAGCGGCGCGGTGCTCGACGCACTGGTCGCCGGTGGGGCGGATATCATTGAACTGGGCATGCCCTTTACCGATCCCATGGCCGATGGGCAGGCGATCCAGATCGCCAACCTGCGCAGCCTGGGATCCGGCACGCGAACAAGCGACATATTCGCCATCGCCACGGCATTTCGCGCACGGCATCCTTCCGTTCCTCTGGTCCTGATGGGCTATGCCAATCCGATGCTCGCGCGCGGCGCGGAATGGTTTGCGCAGCAGGCGGAAGCGGCTGGCGTGGATGGCGTGATCTGCGTCGACATCCCGCCGGAAGAAGACGCGGAGATCGGCCCTGCCCTGCGCACGGCCGGCATCGCCCTTGTCCGGCTCGCCACGCCAACGACGGACGCTGCCCGCCTGCCGGTGGTGCTCGATGGCGCAAGCGGTTTCCTCTATTATGTTTCGGTGGCGGGCGTGACCGGCAAGCAGCAGGCGCAGCTCGCCAGCATCGAAAATGCCGTCGGTAAGCTGAAGGCCGCGACGGACCTCCCCGTGGCGGTCGGTTTCGGCGTGCGTACACCCGAACAGGCGGCGGCCATCGGCCGCGTTGCGGATGGCGTCGTGGTGGGGTCGGCCATCGTTGATATCGTCGGTTCGCACGGCGCAGTGGCTGCGCCGTTCGTTCGCGAATTTGTAGGCAGCCTGCGCGATGCGCTCGCCGCCCGGGAGATTGTCGCATGAGCTGGATCAACCGCGTCCGCAACGCCATTCCCTTCATCGCCAAGCGCGAGACGGCGGAGAATCTGTGGCACAAATGCCCCGGCTGCGCGCAGATGGTCTTCATCAAGGAGTGGGAAGAGAATCTCTCGGTCTGCCCAAAGTGCGACCATCACGGACGCATCGGGCCGAAGGAGCGCTTCGCCCAGTTGCTGGACGAAGGCAGCTATACCCTGCTTCCGACCCCGGCGGTGAAGGAAGACCCGCTGCGCTTCCGTGATTCCAAGAAATATACCGATCGCATCAGGGCGGCACGCACCTCCACCGGCGAGCAGGACGCGCTGATCAACGCGCGGGGCACGATTGCCGGGCGGCCGGCCGTGATGGGCGTGCAGGATTTCGCCTTCATGGGCGGATCGATGGGCATGGGCGTGGGCGCGGCTTTCCTTCAGGGCGTGGAAGCGGCCATCGCGGCCAAGGCGCCCTACATCATCTTCACCGCCGCCGGTGGCGCGCGGATGCAGGAGGGCATTTTGAGCCTGATGCAGATGCCGCGATCCACTGTCGCCATCCGGCGGCTGCATGATGCGGGCCT
>Ga0075012_10002280_pt1 | contig 18962 bp, 14 predicted proteins | sample All_14_2_FD_71474 | JGI IMG/M metagenome (GOLD analysis project Ga0075012, IMG submission 71474) | Freshwater microbial communities in response to fracking from Pennsylvania, USA - Allegheny Zone_MetaG_DW_15 | ecosystem: Environmental > Aquatic > Deep subsurface > Groundwater > Drilled... | reverse complement strand
GGAATCAGCTTGCCGGCGTCATCGCGCTTGCCGCTGCCGAGGGCAATGATCTTGCCTTCCTGGGGTTTTTCCTTGGCGGTGTCGGGGATGATGATCCCGCCTTTTTTGGTTTCTTGCTCTTCGATCGTGGAAACCAGTACGCGGTCTCCTGTCGGTTTGAACTTCACGTCTGCCATGTCGTTACTCCTGTGGTTGGTTGTTTCAGTGAGGACTTCATGCCCCGCCGGAAACAGCCGGCGGGACGCTGAAATGCTTCAAAAATTGACTGGTCTTACTTCTTCTCGCCCTTGTCCTTGTCGATGACCTCGAAGTCGGCGTCGACGACATCATCGTCCTTCTTTGCCGATGAGGTGCCTTCGTCCCCGGAAGCGGGTTCCCCGGTGGGGGCCGCGCCCGCGGTTTGGGACGCCTTCTGGTAAAGCTCGGTGGAAATCTCCTGGAGCTTGGCGTTGAGGGCGTCGGTGGCGGACTTCATGGCGTCGCTGTCGTCGCCCTTGACCGTTTCCTTGGCCTTGTCGATCAACTCCTGGAGTTCTTTCTTCTTGGACTCTTCGATCTTGTCGCCCTGATCCTTGATCAGCTTCTCGGCCGCAAAAGCGATGTTGTCGCAGGCGTTGCGGATCTCGACTTTTTCCTTGGCCTTCTTGTCCTCGTCGGCGTGGGCCTCGGCGTCCTTGACCATCTTGTCGATTTCGCCCTTGTCCAGGTTGCTGGAGCCGGTGATGGAGATTTTCTGTTCCTTCCCGGTGCCCAGGTCCTTGGCGTGGACGTTGAGGATGCCGTTGGCATCGATGTCAAAGGTCACTTCGATCTGGGGCACGCCGCGGGGGGCCGGAAGGATTCCATCAAGGTGGAATTTGCCCAGGGACTTGTTGTCCTTGGCCAGGGGACGTTCGCCCTGGAGAATGTGGATGTCCACTCCGGGCTGGTTGTCCGAGGCGGTGCTGTATGTCTGCGACTTCTTGGTCGGGATCGTCGTGTTGCGCGGAATCATCGGCGTGGCCTGGCTGCCCATGGTCTCAATGGCCAGGGTCAACGGGGTCACGTCCAGCAGCAGAACATCGGTGACATCGCCCTTGAGAACGCCGCCCTGGATGGCGGCGCCGATGGCGACCACTTCATCCGGATTCACGCCCTTGTGGGGTTCTTTGTTCACCAGCTTGTGGGCGATCTCCACGATCTTCGGCATGCGGGTCATGCCGCCGACGAGCACAAGTTCGTTGACCTCGGAGGCCGTGAGCTTGGCGTCGCGCATGCAGGCTTCGACCGGCTTGATCGAGCGCTGGGCGAGGCTGTCCGTGAGCTGTTCGAGTTTGGCCCGGGTCAGCTTGAGCTGGATGTGCTTCGGCCCGGTGGCGTCGGCCGTGATGAAGGGAAGGTTGATTTCGAATTCCTGGGAGGACGAAAGGGCGATCTTGGCCTTTTCGGATTCTTCCTTGATCCGCTGCATCGCGTCGGACTGGCCGCGGAGGTCGATGGCATTATCCTTCTTGAATTCGTCCACGATGTAATCGATGACCGCGTTGTCCCAGTCGTCGCCACCCAGGTGGGTGTCGCCGTTGGTCGCCAGCACTTCGAACACGCCGTCTGCGATGGAAAGGATGGAGATGTCAAAGGTTCCGCCGCCAAGGTCATAGACGGCGATCTTTTCGTCCTTGGTCTTCTCGAGGCCGTAGGCCAGGGAAGCGGCGGTGGGCTCATTGACGATACGGAGAACTTCCAACCCGGCGATCCGGCCCGCGTCCTTGGTGGCCTGGCGCTGGCTGTCGTTGAAATAGGCCGGAACGGTGATGACCGCCTGGGAGATTTTTTCGCCGAGCTTGGATTCGGCGTCGGCTTTCAATTTGGCCAGGATGAACGAAGAAATTTCCTCGGGGGTGAAGACTTTCTTTTCGCCCTTGACCTCGACTTCGACGCAGGCGGTGCCGTTTTTTCCTTCGACCACTTTGTAGGGAAGGCGCTTGATTTCCTCCTGCACCTCGGAAAATTTGCGGCCGATCAGGCGCTTGACCGAGAAGACGGTATTTTTCGAGTTGGTGACAGCCTGCCGCTTCGCGGCCTGGCCGACGACGCGTTCACCGCTCTTGGTGAAGGCGACAATGGAAGGGGTCGTACGGGCTCCTTCAGCGTTTTCCAGCACCACGGATTTGCCAGCTTCCATGATGGCCATACACGAATTGGTCGTGCCCAAATCAATTCCTAAAACTCGGCTCATATATAGTTCTCCTTGTTGTATCTCCGCAGGGTTACCCATCTGTAGATGCAATCCGGGTGCCAAGGCGCCAAGAATCAACACCTTTGATAATCAAGAAGTTACAAAAGACCCCACCATGGCATTGGGTCATTTTGACGCACCCCTTGTGCCAAATGGGACAATTCGTGTCCAGTGGCACAAATCAATAATCCGCCCCAGTGCCCTTTAACGAGCGTCAATTCTTGGCGACCGGACTCCCAACCTCCACGGGGGCCTTGTCTTTTTCCGTCAAGGCAATGAGGCTGGTGCCGCCGCGCTTGCACTCGATGTTAGAAGGGGTCCGGTCGTCCTTGGAGCGGCGCCAGGTCCAGGTGTCTTCGAAGGCCGCGGAACGGACGGTCAGGGTGACGGTGTCGCCGTTCGCTTTCATCGTCAGACCGGCTTTTTTATTCCAGGCATCAATGAGACAGGCAAAGCGGATCGCGTCGGTTTTCGCGGAGAACTGGAACTGTTCCACGCGGGTACTGTCAAAACGTCCCGCGAGGAACAGGTAATCCGTGGCGCCGCTGAACGGCTTGTCCCCCAGTATTTGGAAATCCACCCGTTTGCCCGTGTTGCCGATGATGTGGCATCGGCCTTCCGCGGGGTTGTCGAAAAAGGCTTTTTCCACCGTGCCAAGCCAGGTGATGTTGCGGGGACCGTCGGCGACAACATCATCCAGCACCAGAATGTATTCCCCGGGCATCCAAATGGTGGTACGGCGGAATTTTTTCAGGACGGTGGGGGTGATGATTTTGGCCGGCGGGGGAGTTTTGGCCTCGGACATCTTGGTCTCTTTGGGTGCGGCAGCTTCTGCAGGTTGCCCGGCGGATGGGTCGGCGACGGCATCCTTGTTATCGGGGGTTTCGCCGGATGGCTCCTCTTCCTTGGGGGCCTCGGCAGGGACTGCGGCGGGAACCGGCTCGAGTGAGACCAACTGCCGGTAGGCATTTCCCGCCTCGCCTTCGACAATGATTCTTCCCTGCGCATCCGCTTTCCAGCCCGTCAGGTAGGAAAGCGTGCGCATGTCGAATTTCGGCGCCGGTTGGGTGTATCCGGAACCCTCCATCAACTGGCCCTTGCCGTCGACGATGATGGTGCTGATGGTGTTGGTCATCTTTTTCGTCGAGTAGGTGCCGGGGTGGAAGATGAGGGAATCGCCGGCGGCCATGGCGATGGAATTGGCATCCGGATCGTCGTGGGCGATGTTGACGTAGCTGGGATCGCCCTCCGCATTGGGATTGCTGTGGCGGAACTCGTTCATCTTGTAGCCACCGTAGGGTCCGCATTTGAAAGTCCATACGACCGCGTCCGGACTGTCCCACGAATCCCGCATGGAAGCGGCACCCATGTCGGAGAAGAGATGGTAAAGGGGCACGGCTTTGTAATCGCCCTCGCCGACGGTCGGATCATAGGCGAGCAAAAAGGTCCAGGGATAGGGGGCGGCTTTTCCGAACCGGTTGGTCGTCTGGAACAGGTTCTTGAATTGGTACATGAGCATCGCCTGGATGTTTTTGTCCCGGCTCACCCGCGGACTGATGAAGAAAGGAGGGTTGTCGTATCCGTAATTTATGCGGCCGCTGGAAGCATCGCCAAAGGTGAGACTGCTCTGGGACGCCGGGATCCAATAGTACACCTGCTGCTCCCAGGAATGCCGGAATCCCGGGACCTTCAGGTACTGGGTTCCGAGTACGCGGTCGCACATCATGGAAGGCTCCAGCAGGGAACGGAAACCGAACCGCTGGTAGCCGGAGCCTTCATGGCAGTCCCCTTCCGGCGGAAACCATTGGGTGAGGAAGTCCATCTGCTCCTTGCTAAACTGCAGCAGGAAACCGGTTTCAAGGCCTTTTTCATCGGCGATGGCCAGCATGGAGGAAACCAGGCCGCGGGTGCGGTACCATCGGTGGTTGTTGAAGGGATCGTTCTGCCAATAGCGGATGCCGCCGATGAGTTTTCTCTCGAATCCGAGGTAATAAAGCCGGCGGGCATGGGTGAGAATTTTCTCGGCCAGCTTGGCGCGCAGTTCGGGGTCGAGGTCGTTGTAAACGGTGTCGAACAGGACCGCTGTCATGTACATATTGCAGGCCGCGCCCATGCTGGAGTCGAGTTCCCCCACAGTGGCCCAGTGGGGGGCGTCGAGCATGGCTTTGAGGAGATCGATGATGCCCTGTTTGACCGTCTGATCCCCTGTCAGGGCGTAAACGTAGGCGGCGGACGCCAGCCGTCCGTTGGCACTGGCAAGGGCCGGTGTGTCGCCGGAAACAATGGACTGGGCGGAAGCTGCCGGGTTTTTCATGTTTCCAATGTTCGACACCGTGTCGTCCAAGATTTTTTTCAGGAAAGGATCGGCGGCGATCCGCTTCTTCATTTCATCGATTTCAGCCGCGGTAAAGAGGAGGCGGGGGTGTTTGCCTTTTACCGAATCCAACAACTGCGGCGGGTTGGTGGCAGGCGGATCGGTCGGGGGAATCAGGGCCAGATTTTTCTCGATTTGGCCTTCTCCCATCGGGCCGGTGTTTTTTTTCTTCGGTGCGGCCATGCCAGGCAGGATCGCCAGCAGGGAGAGGAGAAGAACCAGGAAATATTTCAGTGTATTCATGGGAGAAGGGCCGTTCAGTGATTGGCGTTGGAAAGGGAGATTTTGTCGATGACGAAGCGGTAATTGCGCTCGGTGCCGGCTTTGGTGGCACCCGCCCTGATGCCAATAGCGTGCACGTCGCCGGCCGCCTCGGGATGCCAGAAAAACATGATGGGGATGGGGATTTTCAGGGTTTCCGTTTTCTCGGGCAGCTTCAGATTTTCCGAGCCCATGGCGGGATTGGCCTGTGCCATGACCTCGCCTTTGTCATTGAGCAGGGCGAATCCAAATCCGGGAAAGGTATCGTTCCGCTGTTCGTTGACATCGCCCTTTTTGCCCTTGGTTTGGCTGGATCCCTCGATCCGGCAGACCACAACCAGATAGTCATAATCTGTCGAGTGGAAGCTTTTCGGCAGCCCGTTCCCCTCCTTCCATCGGATGGCCGCCGAGCAAATGGAACTGCCAACGAGCTTGCATTCCAGCGAACCGTCCTTGCCGAGGGTGAACGCGCATTCCTCGCTGTTGGTGAAGGAGAGGTGGGCTGACGGCTTCCCTTTCTCGAAAATCACGATTTTGTCCTCCAACGGCTTCTCGGAATGAATGTCCTTGGTCACCGTGAAGGCCTGTGCCGGGAGTGCCGGGATCAGCAGGAGCAGAGCCAGCAAACACCCCGGCAGATTGGGGATACCGTGGAAGGCAGGATCGGAGTGGTTCATAGTTGAGTGCGGTACCTGGTTGGTGACAAACGATAGAGAATAGTTGATGCGACATCCCCGGGGTCCGAAAGTCCCGCCCCACCCACCCGGCACAACAAACAGGCCCCAAGTTAGTGGAAACGCGACCGACCCGGCTCTGTCAGGATGGACTCTGCGCACAAATTGCTTTGCTGTCAAAACCCACCCTTCGCCGCGTGCACCCGGAGGTCTGTGCCGCCGTTTGAACACCCGGGTTGCCCGATGCGTCACCCCCAATCTTCCCATGAGTTGAGCCGGGCAGGCGGAGATAGTGCTGGAGTCGTCCGGCCTGGGATCATAAATTTCCGTGCATCAGGAGCGGACGCGAAGGACGCCTCCCCTCCCAAAATGCCAATCATGAATGTGCCACGTTTCGAACCCCGACGACCCCTAGGAAAAACCGGGTTTTCCGCCACGGCTCTGGGATTGGGGGATATCGCGGACCGCAACGTCCCTTTGTCCGAACTCGTCGCCACCCTCAGGAGGGGCCTCGATGCCTGCTTGAACCTCATCGATACCGCTCCAGCCTACGAAGAGGGCTACAGCGAACGGGTGGTGGGCTCGGCTCTTCAGGGCCGCCGGGATGGCCTCTTCCTCATCGACAAGATCGACCACTTCGACCGGCCGGTCCAGGACCAGGTCGACGGCTCCCTGAAAAACCTCGGCCTCGGCCACACCGATGCCTTTGTCTTCCACGGCGTCTCCGATCTCGCGCTCTGGCAACGGATCACCGCCCCGGGCGGCATGATGGACGACCTCAAAGCCTGCGTGAAATCGGGCAAGACCCGCTTCACCGGCGTCTCCAGCCACCACCCCGATGTGGTGCGTGACGCCATCTTGGGCGGCCGCTGTGATCTGGTCATGTTCGCCGTCGGCCCGTTTGTGGATGCGCGCTACGTCCGGGAACTCCTCCCCCTGGCCAGGGAAAAAGGCGTGGGCACCGTCTGCTTCAAGACGTTCGGGGCTGGCAAGTTGCTCGGCGACACCGAAGGCTACCAGCGCCCCCTGAGTTCCCGCCCGCGGGGCAAACTCAGTTCCGGCGGATCGGATTCCGCCGCCCCCACCCTTCCCCGCCTGACGGTGGAGGAATGCCTCCATTACACCCTCACCCTCGATCCTGACGTGGCCCTCCTCGGCATGAGTTTCCCCAATGAACAGGATGCCGCCTTCGCCGCCGCCCGTTCCTTCCGCCCCCTGACCCCGGCCCAGTTGGAAGACATCCGGAACCGGGCCGTGACCGCCATCCAGGGCAAGGGTGACGTCTGGTGGAATCCCCGCTAATCGGTCTCTCGTTCTCTTACTCGTACTCGCGCTCGTTCTCTCAATCCCAGAGCGTGCGAGAATGAGCACGAGTAAGAGAACGAGGGGATTCCTTTGTAGGCCAATTGGGCCAAACGGCCTATAATTTGTCTCTCTATCCCCCTCTCCCGCATTGTCATTTTGTATCCAATAAGTTACCCTGCGCGGCATGCGCATCCTCGCTGCCCACATCCTCCGCGACTCCTCCAACCTGCTCGGTGAAGGTCCCGTTTGGCACGACGGCGCCATTTGGTGGGTCGACATTGAAGCCCATCTATTGCAACGGCTCGACGACCACGGAAACTACCAAACCTGGACTGCCGGGAAGCGGATCGGCTGCGCCATTCCGTGCGATGACGGCACCTGGCTGCTCGGAATGGAGAACAGCCTCGACCGGCTCGACCCCGTCTCCGGCGAACACAGTCCCGTCGTCCGGCTGGGACACCCGCCCGGAGCCTACCGCTTCAACGACGGCAAGTGCGATCCCTGGGGCCGCCTGTTTCTCGGAACCATGACCCTTTCCGCCCCGGTCATGACCGCCGCCTTTTATCGCTACGACGGCGTCGGCTCGCTGAAAGAAATCTTCGGCCAGGTCGGCACTTCCAACGGTCTGGCCTGGTCGGCGAATGGGGCCCACTTCTATTACATCGACAGCAAAACCGGCCGGATCGATATCTTCGACTACGACCCCGCCACCGGAACCCCCTCGAACCGCCGTCCCCTCGTGGCCATGGCCCCCAAAGGCCGGCCCGACGGCATGTGCATCGATTCCGAGGGCAACCTTTGGGCCGGGCATTGGGACGGCTGGGCGGTGCGGTGCTACTCCGGAATAGACGGCACCTGTCTCGCGGAAATCCCGCTCCCCTGCGCCCGGGTCACCTCCTGCTGCTTCGGCGGCCCCAATCTGGACCGCCTCTACATCACCACCGCCTCCCATGGCCTCCACCGGGAGGAGAGATATTCACAGCCCGATGCCGGAAAACTCTTCATCGCCGAACCCGGCGTGACCGGCGCGCCTGTTCCCCTATTCCGGTAGTGTCCTAATTTGAATCCGTACTTCGGGGAAAATTATTCCCAGCGGTTAAAGCTAATGGATTAGCGTGAACTGGTCCGAAAATTCAAAATTTGAAACTGTTGCAAAATCAGTCCGCTGTTGACAAAAAACCAGTAGGTATGAGAGCGCGGTATTTTCTTGCCAAAACGCTGTTTTCTGCGATTTGCCCGAAAAATACGACCTTTGCAACATCTTGATGCAGAGCGTATTAGAAGGCGTAAATTTAGATTCGTTTTGACAGCGCCTTAAAAATTAGAGCTAATATGGACTTGGTTGAAGAAATTCAACCCAATCACACAAACCAAAATACACATATGAATCAGGCAGGACACATTATAGAACTGACAAAGTTGCGCGTGGTGACCCAAGAGGCGGGTGTAATCGGACGTTCCATAGTCAAGGTAAATGCGCCAACCAGCTGTGTTCAGCCCAACTCTCCGGGAGAGCTGAGTAATACTACTTTGGAATCATTCAGGGCTAATGCTCGTAGCGTTGGTGCCGCGTTTCGACAGGCCCTCCGCTAATTGAATAGCTTGAATAGCTGAATTTCGATTGGAACTGTGTCCTCCCCAAAAATCTCATTTGACGACCTATATAGTGATGACAAGGCAAGAGCCTTGACCATCTTTTTGTTGTGGACGAATGACTTTTTGGACGGGTTTGGTATCGAGGATGTGACAGTAGATGCTGACATGGCATACTCTTATGTGTCTAATCTTAGAAAAGAAGATTTTCCGGCGAACGGTGGATTTGATGCGGCTAGTCCTTTTAAAAAGGCGGCTGGTATTTATGTATGGCTACATGCGTTAAATCCCTTTAAAACAGCCATTCCCACCGATATTATAGGGCCCGATTTGGCCAAATTTAGCTATTTTGCGGCATCTGCTGTGGGATATAACTTAATTAAGTGCTGTCTTCATAAAGCAACGCTTAAAAAAGAAAATAAAGATGATCCTTCTCTGAATGAGATTGTGATTTTAGAAAACCCAATAACTATTTCTAAGCATTATTTCGCAGATCTTGTAGAGGCTTCGGAAGCAATAACTCCTGCTGTACATTTTAAGGGGTTTTCACTTTTATTTGAATCATTGATTTATCAAAATAATGCTGTCTCCTATCCGCGTGTGCTTTAAGTGGGAATTAATCCTTCTTCTCTGAGGCCACGATAGAAGCCCTGACAGCGGTTTCCGGTGAGACAACGGGGGGAATCTCCAAGACCGCAGTAACATCGCTCCTTGATCCATCCTGAGCGGCCCACGCATAGCCCCTAGTGGCCTTGGGGTGGCCCGACAGGGCAAAGACCTCCACTTCGCCCTCCCATACCTTCTTGCCCTGAAATTGCTCCAATACGGGCACGGTTTCGAGGTGCTTGGCTTCGCAGGAATGGAGATCCCGGAAGGCCATAGCCAACAGCTTTAGGTAGTCTTCCCTTTTCACAGTTTCACCAAGTCTTCGACCTTCCAGAATCCATCGGTAACGCCAGCGGCCATTGCCGGGGTCATGCGGATGGAACCGTGTGATTTCACAAAGTTGTAGTAGGCGAAATTCAGGGACACCGCAGCCTTAAAGTTGTCGAGCTTCTTGGAAAAAGCATTAGTCAGCCGGGTGAGGCGGCGGCAGTGCATCCGCAGCGTGTGGTTCTGCTTTTCAATCAGGGAGGTGGAAATCTGGCTCTTAATCGGATTTCCGTGGATTGCTGCACGTTCCGTTTTGACGACCTCGGCGGGGCTATACCTGCCTGCGGCTTCTTTGGTGAGATTGGTTACAGAGTAGGTTTTAACTATCTGCCCGTAGTCCACTTCAGTTCCAAAGGCCCGCTCTACAGCTTCCGTGTATGCGGCCATTCCATCGGAGGAAAGCTGGACACGATTCTTGAGACGGCCCGCCAGATCATCCATGAACATACGGGTGTGGTAGTTGTCGCGTTTCCCGACAACGTAAGAGGGAATCAATTTTGTTTTAGGGTCGAGGGCGATAAACGTCCAGACATCGCCCAACTCGTAGGAGTTGTCTTGCTTGGTAAGGTTGGCTTTTTTCTTTCCGACAAACCCCCAGATTTCATCAACCTGGACTTCTTTGATATCCAGATCGCGGAGTTTTTCGTCCATCATCGCTTGGCAGGCTTCGCCAACCCGGACACCAAGACGCATGATTGTGTCGCGGTGGATTCCGGTAATACGTTCGACGCTACGGATGGACGAGCCTTCACACAGAGCGTGAATTGCCATGGTCTGTTTTTCGAGGGAAAGGATGTTTGCCATATAGTTGTTGCTTTCTGTTGATAAAAGTATTACATATTTCAAATAACGTCAATGAAAAAAGTAGGAAAAGAATCAAAGAGAGGCGGAGCCAGGGAAGGGGCAGGGAGGCCAACCGGACAGACTAAAGAGAAGCTTTCTATCTCCGTTGATGCCGTAGTCTTGGATAAGGCTTTAAAAAAGTGGGGAGGTAAGACCTCGCCTCTCATCGAAAAACTCTTGCAAAACTACATTACCTGAGTAATACTTAATTCAAATAGTGAGACCGCCGGGACTCGAACCCGGAATTATCAGGTGTCTACTGAGGACTTTACCATTAAGTCTACGGTCTCATGAAAATGCCTACGGGTGGAGTGGTGCTCTGTCAGGAGTTTATGCCACTCCACCCGTTCCTTTTATTCTTCGCGCTTGCCCGGCGGATTAAGCATCATGCCGGGGGCGCTCTGGGTTATTATCATCATAAATTTCGAAGGGATTATTAAAGGGCTATTGTTTCAACCCCCAAATTCCATTGCCCTTGCTGACAAACCTTTTTTTGTCGGCGCTCAGCATGGCGACAAGAAGGGGTGCTTCTTTAATCGGGTGTCCCCGCTTCTGCATTAAAAATAGAATATCCTTCTTATGGAGATCGCGGCCTGCATCCCTGAGAATAATCTCAGCGGCATCCCCCTTGGTTAAATTGGTAAGGTCATCTCCGGGCTGAGTCGCAGATGGAGCCTGAGACGCGGGCTGTCCATCTTGAATGGTTTGTCCCGATTCCATTTCGATCAAAAATTGGACATGCGTCAACGCATCCAGGTATCGTTTTTCGAGGGCTTTTAAGTACTGAATCTGCGGAGGTGGCTTCATTTCTAGATGAAGCTTAACGCTCGACCTAGACGAAAGCAAGGACTTAGTACGCAAAAATATGGATAAACTACTAGGCACTTTTTACCTAAAGATATGTGTAATTGCCTTTGCTGGTGCAAGTTGTCGTTTGGTGTCGCAAAGTGTCAGCGGGCAGGCTCGCAACGGTTCACAACGGTTCGCAACTATACGGGTTGTATAGGTCTATTTAAGGCTCAAATATGGGGACGGGGAATGGCTGGAAATGGTCAATTCCCACTCCGTAGGTTGACCGGTTCTGATGTTCCCGGTATAGTCTTATTGAATCCCGGTTGGTTCAGCCTTTCGGGGTTCCTTGGATTCGCGGGGAAGCCGATGGGGGCACTGATCCCGTAGTATCCGTTCCAAGGGGGCTCATCCCTCCACTTGGTCCGCCTGTCTGGTGGCGTCCCACGCTTGGGCAATTGGAGCCCAACTCGTCGTGCCGCTGGTGGGCGAAGAAAAGCCCGAGATTGTGGACCCAGTATTGAGGGGAATTGAACCCCGAGTGCTGAGACAGCCACTCTCGGGTTTTTTCTTTTCCCGATTCTATTTAGGACACTACCCCTATTCCGGACCACTTGACGTGTAGCCACGAACGTGCCTGTCGCGCCGCAGCCTTGTGCGAAGGCGGAAGTTCGTGGACCATTGAACCTCCACGAACTTACGTTCGTGGCTACACAGGGAATCCCCCGTTCCGGCTTGCCTGAAAAACCCCAAACGCCAAGCTGGTCGCGTGAAAATCATCCGCTTCCTCGACGAACAGGGCGCCACCCATTTCGGGATTCCCGCCGAAATGAACCGGGCCCGCCTGCTGGTGGGTTCCCCGCTGGAAAGCCTCGAACTCCAGAACCGCGAGATCCCCATCGGCAAGCTGCTGGCCCCCATCGTACCCAGCGCCATTCTCTGCATCGGCCTGAACTACCGGAAGCACGCCGAGGAAACCGGCGCCAAGATCCCGGCCCACCCGGTCCTCTTCATGAAATCGCCCGCCGCGATCCAGCATCCGGGCGGCCCCATCCTCCTGCCCCGCCACCTGCGCAGCGACGAAGTCGACTACGAAGTCGAACTGGCCGTGGTCATCGGCAAGACCTGCAAGAATGCCACCCGGGAGAACGCCCTCGATTTCGTGCTGGGCTACACCTGCGGGAACGATGTCAGTGCGCGCGACTGGCAGAAGATGGGCGGCGGTGGCCAATGGTGTCGCGGGAAAGGGTTTGATACCTTCTGCCCGCTCGGCCCGTGGATCGTCACTCCCGACGAAATCCCCAACCCGAACCAACTCCAGCTCCGCACCCGCGTGAACGGCGAGACCCTCCAGGATTCGAACACAAGCGACATGATCTTCGACGTGCCCGCACTGATCGAATTCCTCAGTGGCAGCACCACCCTGGCCGCCGGGACCGTGATCCTCACCGGAACCCCCAGCGGAGTCGGCATGGCCCGCGATCCCAAGCGCTGGTTGAAGCCGGGGGACAAGGTCGAGGTGGAGATTGAGAAAATTGGGGTCTTGGGGAACCCGGTCGAGGAAGAATCACCTTCACAGTAATACTATCACTACAATATACTTTCTCTAAATGCTCCTTACCGCCAAATTAAGCGACCAAGCAAGGAACAGATGAAAAGCCACTCCAGAAACGTCAGCTTTCTAGTATTTATAACTATATTGCTTTTTACGGCTTTTTGCTCCGTGCATTACTTCCACGTTCGTGGATCTTCATCTATTCCCAAGGTCAAAGTTGCAGAAAATTCCATCCGTTTGACAAAAAAGGAAGTTCTTCCAGAAAAGCTGATTAGACAAGATCCATGCGCACAAAATCATGCGGGCACTTCGCGTGAACAAAATACCAGCAACTCTGATGCTCAGATATCCCGAGAGCAATCCACCCTGTTGCAAGCTTTGGATGTGGCAAGGCACGAAATCTCCCCAATTACCACCAGCCAGGCGTCAATGGAAATAAATAGAGGGGTTCGCTTGTTTGCAAACAGCCCAGGCCAGCATCTCACAGCACGTTTTATGGATGGTGGTGTAAAACTTCAATCCGGTTACCCTGACCGCACATGGTCCGGCACTCTTTCGCTGAAACAGACAGATGACATCGAGGTAAAAGAAATCGCCTATAATCAATGTGATGTGGGATATGTCCGTCAGGGACTCCTCGAATGGTATTCCAACTCACATGTTGGAATTGAACATGGCTTTGTTGTGGAAAAGGACTTCCCGCAGGAAAACGGCCATTTACAGATAAGGCTTGCGCTCAATGGATTGAGAGTGGAACCACTGACAAAACGCGCCTCGAATTCTAGCGATTTGCAGTTTGTAACAGAGGACGGCCAGGCCGTGGTTTCTTACAGCCATTTACAGGCTTGGGATGCACGAGGCAACAGTCTGGAGGCCTTCATGATGCCGGAAAATGGCGGCCTGGTGATCAGCGTTGCCACGGGAAACGCCGCATTTCCAATCATGATCGATCCCATTTTAGCTTCACTCGAACAAAAGCTCCGACCAGAGGTGACAGGCAGTGCGACTTCGGGAGATAATTTTGGCTATACTGTAAGCCTTTCTGATGATACCGCCCTGGTCGGCATTCCGTATGATAGGACAGCCGCCAGCAATGCTGTGGGTAGCGTTTATGTTTTCGTGCGGAGCGGATCAACCTGGACGGTGCAACAACGGCTGGTTCCTTCGGACGTATCAGGCGGCACCTCATTTGGATATGCCGCATGCATTTCCGGGAACAGCGCCCTGATTGGCTCTTTGTCAGGTGCCTACATTTTTGTTCGCAATGGAACCGTGTGGTCGCTACAGCAAAAGCTTCTCGCATCTGACGGGGAAGCCGGCGATTGGTTTGGATCCTCGGTGAGTCTTTCCGGAGACAACGCGCTCATTGGTGCCTACGGAAAAGATAACTATGTTGGCGCTGCCTATATTTTTGTTCGCAATGGAACTGTGTGGACACAACAGCAAAAGCTTCTTCCATCCAATCTTACTGCTAGCAAGCATTTTGGAACTTCCGTTAGTATTTCCGGAAACACCGCTCTGGTTGGCCATCCTTTTGATGACTTCGTGGCAATAAATTCAGGTAGCGTCTACTTATATTTAAAATCAGGAAACAGTTGGATTTTACAGAAAAAGATCATTCCACCCGATGCGAATTTTAATAGTTATTTCGGTATTGCCGTGAGTATTTCCGGCGACAGGTTTCTTGCCAGTTCGTCCGGCAGCAATAGCGCCTATGTCTATGTCAGAAACGGCGAGGAGTGGACGCAAGAACAAAAACTTGTCCCTTTTGATGGCCATGCCTCTTTTGGAAGTTCGGTCGGAATTTCAGGGGATATTGTCGTTGTCGGTTCTGAAACTGACAGCACAAATATGGGAACCTATACTGGCAGCGCTTATGTTTTTCACCGAAATGGAACCCTTTGGTCAGATGAACAAAAACTAACACCACCTGATGACGGTTATTTTGGTCTATTCGGGAGTTCTATCGGAATTTCCGGCGAAACCATCCTTGTTGGCGCTCCCAGTGATTCGGGAAGATCCTATATATTTATTCGCAACGGCAACGAGTGGGCACTGCAGCAAAAGCTTAATTCTTTAAAAAGCGGCGTGTCTGCTTCATTGGGATATTCTGTAAGCATTTCCAGCAGCACCGCCCTTGTCGGAGTTCCCGGTGATGTCACGGCTTCAGGTTCACCTGTCGGCAGCGCTTACGTTTTTTTAAGAACGGGCGATATCTGGAATCTTCAACAGCAATTAATGGCATCAGATGCGGCTACTTATGATTCATTCGGACAGTCCGTCAGTCTCTCAGGAGATACTGCCCTAATTGGTTCAAGGGGATCCGATACGGCCGAAGAATATGATACCGGTAGTGCCTATGTGTTTTACCGAAGTGGCGGCGTCTGGACCCAACAACAAAAACTGTCGCCCTCGGATGCATCTACCGACGATTGGTTTGGATCTTCGGTAAGTGTTTTTGAGGATACCGCACTTGTGGGCTCAATACATGATGAATCAGGAATCGGCAGCGCCTATGTATTTGTCCGTAACGGGGCCATTTGGTCCGAACAGCAAAAACTTGTGGCTTCTGATGGTGAAAGTGACGACTATTTTGGCGGTTCGGTCAGTCTGCAAAACAATACCGCCTTGGTGGGCGCTCATCGCGATGATTCTGAATCAGGAGCCAATGCGGGCAGCGCCTATGTATTTGTCCGAACCGGTTCACTCTGGATCCAGCAACAAAAACTTATTGATGGAAACGGGATTGCCGAGGATTGGTTTGGCTCGTCCGTGAGCCTTTCAGGCGATACGGCCATTATCGGAACCCCGCACGACAATATCGGCGCCCAATATCACGCTGGAAGCGCCTCTATCTTTGTGCGAATTGGCGAAAACTGGACATTACAGCAACAGCTTGTCGCGTCGGATGTGCTTGCCAATGGCAATTTTGGAACTTCGGTGTGCATTTCAGGTGATACGGCGGTCGTGGGTTCCCCCTATGGAGGAGACAACAAGGGCGGTGCCTATGTCTTTACCAGGACCGGCAGCACGTGGGCGCAACACGATAAACTCACTGCTGCAGATTCTTCGGAAAATGCAGGTTTTGGATTCTCGCTGAGTCTTTCTGGAAACACCCTCCTTGTTGGTGCTGACAATGATGCTGGCTTGGATATCCTTGGAGGAAATGCATACAGTCAGGGCAGTGTTTATGTCTTTAGAATTCTTGATGTGGCCACCGACACTGACGGAGACGGGGCCTCAGATGCTTGGGAGATTGCAAACAGTTTTTCACCAAATGATCCCAATGACCTCATGTTGCGCGATAGCGACAACGATGGAGACATTGATTTATTGGAGATCTATCAGGGAACCGGTCCGCAAAATGCATCCGAGCATCATGGCTTAAAAATATCCCCGGTTGATGCCAGCGGAGCGTTCGTCCTGCTCTACCGGAAATCCACGGATCCAACTGGGGTTTCAGCCTCCCCTCAATGGTCTACCGATTTGCAAAATTGGCACGTTTCAGGAAACACCATAGATGGGCTTAAAGTGGATTTAACTGGAGTCGTTCTAGAGTCCGGTGTGGGTTACGAAATTATTCAAGCTACCCCGGTCATTAAAAACGGCTCCACTGACAGACTGTTCTTACGACTGAACTTGCTGCCTCTCCAATAGTTTTAACACGAATTATTTCCAGTCGCTGTTTACTTTGGGTAGCGGAAGCATTCCGGCACCCCCAGAAACCTCGGCATACCCGGTGATCCGAAGCGCTGGCTGAAGCCGGGGGACAAGGTCGAGGTGGAGATTGAGAAAATTGGGGTTTTGGGGAATCCGGTGGGGGAAGAAACCGCTGCCAAATAAGCAAAACAGGCTTTTAAATGTTCTCCGTCAACTGACTCCGACTTTTCGGGGCTTGGATGAATGACTTTGCTCAGCCTGTTTGTTTTTTTAAGCGAATAGTAATCGTCTCTGGAAGCTTAGATGCCCCACTTCCGCCTTTGTGGGATCGAAGACGAATGCCATTTGAAAGCCAACCATCCAATCTCCAGATAATATGAAATCCTGTAGGGGTGACATATATCTTCTTCCAGCCACCAGGCGTTAGACAACAGACAATCGTATTGGAAGTTCCTGAACCCAAATTGTCATAAATCAACAACACCCTTGAATCTGGCGACCACTGTGCGCCGAAGTGTCTGCCGTTTGTTGCAAGAAGTCTGCGATGAGATGAGGAGTGGGCGGCAAGATAAAACTCAGCGGTCGAGTCATCTGTATCTGGATTTTTTACAACCCGCACCTCCCAACGCTTATCAGGGGAAGGGAAATGTTTGTTGGGCTCTAAATAATCGAGGGCAACCGCTCTACATGCCAACAACATTACGAAAATGCAGAGCCATAAATATTTCATGCCATTTTTACCAACGTCCATTATGACCAATGCTCGTAGCGCGTTTGGTCAATGACATGGTTCGGTGTAAACTGCTTTTTATTTAAACTCGTTTTTGCCGTTAATCCACTTTGACTTAAAATCTCTTACTTCACCTGTGATTGGGTCGATTACTCCTACAGAAGAATATAATTTGCGAATAACTTCATCAAATCCCAAATCTTGGTTCACTATGGTCTGACACGTGTCGATTATTTGATCTGCCATGTCATGATGTGCCTGAAAAACCATAATCAAATTCACACAGTTATCGCCATTTCGCTTAAGCCAATTAATGAACTGCTCATTGATAATTTTGGCTTCCTTTTCCAAGGGGTGCGCATCATCGATGGATACTTGTATGACTAAAGCGACCTCCTTTCCAAAGAGCCCTAAAAATCCTTTTCCTCTATAGGATTCTCCGGCTTGGACTGAACTGATAAATGACGGTTCCTGATTCATCTATTCTGCTGAACGGATTTTAGAATCATGTTATACTAAACTGTTGCATCAGGTTAATAGTACGTTATATGGCGTCCATATTAATTATATACCGATTACATTACCTCCCACACGGACGCGACATTCCGCAGAACGTTTGACCATTTCGCCTCGTCGGCCCCTCTTGATAGAGGGGATTTGTCATGGGGCTTCGCCTTGCTGATAAGCAAGCCTCCTCCTTGAGACCACTATCCGCGTAATCCGTGGTTAAATGGTCCTCTGCCCGGCGGTCATAGACCGCCGCTACAATCATACCAGGAATCAAGAGCCGCCGGGCAGGTCGCTCAGATCGGTGGTCTCCTGGTCGGCGACCAAAACGTAGAAATGCTTCGGCGAATTCCACGCGAGGCTTTGGTGGCCGTTGAATGCTTTCGACAGGATCTGACCATCTTTGGGCAGGGCATCCAATTGGTCCCGGTTGATGACAAAAAGGTGCATGAGCCGGCCGTTTTTCTTCAGGCACATTCCCCCCACCTGCCGCCCGCGCCATTCCATCACGGTGCAGGCCACGGCATTGGCATCGGCCAAAAACGGGGGCAGGTCGTCCATCTCGGGCGCCTTCTTATCCGCCAGCCACTTCCGGGCCTGGGCGGTGCCGGGCACTTCGAGGCTCGGGGCAAATTTGCCCCCGGCCACCAAGGCCCCCACGTCCTGCTGCATGTCGGCATAGCCCGCCGGCGGCAGGGCGGGAACAAAGGCCAGATTCTTCACGGCCACTCCGGCCAGGACGAGCACGCAGGCCGCCAGGGCCCAGATCTGGGGACGACGCCACATCGGAACCAATTTCTCCATCCGGTGACCAGCGAGGATTTCCCGCTTAAGCGACGCAGGCGCCGCGACGGACCGCAAGTGGACCATAAACTCCTTGTCCGAGGCCCGCTCGGCTTCCAGCCAGGCCTTCAGCCCGGGATCGCTTTGGACAAAGTCCAGCGCCTCCCGCACTGCGGGATCGCCGTCGTCCGCCCCGTTGGGACGGGTGCAGCTGAGAATGAGTTTGGCCTGTTCTTTATCCATGGCTTTGTCCTCCCTCGGAGGAACCGGGAAAGTCCACAATCTTACGATGCACGGAGCCTTCCTTTTGTTTCAAAATATTCCGCAATTGTTGCTTTCCCCGCGACAAGCGCGACATGACCGTCCCAATCGGGACATCGAGGATGCTGGCAATTTCGTGGTAGGGATGGTCCTCGAGGTAAAAAAGTACCAGCGGGGCCCGGTAGAGTTCTTCCACCTGTACCAAGGCTTCCATCACCAGCGCCCCGTCCATCTGGCGCACGATGCCGGATTCGACCGCCGGCAGTTCATGTTCGACAGATTCGACCTCATGGTGCGGGAACCGGACCGCACGACGGCGTGAGCCGAGGAATTCCCGGTGCAGGGTGGTGAAAAGCCAGGTCTTCACCTTGGCCAGGTCGCGCAACTGACCGCCTTTGGTGGCCCAGCGCAGGAAGGTCTGCTGGACCAAATCACAGGCATCCGCCTCATGCCGGCTCAGGCTGAGGGCGAAACGGTAG
>Ga0075012_10002278_pt1 | contig 18969 bp, 21 predicted proteins | sample All_14_2_FD_71474 | JGI IMG/M metagenome (GOLD analysis project Ga0075012, IMG submission 71474) | Freshwater microbial communities in response to fracking from Pennsylvania, USA - Allegheny Zone_MetaG_DW_15 | ecosystem: Environmental > Aquatic > Deep subsurface > Groundwater > Drilled... | reverse complement strand
ACCACGGTCAGGTTGGGCCGACGCCGCGCGGCTCGCAGATAGGCCACGGCCGAGGAGACCCGCAGTCCCCGCCGCGAAGTGGTCTGATAGTAGCCGGCCCCTTCCTGGGTCCGGCCGTTGAAGTCGTCGTTGCGCGGATGGCCCGCCTGCTCGGCGGCCTGGATGAAGGCCTCGCACAGGGGGTGGGGCGAGCCCTGGTCCGAGACGGGCAGGGGCCCACCCTGGCCGTGGAAGTCATCGGCACCGCGCGCCTGATCCTCGGCCTTGCGGAAATAGGGCAGGACGTCCTCGAAGCCCCAGCCGACATTGCCCAGGTCGCGCCAGCCGTCGAAATCCTCGGCCTGGCCCCGGACATAGACCAAACCATTGATCGAACTGGACCCGCCCAGCACCTTGCCGCGCGGCTGGTTGATGATGCGGTCGTCCAGATGGGCCTGGGGCGTCGTCTGGAACATCCAGTTGACCTTGGGATCGACGAACAGCTTGCCATAGCCCAGCGGGATGTGGATCCAGGGATTGCTGTCCTCGCCGCCCGCCTCCAGCAGCAGGACACGGGTCCTGGGATCGGCGCTGAGACGGTTGGCCAGAACGCAGCCGGCCGAGCCCGCGCCCACGATGACATAGTCGAAGCTTCCCACCTCAAGCATCGGCCAACCCCATCGTCAGGTTGACGACATGATCGGCGATGGCGAGGGACGCGGTCAGGCCCGGGCTTTCGATGCCGTAAAGATGGATCATGCCGGACCGGGCGGTGCCGACCGGGTGGATGCGGAAATCGGCGGCGGGCTGTCCGGGACCGGAAATCTTGGGTCGCACCCCGGCATAGCCGGGCACCAGGGCGTCGTCGGGTAGGCCCGGCCAGTAGCGCCGAACGGCACCATAGAAGCGCTCGGCCCGGCGGGGATCGACGTCATAGTCCGGGCCGGACACCCATTCGACGTCAGGACCGAACTTGGCCTGTCCCCCCATGTCAAGCGTCAGGTGGACGCCCAGCCCGCCCGGCTCCGGCGTCGGATAGATCAGCCGGCTGAACGGCGACCGGCCCGCCAGGGTGAAATAGCTGCCCTTGGCATAATGGGGCGTGGCTCGGTCCGTCGGACACAGACCCTCGGTCGCCATGGCCAGATCGGGCGCGTTCAGTCCGGCGCAGTTGACGACCAACCGGGACAGGAGCGACGGAGTGGTGTCCTGTCCCGTGGTGACCGCCACGCCGTCCGGCCGGATATCCATGGCCGATACAGGGGTCAGGAAGGCGATCATGGCCCCGGCGGCCTCGGCTTCGCCCTGGAGCGACAGCATCAGGGCATGAGAGTCGATGATCCCCGTGGAGGGCGAATGCAGCGCCGCCACGCAGGCCAATGCCGGCTCCAACGTCTGGGCTTGGTCCGCCGACAGCCAGGCCAGGTCTTCGACACCATTGGCCAGACCGGCGCGGCGCAGGCGCTCCAGGTCGGGCAGCTGGGCCGGGTCGGTGGCGACGATCAGCTTGCCGCAGCGGGCATGAGGCAGCTGGCGTTCGGCGCAATAGGCATAGAGGGCGTCCCGTCCCTGGACGCACAGACGGGCCTTCAGCGACCCTTGTGGATAATAGATGCCCGCGTGGATAACCTCGCTGTTGCGGGAACTGACGCCCGATCCGATGTGATCTTCCGCCTCCAGGACGATCACCTCGCGCCCCGCCATGGCCAGGGCACGGGCCGTCGCGAGGCCGACGACCCCAGCACCGATCACCACGCATTCGACCGTGTCCATGCCCTTGCGAAAGCACAGGGGCACCGGCCGCGATAGGGGCCGCGCGTTCGGATCGTGGACGCGATCAGGCCTGCTCTCTAGGATGGCCGCCATGACGACGATCGATCCCGAAATCCAGGACCGCGACAGCGGCGGGCCCCGCGCCATGGGCCGTGTCCTGGCCCTGCTGGAACTGCTGGCCCGCACCCCCGGCGGACTGCCTCTGGCCGATATCTCGGTCGCGCTGGGCGTGCCCAAGAGCACCCTGTTGAACAGTCTGCGGCCGCTGGTCACGGATGACTTTCTGGTGGTGGAGGGGGTGCTGTACCGGCTGGGGCCAAAGGCGTTTCGCCTGGCCGCGACCATCGGCTCGGCCTATGATCTGCCCCGCATGGTCCGGGGCTATCTGAGGACGCTGGCCGACCAGACGCAGGAGACGATTGGCCTGGCCGTGCTGGACCATGAGATGAAGCGGTTCGTCTATATCGACGTGATCGAGAGCTCCCGTCCCGTCCGCTACACCATGCGCCTGGGCATGAGCGGGCCGTTGTATTCGACGGCGGCCGGGCGGGTGCTGCTGGCCTATCAGCCGGACGCCTATCGTGACGACTATATCGCCAAGGCCCGGCTGGTGGCCCTGACCCCCCGCACCAACACCGATCGCGAGGTTCTTCGCGCCCAGCTGGAAGAGGTGCGCGACACGGGGGTGTGGCTGAGCCTGGGCGAGTCGGTCGAGGATTCCGCCGCCGTGGCCGCGCCGATCTTCGGGCCGGACGGGACGGTGCTGGCGGCGGTGTCGCTGGGGGCCCCGACCGACCGGATGGCGACGAACCGCGAGGCCCTGGTCGCCGCGGTCATGAAGACGGCCGCGCACGCTTCTGGAGGCATGGCGGCCGTCTGATGACGTCTGCGGCTGGTAGACCAGAGCCGGAGGTCAGGCTGCCTTGGCCACGGGCATCCCGATGCCGAACAACTCCTCGAAGGCGCCCAGGGTGACGCGGCGGCGAACCTCGGGCGACACATGGTCGAACAGGCCGTGCAGCACCTCCTGGGTGTGCGGATAGGTGCCTTCCAGGTGGGGGTAGTCCGATCCCCAAAGGGCGTTCTGATAGTCGTGGGCGATGACGGCCGGCAGGGCCGTCTCGTCGTGCTGGAAGCTGGAATAGACCTGATCCTTGATGATCTGGGTCGGCAGGCGGCTCAGCTTGGGATGGGCATAGCGGTTATGCTGGCGATAGGCCTCGTCCAGCCGGTCTCCCAGGGCAGGAACCCAGGCGACGCCCGCCTCGGCCGTCATGATCTTCAGCCTGGGGAACCGGTCCAGGGCCCCGCCGGAGATCATGTGGGTGACGCAGCGCTGCACCGGGATGGTCGTCTCCCAATAGTTGATCAGTGCTCCGCCCGGTCCGCGCGTGACGATCAGCTTGGATGATCCTGTGCCGACATGGAAACAGACCACCATCCCGGCTTCCTCGCAGACGGCCCAGACGCGGTCGAACTCCGGCATATTGTATTCGAGATGGTCGGGCAGGGTGGCCGGCAGGCAGATCGACTTGAAGCCCAGGGCCGCGACCCGCTTGGTCTCCTCGACCGCATCGTCGAAATCGAGCACCGAGATCAGGGCCGTCGCCAGCAGGCGCTCCGACCGGTCGATCATGTCGGACTTGGCCCAGTCGTTATAGACCTTGACCGACTGATGCATCAGCTCGCGGTCCTTCATCACCGACAGCCAGATGCCGACCGAGGGAAAGACCACCTCGGCCCAGATGCCCTGTTCGTCCAGGTCTGCCAGGCGCAGGTTCAGGTCGGCCGAGCCGGGCGGCGTGATGGCGTCGATCATCGAGGCCGAGGCGAAGAAGACCTTCTCGTCATCCACCACATAGATGTCGTGCTTGCCGTCGCGCACCATGTGCGGGCCCCGGTGCTTCAGCGCCTGGGGCAGGTTGGCAGTCCACAGATCCTTGGGCTCCCAGACGTGGCTGTCGCCGGAATTCACCCAGATCTTTTCAGCGGTCGTCGTCATTGGCTTTGTCTCCTACCTGTTATGACAATCGCTCCGACATCCTATCTGTGTCAATGATATATATTATTGACGTTTGCGCCTCTGCCGCTCACGGTAGAGCCATGTCAGGAAACGCGACGTGAGCCGTATCGAGACCAAGGGGCCCGGCCGGTGGTCGCCCGACGCCCGGATCGAGGGCTCGGCCCTTCATGTGCCCAAGACGTCGGAGATCATTGCCCGGTGGCTGCGGCGTGAGCTGCTGCGCTCTCGGCCAAGTCCCGGCGACGCCCTGCCGTCGGAGGTCGAGCTGCGTGAGCGCTTCGGCGTGTCGCGACCCACGATCCGCGAGGCGGTGCGGATCCTGGAAACCCAGCATCTGGTACGGGTCGCTCGCGGCGCATCCGGCGGGGCCCGGTTCACCCTGCCCGAAGCGCGAATGGTGTCCGAATCGACCGGAATCTATCTTCAGGCTCATGGCACGACCCAGGCGGAGCTGAACGAGGCGCGCATCGCCATCGAACCCCGCCTGATCGGCTTCCTGGCGGGGCGTCTGTCTCCCGAGGCGATCGGCAACCTTCGGGCCGAGATCGACCGGCAGGCGGCCGCACTCGACGACGTGGCCGCCTATAGCCGCAGTCACGAGGACTTCTATGGCCTGCTGTCGGCCCTGTGCCCCAACCGGCTGATCGCCCTGGAGCTGCTGACACTGCGCGATCTGATCCAGGCCCAGACCGAACTGGTGGGCGAAGCCTGGGTCCAGGCCCTGCCGCAATCGCGCGAGGGCATGGTGCGCCATGTGGAGGTCAAGCGGCGCGTCGTCGACCATCTGGCGGCGGGCGAGGCGGCGCAGGCCGAAGCCCTCTGGACGCGGATGCTGGAGGCGCAGCAAAGGCTGACCACCGAACTGGGCGTCGGCGATAACCCGATCGAGGCCCTATGACCGACATCTCCGACATCACTCCGGCCAGCGTGGGTCACCGGCTGTGCGCGGCCTGTCTGTCCAAGGGGGCGTGCAAGCTGGGGCTAAAATGCCGGGGCCTGGATGCGAGCGGCGTGGTCGATTTCGATATCGTCTGCGGGCCCCAATTCGAGGGTGGTCGCGGCGTCGCCCACGGCGGCTGGACGGCGGCGACCCTGGACGAGATGCTCGGTACCGTCGCCATGCTGCACAAGACCCTGACCGTCACCAAATCCCTGACGGTCGAATTCCTGAAACCCGTGCCGATCGGCCAGCCGCTGAAGGGGCGGTCGTGGAACGATCACAAGCAGGGCCATCGCTGGCACAATGTCGGTGAAATCACCCTGGCGGCCACGGACGTCGTGCTGGGTCGTGCCACGGGAATCTTCTCCCAGCGTAATCCCGACCATTTCGATCGCCACCAAGCCTGGCTGAAGGCCGAGCTCGCGACGGCCTCGCCTAAGAGCTGAAGACGGGGCCTCAGGGCTGAAGACGGGACAGGGCGCGTTCCTGAAGGACGGTCCATTCGGCGGCCGTATCGGGTCCGCGCTGCAGAAGGGCGGGATAGGCCTGGGCCGTGGCGTCGCAGCGAGCCTCGATCATGGCGGCCCAGGTCCGGAAGCTGGCCTGGTCGGTGACGGCCTCGAACTCGGTTGTGAACTGCGCCTCGACCGCTTCGGCGGCGGCGGTGGCTTGGGCCACGGCGGCACCGTCGCCACGCTCCATGGCGGCGCTCGCCGCCGCCTCGGCCATCCGTTCACCCTCAAGTGGATCGGCGATCCAGCCCAGGGCCCCGCACACCCCGGCCGTGAAGGTGACGCGACCGACATCGTTCGCCGCATCCTGGGGCGAGGTGATCAGCAGGCCGAGGACAAGAGCGATCATGGGGTCATCCGGAAAATGAAGTCATGATCTAGCGCTGACCGAGCGGTCATCCAAGCGTGGCTGGAGGCCTCGATCGATCAGGCGGCGATCATCCGCTCGACCTCGCCGACCAGGTCGCGCAGGTGGACCGGCTTGGACAGGACCTTGGCCTGGGGACTGGCCTGGGCGGCGGTCAGGGCGACGGCGGCAAAGCCGGTGATGAACATGATCCGCAGGCCCGGCTGGCGGGCAGCGGCGACCCGCGCCACCTCGATCCCATCCGCGCCCGGCATCACGATGTCGGTCAGCAGAAGATCATACGGACCGTCGTCCAGGGCATCGATGGCGTCGTCGCCATTCTCGCAATCGACCACCTGGTGCCCCGCACGCTCCAGCGCGCGCGTCAGGAAACCGCGCAGCGAACCGTCGTCTTCGGCCAGAAGGATACGCGCCATGCCGTGAAAAACCCCGTCCTCGATGGCGGACGCTAGGCGCGGAAGGGTAAACCGCGCGTGAAAACATCAGCCGATGTCGACCATCCGTCCACCGGCCCGACGACGCAACCCCCCTCGCCTTGGCCACGAAACAGTCTATGGCGAGATGATGGATGTCGGGACGCAGGCGGGGCTGGAAGCGGGGGGGCCGACGCCGTTCGCCGTGCATCCTGCCCTGCGCGACACGCCACTGATCTTCGCCTCGCCGCATTCCGGCTCACACTATCCGGCGGATCTGGGATCGGTGGTCCTGCCGACCGCGACATTGAGAAGCGCCGAGGACGCCCTGGTCGATCGCCTGATCGCCTCGGGGCCCTCGAACGGGGCGACGCTTCTGAGCGGCCTGATCGCCCGGTCCTATGTCGATCTGAACCGCCGGGCCGACGAATGGGACCCCATGCTGGTCGATGACTGCCCACCCGGACCGGTCTCGAGCCGCGCGGCGGCGGGCTATGGCATCGTCCCGCGCCTGACGGGTGACGGGCACCCCCTGTACGACCGGCGGCTGTCGATGGCTGAGGCGAACGACCGGGTCGAGCGGGTGCACGCGCCCTATCATCGCGCCCTCTCCGACCTGATGACGGCGACACGGGCGCGCCATGGGGTGGCGGTTCTGGTCGACTGGCACTCCATGCCGGCCCGCGCGACGGGCAGTCCCGGCGGGGCCGATGTGGTTCTGGGCGACCGGCACGGGGTCTCCTGCCCGGCCCGGCTGACCCGGCGGCTGCGCGCGCTGTTCGAGGGCCTGGGCTGGCGGGTGGCCCTAAACCGGCCCTATGCGGGCGGCCATGCGACCCAGACCTGGGGGCGGCCAGGCGAGGGTCTGTGGGCGATCCAGGTCGAACTGAACCGCGCCCTGTATCTGGATGAAGCGACGCTGGAGCCGGGCTTGGGCTGGTCGCGGTGCCGCAAGGGATTGGAAAACGTCATCTCCGCCCTGGGCCAGGACATCGATCGCCTGATCCGCTGAAGACAAAAAAAACCGCGGCCGAAACCGCGGTTTGAAGTCTATAGGGAGGAAACGCCCAGGAAGGGCAAGACGCCGAAGCGTCAAAAATGAAGTTAGGTTGCAGCGCACAATCCGTCAAGGGGCAATTTTGCCCTCGCGATCACGCCGCGTTACGCAATCAGACGGCAATCTGGGCGCGTAACCGGTTCCACAGACCGAAACGTGTCGATATCGCGACCGCGAAATGTTGCAGTGCGATATTCATTCGGGGCCGAGGAGTCGCCGGGCCTGTCGAATGGCCCGAGCGGCCGGCGACGCCGCCTGTCGATAGACCAGCAGCGAAAAAGCCGACAGAACCCCGACCGCCAGCCAAAGGGGCCCGAACAACCAGGCCGCCGCCGCCAGGGCGAAGTAATAGGCCCGAACGCCCTGGCTGAAAGCCCCCAGAGCCGGATTCAACAGGTCCGACGCCGCCTGGCCGAAGGCGATCCGGTCGGTTTCGGACTCGATTTCCGGGGCGGCCCCGATCAGGGCCAGGGTATAGTTCATCTGGCGAAGCGCCCAGATGAAGTCCAGCAGCCCCCGGATCAGGCACAGCATGACCAGGGCCAGCTTGATCTCAAGCAGCTTGAGCGGCGTGTTCTCGGCCCCGACGGAGGCGAAACCCATCAGCACGCCCTCTCCGCCGAACAGCACGCTGGCCACCGCCGCCACCAGCAGCAGATTGGTCGAGGCGAAGAATGAGGCCGAGTTGATGCTGTGGCCCATCAACTGGCTGTCGACCAGCTTGATCTCGCGATGCGTCATAGCCGTCATCCAGACGCGGCGAACCACCGTCATGTCGTCGTTCAGCGAGCCGCTCTTGCGCGCCAACAGCCGCATCAGGGGCTCATAGCCGAGCCAGCACACGAAGAAGAGAACCAGGGCGGTCCAGTCGAAGGGGGTCATGGGCCTGAATTGCCGTCACGCGACCGCGTATGGCAAGGCCCGAGACTCGACGAATCGGGGCCTTGCTCCCGGCGGGCGCTGCGCCTATCACGCCCGACAAGATCCCGCAGTGCACAAGATGAGCTCGCCATGAACCTCGACGCCATTCCCGTCGGCCCGAACCCGCCCTGGGACCTGAATGTGGTGATCGAGATCCCGCAGGGCGGCCTGCCGGTGAAATACGAGATGGACAAGGACTCCGGTGCCCTGTTCGTCGACCGCTTCCTGCACACGGCGATGTACTATCCCGGCAACTACGGCTTCGTGCCCCATACCCTGGCCGACGACGGCGACCCCTGCGACGTCATCGTGCTGAATCCTTCGCCGGTGGTTCCGGGCTGTGTGATCCGCTCGCGCCCGATCGGGGTGCTGATGATGGAAGACGAGGCCGGCGGGGACGACAAGATCCTGGCCGTGCCCGTGGACAAGCTGAACCCCTATTACACCGACATCGCCAGCTATCGTCAGCTGCCCGCCATTCTCGTCGAGCAGATCGAGCATTTCTTCACCCGCTACAAGGACCTGGAGAAGAACAAGTCGGTCAAGGTCAAGCGCTGGGGCGATGCGGGTGAGGCCGCCGAACTGATCGCCGAAGGAATGCGCGCCCATCAGGCGCAGCTGGCCGCCAAGGTGAAGGCCAAGGCCTGATCTCGGGCAAGCAGTGAAAAGTGCTAGTGAGCAAGAGGTGAACTAGGGAGTTAGCTCTTGCTGCCTCTGAGCTCGGGCTCATTCGCAATGCCTGACCTGGGCTGCTCCGCTTGGTGATTTTGACGCTTGCCCGTATCTCTGGGTCATGCGCGCGCTGGCTCTCCTTACTGTCCTGATCGTGTCGGCCGCCGCAGGGTCGGTCGCGGCGCAATCGCGTCCCTATGGGCATCCGTGGCCGGGCGCGACGGTCGGCGACAGCCATCGCTATGAGATGGATCGCCAGCGGGCCCTGTCCGACCAGCGTGCAGCGGAGGCGCGGGCGCATCAGTCCGAGGCTCGATTGACGGTGCTGGAAATCCAAGCGGCCCGGCAACCGCCCCTCTATCCCGGCTATGCCGTGGCTCCGTCCGGGTCACCCGAACAAGAGCGGCGTGAGCGCGAGGCCGCGACGGAGCGGCGCCGGACCGTCGCCCGCGAGACGACCCAGATCGACGACTGGCTGGACCGGCGTCCCTGATCGTTTGCTGATGCCGGTGCATCCCTTCCCTAGCGCCCGCGTTTCGGCCTAGCTTGGGCTCAGGGATCGGGAGAAGACGGCATGAAGTGGCAGGGTGGACGTCGCGGCGGCGGCGGTATTCAGGACCGGCGCGGCATGGGTGCCGGTGGGCTGGCAGGCGGTGGCCTGGGCATCGGTGTCGTGGCCATCCTCGGCTATCTGTTCTTCGGCATCGATCCGGCGACTACGACCCAGCTGGCCAGCCAGTTCGGCGGAGCCGGCAGTGCCGAACAGGGCGTCGAGGGCACGCCGCAGGATCAGGCCGGGCAGTTCGTCGATGTGGTCGGCGGCAATGTCAACGACGTCTGGACCGCCCAGCTGATGGGCTATCAGCCCCCGACCGTGGTCCTGTACGAAAGCGGGACCAATACCGGTTGCGGCTTTGGCCAGGCCGCCATGGGGCCCTTCTACTGTCCCGCGGACAAGACGGTCTATCTGGACCTGGGCTTCTGGCAGCAGATGCAGACGCAACTGGGGGCCTCGGGCGCGGACTTCGCCAAGGCCTATGTCATCGCCCACGAATACGGCCATCACGTCCAGACCCTGATGGGGACATCTGACCAGGTCCGCTCGGCCCAGCAAAGGGCGTCCAGCGAGGCGGAGGGCAATCGCTATTCCGTCGCCTTGGAGCTTCAGGCCGACTGCTATGCCGGGGTCTGGGCCAGAAATGCCGCCACCGTCTCGGGCGGTCAGGTGGCGTTGGAGCCCGGCGATCTGGAAGAGGGGCTGCGAACCGCCTCGGCCATCGGCGACGATGCGATCCAGAGCCGGGGCGGCGGCCGTGTCTCGCCCGACAGCTTCACCCATGGTTCATCCGAACAAAGGGTCGAATGGCTGCGTCGCGGCTATCAATCGGGGGACCCGGCAGCCTGCGATACCTTTGCGGGCCTGTAGACCCTATCACCCTGGGCGTTCTGCCGGGCGATTAGCAATCGATAGGACCGTATGTCCGACGGCGCTGCTGATTCATGAGGTATTCCCGTGAAATCTCGGTGCCCACGGTTGATTGCTCCGTTGCGCGCCGGAGCGGTTCACCGAGGACCAGACAGGCAAATCCCAAAAACCCTGGACCGTAGCAGTCGAGGGCGCGGGTGATGGACAGAAGACTATCGTTGCCCGTCGCGCTTCCGGACAGATCCTCACGCAGGTGAAAGGCAATCGTCTCGCGCCAGGTGCGGATTTCGACCGTCCGTCGGTGCCGGGCGAAGACGAGAGGAAGTGATCGGCGCCTGCGCTCGGTCCACAGATACATTTCTTCGAGAATGTAGAGCTTGAAGCTGGTGAGCCGACGTCTTTGCTCTTGATGGGAATCCGTGGCGGATGTCGCAGCAGGCCCGCGGCCCCATTCGATCCGCATCTTCAGATAGTCCGTAAACAGACCATGCATCCTTGACGAGGCCATGTTGTCGAGGCTGGATTGATAGGTGCGCCAGGCGATGGCAATGCCCGCAATGCCCACGACGGTCGCGACACTTGCCAGGCCCGACCAATTGGAGACGGCAAAGTCGAAGGCCTGAACAGCAGCCGAAGCGGTCTCGGACGACAATTTTAAGGCTCCCCTTCGGTCAAGGCTCCGCCCAAAGCTTCACGTTATGAGGCGCAAAGGCAAGCTTCCGATGAAGCGCTCCATCGCGGCAGAGCTTTAGGGTTTCCCGAGGCGCGAGGGCTCACGGGCCCTATGACAAAGCTAGTGATTACCTTTCCGGCGACGTGGCCTGGGGCGGCGAACAACTGGCACCGCAGCTTTCAAGCCCGCCAGCGCGGCAAACGGCCCGTCCTTGACGGGCTTCACCGCCGTGCCGGTTTGCTCAGGCAGTCGCGCGCGATCTGTCTTCAGTGCAGTGGTGATCTGTTTGGCTTGCTGCTCGGTCCAACCCAGTGCGGCGAGATCCTCTGCTGCCAGGCGTGGCGGGCGACCTGGGTCGCCCGCCGCCGCTGCGGATCGACGGTCGGCCAGGATCTCCAGGGCTTCGACCGGGGCCAGCCAGGCCCCGAGGTGACGCAGGCCCATCGCCGACAGGGCCCGAGCCGACGGCACGGCCACGGGTGTGGCGATCAGACCGGTGGGAGCGGATGGCGGAGCCAGCGGCGTGGTGCTTGTGAAGGCCAGGGCGAACGCGCGGGCGCGGGGCTTCATCAGGCCGGGCAGCCAGACCGAATGGGTGCCGACCCGGATGGCGAAGGTGCGTAGGGTGCGGCGCTCGACCTGACTGAGGGCCGCCAGGTCGCGGGCGACGTCGCGGCGGTCGATCAAGCCGCCGGCCTCGATCAGACGAAAGGCGATGCCGCGCGGCAGGCCCTTCAGGCTGCCGGTCTCGACGGCCTGTTTCAGACGGCGCAGGTCACGCAGGGCCCGGCCAGCCTCTGCCGCCAGCCAGGCCTCCATACGGCGTTGGGCCCGATCGCGGGCCGCCGGAGGACCCAGGTCGCCGATCAGGCGGACCCGGGGGGCAAAGGGCTCCGGCCCGGTGATGCGGGCGGCCAGGTCGCCGCGCCAAAGGACGTCGCCGGTCGGGGTGACGGAAAACTGGCTGTCGTCGTCGGCGGCCAGATGCCCCAGGCGACGGGTAATCTCGGGCCCCACGGCGCGGAGGGCGGCGGTCTTCAGCGTGCGGTCGGCCAGGCGCGTGGAGAAGGGGGCACTGCCCCCGGTCTCGGCTCGGAAATGGACGCCGTCCAGACGGCCCACCGCCTCGCCGTCCACGTAAACGGCCCCGTCCTGCGACACATCGGCCAGGGGCCCGACGCTGTCGTTCAGCGAGCGCAAGAGGGCGGTGGTACGCCGGTCGACGAAGCGGGCGGTGAGCCGCTCGTGCAGGACATCGGACAGTCGGTCCTCCAGCGCGCGGGTGCGTTCGCGCCAGTCCTTGGCCCCCCGCAGCCAGTCGGGGCGGTTGGCGACATAGGACAGGGTGCGGACCCCCGACAGCCGCGCCGACAGCTGGTCAATCTGGCCGTCCTCGCGATCCAGGGCCTGGAACCGGGGGGCGATCCAGTCCTCCTCCAGCCGTCCGGTCGGGCCGGTCAGAGCCTGGAACACCGACTTGGCCAGGCGGGCGTGCTCGTCCAGCGTCGTCTTTTCGAAATCGGGAAGCTGGCAGGCCTCCCACAGGCGCATCAGCCCCCCGCGCGAGCGGCCGATCTTCTGGACCTCTTCATCGGTCATCAGGCGGCGCAGCAGGGTCTCGTCCAGGGCCTGTTCCGAAAGGCTGAGGCCCCGCCGATTGGGCAGTGTGACCAGGGAGCGCAGCAGGTCGGGCAGGCTGTCGAAATCCAATTTGCCATTGCGCCACTGCGCTGCCTCGACCGGATCGAAGCGGTGCTCGACAACCTGTTCGACCAGGTCGGCGTCCAGATCCTCGGTCTCCCCGGTGACGCCGAAGGTGCCGTCGCGCAGATGGCGGCCCGCCCGCCCGGCGATCTGGCCGATCTCATGAGCATGGAGCCAGCGGGTGCGGCGGCCGTCGAACTTTCGCAGGCCCGCGAAGGCGACATGGTCGACGTCCATGTTCAGACCCATGCCGATGGCGTCGGTGGCGACCAGGAAATCGACCTCGCCCGACTGGAACAGGGCGACCTGAGCATTGCGGGTGCGGGGTGAGAGGCTTCCCATGACCACGGCGGCCCCGCCCCTCTGGCGGCGGATCAGCTCGGCGATGGCATAGACTTGGTCGGTGCTGAAGGCGACGATGGCGCTGCGGCGGGGCAGGCGTGTCAGCTTCTTGGACCCGGCATAGGACAGGGTGGACAGCCGCTCGCGGGTGACGATCTCCAGATCGGGGATCAGCGACCGCATCAGCGGGGCCATGGTTCCGGCCCCCAGGAACATGGTCTCGGACCGGCCCCGGGCGTGCAGCATCCGCTGGGTGAAGACATGGCCGCGCGCGGGGTCGGCGACCAGCTGAATCTCGTCCACCGCCAGGAACTCGACCGACCGCTCCAGCGGCATGGCCTCGACCGTGCAGACGAAATAGTGGGCGCGCGGGGGGACGATCTTTTCCTCGCCCGTGATCAGGGCGACAGCATTGGCCCCGCGCCGGGTGACGATCCGCTCATAGATCTCGCGGGCTAGCAGGCGCAGCGGCAGGCCGATCATGCCCGAGGCGTGGCCCAGCATCCGCTCGACCGCCAGATGGGTCTTGCCGGTATTGGTGGGCCCCAGGACCGCGACGACGCGCGAGGGGGCCAGACCTGCGGATCGGTCGGACATGATGGGGAAAGGTGGCGTGTCCCGACCGGTTCCTCAAGCGGAACCTAATTCGCGCAGCGCCTCGACCGCCGCGACCAGTCGGGCCAGGTCGGACGGAGACGACAGGCGGTGGTCGCCGCCCGCGATCAGGTCCAGCCGGACGTCCCCGCCGGTCAGCCGCTCCAGCAGGGCGGATTGGTGCGTCCAGGGCACGACGTCGTCGGCCCGGCCCTGAAGGATGTGCACCGGCGCGTCCACCGGAATGGGCGCATCCAGAAGCAGCCAGTCGCGCGCCTCCTCGAACATGGCGCGGGTCAGGACATAGGAACCCAGACCCTCTTCGGTGATGGTCGCCTCGCCGTCGCGCAGGATGGCCTGGCGGACGTGGTCGGCCAGGCCGGGCCACATCAGCCGCTCGGTGAAGTCCTGGGCCGGATTGACCAGGACCAGCCCCGCCATCCGCTTGGGCCGGGCCAGGGCGGCCAGCAGGGCGACCCAGCCGCCCATGGAGGAGCCGACCGGAATGACCGGCCCGTCCAGATGGTCGATCATGGCGATGGCATCGGCCCGCCAGCGCCCGACGGTGGCCGCGCGCCAGTCACCGGACGAGCGGCCATGAGCGAAATGGTCATAGCGGACATAGGCCCAGTCCCGCTCGCGGGCTGCCGCTTCCAGGGCCAGGGCCTTAGTCCCCTCCATGTCCGAGCGGAAGCCGCCGATCCACAGGACGGTGGGCCCGCTGCCCGCCACCGACCGCCAGGCCAGGGTTTGGCCATCGGGACGGCAAAGGGTCCGAACTTCGTCTTTCATCGCCTGCCTCTCGCCCAAATCGCCAAGGCCTGATAGCCAACCGGCCTGAAACGACACTAAGGCGGTTTCCTTGCCCCAAGCCGATGCCCGACCCAAGGTCCTTTTCGTCAGTCCCAACCGGATCGGCGAGCACGTGATCGCGTCCGGCATCATGCGCGAGATCGGGCGGCGCTGGCCCGGCGCGGCGATTACGGTGGTGGCCAGCGGGCCGTCCTCGGCCTTTTTCCGGTCCGCGCCGGGGGTGGAGCGGACCATCGTCATCGACAAGGCACCGCGTGCCGGACACTGGCGCTCGCTGTGGCGGCAGGTGGCGGGGTCGCGCTGGGACGTGGTGATCGATACGCGGGGCTCCATCACCGCCTGGCTGGTGCGGGCCAGGGAGCGCTACGTCTATGGCCGGCGGCTGGAGAAGGGCCAGCCCAAGGTCGAGATGATCGGGGCCCTGATGGGGCTGGACCGGCCGCTGGAGCCGGAACTGTTCATCGACGATGCGGCGCGCGAAATAGCTCGAACTGTGCTGGAGCCCCAGCTGGCGGGCGGACCCGGGCCCGGCCCGATCATCGCCTTGGCCCCGATCGCGGTGCAGCCGGGCAAGAGCTGGCCCGCCGAGCGATGGGGGCACCTGGTCGAGCAGTTAATAGCCGAGCCCCGGTTCGACGGCTGGCGGTTCATGGCCATCGGCGGGCCAGGCGACCAGCCCTTTGCCGTGCCCATGCTGGCGGCGGCGGGCGAGCGGGGCATCGATTTCGTGGGCCAGGGCGACATCCTGGCCTCGGCGGCCGCCCTGACTCGGGCGGACCTGTTCGTCGGCAATGATTCCGGGCTGATGCACACGGCGGCGGCGGCGGGGACGCCCACGCTCGGCCTGTTCGGCCCGACCCAGTGGTGGCTGTACGGCCCGCGCGGGCCGCGCACGGCAACGGTGGCGAGCAATCCGGTCCAGGGCGAGTTCGCCCCGATCGAGGACCTCAGCGTCGATCAGGTGCTGGAGGCGGTGCTGGCGCTTCAGGCCCGCTATCCGGTCGGGTCACCTCGCGCATGACCGCCGAACGGCCCCAGGTCCTGTTCGTGGCTCCCGACCGGATCGGCGACTGCGTCATCGCCTCGGGTGTGATCCGCGAGATCGATCGGCAGGTGCCGGGCGCGGCGATCACGGTCGCCTGCGGCCCGCCGGCCGCCGCCCTGTTCCGATCGGCACCGGGCGTGGTGCGGGTGATCGTCCTGCACAAGAAGAAGATGGCCGGGCACTGGATCGCCCTGTGGCGACAGACTTTTGCCACGCGCTGGGCCATGGTGATCGACATTCGGGGCTCGCTGCTGGCCTGGCAGCTGAGGGCCAGGGTCCGAAAAATCTACAACCGCAGCTATGAGGGCGGTCGCAAGGTCCAGACGGTGTCGCGGATGATGGGGACCGTCGCCGATCTGGAGCCGGAAATCTTTCTCGACGACAAGGCGCGCCGCGACGCCGAGGCCGTGATCGCGCCGCAACTGGCATCCGGGGCCGGGCCGGGACCGATCCTGGCCCTGGCACCCATCGCCAATCAGCCGGGCAAGAGCTGGTCGCCCGAACGGTGGGGGGAACTGACCGCGCGACTAATGGCCGAGCCGCGCTTCGACGGTTGGCGTTTCATGCCCATGGGCGGGCCGGGGGACGAGCCGTTCGCGGCCCCGACCCTGGCGGTCGCCGGGGCGCGGGGCATGGATTTCATCGGGCGGGGCGACATCCTGGCCTCGGCGGCGGCGATGGAGCGGGCCACCCTGTTCGTCGGCAATGATTCCGGCCTGATGCACGTGGCCGCTGCGGTGGGCCGACCGACGCTGGGCCTGTTCGGGCCGACCGAGTGGTGGCTGTATGGGGCGTGGGGTTCGCACACCCGCACCGTGGCCTCCAACCCCAATCAGGGACAGTTCGCGCCGATCGAGGAGCTGGACGTCGATCGTGTCTTTCAGGCCGTGCTGGACCTGTATGACGCCTATCGCCCGGTCGCCGTGCCTTGAACGGCAGGGGTTTCGCGGTCATATAGGGCCAATGAGGGAACGCGACCGGCGGTCGCGCGTCCTTTCGTGACTTGATGAACCCTTCGCCCACATAAGGAAACGACGCCCATTCGCCGTCCCATGCAAACGCCGCCCGTCAAGGATGGGCCGCGTATGAACCAGGAAATCCGCGCCCCCCGCGTTCTGCTCATCGATCAGAACGGCGAGAAGCAGGGCGTCATGCCGACCTCGTCCGCGCTCGAAGCCGCAGAGGAGGCCGGGCTGGATCTGGTCGAGATCGTCGCCACGGCCGATCCGCCCGTGTGCAAGATTCTCGACTACGGCAAATTCCGCTTCCAGGAGCAGAAGAAGAAGGCCGAGGCACGCAAGCGCCAGAAGGTCGTCGAGCTGAAAGAGATCAAGCTTCGGCCCAATATCGACGTCCACGACTATGACGTTAAGGCCAAGGCCATGCATCGCTTCTTCGAGGAGGGCGACAAGGTCAAGGTGACGCTGCGTTTCCGTGGCCGTGAGATGGCTCACCCCGAACTGGGCATGAAGCTGCTGAACAAGGTCCAGGCCGATTTCGACGAAATCGCCAAGGTCGAGTTCGCGCCGCGCATGGAAGGCCGCCAGATGATCATGATCCTGGCCCCGAAATAGTCCGCGTACCCCACTCTCCCCCTGTTGGGCGGAGAGTGGGGGGCCTTTTGGCCGCTCGCAGTCCATAAGCAAGATCTATGGATATCCCAGCTTTAACTTGCTTGACTTGTGCACCGCAACATCCCATCTCGCGGGTGCAGCGCACCGCCTCCCCTTGCCGGTGCGCCAACCAATGCAAATGGAGATACGGATATGCTGGGCGTCGGTCAGACACTGCCTGAGTTCAAAGTCGTCGGCGTGAAGCCGGGCTTCAACAATCACGAAGAAAATGGCGTTTCGGCCTTCGAGGCGATCACGAACGCCTCGTTCGAAGGCCAGTGGAAGGTCATCTTCTTCTATCCGAAGGACTTCACCTTCGTCTGCCCGACCGAAATCGCCGAGTTTGCCAAGCTGGGCCGCGATTTCGCCGACCGTGACACCGTCGTTCTGGGTGGCTCGACCGACAATGAGTTCGTCAAGCTGGCCTGGCGCCGTGACCACGCCGACCTGGACAAGCTGCCGATCTGGTCGTTCGCCGACAACGGCGGCAAATTCGCCCGCGCCCTGGGCGTGCTGGACGAAGCCGAGGGCGTCGCCCTGCGCGCCACCTTCGTGGTCGATCCGCACAATGTGGTTCAGCACGTCTATGTGACCAATCTGAACGTGGGCCGCGCCCCTGCCGACACCCTGCGGGTCGTCGACGCCCTGCAGACCGACGAACTGTGCGCCTGCAACCGTCCGCTGGGCGGCGAGACGCTCGCGGCTTAAGCAAGTCAGCAAGTCAGTGAACAGTGCTAGTGAGCAAGGGGTGAGCCTCTTGCTCACTAGGCACGTGTTTGAAATATAAAACTTCTTTCTCGTGAGCAGAACTAGAGAGCAGGTTAGAGTGAAAACGCTCACCTCTTGCTCACTAGCACTTTTCACCAAGTCATATCCGCCATCACGCGAGTACCCCATGTCGATCGACACCCTGCGCGACCTGCTGCCGGCCTATGCCAAGGACATTTCGCTGAACCTGTCCTCGCTGGCGTCGGAGACCATCCTGACCGACCAGCAGAAGTGGGGCACCTTCCTGGCCTCGGCCCATGCCATCGGCGTGGCCCCGGTTGTCCGCGCGATCGAGGCCCAGGCCGCGACGGTCCTGAGCCCCGAGGCCATGAACGCGGCCAAGGCGGCGGCGGCCATCATGGGCATGAACAATATCTATTATCGTTCGCTGCACCTGATGAAGAACCACGAATACACCACCCTGCCGGCGCGTCTTCGGATGAACGTCCTGGCCAATCCGGGCGTGGAGAAGATGGATTTCGAACTGTGGTCGACGGCGGTCAGCGCCATCAATGGCTGCGGGGCCTGCCTGGATGCCCACGAAGGCGAACTGCGAAAGCACGGCATCGCCAACACTCAGGTCCAGGCCGCCCTGCGGATCGGCGCGGTCGTCCACGCCGCCAGCCGGATCATCGCCTCGGAGACGGCTTTAAGCGACGCGTGAAAAGTGAGCGAGAGGTGAGCGTCGTCCTGTGCTCACCCCTTGCTCACCAGCACTTTTCACTCAGGCCGCTGGGCCGACGCCCTGTTCGGCCAGCCATTCGACGATCTTGCCCTTGGGCATGGCACCGACCTTCATCGAGGCCATGGCCCCGTCGCGGAACAGCATCAGGGTGGGGATGCCCTTCACGCCCAGCTTGGACGGGACCATGGGCGAATCGTCGATATTGACCTTGGCGATCGTCACCTGACCGGCCAGTTCGTCGGCGATCTGTTCCAGGGCCGGACCGATCTGCTTGCAGGGGCCGCACCATTCGGCCCAGAAATCGACCAGCACGGGCTGGGACGATTTCAGCACGTCGGTTTCGAAGCTGTCGTCGGTGACCTTCAGCGTGGCCATGGGGTTTCTCTTTCGTCTGTGGGGGCCGTCGGGCCCGCGCGGTGTCGAGGCTCGATGTGGGGGTGATTCCGCCGGAAATCAACGGAGGGGCGTCAGGGTGCGCTCCATCAGTTCGGCGGGCACCGCCATCAGGTCCGGCCCATCGGTCCAGACCAGGGCCGCCTCGACCGCCCGGTCCGGATAGAGCCGTTTCAGCACCGCGACATAGGCCGCCATCTGACGGACATAGGCCGGGTCGGTGTCCTCGATGCGGCCAGGTGCCGGGCGGTTGGTC
>Ga0075012_10002276_pt1 | contig 18979 bp, 8 predicted proteins | sample All_14_2_FD_71474 | JGI IMG/M metagenome (GOLD analysis project Ga0075012, IMG submission 71474) | Freshwater microbial communities in response to fracking from Pennsylvania, USA - Allegheny Zone_MetaG_DW_15 | ecosystem: Environmental > Aquatic > Deep subsurface > Groundwater > Drilled... | reverse complement strand
GTCGACGGGGTCATTAAAAGACCAAAAAGGACTTTCCTTTATCCGGCCGGTCGGGTATCAATGCGGTGTGCCTTTTTTCGCGGCGAGGTGTCAAAGCGGTGTCTTCGCGACAATCAGCAGTCAAGCCGGAGTCGACATGGAAGAGAAAGAGATCATCGAGGCGGCCTGCGGAGGCGACGTGGAGGCCTTTTCCGAACTGGTGCGCCGACACCAGGCCCTCGTTCGCGCCGCGCTCGCGGTGCGCATGCGCGACGTGCACGACGCCGAGGACCTGGCGCAGGAGGCCTTTGTGATCGCCTTCCGCAAACTGGCCGAGTTCGACCAGACACGCGACTTCGGCCCCTGGGTGCGCTCCATCGCGCTCAACCTGCTGAAGAACTACTGGCGCAAACACCGGGCCGAGCCGGCCGGTGCCGCCGCGGAGCTGGAGCAGCTGGTGAACCGGCAGATCGAGATCCGCTGCCGCGAGCCTCAGGAGTCCGCCAAGCTCAGCGCCCTGCGGGTCTGCATCGGCAAACTGGGCGACGACATGAAGGGCCTGCTGCAGAAGCATTACCACGAGGGACTCTCCGTGACCGAGCTGACCCGCGAGGCGGGCGTCAAACACTCGGTGATGACCATGCGCCTGCACCGGCTGCGCGACCAGCTGCGCCGCTGCATCAGCGAACAGGAGGGCCACTGTCCGCTGTGAGCGCGACGGATGACGGCATGAACATGAAAACGGACGACATAGAGCTTGGCCCGCGGGACGGCAAACCCAATTGCGGCTCGGCGCAGCCTCGCCCTCCAAACGGCGGGGAGCCCCAAGAGCTGGAGGGCGAAGCTGTGCTGAGCCGTCTTCAGGCCGAACAGCTGTTGGCGGACTACGTCGCCGGCCAAGACGTGCCGGACGGACTCTTGCGGGGGGTCCGGTCGGACGCGGCGCTGGCGGACCTTCTCGCGGGCCATCTGGAGGTGGAGCGCCTGCTGCGCCTGGAGGCGGAACAGACGGACGAGGAGCTGTTTGCGCGCGAGGTCGCCGCCCGCCTGCGCCACGAGGGAGACGAGCGCTTCATCCGCGCGGTCGCGCAGCGGATCAGGCGGCCGGCCGGCTCACGCGGCCCCCGCTGGCTCCGCTATGCGGCGGCGGCCGCCTTGGCGGTCGCGCTCACGGGCGGGCTCCTGTTCTCGCTCGTGCCGCCGCGGCGCGCAACCGTCGCGCAGCAGACGGCCGCCGTGTGGGAGGACGCCGCCTACCGTTCCGGCGACACGATCCGCCGGCGCGAGCTGACGTTGCGGGAAGGGTGCGCCGAGCTGACGCTCGCCAACGGCGTGCGGCTCATTCTGGAGGCCCCGGTGACGCTGGACCTGTCGGACACGCGACGGCTGGTGCTGAAGTCCGGTTCGCTGGTGGCCACCGTGCCGCGACAGGCGCAGGGCTTCACCGTCATCACCCCCAGCTCGGAGGTGGTCGACCTCGGCACCGCTTTCGGCGTGTCGGTCGACAAGGGCGGCGGCTCGGAGGTCTGCGTGCTGGAGGGCAAGGTCAAAGCCCGCGGCTCCAGTGCCCAACCGTTCGTGACGATGATCAAGAACGAGGCCTGCACCTTTGACCCCGACCGCCAAATGGCCATGATCCGCAGCGACCCGGCGCGCTTCCTCCGCGCCCTGCCCGGCCGCTCCAGCGCGAAGCCCGAATACCTGCACTGGAGCTTCGACCGGGCCGAGCGGACCGCGGCGTGCGCCGGCCCCGGCATCCAAGGCCGCCTGTATGACGGAAAACTGAAGGCGCTCGGCCAGGGAGAGGGCCCCGTCGTCCAAAAGGGCGTGTTCGGCGACGCGCTCTACTTCAACGGCCGCGACGCCTACGTGGAGACCGACTTTCCCGGCATCGGCGGCAACGCGCCTCGCACCGTCGCCTTCTGGGCCAAAGTCCCCGCAGGCGAGATCGCGCACAGCGGCTACGCCATGATCGGCTGGGGGCTGATGAAACCCGGCAAGGCCTGGCAAATCTCCGCCAACCCCTTCGCGCCGGAGGGGCCGCTCGGCCGCATCCGCATCGGGACCATGGAGGGCATGGTGATCGGCTCCACCGACCTGCGCGACAACCGCTGGCACCACATCGCGATCGTGATGTACGGCGGCGACCACGCCGACACCTCGACGCACATCCTGATCTACGTCGACGGCAAACTGGAGAAAACCAGCCGCAAGTCGATCATCGACATCGCGACCACGCTGGACCACACCGCGTCTCAGCCGCTGCGCTTCGGACGCAACCTCGGCTTCCCGCGCGACGAGAAACCGATCGCCGACAAGTTTTTTACCGGCTGGCTGGACGAGATCTACGTGTTCGACACCGCCCTGGACCAGCGGCAGATCGGCGAACTCATGAAAAACAACCGGATTTTTTAGGCGCGATGTGTCACTTCCGCCTTCTGGTGACAATCGGGAGTGAGGAATGAGGAGTTAGGAATTAGGAATTGGGAATTGGGACGGGGCGACAGAGGCTCACGCCTCGGCACATGACCGCAAGTCGCGTCATGCAACAGAACGGGAGAGAGACACGATGAATAAGATCCTGACGGGGCTCGCCCTGCTCGTGACGTGCGGCGCAATCGCCGCGCCGAAGCAGATTTCCGGCATCTATCCGAACCTGACGATGTACAACGACGAGGGCGAATGCGGCACCGGCGCCGTGGTCCCATGGGCCGACCGGCTCTGGGTCATCACCTACGGTCCCCACCTGCCCCTCGGCTCCAGCGACAAGCTCTATGAGATCACCCCCGCGATCGAGCAGATCATCCGCCCGGAAAGCGTGGGCGGAACTCCGGCCAACCGCATGATCCACCGCGAGAGCGAGCAGCTCAACATCGGCCCCTATCTGATCGACAAGGCGCGCAACGTGCGGGTGCTGCAGCCCAAGGCGATGCCCGGCCGCCTGACCGGAACCGCGCGCCACCTCACCGATCCGGCCAACAAGATCTACATCGCCACCATGGAGGAAGGCCTCTACAGCGTGGACGTCCACACCCTCGCGTTCGAGGAGCTCATCAAAGACGGCAACGGCCAGCCCCGCGTGGGCAAGGGCCTCGACTCCAAGTTGCCGGGCTATCACGGCAAGGGGCTCTACTCGGGCCAGGGATCCCTGTTCTACGCCAACAACGGCACGCGCGCCAAGGACGCCACGGTCCGTCCCGACATCACGTCCGGCGCGCTGGGCGCTTGGCAGGGTGAAGGCGACTGGAAGCTGGTCCGCGAAAACCAGTTCACCGAGATCACCGGCCCCGGCGGGATCTACGGCAACGCGCATCCCGAAAGCGACCCCGTCTGGGCCATGGGCTGGGACTACCGTTCGCTGATCCTGATGCTGTGCGAGAACAAGCAGTGGCACGCCTACCGCCTGCCCAAGGGCAGCCACTCCTACGACGGCGCCCACGGCTGGAACACCGAGTGGCCGCGCATCCGCGAGATCTGCGAGAAGGACCTGCTGGCGACCATGCACGGCACTTTCTGGCGCTTCCCCGCCGCCTTCTCGCTCAAGAATTCCGCAGGCCTCGCCCCGCGCTCGAACTACCTCAAGGTGATCGGCGACTTCGCCCGCTGGAACGACCGGGTCGTCTTCGGCTGCGACGACTCCGCCCAGAAGGAGTTTCTCAACAGCCGCCCCTTCAAATCGGCCCACGGCGCGCCCGTGCAGTCCAACTCCAACCTCTGGTTCGTCGACCCCGAGCGGCTCGACCGGCTCGGCCCGGCCATCGGGCGCGGCTCGGTCTGGCTGCGCGAGGCCCTCAAGGCCGGGCAGGTCAGCGACCCGTATCTCTTCGGCGGCTACGACTACCGCATGATGACCGTCAAGCACGGCAACCCCGGTCCCGTGACCTTCACGCTCGAGGTCGACCGCAAAGGCGACGGCACGTGGGAGAAGCTGGCCAGTTTCAAGGTCGACGGCTCCCTGGTGCGCCTCTTCGCGCCGGCCGAGCGCGGCGCCTGGGTCCGCGTGAGCGTCGATGCCGACGTCCAGGACGCCTCCGTCCACTTCCACTACCGCAACAAAGATCCTCGCGGCACGCAGAACGCGGACATCTTCGACGCCCTCGCCCGCGCCGGCGAGACGCCGGCCACGAAAGGCGTGATCCGCAGCAACCGCAAGGTGCTGAGCATGGTCGCCGGCGAGCAGGCCTACGCACTGAATGACCGGCTGGAGCTGACGCCCGGCAACGAGGGCGACCGCGCGCGGGTCCGCCAGGGCGCCCAGCCGGACAGCAAGATCCGAGTGGACGCCGCCTCCGCGATCGTGATCGAGGACGGCAAGACCTACCGCATACCCAAGAACCCCGCCTACGCCCAACCGCCGGCCGCGGCCGCGCCGAGCGCCCCGCGCAAGCAGCTCGAGGACTTTCTGCCGCAGAGCCTCTCCAAGGGCGCCGCGGTCGCGGCCAGCGCCACCCTCAAAGGCTACAAGCCGGAAAACGCCGTCGACGGCCTCTTCGACGAGGAGTCCCGCTGGATCGCCGAGGGCCGCGACAGCTGGATCGCGCTCGACCTGGGCGAGCCCAAAACCTTCAGCAGCGTCTATGTCGCCACCGGCTGGAAGCGCGAGGCGCAGCACGCCGCCGGCAACTTCGACGTGCAGATCAAGCGCGACGGAAGCTGGGTCACGCTCCCCAACGGCGAGATCCGCGGCAACAGCGCCATCGTCGTGCCGCTGCGCTTGGACGAGCCGGCCACCGCACGCGAGCTGCGGCTCCTCTACCGCGACGACGGCTACGTGCGGATCTACGAGATCGCACTCTTCAAAGACCGGCCCGAGATCCATTCCGACGATCCCGCGCCGCTGACGTTCGAGCGGGTCTGCCGCGAAGTCGCCACCGAGCGCGACCTCTTCAACTTCCAGGGCACCTTCTACGAGCTGCCGGCGCGCAACGCCCAAGGCTTCGCGAAGATCCGTCCGGTCGCGACCCACAACCTGCGCATCCACGACTATGCCTCGCACTTCGGCATGCTCTTCATGACCGGCCTGAACGGCAAAACCAACGACCGCGTCATCACGAGCGCCGACGGCAAGGCCGCGCTCTGGGCCGGCGTGATTGACGACCTGTGGCAGCTGGGCAAGCCGCGCGGCGAGGGCGGCGTCTGGAACGGCACCGCCGTCAAGGCGAACGTCCCCTCAGACCCCTATCTGATGACGGGCTACGACCAGAAAACGGCGACCCTGCTCAGCTCGGCCGACGCGACCGTCACGCTCGAGATCGACGTCGACGGCACGGAGCTGTGGGTGCCCTACCAGTCCTTCGCCCTGAAAGCCGGCGTGGCGGTGACCCACGTGTTCCCGGAAGGCTTCTCCGCCTACTGGGTGCGCGCGGTCAGCTCGGCCGACACCACCGCCACCGCCATGTTCACGTACGAGTGAGATCCTGCACAGAAGGGCCTCACAAACCGATCCTGACGAGAAAAACGCGTTGATTCTCACACAAAGCCGCGAAGGGCACGAAGGTTTGGAGCGGTTCAGTTTTATGTGAGCCGTCCGGGTAGGGCCGCATCTCCGAGGCGGCCGTCCCTTCGGCTGCCTCAGGGCAGGCGGCGGTTTCGGAGAACCCGCCCTACCCCGTCTTCGACAAGGGACTCGCAAAGAAGACGTGTGTTCGTCAGAGGCTCGCGGCGCAACGGCCCTCCCGTCCCGCTCCCATCACGCGACGCACAAAGTCGGGAGCGCGGGCGCCCCCGCCCGCACGCGCAGCGTCCTGCAAAAGCCACACACACAGGCTCCGTCAGACGCGTCCAGCTCGTCGCGCCGGACGCACCCGGCTTTCCCATGACCTTCGGCCGGACTTGCTGGACGGCCGGCTCCCGCAGCTCCATCACGAGAACGCAGCGGTCGCGGCGCGAGCGCCCTACCGACCATCGCTCGACATACAAGCGGCCACACGCTCGCAGCGCGGCACTACTCGAAGGTCAGTCGCAACTGGTAGAAGCGCTGGCGCGGCGTGGCGGCGGCCTCTTCGCGCAGGGTCACGGTTTCGAGGCAGTCGGACAGCGTCTTGGCCTGATGCAGGCGCCACGCGATCGGCTGCCACAGCTCCCACTTCAGGTCGCCGGTGGCCCAGACCGCGTAACCCACATCCAGCGCGTTGGGCATGCGGTTGAAGACCAGCGCCGCATGGCGCGGCGCATCGGCCACCACGAAACAGAGGCCGACCGACGCCTGGTCGGGCACGCGCGGGTCGCACCCCAAGGCGTACTCGAGCCAGTTGACGCGGCCGTCGCCGTCGGGATCCGCATACGGTCCGGCGATCGCGACGATGTCGCGCTCCTCGGCGGTGAAGTGGAAGTTGTCCCAGCCGTAGTAGGTTTGCGCCAGCGCGGCGTCGGCCGCGCCCGGGCTGCCCTCCGCCGCGCCGCTGACGCCCCACGAGACGGCGTCGCCGAACGCGCTGTGGGCGACGGACGCGTCGCGCAGCACGAGCGAGCGGCCGGTGCCGTCGGTCGCGGGGAACCACCCGTCCTTATACTCGAAATCGAGGATCGTTTCGCCACACGCGTCTTTCAGCTCCAGGCGCTCGCCGCCGTTGGCCAGCTCGCCTTCGTAAGGGCCGGCCAGCGCCGCGGTGACCGTCGGGTAGCGCAGGCGGAAGGCCGTCGGATTCTTGGCCAGCACGAGCCGCTCGCCCGCCGCCAGCGCGAGGGTGGGGAAGGCATACGCGATGCCCTGCGAGAAGTAGGCGCCGCCCAGCGACAGCGCGTTGCTGCCGATGTTCGACAGCTCGAGGTACTCGAAATCTTCCCGCTTCACGCCGACCAGCGCGGCGGACTCGGACACCGTGGGGGCGGCGGGGTGGTACTGAAGCTCGGTGATGCGCAGATTTTCCTGCGTCGGCAGCGGCGCGCCGGCGTAGGTGCAGGTCGCGATCAGCAGCCCCGCGCCGTCGTACAGCCGGAGCGTGCCGCCCCGCGCGGAGAGCTGTCCGCTGTAGTTGCCCTGCACGAAGCGGCGCTCGCCGCCGGTCGGGCCGCTTTTGCGCGCGCGGAAGGCGCGCGCGTCCTTCACCAGATGCAGCAGGCCGATGTAGTTGGTCGCCGCCGTGCCCGCGCCCGCCGGGATCACCGTGCCGCCCTTGAAGGTGTGCTCGATCTCGCCCGCCACGCGCCAGCCGGAGATGTCCACCGCCTGCGGCGTGGCGTTGCGCAGGATCACGTACTCGTTGGACTGCGAGCCGTCGGCGGGCAGGAAATCGAGCCCGTCAAAGACGATCATGCCGGGCTGGTTGGTCTGCGCCGGAGGGATCACCGCGCCGTTGTAGGCGAAACGCCCCGCGCCCGTGTTGTACAGATACGTGCGGCGCGGCCCCAGATACCCGGCGATCACGCGCTCCACCTCTTCGCGCGGACGGTTGGTCGCGAAATAGACGTGCACCCCCCACTTCGCCATATCGAGGTCGCCGTCGGTCCACGGCGAGGGATCGGCCGGATCGGGATCGACCGAAGCCGCGATCGCCCGCATCTGGGTCTCAAAGACGCCGTTGACCGTGCCCGGCGGCTGCAGCAGCTCGTCCATCAGCGTCCGGATACGCCGCATCAGCATCAGCCGGTTCTCCGGGACGTCGTAAATGGCCTTGTAGACCGCATTGCCGCCGCCCGAGAAGCCGAGCGTCGCAATCAGCGCGTCGTCGAAATAGCCGAGCGCCTTGCCATACACGTTGTTGGTGCCGGTTCCGTTGAACAGATGTCCCCAGGACAGGTCGACGTCCCAGACGATCGGCTGCCACTCATCGGTCCCGCCGGTGTCGCGATAGAGGTAGAAGTTTTTGTGGCCGTGGTCGTGATCGCTGTTGATATAGCGGGTCGCGATGTAATTGACGGTGGCGGCGAGATCGAGGTTGTCGCACGCGTAGGTCTGGCGCACGCTCACGGCCTTCGACGTGTACAGCCCGTTGGTCAGCGCGCGCAGGTCGTCGAAGCCCTCCTCCTTGCGCGTCTTCTTCTCCGAAGCGGTCACATTGTCGGTGTTGTAAATCTTGTACAGCGCGCCCTCCGGATTGAGCCCGTTGCGCTCCAGCATGCGGTCGTCGCCGTCCTCCACCATGTCCATCAGGCCGTAAAAGCTGCCGTTGAGCTGCACGCGAACCGGGAAGGCGAAATGATAGGGCGTTCCCGCCTGCTGGCCGACCCAGTGCGAGAGCGTGTTGCGCGTCTTGGTCTTGTCGGCGTAGTCGGAGATCAGATTGATGTCCTTGACGCGGCGCTCGCCGTCGCGCCACAGGAAGCGTTTCTCGCCCGTGAAATCGAAGTCGTAGCTGTGTTTCGGGAAGCCCGTGGAGGATTGCCCGTGCCCGGAAATGCCGATGTTGTCGTAGAAGTTGGTGAGATAGTAGCAGCAGGCGCGCTGGGCGGACATGGCGGGGCCGCTTGCAGCGGCTCCCTGCACGAACCACTCCAACACCGGAAGCTGGCTCGTGGCGGTCGTGGCGTTCACGGCGACAGTGCCGAAGTAGCGCGGCATGTCGCTGGCGTCGAGATAAGCCGGCAGCCGCGTCACCTCGTTGGACACGTCGGTCGCCTCGAAGCGCCAGCGGAACATCTGGCCGGTCAGCACGTTGGTGGTCGGCAAGCTCGCCGCATAGACCCCGTCGGCCGCGGCCAGGTCCGGCGCGACGCCGTCGTCGCGCAGCGCCACCGCATGCGCCTCGGGCGTCCACATGGGGCCGTAGACCGCGCGCACGGAGGCCACGGCGTTGCGCGTTTTGACGACCTTGACGGTGACGGTGAGCGGCGGGCTGGCGGCGTTGCCGAGCGGCCGCGGCACGTCGGGGTCAGCCGGGGTCGCCTCGCACAGCAAGGGGCCGGAAGTCCCCACCCCGTTTCGCTCCCCGGGTGTCGGCACGCTGAAATAGACCGCCTGGCCGGTGACTTCGGGCGAGGTCCCGGAGAGCTCCGGCAGCAGCAGGAAATCCGAACTGTTCGGCGCGCTGTTGAGCCCTTGGACCGCCAGCAGGTTGGTTCCGGGAACCAGCCATTGATTGGAGATGACGCACGTGGTCCACGTGTCCACCACCGCCTCGTCCACATAGGTGTTGGCTCGCGTGTTGTAGGCCATCGCGTTCGTGCAGTTGGCGCGGCCGACCTCCACCCCGTTGACGTACGCCACGAAGCCGTCCTCATACTTCATCCGCAGCACGACCCCCACGGTATTGGAGAGGTCCGGCAGATAAAACGTGCGGCGGAAGCAGAGCGAGGAGTTGATGTTCTTGAACGCGCTCGAACAGTTGCCGGAGGGTGAGTCCCCGATCCAGATGTCGAAGGCCCCGGTCGAGTCGTAGCCGATGCCGGTAGCCGCGGCCGTCCATCCCGAATCGTCGAACGCCGGGCTGACGTTCCAGCCGCCGGGCTGGCCGTGGCCCAGTTGCCCGGCCGCGTAGACAGTCCCCGTATAGGCGATCTGGCTCTCGGGCACCCGATACCGTCCGACCTCTCCGGAGGCCACGAAGACCGTCGTGGTCTGGGAGAACATGCGGCCGTAGGAGACGTCGGGCGGAAGCGCCGGGAAGACCGGCGCCAAGGCGTCGGCGAGCACGGGCAGGCCGGTCGTCCCGTCGGGCCGGAAAAGGCCGAGATACTCGCCGCTCTTCGACAGGCTGAAATTCGTGTGCAGAGGCGAGCCGACCCGGGTGCGGTCCTTGCCTGAGGCCCAGACGAAGAGCACGCCCTTGGCCGGAATCGAAACCGCGGGGAAGCGCCACTGGGTGGGATCTGAAACTTTGTCCGTCAGCCACCAGCCGTCCAGGCTGACCGCCGCATCGCCGTTGTTGTAAAGCTCCAGCCAGTCCTGCCGGTCGCCGTCCTCGTCGCGCAGGCCGGCCGTGTTGTCGGCCAGCAGCTCGGAAATGACCACAGCTCCGCTGGCCGCGCCCACCATCAGCGCCCACGCGGCCGCCACACCCGCCACATCTCTATTTCTTAGCCATCCGCGCATGCGGGATCCTTCACACCTTTTTTACAGTATGACAGAATCCCGCGATTTCCACCAGCCCCCCTCTCGGGCTCAGTCCCGGGCGGGCAGTTTGCGGCGGTACTCGTCCTTATAGAGGCCGATCCGGTCAAACGGGATGCGCTCGAACGAGGGAACCTCTTTCAGCAATCGCGCTTTCTTGCCGAGCGTGAAATCCTGCGCGGCGCGGTTCTCAAACCCGAGGTCCACCGGCTCTGCCGCAGTGCCGACCAGATTGACGAAGCCCTTGAGCTCCTTGGTCACCGCGACGCCGTTCGTCGCGCCGGCGGTGTTCACCGCCAGGTTGTCGGCGATTTCGAACTTGTCGAGCAGCTTCTTGACGTTCCCGTCGAAATCGCAGACCTGCTTGGTACAGTCGACGAACACGTTGCGTTTGACGGGGTTGTTGAGCGGCTCGCGCGGGCACTCGTTCATGATCGCCGCCAGGCGCGGGTAACGGGTGCTCCACGGCGGCTGGAGGTAATCGAGCCGTTTGGCCTTCTCTTCCAGGCACCAGCTCTTGTCGTCCGGATTGTTCCACTGCTTCCAGGTCATGCCGCGCGAATCGATGTGCAGACCGATCGGGCAGTCGACGATCAGATTGTTGAGCACGGGGTTGTCGCGGCCGCCGCCGATCATCAGGGCGCGGCCGGCGCGGTAGAAGACGTTGCCTTCGAGCGTGTCGCCGCTGTCGCAGTCGTCCAGGTAGATGCCCATGGTGTTGACGTGTTTCGCGTCGCCCCCGCCGAGGTGGTGGATGTAATTGTGGCGCAGCACGTTGCCCTGCGTGGTCCAGTCGCGGCCCGTGTAGAACGCGCCGGCGTCGCCGGTCTCCATCACCACGCGGTAGACGTCGTTGAGCTCCAGCAGGTGGTCGTTGCCGCCGTAGAGCACGGCGTTGTGCGGCGCGTCGTGGATGCTGTTGTTCCGCACCACGCTGCCGCAGCCCTGCACGCCGATGCCCGGCGCGTAGGTGCGCTGGAAAAGGCCGTAGTGATGCACGTGGTTGTTGACGACCAGGTTCTGGGCCGGCGTCAGCGTCTTGCGGTCGCCGCCGCCCACGTGGATGCCGCCCTTGCCGATGTTGAACACGTCGCACGAGCGCACGGTGTTGCTGACGCCGCTCAGCGAAATCCCGCTGGCCGCGAGGTTCGCGAAGACGCAGCCCGCGATCTCGACGCCCTCCGCGTTCGACGCCACGAGGCCGTCGCCGTGGCCGTATTCAAAGGCCAGCTCGACGATCTTGACATGCTTCGCGCCGTTCAGCTTCACCAGCGGCTGGGTCAGCGTGGCCAGCACGATCAGCGACTCGTCCAGCGCCGCCTCGGGGTAGAAGTAGAGCTGTTTGCGCGCGCGGTCCAGATACCACTCGCCGGGCGCGTCGAGCTCGTCGAGCGCGTTCAGCGCGAAGAAGCGGCGCTTGGCCGCACCCCACGTGCCGCCGTTGATGCCGTAGTTGTGCGGGGCCGCCAAGGTGATGACCTTCTTCTCCTTGTCGTAGGCGCCGATGCGGATCACCTCGTCGCACCAGTCGTGCGTCCAGTAGCCCATCAGCCAGACCCCCTCGTCGATGTTCCACCGGCTCGGCCGGGGATCGTCGAACTCGAACGAGCCGGGACGCGCCTTGCGCAGGGCCGGGTCTGGCGCGTCAGCCTTGGCCAGGCCCGTGTCCACCGCTTTCGTGAAGCCCGCCCAGCCGGCTTCGGGCGCATCCGCGTTGGGCCAGCGCGCGAGGGTCATCGGCTGGCGGTCGACGTAGAGCCACGGCGCCGCCGGCACGCCGCTGTAGGCCGGCTTGAAGGTCGCGAACGATTCGGGGACGCTGGCGGAGAGGTCGCAGACCCGAACCTTGGCGCGCACGGCCGGATCGAGCCGCGCCAGGACCGCCGGGTCGGAGACCGGCTTGAAGGCTGCCGCGGCGAGCTCGACGCCGCCGTGGATGCGCGCCTTGCCGCGCTTCTGCGCGCGGTAGACCACCGGCGCCGCCGCGGTGCCGCCGTCCTCCGCGCCCAGCTCGAAGGACGACTCGAGGCGGTAGACGCCTGCGCCCACATACACCGTCGCCGCCTCGCCGCTCTTCAGCGTGCCGGCCTTTCGGGCCGCACGGAGTCCGTCGCGCGCCTGGGCCAGCGTCTGATAGGGGCTCCGCTTGCTGCCGTCCCCGCCGGCCGCCGCATCGGCCGCCACATACACATCCCTCTCCGCACACGCGCACGCCGCCACGCCCGCCATCAGCCAACCGATGAAACGCATCTTTTCTCCCTTTCCTTAGAACGAACCGTCGCTCTTTTTGAGCTCCCCCATGGTCTTCGCCACGTCGGGCAAATCCGCATACTTCTTCCACTGGTTCAGCGACACCCAGCTGCCCGCCAGCTCGCTGTCGATCCACGTCTGGATGATCACGCCCTTCAGCTTCGCGCCGCTCACGCGCTCGCGGCCGTTGGACGAATAGTAATAGTACGACTGCTCCTCGATCTCTTCCGACTGGAGCGTGGCGCGCGCGATCTTGCCGGGAAGCAGCGCGACCTCCACCTCTTTGGTGTCGACCACGAGATCGTGATCGCCGGTTCCGGCGCCGATGAAGAAGGCTTTGACCTTGGCTTTGAGCGGCTGGTTCCCCAAGATCCGCATCTCGACCCCGTAGGCCAGGGAGCGCTTTTTGCTCCGGTCGTAATACCAGTAGTTGGACGAGTCGCCGGACTGCCCCACGCGCGTGCACCGCATGAAGACCGAGGTCTTGCCGTACGTGGCCGCCGCAGGCTCGGCCTCTTGCGCGGCCGCCGCCGCGGCGAACACGTTCAGCTCAACCCGCTTTCCCGGGCTCTGTTCGACGCCCCTCATCAGCTGCCGGGGACCGAGCTGGCGCATGAAGGAAGGAAAGACCTCGACGGCCGCAGGCACAGCGTCGGTGGGCAGTTCGTAGAACGAGCAGAAGAGCTTTTTGAAGCCGGGCTGAAGCGGATCGGAGCCGGGGCCCGCGCAAAGCGCGCCTTCGGGAATATAGTACTGCGACAGGCCGCGCTCGGCCTGGCTGAACTTGCGCCCCTGCTTGTCGTGCAGCACCGGCGTCGGGACCTCGACCGGCGTTTGCGAATCGTTCTTCACCAGATAGGTGACGAACACGAACTTGCCGTCCGTCGTCAGCTCGTCCGCCACGTTCTCCTTGCGCGGCAGGATCTTGTTTCCGACGGCATCCACCGACTCGATCTTCCACGTGGTGTCGCCCTGTGCGGCCGGCTTCGCCGCGCCGCCGGACTCCGCGAGCTGGAGCACCACCGTGTCGCGGATCGTCGCCGGCTTGGACGTCCCGCTCTCGCTGAAGCGGATGCCGATCACGTCCCGCTTGAAAACCACGGGGATCTCCTGCGGCACGTACGTGACTTCCCTGATGTATACGCAGTCCTCCTCGCACAGCCCGTCCATCTTGGCCTGTACCGTCACCCCGTCCTTGCGGGTGAGCGTGACGACTCCGCCCTCCTCTTTGACAAACGCGGCTTCGATCGCGTTCCCTTTCTTGTCGTGCCACTCCCGAACCTCTTCAGCACCCGAGGCAAAGAGCGCCAGCGACAAGACGGGCAGAAGACCCCAATTCCGGAACATCATGAAAAACCTCCAAGCGTGTAGGTTTTGAATTCTAACAGATGAGCCCTCCGCATCAAACGGATAAACACCGATCTTTGACTCACTTTTTCAGCGTCGCGCGCACGCTGGCGCCGGCGCTCCCGCCTTCCGGAAAGGCCAGCGCCAGCTCCTGCCCGCAGGCCCGCACGGTCACCCGGCCCCCGCGGTTTTCCGGGTTGCAGGCCGAGACCGCCACGTCGCCGCCCTCCTTTTTGAGCATCAGCAGGCACGGCGCGTCCACGGCCACGGTTCCCCACGTCGGCGACGCGAGCTGTCCGGCCTGGTAGAACGCGGCCTGCAACACGCCTTCCCGCACCTGTTCCACCGCCTGCACGGAGGGCGTGTTGGCCACCGCGCGCACCGGCACGTCGCCCGCATACGCCTCCACGGCGGCGGCGTCAGGCCGGGGCGTCACCACATACGCATACGAGCCGCCCTGCGGACGCGTCCCGTGGTTCACCCACAGCGAAAAGATCGGCATCGACACGGGGTCGGGCTTCTGGGGCATCGAGACGCGCCGCCAGCTGCCGGTCTGCACCGACGCGCCGACCCCGACGCTCACGCCCGCATCCAGAAACAGGTACCCCACGCCGGCGTGGTGCGCCCACAGCGGCTTCACGAGCTTCTCCGGCCCCGCGAGCACCTCCGGGCCGCCCTCGGCGCGCCGCACCGTCACAGGCCCCTCCGCGAGGCACTGGTTTACCGAGGTGAGGACGCGGAACGCGTTGGTGGAGCCAATGCCCGCGCCCAGGCAGACCACCTCGTCGCCGAAGAAGAACCACCCCTTGCTCGCCGTCAGGCCGTCCCGCTCGAACGCCATGGCCGAAACCCCGCAAACGCCGTCCGAGACCCCACCCGCAAAACTCCGCGACCCGCGACGCCGGTTGTTGATGCGCCGCAAGGGCCGGTCGTGCTCCACGGTGATCCCCGGCAGCCGCGACCAGTCCCAGACCGGAAACACGTTGCGGTACTCGTCGCCGGTGCGATAGAGATACATCACCCCGTCCGACAGGTGCTCTCCGAGCAGGTTCTCCTCGTTGACGACTTCGGACTGCTGCAGGCGCGTGCTGGTCATGCGCACGGAGACCATCCACGCCGGCGTGTGGTGCACCGTATAGTCGGCGCGCCAGAAATGGCGGTGCCCCGCCAGCGCGGGCGTCGCGGGCGTCAGCCCCTTCTCGATGCGCGCGGCAAAGCGCTCCAGCTCCTCGCGCCGCGCCACGGCGTCCAGCTTCAGCAGCGTGCGCGCGTTGACGGCGTACCCGCCCACCTTCCCGCTGTTCGGACGCGTCGGCTCGCGCCCGCTGGCCGAATAATCGAACTGCCGGCCGCGGATCATCCACTGCTGCCCGTCGAGCAGGTAGCTCTCCAAGATGCGGATCTTCTCCGGCGCGAACGCGAACGCCGTGCCCTGCGCGAGCAGCGCGAAGCGCGGCGCGGAAGCGGCGAAACCGTTGCCATACCCGCCCGAATAGAGCTGCGCGCCGTGCTGATGAAAGCTGAAGTCGGGCTGGATGCCCTCCTTTTCCGTCACGACGATCTCCGCCTCGATCCGCTTGAACGCCTCGGCCATCAGCGCGGGATCGCGCTGCAGACAGGCCCGTCCGATGACGTTCTCGGCCAGCCACACCAGATTCTGTCCGGTCATGCCCAGCTTCGAGCGCGCCAGCAAGGCGCACCCCTTTTCGAGGCGGCCGTCGGCCAGCAGCGGCTCGGCCAGCAGCAGGGTGCGGTAGAGGCTCTGCACCGCGCCGATCTCGTTGTACCACCAGTTCGCTGACCGCGGGTCGCGCGCCACCCAGAAATCGAAGCCCCGCACGAGCGCCTGGGCCACGGCCGCCTGGCCCGCTCCGGCGGGCGCGGCGTCGCGGCTGGCCCGCGCCAGCACCGCAAGCCGGTCCAGGTGCTCCATCGGCGGCCAGAGCATGCGGTCCGTCGCGTCGTACCGGATCTCGGGCCAACGGCCGTCCGGCGACTGGGCCGCCGCAAGATCCTCCGCCCGCTTGATGTCGGCGCGCCCCTGCAACGCCTCGGCCAGCAGACGCGCTTTCACCGCGTCCACCGACTGCGCCGCCGGCTCGTCCGCCCAAAGCAGCCCCGCCGACAGCACCCACACCCACAGACCCGCGCACCCCTTCATCGCGCCCCCCTTTCGCGGTATCTTAGCCTACAGGCCGCCCCTGTGCCAAGGGGTCACCGGAGAATCCGCACCTTTCGCCCTTTCCGGGCGCGTCAAATCGGGATTGCCGAAGGCCGCCTGAAGCGGTAGGATGGTTTCTATTTATCATGACACCCGAGTCGGCGGCGCCGACAGGATTCGAGGATCGCGCGATGAACAAACTCCGGTATTGGAACGAGCGGGCGGAAACGATGTCCCGGGACGAGCTGGCGGCCGTGCAGCTGGACGGGCTCAAGTGGACCGTCAAGCACGTCTGGGCGAACAACGACTTTTACCGCCGCAAGCTGACCGAGGTGGGTGTGGAGCCCGGCGACATCCGCTCGCTCGACGACATCGTCGAGCTTCCCTTCCTCACCAAGGACGACTTCCGCGACCAGTACCCGCTGAACATGCTCTGCATGCCGCGGGCCTCGGTCCGCGAGATGCACATGAGCTCCGGCTCGACCGGCACGCCGGTCGTCATGGCCTACACCGAGACCGATCTGACGCAGTGGGCGGAGTGCATGGCCCGCTGCCAGGTCATGGCCGGGCTCCAGCCCGGCGACGCGCTCCAGATCATGCCGACCTTCGGCCTCTTCAACGGCGGCTTCGGCTTCTACCACGGCGCGCGCCGCGCCGGCCTCTTCGCCGTGCCCGCCAGCTCCGGCAACACCGCCCGGCAGATCATGCTGATGCGCGACTTCAAGGTCAAGGGCATGGGCGCGGTCGTCTCCTACGCCGCGCGCATCATCGAGATGCTGGACGAGCAGAAAATCGAGCTGCCCGACCTGAAGATCGGCATCTTCGGGGCCGAGTCGTTCTCCGACGAGATGCGGCGGCGCGTCGAGGCGCGGCTGGGCATCCAGGCGTTCGACATCTACGGCATGACCGAGACCGGCGGCGTCGGCACCACCGGCATGGACTGCCCGGCGCGCTGCGGCATCCACGTGTGGGAAGACCAGTACCTCACCGAGATCGTGGACCCCGTGACCGGCGCGCCGCTGCCCGACGGCGCGGTGGGCGAAGTGATCTTCACCTCGCTGACGCGCGAGGCGATCCCGGTGATCCGCTACCGCACGCGCGACCTGACGCGCATCGTGAGCCGCGAGCGCTGCGCCTGCGGCCGCACCAGCCTGCGCATCGACCGCATCGAGGGGCGCTGCGACGACATGCTGATTGTCAAGGGCGTGAACTTCTTCCCGAAGCAGGTGGAGCAGGCGCTGATGGAGATCCCCGGCGTGTTGCCCGAGTACCAGATCATCCTCGAGAACGACCACGGGGTCACCGACGTGCGCATCAACGTCGAGGCCCAGGAGGGCGTCACCGGCTACATGGTCGAAAAGCACCTCAAGGAAAAGCTCGGCTTCAGCCCCAAAGGCGACATCTTCAAGCCCGGCACCCTGCCGCGCAGCGAGGGCAAGGCCAAGCGCGTCTTCCGCGTCGACAAGGCCTAACCGCGGACCGTCGGACACAGCCCGCGAGGCTTTGTCCGGCGGCGTTGCGGCAATCGCGCCCCCGGCCGATGCGCCGGAGCGGCTGCCTGCGGGGGACCGGGGCTTACTGCACCACGATCTCGTACCAGACGGTCTGATACTGCGGCCCGATGGCGATCTTGCACCCTCCCGCGGCTTTCTCGACCGGCACCGCTTTTTTGCGCGCGCCGCCCGGATCGAGCGCGAAGCACGTCGTCCGGGACGCCTCAGACGGCAGCGTCACCTCCGCCGGCACCCCCTCCACCGCCACGGTCCCGTTGCCCCAAACCAGGCGGTCCCGGAACGCGACCGCCTTGCCAGAGAGCGTCTCCAGCTCGGTGCCCTCGTTCTCGGCCGCGCCGGTCGCGGCCAAGAGGATGTTCGCCGAACGGGCCTGCTCGCCGAACCCCGTGCCCTGACGCGAGGTGAGCGACACGGTCGCCCAGCCGAGGCGGGTCTGCCCGACCGACAGCTTGACGCCGCCCAGCGCGATCTCGCGCCCCTCGGGGAACCCGCTGAAAAGCTTCGTGTTCGGCGTGTTGACCGTCCAGTACGCCTTTCCCGCAACTTCGGTGTTCCACGTCAGCTCGCCGGTGTCGCTCGCCAGTACCGGGCCCGCCGGCTTCCCCACCGAGGCGGGATCCGTGCCCTGCTTGGCGGCCAGATCCACCGCCGTCTTGTGCACCAGCGCCAGCTTGCCGTCGAAGCCCGCGCCGCCGATCGAGGCCCCGATCGCCTTCGACCCCACGAGCCGTTCGAAGTAGGCCGGGTAGTCCACCGCGGCCACCACCGACTGACGCGCCTCGCGCACATCGCCGCGCAGATACATCGCCGCGCAAGCCGGGAAGTGCGCCAGAACCTCTGTCCGCGCGACCATGCTGAAGAAATAGGTGTTGCGCGTGGGCTCGAAATCGGGGCTGTGGTTGTAGGTGTACTCGAAGACGCCGTCCCAGCCCTGCAGCGCCCCGTACGCGCGGAGCATCGGCTGGCCCTCGGCGCCGTACGAGTTCGGGAACGGGTGGTTGTATTCGCTCACCGTGTAGGGCTTGCCGGCCACGCGCTCGTTCGCCAGGCCGAGGATGCAGCCCATCGAGTTGACCATCGCGTCGTTGCCGATCGACCACTTCGTGTTCACGCTCGGGTGGCACCAGTACGAGTGGTTGTCGACGTAGTCCAGCTCCGCCATGAGCTGGGGCTGGGTGTAGCCGAGCTGCGTGCCGGAAATCGGGGCCTTGGCCTTGAGCTCTTCCTTCACATAACGGGAGAGGCCGGTCCAGTAGGCGCGCTCCGTGTCCGTCAGAAACCGGTAGAAGTCGCGGCGCGCCTGAGGCGGCACGAATGCGGCGTTCAGCACCACCGGCACCGAGCCGTCCTCGATCTTCGAGCGCTCGTCGAACGCGCTGGCCGCGCCGCTCTGGAACGAGAGGTCGTCGATCTCATAGGTGCCCGGAGCAAAGCGCGTCAGCTGGAACTGGGCTTTGTCCGAGCCGGCCGCCGCGATGAACGGAAGCGTCAGCGTCTTCCACTTGGGCCCGACCTTGACCTTCTGGTGCAGGCCCAGCGAGCGCCAGCCGTCTCGCGTGTCCGCAACGGCCAGCCCGAGCGTCGCCTCGCCGTCGCCCCGGGTGCGGCGGATCTTGAAGGACAGCGTGTAGGCCTGGTTCTCCCTCACGGTCACCGCGCGAAACAGCTTGGGGAAAAATTCGTCGCCCGCGCGCTCCACGTCGACTCTGAACACGCCGTCGGAGGCCGCGGCCGCGGCCT
>Ga0075012_10002273_pt1 | contig 18987 bp, 8 predicted proteins | sample All_14_2_FD_71474 | JGI IMG/M metagenome (GOLD analysis project Ga0075012, IMG submission 71474) | Freshwater microbial communities in response to fracking from Pennsylvania, USA - Allegheny Zone_MetaG_DW_15 | ecosystem: Environmental > Aquatic > Deep subsurface > Groundwater > Drilled... | reverse complement strand
GGAGCTGAAGGCAGGCGGGGCTTTTCGGCAGAGGGGTTCCATTCGATGGCGACCGCATTGGCCTGAAGTTTCAACGGTGCCGCCAAGGGCCAGTCCCACTTGGCTGGCATCGGCGTGCGCTCCACAGTGAGTTTCGGCTCCTGCACGTCCAGCGCGTACCGCCATTTCGCGGACGGGTCGGGCGTGTTTTCGTCCTTGGTATCCGGGATCGGGAGCGCGAACAGCAGCGGGCCGTAAGAGACCGTTGCGTAAGGTGCGCCGTCGGCGTTGGCATCGCGGCCGGTCTGCACGCTGGCTGACATCGGGAAATGCAGCCGGACGGAGTCTCCCGGTTTCCAGAGGCGCTCGACACGCACGAATCCGTTGGTGTCGGGCGTGGCCGTCACGCAGATCCCGTTCACGGTCATCGCCGGGCTCTTGCACCAGCCGGGGATGCGGAACGAGAGCGGGAAGGCTGCCTCACGCGCGGGCTTGATGCTCATGTCGATGGTCTCGTTGAACGGGTAATCGGTGCGGCAGGTGATCTCTACCGGTATGCGGTCGGCCGCCAAGGCGGTCACCTTGCAGGGACCGTAACAGGTCGCCGCAAGCCCGTTGTCGCGCGTGGCCATCCACATGTTGTTCACGTAGCCGGGCAGGATGCGGTTGAGGTTGGCCGTGCAGCACAATGGGGCATGTCCCCGGCGGTATTCGTTTTTACACCAAGTCGGCGGGGAGTTAGTGACAATGAAATCGGGGTGCTGGTAATAGACGTGGGTTTTGCAATTGCGGGAGAAGACGCCCGGCCCAGCGTTAAAAAAGGCACGCTCTGCCCGGTCAGCCAGACGCCCCTGGCCGCTGACGGCGAGCAGGGCCGTCTGGCTCCACAGATAGCCGGCCACGGCGCAGGTCTCGATGCCGCGGAACGCACCGGTCGGGCCGAAATCCTCATCGGCGACGGGGACGCCCACGGGCTGCATGGACTCGCGCTCCAGCAGGTCGTACCAGCCCAGCGCGGCGTCGAGGTAACTGCGGTCGCCCGTCCAGAGGTAGCCCAGCGCCCAGGGCGTCGTGCTCTCGATGAAGTGGACCATGTGGTCCTGGGCCTCGCCCGGCCGGCCGGCGGGCGGCTTGCGATAGCGGTTCCACGACCATTTCCCTGTGATTTTTCCGCCGCCTTCCGGTGAAAACAGGGTTGTCAGCGCTTCACCGATCTCTTTGTTCCCCGTCCACGTCCAGGTGTCGAACGCGGGCCAGGCGTTCGACATGCTCCAGCCCCAGCGGATCCAGTCGCGGTTCCCGCCGTAGGCGCTCTCCAGAGCGTTCAGGATGCGCGGATCGCCGGAGCCGGCGTAAGCGCCGGACAGGGCGCGCCCCAGCAAACCGCACGCCCAGATCGGCCACCCCGTCTCATAGTGGTCGCGCCCTTCGGCGGCCTTCACATCATTGGTGTTGTTCCGGTCGAGCCACCAGAGGAACAGGATCCCGTTGGTGGTCATGTTGTCCGCGACGACGCCGAGGCGCGTCTTCGCCTGTTGGATGAGCGCGTCATCGTGCAAAGCGTAGCCCAGGCGGGCGAGACCGTCGAACCAATAGCCGCCGCCTTCGTAGGGCCAGGCGCCTTTGGGCCAATAGAGGCGTTCGCCCGTCATCCTGAAATCGGCGGCCCACGCCTGCCGGAACGCCCCGTGGATCTCATCCATATGGCCGGTGTAGCCGTCGCGGGCCGCGAGGCACCAGTCGCGCAGCCAGCCTTCGGGCTCCACCGCGCCGGGCGGGAGCGCGACGAACGCCGTCTGTGTCGGTGGCTCGAACGGACGGCGGTAGTTTGCGGCACTGGCGTCCGATTGCCCGGCCACAGCGGCGGCGAACGCAGCCGGTAGAAAGGCTGCCGCTAAAAACGAATTCTGTTTCTTCATGTGTTTCGCTCCCTGCACTCGCGGTTTGGTAAGAGTTAATTCCAGCCGACCCGTTGTTCCACGCTGCCAGGCGTGACAACAAGGGTCGCATCGTCGATAATTGTGAGCGTGTCCGGCCATCTGGCTGTGGCCGGCGCCGACTGCCACACGGCTTTCGCCTCCGGAGGAAGGATAACCGTGGCGCTGATACCGGGGGGAAGCGAGGCCTGTAACAGGTATCGATCCTTCTGCCAGTTCCATGCGACGCGTATCCGTCCCTTGGGCGTCGTGATATAACCGTTGCACCAGTCGAGGTGTCCGCCGTTGTGCGGTGCGAGGGTCAAAGGGAATCCGAGCCGGATGCCGAGAATCTCTTCGGTCAGGACACCGCCCACTCCGCAGTTGATGCTGTGGCACAGCGACATGAGCCCCATCGGGTCTTCCCACAGCGTACCGGGCGGGTTCTGGACCATGGGCAGAAACATTGCCTTGGTGTCGCGTAAGAGCGCATCATGATCGCCGAGGCGCGCGGCAACCTCCAGCCGCTGAAGAAAGGCATAGCCACCCGCCCGCGACAGTCCGCGTATGGGCTGGATCTTCTTAAGGGGAGTGGGAATAAAATCGTCCCTGATGGCCTGCCACATCTTCTTTTCTCTCTCCGCTGTAGGAACGCCACTCCACAAAGCGAAATATTGCGTGGTTTCACAGGCCTGAGGGGAGGGTCTCAGTATATTCTGCTGATCCCGCACAAGCACGTCGGGATAGAATGTGTCGCCGGGACAAAGACGGTCCAACGAAACGCGCACCCGTTGCGCCAGTTGCTCAAAGGCGTCGGCGTTCGCCGCGTCTCCCGTCAGCCGCTCAAGTCGAGCCGCCTCTTCCAGCGTCTTGGCGTAGACGCTGTTGAGGGCGACCGACGCGCCGTCCGTCCGCATGTCGGCGTAGTCGAAGAACATCGACGCCGGAACGGACTCGAGCAACCCGTCGCTGTTGCGCCAACTGTCGAACGCGGCCAGATTGTTCCGGAGGGCGGGAAGCAGGGCGCGTATGAACGCCGCGTCGCCCGAGCACCGTTCATACAGGCCCGCGTGCAGCACCCAGAAGAGCGGCTGCGTGGGGATGATCTGGTTGAAGAACTTGAGGTGCATCGGGTAGGCGATATGCACGAGGCCGGCGGGGCCGGTCCCGTCCGGGTCGGTGACGCTGTCGGCACCGCTTTGAATCGCGCGGCGGCTGACGCGGGTATCGCCGAACAGGGGGTACACGGCCTTCTGCATCCAGTAGCCTTCCACACCGTACATGGCGTTTCGTTCCCGACTCGGACAATCCATGTAGGCATCCAGGGTGTTCAAGGCGGCCGTCCACTTAGCGGCTTGGTAGACCTGGTTGACCCCGTCGTCGGAGCAGGCAAAGTCGCCCTTCTTCGTGTCGGCAAAACGGAATTCGGTTATTCCCAGCCGATGCACAATCGGCGTGCCCGCGCCGCGATGCTCGATCCGCAGGAAGCGGGCGAACTGCGGCATGAAGGCCAAAAAGCTTTGTCGTCCGTCGCGCATCGTGAATCGAATGGCATTCCGCCCCCCGTAACAGGGGCGCACTGAGCCGTTAAGGGGTAGTACGTTAAGTCCGTCAACAGGAAAAAGTCTTTCGCCCCAAACGATTTCGATGACTTCGCCTGCCTTGCCCGTCACCTCGAAGCCAATGAACCCCACGTATCCGCGTCCGAGGTCGTAGGCCACGCTGGCACCGTCGCCGTTTAAGACGGTATCACCTTGGCCCTCTCGCGTCAGACCTTGGGGATTTTCCGCCGCCGACGGGTCGGCCTTGAGGTTCTCCGTGTGCAGCCGCTGGAACCACTCCGAGTGTTTGTCCCATTCGGCGCGCGGCTCGATCCGCTTATCGGGCCCGTGAAAATATACAAGTGCGCCGTCGCCCCTTTGAACGTCCATGACTGATGCGGGACGGAACTCCGTCAACGGCGCCGGCATCGGAACGTCGCGCGGTTCGACCTTCAGCCAAGGCGTCATTCCCACTTTACCGAGCACAATGACCGGTTGCACCTTTTCCTCCAGCGTTTTCCGGGCGTCGTATTGTTCGACCCAGCCCCGCTGGAAACTGAATCGCAGCGAATCCCGGTCCCACGCAGTGATCTCCGAGGCTTGCCAAGAACCGTCGGTTGCCACAAGGATCTCCTTGTTGTCGCCAAACTCCACTTCCACCTCGCACAGCAGTCCCGGCGCTTGGGCCAGAGCCTCAAATGGAGAGACTCCGTGGAGCACTTCGATCATCAATATATTTTTGCCCTGCGCAAGATAGGAGCCCACATCGACAGGATCAACTGTCGCCTTACCATGGCTGCTCCTGGCCGGACCGTTCATCACCAACCGTCCGTTGATCCAGAGCCGGTAGAAGGTGTCGGCTGCGATAAAGGCCGTCGCTCGAGTGGGGAGAGTGGTCACTTCGATTGTCTTGCTGAATTTGACAAATTGAAAGGGGGTAGGGTATTTGACAGAACACCAGATCCACTGCGCACGGTACTGGCGATCCGCTGGTTCTATTTTGCACGTGCCGACTGAATCGCCGGCATCGCGTCTTTTGCTGACGCCCTCCCTCAGGCGGGACGTCAGCTCGGTCCCTTTAGGTTCGCCAGCCTGCGCGAGCGTGATCGGTTGTGGCGTGCCGGTACCCTTTGGCGCGAACCGCTCCGCGCGGATAGACATCGCCGTGAACAGTGTGAGTGCGCCCGTGACAAATAATCGTTTCACGTTCATAGCATTTCCCCCAAGCGGATGTTAATCCGCATATCCAGCCCTCTGGTTCAAATAATTTACAAAGCCAATATACGCCTCAGCCATTCTTTGCGGGAGTCAGATTCGCGCAAAAATAATATCAGGAAAACGCAAACTTGCTCACCTGACAAAATCGAAATCGCCCAGGCCGGTGTTTGCCAAGTCCCGGGTTCTGGACTGGATTACCTGTGCTCCACCGCACCAAGGTCATATCGAACCCCGGCTCGCAAGGGAACGCCGCGGAAATCAGTCAGCCCCGGGAAGATCCCAAACAGCGTCTTCAAATCAAGACTATTGCCTATGAGCGGCGAGAGTGGCAAGAGATCATATGCGTTCAATGTGCCCAGTCTTGCCGCATTGTCGATGCTCCCGGCGCCGCCCGGGGTTCTGAAATGCGGATCCGTTGAAAAACCCACGGGGGCACCATCGAGTTTCTCCTGACCCGTGGCGTCTTGCCACGCCGCCAAACTTGAGTAACGCTTCTTGTCATACAAAACGCTAAAGTCGCCTTTGACGCGAGAGTAGCAGTTGTTCCGGAACGCGCAGCCGGCGCCACTGCTGATAATATCGCCGTCGTGATTTGCCACGAAAATGTTGTTGCACACCGTCAGTCCTGAACCGTTTCCGAGGAACGCGGCCGGCTTTGTGCCGTTAAGCCCGGCGCTGATGAAAACCGTGTTGTTGTAGATGTTACCGCGCTGCTGCGAACTCCAGGTCATGATCCCTCCCGACGATCCGGGGTTCTTCTTCGCGTCGTTCTGGCTGATGTTGTAGCGAATGGTGTTGTCGCGCACCGGACTGGAACCGCTGAAGGTTCCGGTTTGATACCCGGAACCTTCGTTGTCGTGCGAGTAGTTGTACTGCAGGATGCAGTTCGAGCAGCCGCCGTCGATGTCAAACGCGCAGCCGTCGCAGCCCATTTTGGTCACGATGCGATAGCATTCGTTGAACTGGGCAACAGACTTGTCGCTTTCGAGCAACACCAGCCCCCCGACGCCGCCCGGCTGTCCCTTGTTCTGCGCAGCCTGACCGCAGTCGTGGATCGTGCAGCGTTCCACCAGAAACGATGTGGCGTTGAATATCATGATCGGCACGCAGATGGCCGCACGCCCGTCGGGGTCGCCGTAGATGTCGTAAACCGTGCAGCCGCCGAGGTAGCAGTTGGTGAACACCCCCGCGCCGAGCGGAAATCCCCACGGTTTGCCGCTCGCGCGATTTGAGCCCCAGCAGTAGAAGCCGCCAAAAAGGCACTCCTTGATCGTGCAGTTGCTGATGCGCACGTCGTCATATCCGACCACATCCTGTGTGCCGATCGGCGTGTGCAGAACAATGCCATCGCGAAATCCGGACACAAGGAGATTTTCCACGTGGATGCTCTGCCACGGTCCACCTTCTTTGGCTGTACTGAAAATGTCGAGCCCCTGTTCTTTATTGGTGGTCGTGCCGTCGGGCTTCACGCCGGAACCTGCCAGGATCAGGTTGCGCACCTTGATGTATTGACAGTTCAGTAGACGGATGCCAAAGGAATCGCCAGCCTGAATGGTCGCCGCGTCCTTGCCGTAGGATCCGATCGTTATGAACGCTTTTGGGCTGCCCGAGGCTGTAATCAGCAGATTGCCGTCTAACGACCGTCCGCCCTCCAGAAGAACACTGTCGCCGGGGCACAACGTGGCAACGTTCACCTTGCCGATCGTCCTCCACGGCATGGCCTGTGTGCTCCCCTCGTTGTCATCGGATCCTGACGGCGAAACGTAGTAGGTTTTGGGCAGACGTCCGGACTCTTTTTCACCGGCAAAAAGCGGTATGCCAATCGCCCCCACCAGTGTCATAGCCACTGTAACGGCGCTGCCCCACGCGCCCATGAAGGACGCATCTCGCCCCGTGAACGCCGCCGGCAGAAGGGCTGCCGCTAAAATCGAATTCTGTTTCTTCATGGCTGTTTCGCTCCTTGTACCGCCGTGGAAAGTGTGAGTGCGCCCGTGACAAATAATCGTTTCGCGGTCATCTCATTTCCCCGTATTGGCATCACTGTATGACGACGATGGCGCCGTTGGCTTTGCCGAGCATCGGAAATCTCGCGGCAGGCAACATGCCGATTACGCCGTTGGCCTCATCCCGCAGAATTGTCTCGGGAAGCTGTGACCACATGTAACACACAGCAAAGACGCGCGAATCGCGGGAGACGATGGCAGGCCCTTTCTTGGGTGCCCAATTCAGAAAGGAGCCTCCGAGCACCTCGAGCCGCGTGTGGTCGTCGGCCTGAAAAAGCCGATCCGCATTTTCCGACTTGAACCCGAGAATCCAGGCGTCTGACCGGCGGAACGCATATTGGGCCCCGGGCAAGTGCTCGGAGTTCACCATGCGCGCCCAAGCCCTTACGTTTTCGAGGCCGCACTTTTCATCCTGATCGTCGCCGGCAAAGAACAGACTGTTGTTGACAAACACCTCTTTGGCGGCCCCTGCGGACCGTGAATTGCGGTACAGCCGCCAGATCGCCGTGTCCTGAGCCGCCGGGCTGGGAAACAGCATATCCGCTTTCCCCGCGTAATTTCGGCAATGATGGAACCAGACCTCGATGTCCTCTAAAACGACCGGACGGTCGGCTTCATGATCGAGAAAGACCCCGCCCGCCGTGATGGCGCCGTGAAGCCGCAGGGGTCCCGCCGACGGCTCCGCCACGCGGAACAAGCCCGGCCCGTCTTTCCCGGCCGCGATCGTGCGGTGAACGCCGCCGAACAGCCAGGTGATTTCTCTCACGCTCGCCGGGATATCCACCGTCCCGTTGACGACATAATTGGCCTTGGGAAAATAGACGACCGGCATGCCCGACTTCATCGCCCGTTGAATGGCCGCCGTATCGTCCGTGATTCCGTCGCCCGCCGCCCCAAAGGTGTCCACGTTGGCCCACTTCGACAAATCGGTCTCGGGCTTCACGAAGGGCGTGTCCTTGACCGGCAGCCGCAGCGATTGCACCGGCTCATCCCCGCGCAGGCTGACCGGTTTTGTAGAGGCATACTCCTTGATGAACGCCCCGCTTAGGACGGTCTCGCCGTTTCTGACTACCGCGGCGCGGTATCCCGACACGCCAACGTCTCTGGCAAACAGGTATCCGTCCGTTTCCAGAGCCACGGCGGCGGCGCTGTCTTGGGTGGACGCCAGCTTGCTGTCGAGCAAAACCACCTGAGCGGCGTGCACGGTCCGGAGGGCCACGGGCGCGTCGCGCGTCAGTAGCTTGCGCGCGCTCAAACAGACGTGGCCCGTTGTTTCGCCGCCGACCCGAAGGGCCGTTTCGCGCTGACCCGACAGGGTGGCGTACTCCAAAGTCACGGCTGTTTCGGCGTCGGCAGTCAGTTCGATCCCGACATTAAAGCCCTCGACAAGAAGGTCGTGGAGATAGCTCGTCGCATTGCGGCGGTCCATCAGCAGTCCCGCCCTGCCGGTGCCGTCGGCGGACCTGAGCACCACATTGCGGACGCCGCCGTAGTTGGAGGCGCTCCACTTGAGTCCGATTGCGCCGGGATTGCCCTTGCCGGTGTCGATCGTGACGTTTTGAATCACATTGCCGTTGTTCACGTTGGAGCCTTGCTTCAGCAGATAAAAAGTGACAACGGCTTTTTTGGAACCTGCCTCGAAACCCGGCGCGGAGTCTTTTAGCCGGATCACGGTTTTGCTCCGGCTCTGGCCCACGAGGCGGATGGCCCAGTTCATTTCGCTGTATACGGCCTGAGCGCCTCCTACGTTCAACTGAACTTCGTGTTCAGGAGAGTCCACACTCACCGTCTGGACTTGTGACCAACCCTTGAGAATGTTGATGGCCTGTGCGGGCCATCCTTGGCTCACCGTGTCGCTGACCAGATACTCGCCGTCGGGAAGGTAGATGACCCAATTGCGGTTGTTCATTTTTTCGCAGTAGGAGAAATCCTTGCCGTGGATAAGCTCATAGTGTTCGCGGACAAACCGCATCGCGGCGGTCAGGGCCTGCGTATCGTCGGTCTTGCCGTCGCCCTTGGCGTTGAACGGCGGACGGGTCACATCCAGCACGCGCCCGCCCTTGCCGTTATGGTAGAACGCCTCCGGCGGAAAGACCTGGTTGATGGGCAGGTTGCGGTCGCCGGGCGCGGCTTCGGAGGCCGTCAAACGGAGGTGCGGCAGCACCAGGCAACAGAGCACAAGTAAAAACTGTGTCATTTGAAATTCCTTCACTTCCCCCTCCCAGTAATATAACGTTTAACCCCGTCGTTATACACGGAAGGGCGCGGTGCTACCCGCGCCCATAGCGGACGGCGTGGCAGCCGTCCCGCCCAAGTTTCCCGCAACGAACCAGTAACGAACAACGAGTAACGAGTAACCGGTTAACCCATCTGTTTCTCGTTTTCATCCTGTTGTCTCCTTTACGCAAAGAAACCACTCGTTTAACAGCATCACTATACATCCGGTTCACTCTATTAATAAGTCATAATAGCGCAAAATTAGTATCAGAATACCGCAAATCCAAAGCGGATACAGCGCCGGTTATTTCGCCTGCAGGAACGCCATGGCCGAAACGGCCGCAAGCATCAGGACGACCGCGCCGACCATCAGGGCTTTCGTTCGGGGTGCGCTACCCCGCCACTCCCCCGAAAACACGCCGACGCCCTGCGAGACGAGCGTCTGGAAGCCCTGATAGAGGCCGAACCCCAGCGACGCGCCCAACGCGCCCATCATGCGCATGCCGTTGCCCATGCACAGGAGGCAGGTCACAAAGAGCAGCGCCATCACGAGGGTCAGGCAGAAATCCTTCGGGGCCAACAGCGTTTTCAGGTTGCGTCCGCGCAGCATCAGGAACAGGGGGAAGAACACGTTGACCAGCGCGCCGCCCGGCAGCGTCATTGCCCACACCGCCGCAATGGCGCCCGACTCGCCCGCGCCGCGGACTTTCAAAGCCTCCATCAAGGGGCCCTGCGAATAGACGAACGCGAAGCTAAGGCCCACCTGCAGGACACCTGCCGCGATCGCCATCAGAAGCCCGCCTTTGAAGGAGCCGCGCGTCTCAAGCTTATCTCTCTCTCTTTCAAAGCCTGCCCGTGCCATCAGCCCGACGGCAAACACAAGGACAAACGTCAGGGCCAGCAGCGCAAGCCCGGTTGGAGAAAGAAGCGAAGGCGCCGAGGCGAACTGTCCCGAACCCTTGAAGACCATCGGCAGCAGAATGCCCACAGGCAGCCCGACCCCGGTCAGAAGGCCCATCGTCAGGCTCACGCCGATCCGCACGAAACAGAGCCCGCAAAGGACATTCGCCGCCCCCCAAGCGAGCGACCAGAGATTGGCTTTCAGATAGGCGGACACAGGGACTTGTCCCAACGCATCTGCAAGGTGTGGACACAGCGCAAGGGCCAAGCCCCACGGCAATACGATCAGAGCCACAAGCGCGTTGACAAGCGCCCAGTGCTCAAAACGGTACCGGGTCATGAGTTTGATCGGAGCCGCAAAAAGCCCTATGGCAATGCCTGCGATCACCGCAAGCCCGGTACCCGCCATCGATGTGTCCATGATTTATCCTTTTAACAACGTTTCGGCTAGTTCGCTGAGTTGGTCAACCGGACCCGCGAAAGCCCAAGTCGTGCAGGTGTCGGTCACCTTGGAACAACGGTCGGGGATCATCGCCGGGGAGTGGTGCTCCATCTCTCCAAAGCCGCCAAACGCGCCGTTGTCCACATAGACTTGCTGAACAACGCCTCTCCGCTGCGGGTCGGTGAACGGCGCGTCGAAATACTGATCCTGCGAACCCACGCTGAAGCGCCGGAGAATCATGAACGGCTGTCGTGCGGCGAGATTGAGATACAGCATCAGCCCCCGGCAATGGTCGGCCACAACGCCGAACTTGTAACCCTCCGAAGCGACAGGAACAGAGGCGACGAGACGCTGTCCGTCCTGACGCCAGCGCTGCTCGCCGAAATAGGCGACGGGGGCCGAGGACCCTTTGACAGGAACGATGATGTCGCCGCACCCGGGAACTTGCAGCAGATTCCAGATCGCCGGCCGGGCCGAGGCTGGCAGAGCCCCGGCGGCGGATAGCGTGCAGGTGAGTTCGTAGCCTGCTGCAGAAACACCCAGGGGCAGCGCAAAACCGGGAGCATCCAGTTCCGTGATGCGCTTGCGCAGCGACAACTCACCTTTGCCGCCACTCCGGTAGAAGTCCACAGCCACAGCGGTCTCCAGTTCCACCATGTTTGCACTTTGACTCACGACCCGGTAGTCGGCTGGATCTAGACCAGCGGGTACCTTGTAAGTCTCCATCGGACGGGACGCGTCGGAGACGAACAGATCGAATTCGGGAGAAACCCAGGTGCGGTCGCCGCCCAGATTGGTCCACCCCCCGCCGGTCAGCAGAGCCCGTGCGGACGCCGCCGAACCGAGAGCGGGGTTGATCCAAAGCGCGTTCATCCCCTCTTGCGGGTAAAGCCCCAAGACCCTGCCGCCGAAAGGCAAGACGTGAACCTTCCCAAGCTGTACAGGTGGCTTGCCCAGTTCCGTCATCGTCTCGATGTAGTTTTCCATGAGTAGTGTCCTCAGTCGAAATCCACCAACCACTTGATTCTAACATCATTCTTCTCTTTCATGTCATGATAACCCCGCAGGATGTCCTTGAACAGATAGCGTCCGCTGATCAACGGCGTGATGTCAAGCGCGCCCGAGGCCATCAGCGCAAGCACGGGTTGGTACATGCCGGTACTGCCGGAGGATCCGCGCAACGTGATGTTGCCGAACACCAGTTTATCGATCTCCAACCGCTCGATGGTTTTGTCGTAGAAGGCCACAGCCGAAACCGTGCCGCCGGAACGGACAAGATCAAGAGATCCGGTCAGCAGTTCCGCCGCACCGGAGGTCTCGATGACCCGGTCGACCTTGCCTTTTGCGGTATGTCTGGCGACACCTTCGGCGACAGACTCGCGGGTGGTGTTGATCGCCACATCGGCTCCGAAACCCAATGCCAGCTTCAGTTTCGCGTCTTTGCGTCCCGTGATGAATACCTTCGCCGCACCTGAAAGCTTGGACAGTTTTGCCGCGAGCAGCCCGAGCGGCCCGGAACCGTGAACCAGAACAGTGTCGCCGATCTGTACGTTCGCGACCTTCACCGCATACAGCGAGGTAGCCGCAGGCTCTACGAACGCCCCTGCATCAAAATCGACGCTGTCAGGCAAATGGAAGAGGTGACGTTCGGGAAAGACGGTGTACTCCGCGAACCCGCCGTCCCATGCTTTGACCGTGCCGACGCAAAACACGTTCGCGCAGCTCAGATAGTCGCCGAGCAGACAGGAGACGCAACTCCCGCAGGAAACGCAGGTGTCGCCAACCACGCGGTCTCCTGCTTTGAAATGGGTTACCGCACTTCCGACAGCGGCGACCACACCCGACCACTCGTGCCCCGGCGTGAACGGGAATTTGACGCCCCCGTTTTTAACGAAGGAGAATTCGCCGGTATAGATGGAATAATCGGTTCCGCATATTCCGGCACATCTCACCTGGCAGAGAACATCCCCGGGACCAAGTTCAGGAATCGGTGTGTCCACGATCCGCAGATCGTTCGGCCCGAAAAGCCGGGCAGCTTGCATTGTTTTTTTCATGTGAAACATGTTCCTTTCAAGATTGCGGCCTCATTAATAATCGTCGACGGTGTCATGCCGCTGAATAAGTCCGCCACCGCCTGCGCCGCGCGGGTCTGGGCCTCATCCAGCGCTTCGCGAGAATTTGCCGCGACATGCGGCGTCAGTTGCACGTTTTCCAGCCCGAAAAGCGGGTGGTCGCAAGGAAAACCGTCAGACCCGAACACGTTGATCTCCCCGAAAACGTCAAGCCCGGCGTAGGCGATGACGCCGGTCTTCAACGCTTCGGCCAAGTCTCTTTCGTTGACCAGTTCTCCGCGCCCGGTGTTGATCAGCACCCCGTCACGCTTCATTTTCAGGAACTCCGGCATAGCCAGCATGCCCCGGGTTGCGGGAGTCAGAGGACAGAGCAGACAAAGATAATCGGATTGCGTCAGAACAGTGTCCCTGTCAACAAGCGCGACACCCGTCTCTGCCGCCTTAGTCATCGTCACGCACGGGTCGCAGACAAGAATCCGCAAACCAAACGCCTTGGCTCTAACCGCCACCGCCCGCCCGATGTGGCCGAACCCGATGATGCCGAGGGTCTGCGTCGACAACCTCCGAATATTTTCCGTTTCGAACGGGCGATGCCCCGAACGCATGCACGCCTCATAGTGTTTCAGTTTCCGGGCTGCGGAAAGCAACAGTGCCAGAGTGTGATCCGCCACCTCGGCAGTGGCGAAATCCGGAACGTTGGTGACCATTATGCCCTGAGCCGAGGCTTGCGCCACATCGATTTTATCGGTGCCTGTGCCGATTCTGGAGATGATCCGGCATCGGGACATCCGTCTAATAGTCGCAGTCCTCAGATAGGCGGAAACCATCATCACCGCGTCTGCCTCTTCCAGACGGTTGCACTCGTCCGGCTGTTCGACTTCGATGACCTCCGCCTCAACCATCGAGAGTATACGCCGCTCCTCCGGTTTGACTGGAAACGTCTTGGCATTCAGTCTTAGAACGATGGGTTTCATGTCCACAAATCCTGCATTTTCAAGGTTTCCAAGGAAATGACGCCGTCACGCTTGGAATAAATCATCCGCTCGCCCGGTGCCATCACAAGGGGGGTGACCGATTCCGGCAGCGTTCTATTTGCGAATTCCAGAAATGCCCCTGGATCGCCGCCGTGTTCGATGAACATCCCGAAATGGCTGCCGACGACCACGCGCGGCTTGATCTGGGCGGCGAGCCGGACGGCGTTTTCATGACCGAGATTACCGAAAGCCGGGTTGATCGGCGCGATCAGGATGTCAACCTCGACTCCACCCAGAGACCCCATGATCCGCTCAGGACAATAGGATGTGTCGCCGGTGTCGTAGACCGTAATGCCGTCCAGGGTGATCAAGAAGCCGACCGCCTCCGGGGCCAGTTCGCCGTGATCAGCGTGAACGGCCCGGAATTCGATGCCGTCAATGGTTTGTACGTCGCCCGCGGCCAGGATCGTGACTCGCCCATCCGCAATTCCGGCCTGCCGGTAGACCGGGCGGCAATCCGGCGAACCGACGAAACGGGTGTCCGGTTCCTGCTTTACGCGGTCGAGCAGATCGGGGTCGAGATGATCGGCGTGCGAATGGGTGGCGACAAGTATATCCGCCCGCAGTTCCGCCGCCGCCATCGGAGCAGGCACCATTCGCTTGAAATTGAATAGCCGCTCACAGCAGTCGCCCAGATACGGATCGATACAGACACTCGTTCCAGACGAGGTTTTAAAATAGAACCCGCCTTGAGCCAGATAAAACAGCGCCAGTTTTCCCGGTCCCTGTCGGGTCGCATCGATGCGTTCTGCCAGTCTCATTTCGCCTCCAATGCCTGCTGCACCGCCTTGCAGCACTGCGCCGCGCCACTCCACAGGAAACAGATATCCGCCGATTCTTGTCTAGCGTCTTTCATTTTGAAGTTTCATCCTTCAAGCGTATGTTCCCCCACAGTCCGGGGGTGAGCCTGATTTCGCCTGGCACGTCGCTGACCAGGCCGGTGTCTTGGTTGGCCCAGTAGCTGCGCACCTGGGTGCGCGAGCCGGAGGTGTCGGCGCTGAGGATGCCGACATCGATCTTGTACGACTTGCCCGGTTGCGGCTTGAATCCAAGCAGCTCCAACGGCACGACGGCTTCGACGGCGTAGCCTCCCGTTAACGGCTTGATCCCGATCTTCGCCGGATCGAGCCGATCGATTCTATCGACGAATTCCGTCGTTGTCGGGGAACTGAAGCCGATTCTGTCCGCCTCCTTGGTGCCAGGGTCGCGGTGGCGGTAGAGCACGCCGACCGGCTGGCCTTTCATCAGCGAGACAAGCAGCCGCTGGTCGCCGGGGACGGGCGCGGTCCGGGCCGGGTTGGCGGTAGCGTCCGCCCCGATCTGCAGATCCACCGAGTCCCCGGTCCTGAAGAGCATATAGGGATCTTCACCGGCGTTGCGCAATGGCTGACCGCTGTCCACACGCCAGGCGAGATAGAGGTTCCGGTCATCGGCGCTGACCGCGAAGGCCCCCCGTTTGTCCAGAGCAATGAACTGCTCCGGCTTCCACTCCTTCAGCTCGCCGTCCGGCTGGACTGGCTCCGGTGGCGCGGCTAAAACCAGGGTCTTCGGTACCGCTTGCGTGGCGGCGGCGACGGCCTGACGGAGCTGCCAGAACTCGGTGGCAGCCAGGACGTCCTTGGTGAGCGTCAGCGTCGATTCCTGCCGTTTCATGGTCTCCAGGCCCTGAAGCTCGACGAGGCTGAAATGATTGTGGCCGGCAACCAGGTAGAATTTACCATCGGCGGTACGGTAAAAGCCGCCGTCGAAGTGCTCCTCGACCAGGGTGACATTGTCCAGCGACATGCCGCGCTTGGTCCCTGGGAAGAGCCACCAGATCACGCCGGGTTTCCGGTAGTCATTCCAGAGGGTGGCCGCTAACAGGCCGTCGGCGGTGAACAGATACCACTCGCCCTTGTTGCCGTTGATCATGAACGTCTCGCCGACACCGGGAATGTCCTCCTGACCGACGAAGCCGAGGCCGCCGATCATCTGGCCGGACTTCGGCAAGGGCGCTCTATGGGAGGCATGGACGCCCAACCAGTGCTGCGGGTAGGTCCAGACGACGCTGCCGTCCGCTGCAAGGCCCGTCACGGGGTCGCCATTGATCAGCAAACCGCCACTGTTGCCGACGGCTGTGGCATAGTAGCCATTTAACTGAAATTCGCCGATCCGTTTGAGCCAAGGTGTACTTGGATTGGGCGTCGTCCACTGTTCCGTGACCTCGTCGGGCCGGTACATCGGTGCGCCACAGGCGGTGAAGCCGGCCGGTTTGAGCATGCGTCCGCCCATCTGAACTTCGAGCCGCCGGTTGACCCTCGCAGGCCAGTACGGCGCATCGAGCCGGAAGTCGAATAATTTCACCTCGCCGGGCTGGGGCAACCCGTCGCCGTTCTGGTCGCTCCAGGTGAAGCTCAAGGTATTGAGCACCCTGCCGGCGACGAGCCGGCGCAGCGCCGGGTCATCCCGGAACGGGCGCCAATCTTCCGCGTTCCCCGCCACGGTCAGCGGCACCACCCGATCCTTGCGGATCTCGCCGATGAGCAACAAGGGGTTGCGAAGAACACTGGGATCATTGACCATATACTGCTTGCCGTTCAGGTAAACCGGATGGTCGGTAAAATGATACAACAAATATTCAGAGGCTTGCCTGAAGGCCGGCATGTCAGCACAACGGGTGAGGATGCGTTTGAGCGACCATTCGCCGCTCTCCCAATTGAAGGCGAATTCCATGCCCTGGTAATACAAACGCGATTTGTCGACGGGGTCGATGAACCCGCCGCCGCCATACAATGATGGGCCGACGAACTCTTTGAGGAATTCGCCCTGCGCCGACCACACCGAGGTGCGCTTGGGTTGGAAATCGTTTTCGGCGACCCAGAGGTTGCCGCGCGCGTCGATGGCAATGCCCATGGGGTTCTCCATGCGCTTGCGGTTGTAATCGCCCAATTCACGGCCGCCGGGCTTACCAATGATGCGTGGCCCGCCGCGGCCCAGAAGACGCTGGAACCAGTTGGGCGTCAGCCGGGATGCGAGGTCGTCCGCCGCGAACACCTTCACCACCTCCGGCCCGCCGTCGGCGACATACAAATTGCCCTGCGCGTCAAAGGCGAGGCCGCGCGGATCCGCAAGCGCGCCTTTCCGCAGCGCCGGCTCAGTCTTGCCGTTTTCCAGATTCAGCCGCACGACCTGTTTCTGCGAGACCAGCGTCAGCCGTCCCTGGGGGTCGAACGTCGGCCACGACGGATCGGCTATGGCCACATGCCGCTCCCATTTTCCCGTGGCGATATCCGCGATGCTGATCCGCTGGGCCGGAATCTCGTGATACTGCGGATTCTCGCCGGCGTGCTTCAGCACAACCAGGCCGCCAAGGCCAGCGCGGGTAGGTTTCCCCTTGGTCATCCCGGCGATGTCCGGATTCTCATTCACCAACGGCTCGACGACGCGCAGGCGGATAGCCCGGGTGGTCACGTCACGCCCGGCGTCGAAATAGTCGTCGCTATACAGCGGTCGCGAAAGCACGACAGGCGACAGTCCGCCGACTTCCTTCCAGGCCGACTCTGGGGCGCTGGCCGGAGCAACATTGGGCGCCCCGGCATATTCATCGACGGCGATGCGCTTGGCGAAGGCGCCGAGCAACGCCAGACCGCGCCAGGTCCGCTTTTCCGGCCAGGTCACGACCAGCGTGGCGGGGGCTTCCGGCGTGATGGGCGTCTCCTGAACCGTCTCCCATTGGCCATCGGATCCGACCTTGCCGGAGCTGGGCGTGAAGGTCGCCCCGCCGGTCACGTTCTCAAAGCGCCGCGGCAGCAGATGCGCTCCGCGCAAGGCACCCCGCCACGGTTTGCCGCCGGCGTCGCGGAAGGTGAAGCGCAGCGCCCGGGTCAATGCCTGCCCCGGAGGCGCCGTCAGCACGCGCAACACTCCGGGCGCAGCGGCGAACGGAATCCACTGGCTGTCGTTGTCTAGGTCGCCGGGATAGGCGGCCTCCGCCTTGAGCGCGCTGACGTCCACGGCGTCGGGCAGAATCAAGGTCCCCACCGCCTGCGGTTCGGTGAAGGCCAGACGCAGGTGCTGCGCGGGTTCGGCGGATTCCTTTGTCTTCCACGGCGCGCGGGCGACAGGGTCTCTCGCTCCCGGCGGCGGGCTGCGTAACAGGCTCAGCACCTGTTCGATCCCGAGTTCGTCCGTCGCGGTCTGCTTTTCGTCCACCTTCATCGTGTTGATCGCCGAGCGACCGAACCAGGAAAGCGGCGGATGGTTGAAGGTCAGATACAGCTTCCCGTCCCGCGCCGCCATACCGGACAAACAGCCGCCATTCCTTCCACCCATTGTGTTAGGAGCAGCGTCGCCGTTGCCGAAGTCAAGCCGGATGAAGGTGCCGCGGCTCGCAAAAGTGTTGGGATCAATTTCGGTGATGCCAACGTATGCCCCCCACCCGATGCCTGCGGTGTAGATCTTTCCACCGGTCTGGGCCAGGAAGCCGGCGTAGGACAACCCCGCAGGCCCGCCGAAGCGTTCAATGCCCCAGAGTTTGTTGCCGTCCAGATCGCAGGCCAAGACACTGTCGCCGGACTCGGTCAACGACGCGCTGACGAACATCTTGTCGCCAATGGCCACGACATCGTTGGGCGCCGTGTGATCGGAGAGCCACGATCCCGGCTTTTCACCTTTCGTCCTGGTATTCCAAGGTGGGTTGCCGGAGACGTTCACCGTTCCCTCGTACGCGAGATGCAGGGGCTGGTGGGTGATGCCTTTGACCGTGTAGGTCCCGGGCGCCACCAGGTTGCCGGCCTCGTCGCGGCCGTCCCAGGGTTCCGTCCGCTTGCCGGCGGGTTGATCCACATTGGCGATCAAATTGCGCACCCGGCGGCCCTTGGCGTCGTTGATGGCCAGAGTGACCTTGCCGTCGTAGGGCATGGTATAGGCCACCTTGATCGGCGGCGCTTCGCTGGCGCGCTCCGGCCGCGGCGGCACGGGCAGAGCGCCCAAGTCGGCGAAGGCCATCACGCCGCCCAGGCGCAGATGCCGGTTCCGGTCCTGGGGATTGCGCTCGAAATGGCCGACGATATCCGGATTCTCGTCCGACAGCGTCTTGACGATCCGCACACGCAACGCACGGGTTTCAACCGGCGAGGCAAAGGGCACATAGAACTCGTCGTAGGCCGGCCGCCAACTGACCGACACCGTCAAGGCGCCGATCTTCGACCAGGACGACTCCGGCGCGGTGGCCGGATGCCCGGACTCTTCCGTCTTCAAGGCGTCGATTTCCATTCCCTTGGCAAAGGGATTGTAAAAGCCGATGCCGCTGAAGCGCTTCGCCTCGGGCCAGGACAGTATCACCCACTGCGGATGCTCCGGGGAGATATCCCGCGTGGGCGCGGCTTGCCAGACCGGGTTCACCGAGTTCTGGAACCCGCCTCCTTGATAGCCGCGCAGGCTGGCGTCAGTGACCAGGTTTCTCGCCTGATTCAGTTCCCGGGTTTTCTGGTCGTCCCCCGACTCCGACGACGCGAACGCATCGGCCTCCGGCACCAAATTGTGCAGCCGCCCGGCTAGGATGAGCGCCCCGGGGATTCCCGATCTGCTGGTCTTGCCGGGCGGCGGGGAGTCGGAAAAGGCGAAGCGGAGCGCGCGCGTCGCCACCCCGGGCGGGAAAGTCCAGACCAGCATCCCGGCCTGCCCC
>Ga0075012_10002272_pt1 | contig 18987 bp, 19 predicted proteins | sample All_14_2_FD_71474 | JGI IMG/M metagenome (GOLD analysis project Ga0075012, IMG submission 71474) | Freshwater microbial communities in response to fracking from Pennsylvania, USA - Allegheny Zone_MetaG_DW_15 | ecosystem: Environmental > Aquatic > Deep subsurface > Groundwater > Drilled... | reverse complement strand
GTCTTCAGCACCACCGAGAGCGCCGAGGCGGCACTGAGTGCGCCCGATGACAGCACGCTCTTCAGCCGCTCGGTCGCCGACATCTTCGGCGCGAACCCGCAACTGGCCGACAACCGCGGCGCCACGAGCACGGTGGCGCTCATCGGCACGAGCCCCGCGATCAACGCCGTGCCCGAACTCGCCTTCGGCCCTGTCTCGGCGAGCCTCGAGCAGGCGATGGGCGACCTCTCGTCGGCGAGCGAACTCATGGCGGCGGTCGACAGCGTCGACGTCGACCAGCGCAACCAGCCGCGTGACGGTCTCGCCGATGCGGGTGCGTTCGAGTACGGCGAGCCCGAGCTCGCCGCCACGGGCCCCGACACGAATTCGGCCAGTGTGCTCGGAGCCCTTGCGGCATTCATGCTCGGCGCCGGAGCCCTCATCGTCGCACGCTCGCGCCACCTGGTTCGTACGCACCCGAACGACTAGCGGGTAGACTCGCTGCACACCTCACAAAGGAGTGCGGCGTTGAGCCAGAAGCGAGCCGTGACCCTCGCCGAGTTGCTGAGTCAACCGGTGCAGGGCATCCAGAACCTCAAAGACACCTACGGATCGTGGGAGGTCCACGAGAGCCAGCACGTCGACCCCGACCACGTGCATGCCGTACTCGGCGAACTGGTCCAGCGACTCGACGCAGACTTTCCCTATTTCCACCCGCAATACGCGGGGCAGATGCTCAAGCCGCCGCATCCGGTCGCTATCGCCGCCTATCTCGCGACGATGCAGCTCAACCCCAACAACCATTCGATCGATGCGAGTCGCGCGACGACGGCGATGGAGCACGAAGTGCTCGACCAGCTCGCCGCCATGTTCGGCTACCCGGCCGACTATATGGGTCACCTCACCTGGAGCGGCACCACCGCCAACCTCGAAGCGCTCTGGGTGAGCCGCGAGATCGCGCCCGGCAAAGCAATCGCCCATTCTGCGGATGCTCACTACACGCACGCGCGCATGGGCGAGGTGCTCGGCATCGACACCGTGGGTATTCCGACCGAAGCCGACGGTCGCATGAACCTCGACGCCCTCGAGCGCGAGCTCGCCACGGGCCGCATTGGTGTCGTCGTCGCGACGCTCGGCACGACGGGGCTCGGCGCGGTCGATCCGCTTGCCGAGATCATCCCTCTCGCGAAAGCTCACGGCGCGCGAGTGCATGTCGATACGGCCTACGGCGGCTTCTTCTCACTCATCGCCGATGAACTGGCGCCCGAGACGGCCCGTCACTTCCGAGCGATTGCACTCGCCGACTCGGTGGTCGTCGACCCGCACAAGCACGGCCTGCAGCCTTACGGATGCGGAGCGGTGCTCTTCAACGACCAGTCGATGCTGCGCTACTACCATCACGAGTCGCCGTACACGTACTTCGCGAGCACTGAACGTCACTTCGGTGAGATTCAGCTTGAGTGCTCGCGGGCTGGCGCGAGCGCTGCGGCACTGTGGGCCACGCTCAAAGTGTTTCCGCTCACGCGCGAGGGTCTCGGCGCGATCGTGTTACCTGGGTATCGAGCCGCGCAGACTTGGCACGGGCTCATCACTGAGAGCGACATCTTGCAGCCCTACCAGCGCCCCGAACTCGACATCATCACCTACCTGCCGCGCGTGCGCACGATGGCCGAACTCGATCGAGTGAGCCACGCGATCTTTGAGATGGCAGCAGACACTGCCCGGCCGCAGCAGACTCACCTGGCGACCTACGTCGTCACGCCCGAGCAACTCGCGGCACGAGGCATCGAGCTCGAGGCCGATGCCGAGCGCGCTCGCATCATGCGCAGTGTGCTCATGAAACCCGAGCATGAACCGCTCATCCCCGAGATGCATCATCACGTGCAGATGTGGTCACGGCGCGCGTACAGCGCGACGCACTGACGCGCTTACGGCTCCGGCGTAGGGGAAACTCGCTCACGTACCGTGCTCGCCGACATCGGGGTTGTCACGACGAGCGGCATAGTGCCCGTCGCGGCGGCGACCGAACTCGGCGGCTCGGGCGTGAGGGGGGCGTCGTCGAGCTCGTTCGGCGTCGGTACCCAGGCCTCTGCTGGCTGCTCAGGTGATGAGACGGCGGCAGCGCTGTTTCTCGTCACGTCGTCATCGCCCTCGTACTTCCAGCGTTCGAGGTCGGCGCCGAAGAGCTTCTTCGCCGACCGCGGCTTCTCGCTCCAGGCGACGAGCCGGTCGCGGTATTCCGCCAGAGTCTGCTGCGCTTGGAAGCGGAAACCGCTCGAGTCGCGCTTCATCGACTCGAGTTCGTGGGCAGCCCACGATGCCGCCATTCCCGCACCCGAGATGGGCAATAGTCGAATGCGCGTCTCGGCTTCGGCGACGAGGTGATCGGTGCGGTCGCGCTCGATGACGTCGAGTTCGTGCCACTGCGCGGCACGACGGCCCGCGAGCACGAAGCCCCCGACAGCTGCGGTCAGGGCATCCCGATCGTGCTGACGAATGAGGCGGCGAACGGCCCCCCGGCCGATCAGTGCCGCGATGATGCCGGCGACGATGATGGCGAGTGCCGGAATGATTGCTCCCGACAGCACTCGCCAACCCTCGTCAGAGGCTAGCCATGCAAGTATTTCGTTCCCCCAGGTCATTCATAGAGTTTACCCCCCGTATGGGGGTAGACGCTATTAGCGCGAAGAATCTTCGCGTTCTGTGATCGTCGTGATCGGCCCGGTGTCGAGAGCGAGGTCGGCGTCGACGACGACTTTCGAGGCGCGGGCGGTCTGCGCGAGGATGATGCCGGCAAGCACAATCGAGGCACCGATGATCTGCACGGGGCCCAGCGCTTCACCCAGCCACACCCACGCGACGGCGAACGCGAAGATGACCTCGCTCGACGCGACGATGCCCGCTGCCGTCGCGGGCAAGTGCCGCAGGGCGGCAAGACTCAGCAAGAACGGCGCGAACGAACCGAGCACGACATTCCACGCCAGCGGAAGCGCCATGGGAACAAGAACCTCGCCGTGCACACCGCCAATGTCGACCGGCGCGGTGAAGATCGTGGGGCTGAGCATCCACCAGCCGCTCACAAACGACCAGAACACGGCAGCGATCGTCATGGTCCAGAACGACACGGCGAGGGGCGACGTGCGCGAGACCTGGTGCTCGCCCACGAGAAAGTACACCGACAAACAGACGGCGGCCGACACGGCGAGCACGACACCGAGAGCGTCGAGCGTGCTTGCCCAAATCTGGGCGACGACGGCGAGGCCGACGAGCACAAAGGCGATCGCGACCCAGAGGCGCGTCTTCACCTGCTCTTTGAGGATGAAGTAGGCGAAGAGCGCCACCATGAGTACGGCCGTGTACTCGAGCAGCAGGGCGATGCCCACTGGCAGAACCTGCACGGCCGCAGCGTACGTTGCCTGCAGTAGGGCGACTCCGACGACACCGAGCACGATCATGACAGGCCATTGCTGCCGCGGCAGTCGAAAAGCCGTGCGGTCGAGAGCGAGCAGCACGAGGCCCGCGATGATCGCCGTACCGACGAGCCTGAACTGCGTCACCTGAGCAGGGCTGAGCCCTGCCTCCATGGTGACCTTGGTGATACTGCCATTGGCTCCGAAGAGCACCGCTGCGAGCAGCGCGTATACATAGCCCACGGGTGAGATGCCTACGCGGTGCCAGTGCCGTGCACGGCGTGCGGTTCGATTGCGGCGATCTCGTCGACGCTGAGGGCGGCTCCGTGTAGAGCGTCGAGGCTGTCATCGAGCTGGGCGACGCTACTCGCGCCGATGAGAGCGCTCGTCACCTGCGGGTGGCGCAGCACCCACAGCAGGGCGAGTTGTGCCAGCGACTGACCGCGGGCCTCAGCGATGGCGGTGAGCGCGCGCACGCGCTCGAGGTAGGTGTCGTCGATGTTGTCGCCGCTGATCCAGCGGCCTTCGGCCGCGCGGCTACCGGCGGGCACGCCGTTGAGGTACCGGTTGGTGAGCAGGCCCTGGGCGAGCGGCGAGAAGACGATGCTGCCCATGCGCAACTCGCTGAGAGCATCCAGCAGGCCGTCTTCCATGCGGCGGTCGAACATGTTGTAGCGGGGCTGGTGAATGATGAGCGGGATGCCCAGCTCGCCGAGAATGCGGTGCGCTTCGCGAGTCTGCTCTGGGTTGTAGTTTGAGACGCCCACGTAGAGCGCCTTGCCCTGCTGCACCGCCGAGGCGAGTGCGCCCATCGTCTCTTCCAGGGGAGTCTCGGGGTCAGGACGGTGCGAGTAGAAGACGTCGACGTAGTCGAGCCCGAGACGGCGCAGGCTCTGATCAAGCGAAGCCAGCATGTACTTGCGCGAACCCCACTCGCCATAGGGGCCTTCCCACATCGCGTAGCCAGCCTTGCTCGAAATGATGAGCTCGTCGCGGTAGGGCGCGAGGTCGCTCGCGAGCAGGCGACCGAAGTTCTCTTCGGCGCTGCCCGCTGGCGGGCCGTAGTTGTTCGCGAGGTCGAAGTGCGTGACTCCGCGGTCGAAGGCGCGACGCACAATGGCGCGCTGCGTGTCGAGCGGGCGGTCATGCCCGAAGTTGTTCCACAACCCCAGTGAAATGACAGGCAGCTTGAGTCCGCTCGCGCCAACACGGGCGTACTCGAGGAGATCGTATCGATTCGATGCGGCGACGTAGGGGTCATGGAGCATGCGATCAGCCTAGAGCGTGCCCGGCACCGGAATGCGCACCGCTCTGCTGGTGTTGAGCCAGCGTGACTACGATTTCGACAATGCGAACCTTCCACCTTGCCGGAGGTTGCTTCTGGTGCCTCGATGCCGTGTACCGCACGCTGGACGGAGTCAGCGAGGTGGTCTCGGGCTACACCGCCGGGCACGTCGCGAACCCCAGCTACGAGCTCGTGTGCACCGGGTCGACGGGGCACGCCGAGGCGGTCGCCGTAACGTTCGACCCAGCCGTGATTCCTGCCGACGTCATTCTCGACGTCTTCTTCACACTGCACGACCCGCGGCAACTCAACCGACAGGGCAACGATGTCGGCACGCAGTATCGCTCAGGCATGTACTACGCCGACGAAGAGGAGAAGGCGCTCTTCGAGGCCGCTCGCGACCGCGCGAGCGACATCTGGGGCGGGGGAGTGGTGACCGAGATCGAGCCTCTCGGCGACTGGTACGACGCAGAGGAATACCACCAAGACTTCTTCGCCAAGAACCCCGGCCAGGGTTACTGCCTCGCTGTGGCGTTGCCGAAGGTCAACAAGGTGCGCAAGTCGTTCGCACCGTACGTGAAGGCCTCGTAAGAGCATCCACCGTCTGAGAACTGTCACTACGCCCCTCGACGTGTCTCGTCGAGGGGCGTAGTGTCGGCCGTGCACCATGAGACGAAACCTGCAACTGGCACGCAACCAGATGAGGGAGGTCGATCATGACGACGACACAGAACGAGCAAACCTGGGTGGCTCAAGGCCCCGCAGGGGTCGTGGGCTCGATTCACCGGTCAAGCCGGGGCTTTCACGTGCGGCTGCGGTCGAACGCTGATGAGCGAGGGCCCTACGACACGCTCGAGGTCGCGAAGCGAGCCTTGACTGCCGCGCTAGGGCCAGGCGTCGGGCGCCCGAGCTTCATCGAGCACTAAGTCCGGCGCCTCCTCCACAGCGGGCTCTGTCCGGCAGCGGCCCACGAACGCGAGTGGATGCTCCGCGCGCGCTCGGCGTGCGCGGCATGCTCCTGGGCGGGCGCCGGCGTTCTCCGGCACGAACCGTCGGCGCCCACCCGACCCTTCCCTGAGTCGGGTTGAGACTCACGCCAGGAGGACACCATGACAGACACCATCACGCTCACCGGGCTCGTCGCCACGAGCCCTCGCCACATCGTGACGAGCGAAGGCCTTGCCATCACGTCGTTTCGACTCGCGTCGAATCAGCGACGCTTCGACCGCAACCAGAACGCTTGGGTTGACGGCGACACCAACTGGTACACCATCACCGCATTCAGACAGCTCGGTGTGCATGCCGCGTCGTCGATCGAGAAAGGCCAGCGTGTCATCGTCGTCGGCCGCGTGCGCATTCGTGATTGGGAAAGCGGAGAGAAGTCGGGAACGACGATCGAGATCGATGCCGAAGCGCTCGGACACGATCTGACGTGGGGTCGCGCTACGTTCACGCGCAGCGTCATCAGCGCCAAGAGCGACGGCACTGACAGCGCAGACGAGACAGCGCCGTCACCTGACACGGCTGACGACGCCGCGCAGGCTGACGAGTCGTCGACCTCAGACGCCCTTGTCGGCGCGAATTCGTCGACTCCGTTCTAGCCGGCGCTCAGCGAACTCGAATGCCGCCCTTCTGCCAGAGCGTGACGGCGGCAACGCGAGGGTTCGACTGCTCGCCGGTCTCGAGACCGAGAGCGAGAAACAAGCGGTTGAGCATGGTCTCGACAGCTCGCACCGTGGTGCCCCGGGCCTCGGCGAGCGCTCGCGTTGACGCGCCTTCGGCGAGCATGCGCAGCACTTCTGCTTGGGCTGCGGTCACGGTCGGCACTCCGTCGTCGGCCGGAATCGTTCCCCAATCGGCACCGGGGTCGTCTGCTTGGCCTGAGATCGCTCGATGCACGGCGTTCGCGAGGTCATCGGCACGACCCAGCTGTGACTTCACGAGATAGACAGCACTCGACGGAATGCGCTCTGGGGTTGCCACGGCGAGTTCGGGGGAGCGATGAGACGTGAGCACGACGAGCCCCACCCACGGGTACTCGTCGGCGACCTGAGCGAGCAAGTCACTTCCGCTCTCGACCGTGCCGAAATTGAGATCGCTGATGATGGCGTGCGGGTCGGTGGTGCGCACGGCCTCGAGCGCACCGGCAACACTGGTCGCGGACGTGACCGAGAACCCCTGAGCTTCGAGTGCGCCGCTCACCATCGAGAGCGTGAAGGCATCGTCGTCAGCGACGACCACCCGCAATTGACGCGATTCAGACACGACTACTCACTTCCTTGCTTCGGTCTCGGGGCCATGGCGCCGCATTCGCTCTCGGTGCTCGGCCAAGGTGTCGTGCACCGCCTGCAGCAGCACTCGCGCCGTGTACGGCTTGGGAAGGAATCGTGAGATTCCCATACCCACAGCGTCGGTGACGTTGGCGTGCGCAGTGAGTCCACTCGCGGCGATGATGGGAATGTCGGGGTGGTGCTCTTCGACATAGGCACTGGTCTCGGCACCGTCCATGACCGGCATCATCATGTCAGTGAGCAAGAGGTCGACCCGCGTTGCCCCATCTTCAATGACCCTGATCGCCTCGCTACCGTTCGAGGCCCCGAGCGTGCGGTAACCGTGCGCTTCGAGGGTCTGCCGACACACCTGCAGAATCGCGAGCTCGTCATCCACGACCAGAACCACTTCGCCGTTGCCGTGCGAAAACGCCGTTTCGTCGTCCGCCTGGTTCGACTCTGCAGCCCCCGTCGTGGCCATGGGCAGCCCAAGATCGAATCTCGTGCCTCTGCCTTCCTCCGTCGAGAGTTGCATGAACCCGCCGTGGCTACGCGCGATCGCGAGCGACGTTGCGAGTCCGAGCCCCGTTCCGCGGCCGTGCTCTTTGGTGGTGAAGAACGGTTCGAAGATCTTCTGCGCGATATCCGCTGGCATTCCTGTGCCCGAGTCTTCGACGGAGATCACCGCATAGGTGCCCGTTGGCACGTCGTGGCTGACTGTCGCATACGGGCCGATGATGTCGAGCACGCGGGCGTTCACGCGAAGCGTCCCTCCAGCAGGCATGGCATCGCGCGCGTTCGATACGAGATTGATGAGCACCTGCAGCATCTGGGTGGGGTCGCCCACCGCCCCTCCGAAGCGGGCCGGTCGGTCAACCTCGAGCGAGATCGATGACGGCAGGGCTTCCTTGGCGAACGCCACGAGGTCGTCGAGGAGTCGATCGAGGTCGACGGCGATACGACGCCCTTCCACACCGCGAGCGAACGACAAGACCTGACGTACCATCTCGGCCCCGCGTTTGACCGCGGTCTCAATCGCCTCGAGCAACTCGCGCCTATCGGAGTCTGCTTCGTCGTGCTCCAGCAACTGCACCGACATGAGAATCGGAGTGAGCACGTTGTTGAGGTCATGGGCAATGCCCCCCGCCAGTGTGCCCAGGCTCTCCAATCGTTGCGCTCGAGCCGACAGCTCCTGCTCGCGTCGATACTCGGTGATGTCAGAGTTCACGGCCATGATGCTGCGCGGTTGGCCGCTCTCGTCACGAACGAGCTGCCAGCGGCAGTCGGCGATGATACGGCGGCCTGAACGGTGGCGTTGCTCCAATTCGACTGCGTAGACGCCCTGTCGCAACACCTCAGCGGTAGCGGCATCGAACCCGTCGGATTGCTCATACATGAACTCGCTCGCCTTGCGACCTAGCACCTCTTCGGCGCTCCACCCGTAGATCTGCTCAGCAGCGCGATTCCAGTACTCGATGCGTCCGTCAAGATCACGCACGATGATCGCGTCGTTGGCGATGTCGAGCAATGCGGCTTGCTGTGCAATACGCTCTTGGGCCTTCTCGGCCTCAACTCGAGCGGCCTCTTCAGCAGTGACATCGCGCAGGTAGATCGCGAGTCCGGTCGGTGTGGGGTATGCCGTCACGTCGAACCATCGACCCGTCTCACCGTAGAAGCCGCGATAGTTCGATTTCTCGAGCGTGGCGAGCGCCTCGACGAATGCTGAGTAGAAGCCAGACTTGAGCGCTGCGGGAAAGAGATCCCAGGCGACGTGGCCGACAAGCTCCTCTTCAGGTCGGCCGAACATACGCACGGCAGGGGGGTTCACGAAGGTGATGCGCCAGTCGAGGTCGAGAAACGCAATGCCGTCTGAGATCGTGTTGAGCGTCGCCGCTAAGCGCTCTTCGAGTTCCGTTTCGCGACGACGAGCCGCAACCTGGTCAGAGATGTCCCACACGGCACCGTGGGCGCGGATGATCGTGCCGTCGCTCGACCTCTCGGCTTCGCCGATCGTGCGCACCCAGATCTCCGCGCCCGATGTCGTCACCATGACCGACTCGAGGTCAAAGGGCACGCCGTCGGTCAAGCAACGCTCAAGTGCCGCCGCGAATCGCTCGAACTCGGTCGGCGGATGCAGACCCCACGCCAGCTCGGTGATGTCGGGAAGACCAGGAAGTCCAAAGATTCGCCGAGTGTCATGAGTCATGTCGACCCGGCGGGATTGCGCATCCACCGACCAGCCGCCAAACCGGGCAAGGCGACCGGCAAAACGCAAAAGCTTTTCGCTTTCGCGCGACTCTGACGCACGCTCGGCCTCTGCCGTGACATCGCGAGCGATTCCCAGAACACCAGCGACGCTGTCGTCGATGCGGATCGGCGACAGCGAGACATCGGTCACAAAACTTGAGCCATCGTTGCGAGTGCCTTCACCGCGGTAGCTCGTCGCGACGCCCGACCTCGCTCGCTCGCGTTGGAGCCGCGCAAACTCGTGGTCGTTCGTGCGCACCGGGGAATCGACATCGAGTTGCGCGATCTCAGTCTCTGAGACACCCAGTGCGTCGCGCAGAGCTGCATTGCCATAGACGAGTCGATCGTCGAGGTCGAGCACGAAGGCAGCGTCGCTGTGGTTCTCGAGAGCGGCGCGCAGAGCACCGACGATTGTGGCCAGGTCGGGTTGCTCCACGTGCACCCCTGCTCTCAGCTTTCGGGCGTCGCGGTATTCGGAGGCTCGCCATCCGCAAGCAGTGCCGAGACGAGCTCGAGAAAGTCGTCGAGCTCGATCGGCTTTCGAGCGAACTCAACGCCGGCTGCGGCGAGTTCTGGCGGAAGCTTGGCCGCGCCACTCAGCACGAGTACCGGTCGATCATCCCGGTGGTCTCTCAATGATGCGAGGGTGCTCGCGGCGTCGCCGCCCGGCATGCTGATGTCGAGAATCGCCAGATCGACATCGTGGGTACGCCCCGCAGAGATCGTCGTCGGTGCGTCCGCGGCTTCGATGACGGTGTGGCCGCGCGAGGCGAGGGCCATGCGCAGCACGCTTCGCACCAGAGCGTCATCATCAGCGACGAGCACAGTGCGGCTTGACCGTTCGGGTGCAGCCATGTCCACCAGTCTAGGTAGTCCTCGTCCTGGTGCTCCTGCCGATCTTCACGTGCCAGCACCCCCGTTCGGGGGACTCGACGATTCTTCGGAGTCTGCGTCGGTAATCGTTAACAAGTCGCGAGAGACCGCTCGCAAGTGCTCGAGAACTGAGTCTGTAAGGTACCGCGCTTGATCTTCGTCGTGATCGCCGGTGGCGTGGAAATTGAGGGCCATGACGCACGCGGCGAGGCGGCCCTGAACAGGTCCGTGCATGAGGTCGGCGAGCCGCTGCCTCTCTAGGTCGACGAGCTCATCGTTCTCTCGGCGTTCTCGCGAGAGGTCTGACACCAGTCGGGCGAGCGTCTCGTCTGCTTCGGTATTCGCGTCGGCGAGCACGATCGCACCGATGTAGATGGTGGTGGCAAGTACGAGTGACACCGTGAGTGCGGGAAGGATGACGAGGCCGTGCCACGTAGTGTCGTCTATCCCGCTGTTGAGCATGATGTACATCGCAATGCCGATAGCGATGACAGCCGCGACCACTGTTGCGCGCTGCGGACGTGATGACGCGTCGCGCTGACCAGGCCTGCGTGACCACCACCAGGGAATCGCGCCGAGCGCGAGCGATGCGCACAGTGTGGCCACGACGACCTCGACGACGGCAACGGTACCGAAGACGCGCGCGACGTCAGGCACCATGAGAGAGAGGGTTGCGAGAGCGACGAGTCCCGCGTTAGCCCAGGGAAGTCGTGGTTCGACCTCTGACGCTCGCAGAACCGATGCGCGAGTGACCGAGTCGTGTTGCGGCGGCTGTGCTGACTCGAGCAGGTCGGCCGCATCGTCATGAACCTGGGCGATGCGCATGCTCAGCTCTGCAACGGTGCCGCTGTCGAGGGAGTGCCGCGAGGCTTCCAGGCTCGACTGAAGGTCGGCGAGCGCTGGCCCCAGTGACTCTCGAACGGCCGAACTCAGCGTCGCGCGAACCTCCGCGCCCGTCGAGTGTGCAGCGCTCCGTTGCACGTCGAGCTCGAGCATCGTCGACTCGATCGACCCCATCAGCAATCGACGTCGATCGAATTGCGCAAAGGTGTAGACGAAGGCGGGCACCCAGACTGTGCTCGCGAGTAGCCACATCGCCACGCGACCGAGGTACTCCGGGTCTACTCCCGCCACTGAATGAGCAAGCGCGCCGCCGACGAGCCCGCGCGTCACTGCGGCGGCCGCCCACAGGGTGAACGCAAACCACAAGGGCAGAATCGGCCAGTGGCGGCGCGCGAGTGCTGCGCCGACGAAGATGACAACTCCCACGGCCAGGTGCTGCACGACCGCCGAGACCAGTGACCACCACCACTCCGGATACGGCGTCGCGATCTCGCGAAGCAGCACCATGAGGGTGGTCGGAAAGAAGAGCACGATCCAGACGACCCAGTGCGATGCCCACGGGCCGCCGAGCGCCTCGCGCACTGTCATCGGGTCTCCGCTTCCTGGAACTATTCAGAGGAAAGCATCTCAGTGTGTCGCTGGGCCGCCGTGTGGAGAGCGGTCGTTCCTGGTCCCACCCGAAGGGGCCAGGAACGACCGCGTTCTCTGTTCCACCGCATCGACCCGAACGATGCGGTGCTTCCGGTTGCTCCGCAGGCCCCCGGCGATCCCCCGATCGCCACCTGCGGTGTTCCGTTGTGTTGATCATGCTCCGCGCTCAAGGTGAGGGCAACTTGCCCAGCAGAGCCGTATTCGCATTACGAACGAGGGCCGTAGACTCGACCGGCGGCGGCACCTGAAGACGAGTGAAGGTTGGGCATGCGGAACAACGTGCGGAGAGCATCCATCGCTCTTCTGGCGACGGCTCTCGCAGTCTCGGGATGCGCGCAGAGCACGCCGATGCCGACGCCGACCGCAGTCGACACACCGAGCGCGAGTCCGACACCGGAAGCGCTGCCTGAGCTCGTCGAAGGTGGCACTGCAGGCCAGAATCGGCCGTATTTCGAGTACGTTCTCGGATCCATCGCCGAGCGGCTACCTGATGCGGCGACGAGCCAGATCACGAATCGACTCATTGACGCGGGGTTCGACCGCGAGAGCATGGAAGCTACCGTGAGTAGCACGCCGGCTGGCTACGACGCCGACTCGATTCTCATTGCCGTGCGATTCGGCGACCAATGCCTCATCGCTTCCGTCGCAGGTTCGGAGGTAGTGACCGACCTCGTTGACGTGCTGGGCAGCGGCACGTGTCTGGTGGGGGAGACCGTCTCAATAGACTGAGACCATGGCCGAATTCATCTACACCATGGTCCGTGCCCGCAAGTCGGTCGGCGACAAGCTCATTCTCGATGATGTGACGATGTCGTTCTTCCCTGGGGCGAAGATCGGAATGGTCGGCCCGAACGGTGCCGGTAAGTCGACGATCCTCAAGATCATGGCTGGGCTCGACACACCATCCAACGGCGAGGCAAAGCTCAGCGAAGGCTATTCGGTGGGAATCCTCATGCAGGAGCCCGAGCTCGACGAGTCGAAGACCGTGCTCGAGAACGTGCAAGACGGTGTGCGCGACCTTGTCGACAAGATCGCCCGCTTCAACGAGATCTCGCTCGCGATGGCCGACCCCGATGCCGACTTCGATGCGCTTCTGGCCGAGATGGGAACGCTGCAGGAAGACATCGATGCCGCCAATGGCTGGGATCTCGACAGCCAGCTTGATCAGGCGATGGATGCTCTCCGCTGCCCGCCCGGCGACGCCGGCATCACCCACCTCAGTGGTGGAGAGAAGCGGCGCGTGGCGCTCTGCAAGCTCTTGCTCGAGAAGCCCGACCTGTTGCTACTCGACGAGCCGACCAACCACCTCGACGCCGAAAGCGTTCTGTGGCTTGAGCAGCACTTGCAGAAGTACCCCGGCGCTGTCATCGCGATCACTCACGACCGGTACTTCCTCGACCACGTCGCCGAGTGGATCGCCGAGGTCGACCGCGGTCGGCTCTACCCCTATGAAGGCAACTACTCGACCTATCTCGAGAAGAAGGCCGAGCGACTCGACGTGCAGGGCAAGAAGGACGCCAAGCTTGCCAAGCGACTGGCCGACGAGCTCGACTGGGTGCGCTCGAACGCGAAGGGGCGTCAGGCGAAGTCGAAGGCTCGACTGGCCCGCTACGAGGAGATGGCTGCCGAGGCGGAGAAGACGCGCAAGCTCGACTTCGAAGAGATTCAGATTCCCGCGGGTCCACGTCTGGGCAGCATCGTCATCGAGGCGAAGAACTTGCGCAAAGGTTTCGGTGATCGCACTCTCATCGACGGGCTGAGCTTCAGCTTGCCGCCGAACGGCATCATCGGCGTCATCGGACCGAACGGTGTCGGAAAGACGACTCTATTCAAGACGATCGTCGGGCTCGAGCCCCTCGACGGCGGTGAACTCAAAGTCGGCGAGACGGTGAAGATCAGCTACGTCGACCAGTCGCGCGCGAACATCGACCCCAACAAGACGCTGTGGGAGGTCGTGAGCGATGGCCTCGACATCATCACGGTCGGCAAGACGGAGATTCCTTCGCGCGCGTACGTCTCAAAGTTCGGCTTCAAGGGACCCGACCAGCAGAAGAAGGCCGGGGTGCTCTCCGGTGGTGAGCGCAACCGCCTCAACCTCGCACTGACCCTCAAAGAAGGCGGCAATCTCTTGCTGCTCGACGAGCCGACGAACGACCTCGATGTCGAGACTCTCGGCTCGCTCGAGAACGCCCTGCTCGAGTTCCCCGGCTGTGCCGTGGTCATCACACACGACCGCTGGTTCCTCGACCGCATCGCGACGCACATCCTGGCCTACGAGGGCACCGAGGAGAACCCCGCGCAGTGGTACTGGTTCGAGGGCAACTTCGAGGCCTATGAGGCGAACAAGATCGAGCGGCTCGGCCCTGAAGCTGCACGTCCGCACCGCACGACCTATCGCAAGCTGACGCGCGACTGATGAGCGCGCGATGAACCGCATCGCGTTCATCGCGGCGCGAGTGCGCGACTCATTCTGGTTCGTGCCGGCAGTGGCGATTGCCGTGGCCATCGCGCTCGCTGAGCTGGTCGTGGTGGTTGATCGTGCACTCGACGTGCGCGGGTTGCTCATCATCGACGTGGGACCCGATGGCGCCCGGGGTCTGCTCGCTGCGATCGCGACCTCCATGCTCGCGGCTGCGGCGACGATGTTCTCGATCACGATCGCTGTGCTCGCCCTCACCGCTTCGGCCTACGGGCCGCGGCTCGTGCGCAACTTCATGTCAGATCGCGGCAACCAGCTCGTGCTCGCGACGCTCGTGTCGACCGCGCTCTACGCCCTGCTCGTGCTGCGGCGCGTGCGATCGGGCGACGACGAGTTCGTGCCGAGCGCCGGCGTCTCGCTCGCACTCGGGCTCACGGTGCTGTGCATCGCATTGCTCATCTACTTCATCCATCACATCAGTTCGAGCATCCAAATCTCCACGCTCGCGAGCGGCGTGCGCGTCGAATTGGCAGCGCGCATGCTGCAGTCGTTCCCCGCCGACACTCCCCGCGACAGGATGCCCGAATCACAGTGGCGGGCAGTCGATGGCTCAGAGCATCTGGTGCGGGTGACACGAGACGGGTACATAGCCGATATCGGCGTGAGCGACCTGGTGTCTGAAGCGCAGGCGAAGCGAGCCCGCATCGACGTTCTCGTCCGCCCGGGAACCTTCGTGTGCACTGGCGATGTGGTGGCCTCCGTCGTGCTCGACCCCCCGCTCGGCGACGAGACCGCGCCCGACGACCGACTGTCTTCGGTCGTGGCACGCGTGCGTGCTGCAATTGCCGTACGCAACGAGCGCACACCGTATCAAGACGTCGAGCACCTCGTGCGTCAGCTCGTTGATATCGCGGTGCGTGCGATCAGCCCGGGAGTGAATGACCCCTACACGGCGGTGGCCGCGATCGATGCGCTCGCTGCGGCTGTTGTCGGCACCGCATCACACGCTGACCCTCCCGCTGTGGTTGCCGACGGGGACGACAAGTCACGCGTGAGGCTCTCGCAACGATCGTGGTCAGACACGGTGGTCGACGCAGTCGATGCGATTCGCGTGTATTGCGCCGGCCAACCGATCGTCGCTGAACGGCTGCTTGACCTTCTCGGGCGGCTCGCGCGCGCGACAACGCTCGGCGAGCGGAGGGCAGCGCTTGTTGCTGCGGCACAGCGAGTGGTGGTGGGTGTCAACTCGCCCGCGCTGCAGCAATACGACCTCGATCGCGTCCGCGCCGCCGCATCGTGGCTCGACAAGGAGGAATCATGACTCGGTTGCACGTTCCCATCGCGGTGCGCTGGAGCGATCTCGACGCGTATGAGCACGTCAACAACGCGCGCATGTTTACTTTGTTGGAGGAGGCCCGCATTGCCGCCTTCTGGGGAGGCGCCGCGGAGGGATCACCGACGGCCGTGCTGACCACGGGGCCAGGTGCTGAGAGCATCACGCTCATTGCCGCGCAGCAGATCGAATACCGCGCGCCGATTCCCTTTCATCGTGATCCGCTCGACGTCGAGTTGTGGATTTCGCGCATGGGAGGGGCGAGTCTGCAGGTCTGCTACGAGCTGTACAGCCCCGTCGGCATCGAGCCCCGCACGCTCTACACGCTTGCGTCGAGCACTATCGTGCTCGTCGATCGCGCGAGCGGTGCGCCGCGGCGTATCTCCGCGCAGGAACGCGAGGCATGGGAGCCCTACGTTGAGGCGCCCGTGCAGTTCCGCCAGCAGTGATCATCGCGGGTGCCATTCGCGAATGCTCGTGACGTGCGCTTCGAGGGGAAACTCGCTCGCGAGTCGCTGTGACTCGTCGGGAAGTTCATAGAGATTGAGCATGATTTGCAGCGGGTACGCAGGCCGCTGCGCCGACTCGGCGACGAGCTCGTCATCGACGAAGAACCGCGTGCGATCGACCAGTCGCGGTGAGCGCTCGGGGGTGAGGTGAGGGGCGCACGGTGACGTCGATGATGCCCGTGCTGAGCATCCACAGTGACGTGCTCGGCTGAGCGGTGCGCACGATGAGTCCGTCGCGAAACCGGTGCTGCCCGACTGCGCTGCCGACAGGCCCGGAATGCACCCCGGTTTGCAGACTCGAGACGCGCACATCGCCGTCGAACTCTGGCGACCAGGGCGGCTGGTCGTGGTCGATGCGGAGCACCAGACCGTCGGCACCCGTGGATTATCGGGCGCGAGTTCTGTCAGGAGTGCTCCACTGGGGCAGGTAGTGGTCGATCCAGCGCGACGAGTCCAGTTGCTCACCGTCGAATCGCTCATCGACGACGAGACGGTAGCCGGAGCGGTTGAGTCGCACGGTTTCACCCTACGCATCACTCCCGACGTTACACGATGATGTGCGCTTGACTATGGTGTGTGACGCACAGTAACGTGTCGAGCATGAGCCCAGCATCCACAGAAGACCCCATGGCGCTCGAAGCCGCTCACCTGCAAGAGTTGCGCCGCGGAACGGTCGTCGTCGCATCGCTGCTGTCGCTGCGCGTTCCCGGCTACGGCTACGCCCTGCTCGAGCACCTCGCCGCGGCGGGCATCGACGTCGACGCGAACACGCTGTACCCGCTGCTACGCCGGCTCGAGACTCAGGGACTACTCGAGAGCGAGTGGAACACCGACGAGAGCCGACCCCGAAAGTTCTATCGCACGAGCCCCGAAGGCGAGCGACTCGCTCTCGCCCTGCTCGACGACGCCCGTAGCACCCTCGACGCTCTCACGCGTCTGGCCGAAGGAGAATCCGCATGACCGACCCCCGCACCGTGACCCTCGCCGACCGCTATGTACAGGCCGTCGTTCGGCGATTGCCCGAACGCAGCCGATCTGATGTCGCTCGCGAACTGCGTGCGCTTCTCGATGACGAAGTCGACGCCCGCACCGCCTCGGGTGTCACCGCAAAGCAGGCCGAACGCGACGCCGTAGAGTCGCTCGGCGACCCCGCCCGACTCGCTGCGTCGTATGCCAACCGGCCGCTCCACCTCATCGGCCCCGAGCACTTCCTCGAGTGGGCCCGTCTGTTGCGGCTGCTGCTCGCTATCGTGCTGCCGTGCCTCGCGGGCGCCCTCATTCTCGCTGGGCTGCTCGAGAATGCCGCTGCAGGCGAGATCGCCATCGAGACCTTCGCCACACTCCTCGCGGTCGCGGTGCATCTGTGCTTCTGGGTGACCGTCGTCTTCGCGATGATCGAGCGGTTCGCGCCGAACACCCGCACTGGTGAAGCGTGGAATGCCGACCACCTCGACGCGGTCGAGCCCGACCGAGTGACGCAGCGATCGTCGCTCGTGAGCGCCGCCGTGTGGTTCGTGATCGTCACGACCGCGCTCGTTGTTCAACAGTTCGCTGAGCCGGTCATCGCAGCCGACGGCACTCGAGCGCCCGTGCTTGACCCCGCTCTGTGGACGTGGTGGCTGCCGTACTTCATTGCGGTCTCGTTCGCCGAGCTTGTTCTCGTCTTCGTGGCCTACCGGCGCGGCACGTGGAATCTGACGGATGCTGTGCTCAACATCGTGACCGCCGGCGCCTTTGCCGTTCCTTTCGTCGTGCTCGCCGCGAGGCAGCAGCTCGCGAGCCCCGAGCTCATGCGGCTCATCGTCGAGGCGACCGACGCTGAAGTGCTGGGCATCTTGACCTCGCTCGTCATCGCGGTCGCGATTGTCGCCGCTCTCTGGGACTCGGTCGACGGAGTGCTGCGCGCCGCGCGTGCGTACCGATCGCGCGTGTCGAACTGATGCACACGCGACGACGGGCCAGCCTCCGGGAAGGAGACCGGCCCGTCGTCGCGTGAGAGGTGTCAGCCGGCAGTCAAGCTGTCGACATACTCCTGGTTCTCGCTGATCCACTGCTCGACGATCGGACCGTAGTCGTCACCGTCGTACTCGTTGAACATGGCGTTCTCGAGCGAGTAGAGCAGTTCAGAGCTCATCTCGAAGTCACGCAGCCATCCGGCGAGCGTGGGGAAGTTCTCTTCGAAGCTCGCGCCACCGATCGAGTGGATGCCCTCCGACTCGCCGAGGAGACCCTGCGGGTCTTCGAGGTCGCGAATCGGGAAGGCGTCATAGGCCCAGTGCGGGCGCCAGAGGGTGACGGCGACGTTCTCGCCGGCTTCCGTGGCCGCGCTGAGCTCAGCAAGCATGGCGGGCGTCGACGACGTGAGGTAGTCGATGTCTTCGAGGCCGTAGCCCGGAATAACTGCCTCGGTCGTGATGCGGTTGAGGCCCGAGCCCTCTTCGATGCCGATAAGGCGGTTGTCGAATGCATCGGCGTTCTCGGCGAGCTCTTCGAGAGACGTGATGGAAGCATCCTCGTTGACGGCGATGGTGAGCGCCGCGTCCGAGTTCCACGCACCGAGGTCGACGAGCTGGTCGCCGTACTCTTCGAGGTAGTCCTGGTGCGTGATCGGCAGCCAGGTGTCAAGCACGACGTCGTAGTCGTCGGTCGTGAGCCCGGTGTAGACCACGGCGACGTCGGCATACTCGAGAGTGACGTCGTAGCCCTCGTCTTCAAGCACTGCCTTCCAGAGCTCAGACGCGGCAATGCCTTCGTCCCAGCCGTTGAAGACGGCAATCGTGAGGTCGGTCTGGTCTCCTGAGTCGTTGCCGACCGGGGCCTCGTCGGGCTCGGTGGCGCAACCGGCGAGTGCCAGGGCGGTGACTGCTGCTGCGGCGATTGCCGCGGAATGGCGCATCTTCATGCGTGTCGTCCTTTCTGCACGCCGAGAACGGCGAGCGGTGGTGACGTGCGCCCTCAGGGTCAGGGCGCGATGGCACGGCCGGAATCTCCGGCCGTGAGTACTAGGCGCCGACGGGAGGGCACTGGTCGACAGGCTGCGCGTCGTCAGCCTCGCTCGTGGATGCGGCTGCGCCGCTGGACACCTCGGCGCGGGCGGCGCGACGACGGCGCAGCGTCGCTACGAGACCTGTGCCGCTTCCGAACGCAGCGGTCACACGGTCGAGGTAG